>Ga0070667_100001710_pt1 | contig 19618 bp, 25 predicted proteins | sample KBSS33metaG_FD_64659 | JGI IMG/M metagenome (GOLD analysis project Ga0070667, IMG submission 64659) | Switchgrass rhizosphere microbial communities from Kellogg Biological Station, Michigan, USA - KBS S3-3 metaG | ecosystem: Host-associated > Plants > Roots > Rhizosphere > Soil ... | reverse complement strand
CTCCGCCTCCTTCAGCACCGCAATGATCTGCTCTTCCGTGAACCTTGTACGCTTCATCGTCCGTCCTTCTAGCAGGCCGAACTCTAATCACACTTGGAGGAAAATCAGGGGGGCACGTCACAGCGCGTTCGCCTTCGCTCGATCCAGTTTTCAGGTGGCAGAGCAATCGTAATCGTGACATCGGCCAGCTATCCCGTGAACACCTCGAAGCGCTGAGCACGCCCCTTTGTGCCAGCATCGTCACATGGCATCAGCCGCCCCAGCATCAATCACAAGGCGGAATCTCAACGCCGATCATCGGCGCCGCAAGGTGGCGGCGGGGCACCGCTCACCCCCACACACACGGAACCGATATAAGAACAACGTCATGAGAAAAGTGCCGAGTCATTGATTGCCGTGATAACGAGATCCTATTGTCTCGAACTAATGAACTTACTCAACCCGAGCAATTTCGAAACCTCGCCCACAGCAGTTCGATTCATCGTGAGACTTGCTATTGAGAACACAGCGCCTCCGGCGACAAGTCCACCGACCAGCGGCCAAAGGCCGTTCGAGAAGGCACCGCGGATCAATTCCACTGTAAAGGCACCCAGCATAGTGCAAAGAAGGGGAATATAAATCTGCCGGTGATAAGCCATAAATCGGACATGCGAGATGGGACGCAAAACAAAAAACCAACAAACCTCGCTGAAGATTAAGTAGGCAACCGCCATTGACATTGCCAGTATCACCGCGCCGAATTGCGAACCTATATAGGCTGCAACAGCCACAACCGTAGCAAACGCCACCTGATACCAAAGTGCATGTCGACTTCGGCCCATGGCATACATGTAGCTCCCCAAGGGATTGACAATACAACGAAAAGCAAACCAGAGTGCTATGTAAGGCATTAATGCCGCTGCTTCGGTCCACTGGCGCCCCAGCAAAGCTGGTAGGAGATCACCCGCGAGCAGAGCCATTCCTGCGTAAATTGGAAAACATACCGAGGCCGACATCCGAATTACGCGTAGATATACTTCTCCCGCCCGGACAGGATCATCCTGTAATTGCGCGATTACAGGTAGACCGACACGCGTAACCACCGGATTTATAGATGACATCACTTTCAGGCAAAGATCACGAGGCTGAGCAAAACTTCCGAATACGTCTTTCGGGAAGAACAACCCCGATATTAGCACATCAAGCTGAATCGTCAGGGACGTCGTAAGGTTAACTAAAAAAATATCGAATCCGTATGGAACGAATCGAGAAATCTCCTGCCACTGAAAATGGAACTCCGGTCGCCAATCGCGTGTTAAGAATGCCCAGCTGAGCGCTAACTGAATTATGACATTGGCCATCTGCCCCCACGCAACTGAAAACGCGCCATAGCCAAGGACAGCAAGCGAGACGGTCACGGCGAACCCACCGCATGCCGACGTAATTTCCAGCTTAACAACGTCAGCAAATCGCATCTCACGTTCCGCCAGAACCCGAAGCTGTAGATAAAGTCCCTGGGCAAGGAAAACAGGCGCAACAATGTACAACATCGCCACCAAGCGCTCGGAAGCAAAAGCCCTAGCCAAGCTCGGCCCCAACAAAGCAACGACAATCGATAAGACCAGTCCGATTAGAGCGTTAAACCAGAACAGGGAAGATTTTTCACCAGCGGTTACATCCCTAAATCGGATCAAAGCACTACTAAAGCCCGCGTCCGATATCTGCTGAGCAAGCATAACTAAGGACGAAACTAATACTGCCAATCCGAACTCAGCGACGCTGACAAGGCGAGCAACAATCAAAAGCTGTATGGTCGCCAAGATTGTACGCACCATATTACCAGACGCTGTCCAGCGAACTGACTTTATCGCAACCCCGCGAGACATATTTGTTTTCCGATCAAAATTGGAAAGCATGAACGGCTATTCCGCCCTGAGATCGAAGACCTAAATTGACCTTCCGAACGTCATTGAAAGACATCCAGGTCATCGTGCGACCGGTTCTTAAGGGTAATCATGACCTATCATCGAATCGCATGAGAGTAGCGTAAAGATCTTCATATTCATCCAAAAAACGAGACATACTCAAAAAATGCCTGGCGACTTCGGGCCCATTGGAACTCATCAGGCTACGAACAGAGTCGTCAGATTTTAAGGTCTCTAAAGCCGACAAGAACTCGCCAACAGAGTCCGGGTCGAACAGCAGGCCGTTCTTTCCATGTTGAACAACCTCTGGGAGTCCCCCTCTTCGGCTAGCAACAACTGGTTTACTATAGGCTGCAGCCTCAATCGCGACTCCACCCAAGGGCTCATTCCAAAGGGAGGGAATGATAACAATGTCAACGAGATTATAAAATTTTGCCGACCTAACTTCGCCCAAAAATTCTACTCTTTTACCCGAAGCGGCCCGGCGAAGTTCGTCTACAAACTCTGGATCACCTGCTCCAGCTACTAATAGCTTTAGGTCAGATGGCAGGTTCTCTAAGAGCCATAAAATTCCCTTTGGTCTCGTGAGACTGCCGATGAAACCCAATGTAAGCTCGGCCGCTCTTTTTTCATATGAACGAGTATATTTGTCGACCGTGATCTGTTGCGCATTATTTATCACTCGTTTTTCAGAGTGCGGAAATAACGCGTATCTGCTCACCTCATCAAGGGTCGATTTACTAATACCAACTACAGCATCGACATATCTAGAGTCCTCCTTATAACCGTACCGGAGCAATGCGCAAGACTTGCACCGAATTTCACACGTCTTGCCATTCTTGAACTTTGATGAGTTTGGACAAACGAGATACAGATCATGAAGTACCTGTATACTCTTTGCACCATTCATTTTTGCAATTTTCCAAATATCCTTTCCAAGTCCGGCAACGTTGTGAAAACTAACAATATCGGGAGCGTAGTCTTTCAAGAACCCATCAAACTTGCGATTTATTGGCGGAATAGAGCGGTCCCGGAAATACCAGACTAGGCGAGCGAGTTTCGACGGGAACTCTATCCTAAAATGCCAATAAATGTTGGAAAAGCGCACGCGGCTCACCGAGATGCCATTCACGTCTTCAATCGTATCAATGGGCCCTGTGGTGAAGACGCGAACTTCATGGCCTCTTTGCTGCATTCCAGACGCCAACCGCTGTATCGTGCGCTCAGCCCCCCCCCTCATGTAGGGCGCATACAGGCCGCTTACGATAGCTATCTTCACCATTGTCAATTTCTCATGATTTTCTGCGGCCTAGGCCGTAGTATGCTGGACAATATGAGGTTTCTCTAGCCATGTTTCCGCGTAGCAATAAAGCAACGGAGTGTTAGTGACGCCGATGTTTTGCCCCAGTCTCAATGATTTGCTCAATCGCACTAACGAAAGATTCTGCAGCTCGGTCCCAGGAAAAGCGAGCTGCTTGTGCCACTCTCATTTCTCGACTTGGCCTAGAGATTGGACGTTCTCCAAAGTGGCCTTCGATTTGACGTGCCAATGTATCGACGGCGTCCGGCGCAGTTGGATCGAAATATTCGACCAAGTCTAGTCCGACTTCTGGCATGGCAGTCTTATTAGATGATATGACGGGGAGACCAAACAACGTTGCGTCAAGAAGTGGCACCCCGAAACCTTCCGCCTCGCTAGGAAATATGAATAAACTTGCCGTCTTATAAAGACGGATTAAGTCAAATTCACTTACTCCAGCTTTTATCTCTACCTTCACCCCAGCGGGAACTCTAAACTTAAAGCCAAGATCAAATGCCCCTACGATTATCAACCTAACATCTGTCACTCCGGATTTCCGAAATGCATCGACTAGTAGAGGTATATTTTTTCGTGGCTCTATTCTGCCAACTGTAAGGATAAAGCGCTCTCCGCTTGAGCCCACAGTGTCATCTGTCGTTTCGGAACTATAGGCAGAAAGCGGAAATGAAGGCCCGTTGCGAACAACTTTTAAGCGATTGTCGCCTATGCCATATATTCGCTGAATTTCACTCTTGGTGTAGTTGCTTACGACAAAGACTAGCTCCGATCGCCATATTGCTAACGAAAAGAATAATTTTGTTCTCAACCTCATCGTAAGCGGAAACAAATGCGGATGCGTTATCGGCAGAATATCATGGATAAATACGACGTTTCTTCCCCAAAGAGGCGTCATGTATTGGAATACGCCAATAGTAACCCCGTCCCTCTTAAATAGCTTTGGGAAAGCGCTCAGGAGTCGCCTTATGGATCCAGCACCCCCTAGAGGTTTATACCTATAGCGGCTGACATCTAATAGTTCTTTAGCTGCTTGGGGATCGTCTGTGTAGACAATGACCTCTTTATCGCCAATCCTCTTGGCCAAAGCAATTAATAGATTAGAAAGAGTAGTCCGTGTCCCTTGAAATCTTCCTGTAAGTACATGACCGTCAAATCCGATGATCTCCGGCATAATTGATCTACCCGATTGGTCCTACCACAAAAGACGCTTACACCACTGTAACGGCTTCGCTACTGCTGGAGGTTAGTATTATTGATTTCTCTCTTCAACCGAAGTAGATGCGAGTTAGAATATTGCCTTGTTGGCTCTAGCACAGACCCCTCGCCATATTCATTCCAGCAACAGATCACTCCTACTCGATTTTCTTCGCTTCGGCCTTTCTGAAGATATTGAATTGCGGCGCGGGTATGAACCGCGAACGCGTTCGGATCAGATCGTGAGTTATCCTGTGTTGAGCCTCCCCAAGGGGTACGGTCCCATCCCACAGTCATCGGCAAGACTACCGGGAGAGGAGATTTCTCTTCGTACATGGACCAGTACCGCCTGTAACTTTGGTCTCTATTGGTAAATCCGTGCCCGGATGATCCTAGATTGTACTCTGATACGGCATTGTAGCCAAAATCTCGAACCTTGTTGAGAAAGGGCGAGTTTGGCGCAACTCCGGCGACAAAAAAGATCCCGTCGGTGCCGAGGGACTTCGCCACAATCTGGGCACGATCCAACATTTCTTCTGTCGTCATACCGAGATTTCTCGCAAGCTCGTCCATTTTGTTAGCCGAAAATATGAAGACGACAGGCTTATTTATTATGTGTAGCGCGTTGGGATGGGTGAGATACCTTGTGGTCCAGAACTTGATTATCTTGTCCCAATCAGAACTTGACTTTATAAAGGAATAACTATTATCCCACATCAAAGCCAACTTTGGATCTTTGTTTACTCTTGCCACGCTGAGGTAGGCCCGTATTGCTTGATCGGATCGCGGTGATCCATCCGGACCAGTAAATACATCGAACGCCACAAACGATATGCCGCCACTATTCATTTCGTCGAGCTGCTGGCGCATTATGACCGGAGAGTCGTCAGAATACTCACCCTTTGCCGGCATCCGTTGCGGAAACTTTCTGATTGGAGCCCAAGGATCTGAACGCAAAGCCATGGGAATTCGAGGCGTCCAACCTGGATAGTAATAAACGCCGATCCGTATGGGAGCGCTTTGTGCGAGCGCTGTGTTCCTTGTATAACCCATCATTGTGCAGACTAAGCCGCACCACAACATAGACTGCACGTATTTAGACAATATTCCTCGCTTTTCCATAAACATCTTCTAAGCTTGTTGCGCAATTTCAGCGAGCATCTTACGAAGATTTACGCGCCAGTGCGGAGTGGGGCTGCCCAGGAGCGCAAACGTCGATGCCTTATCTAATACAGAGAAGTGTGGGCGCTTCGCCGGTGTAGGATATTCCGAAGCGTTGATCGGAATGACCGGCACCGACTTCTCTAACAAGCCAACACTCAGCGCCTCTTCTTGGATCGCGACAGCGAAGTCGTACCAACTACAGGCACCGGCATCGGTGTAGTGATAAATTCCCTTTGCTCCGCGCTCGGCCAAGGTCCACAGTGCCGCTGCGAGCCCTGGAGCATAGGTAGGCGTACCAATCTGGTCTGATACTACGCGCACCTCGGATCGTTCCCCCATTAAGCGCAGCATGGTGCGAACAAAGTTGCCGCCTATGGGGGCATAAACCCAAGCTGTGCGAACTATCAATGCGTCCTCGCCTGCCGCCTTCTCGCCAGCCAATTTGGTGCGCCCATAGACGCCTAACGGTGCCGTTTCAGCGCCTGGGGAGTAAGGTACACCGGACATGCCATCGAATACAAAATCCGTTGATACGTGAACGAAGCTCGCCCCCACGCTGCGAGCTGCCTTGGCTAGATGGCCCACTGCGGTCGCATTCACTGCTAATGCTGCGGCCTCATCCCTCTCCGCCCTGTCCACCGCAGTATAGGCAGCTGCGTTGAAGATTATTTCGGGCCTGATCTCGGCGACCACCGCTTCAATGAGGGTTGCGTCCGTGATATCGAGAGTGTCGATGTCGTGACCGACTATTTTAGCCCTGCTTGGTGAAGCAGCCACAAGGCCCCTTCCCAGCTGACCTTCGCTCCCGACGATGAGGATCTTCATGTGAAAGCCTCCACTTCACTGAGGGGCTCTCCAACCTTATCCTTGGCTGAAAGCTTCGGCTCTATCCCTTCCAGCGGCCACTCAATGCCAATCGCCGGATCGTTCCACATCAAGGAATGCTCATTTACGGGGTCATAGTAAGACGTGCACTTATAGAGAAAGTCCGTACCGTCAGCAAGGCTGACGAAGCCGTGCGCGAAGCCGGGAGGAACCCAAAACATACGCTTGTTTTCAGCCGAGAGCTCAATGCCGACCCAGTGGCCGTAAGTCGAAGAGCCTGCTCGAAGATCTACCGCAACGTCCCACGCCCGACCGGTCACGACGCGTACGAGCTTACCTTGTGGATTTGGTCTCTGATAGTGCAAACCTCGCAGCACGCCCCGCGCGGAACGGCTGTGATTGTCCTGCACGAAGTCTATGTTGAGACCAAGGCTCTCAAATTCCCGTCGATTCCAGCTCTCCAGAAAAAACCCGCGGTCATCGCCAAAGACACGCGGCTCCACGACTAGCAAACCCTGGATCTTGGTCGAAATTAGTTTCATGATTGGGCGGTCCTATTGAGAAGACTCAGCAAGTAAGCGCCATACCCACTCTTCACCAGCGGAGCAGCAAGCTGCTCGAGTTGAGAATCCGTGATAAAACCTTGTCGCCAAGCGATTTCTTCAGGACAGGAGATCTTAAGGCCCTGTCGCTCTTCGATGATCCTCACGTAATTTCCTGCATCAAGCAGAGAGCTATGAGTGCCTGTATCGAGCCAAGCATACCCACGACCCATGATCTCAACCGCCAACTCCCCACGTTCGAGATAAAGGCGATTAAGGTCGGTAATCTCAAGTTCACCACGATGGCTGGGCTTCAAGTCGGCAGCTAAATTTACGACCTGACTGTCATAGAAATACAGCCCCGTCACTGCATAATTCGACCTAGGCTCAGAAGGCTTTTCTTCAATGGTTTCCGCTCGCCCGTGCGTGTCAAAAGACACGACCCCATAGGCCTTAGGATCGCTGACATAATATCCAAAAACTGTTGCGCCAACCTCACGAGATCCCGCGTTTTCGAGCAGGTCAGGCAACCCGTGGCCATAGAAGATGTTGTCGCCGAGGATGAGCGCCGAAGGATTATCACCTACAAAATCCGCACCGATATGGTACGCTTGCGCGAGACCCGCTGGCTCACGCTGGATCGCGTACTCCAATTCAACGCCAAAATTCAATCCGTCGCCTAAAACAGATCTAAAGGCAGCTTGATCAGTAGGAGTGGTAATAATAAGTATCTTCCTAATGCCCGCCAACATAAGCACCGAAAGCGGGTAATAGATCATCGGCTTATCGTAAACCGGCATGAGCTGTTTCGAAACACCTCGCGTTAACGGGTAAAGACGAGTCCCGGATCCGCCAGCAAGAATGATGCCTTTTCGCATGTTACCCCCTAGAATTCACAGACAACTCTGAAAATGTCTTCATGCGGCCATTGGAGCGGCATAGACACGAACATCAATCCGATCCAAAGATATCTCTTGTGAACACCTTGTGTTTGACGTCATCTATTTCTGTCGTCATGCGATTGGATATTATTAAATCAACATCAGCCTTGAATGATTCGAGATCACGCACGACCTTTGATCCGAAGAAGTCTTCTTCTTGCATAGCTGGTTCATAGATGACGACTTCAATCCCCTTGGCCTTGATCCGCTTCATAATTCCTTGGATTGAGGATTGACGGAAATTATCGGATCCAGCCTTCATCACAAGACGAAAGACACCAACTTTCGCGGGCGCTCTCGCGATGATCTGATCGGCCAAGAAATCCTTACGCGTACGGTTTGCATCGACAATTGCGCGGATCAGGTTCTGCGGCACCTCCGAGTAGTTGGCGAGCAGCTGCTTGGTATCCTTTGGAAGGCAGTAGCCCCCATAACCAAAACTAGGATTATTGTAATGTGTGCCAATGCGCGGATCCAGGCCGATGCCGTCGATGATTTGACGTGTGTCCATGCCACCGGCAATAGCGTAGCTGTCCAACTCATTGAAGAAAGCCACTCTCATCGCAAGATAGGTGTTTGCGAAGAGCTTAATTGCCTCAGCCTCGCTGGCATCGGTAAAGAGAATTTTGACGTCCTTCTTTTCCGCTCCTTGCAGCAGCAGGTCAGCAAAAATCCGAGCTCGTGCAGAGCGCTCACCAACAATAATCCGCGAGGGGTGGAGATTGTCATAGAGCGCTCTACCCTCACGTAAGAATTCGGGACTGAAGATAACTTGAGTAGTGCGTAGACGCTCCCGGACATCATTTATAAATCCGACAGGGATTGTCGATTTAACGACGATCGTCGCGTCAGACTCGGCGGCGATTGTTGTCTCAATCACTGCCTCAACGGAGGACGTATCGAACTTGTTGGTATCTGCGTCATAATTGGTCGGGGTAGCAATGATTACATACTCGGCGCCCGCAAGTGCCTGCCGTGCATCCAAGGTGGCAGTGAGGCGGAGCGGCCTAGTCCTCAGAAACTCCTCTAACTCGGCATCAACAATTGCCGGTTGGCGCGCGTTAAGCAAGTTTACTCGCTCAGCGGAAATGTCGACCGCTACCACCTCATTATGCTGAGCCAGGAGCACGGCATTTGAAAGGCCGACATAACCGAGCCCGAAGACCGCTATCTTCATTCCGTTTCCTTCTGCTTTGGGTCATGACTGAAGGACATATCCCCCTGTGGCGTCTGCTCACTTGCATGTGCGCTCATGATACGCCCCGGCTGCAAAGCTGCTGATCCATGCAGCATGGGAGTGGATCACATGAACAAGCTCTATGCTGCATCTGCACATGCAGCGTATAGATGGTTCCTTCCAATCCGAATAGGGCCAAGATGGTTCGGCTTGATTGACGCAGAAGGCAAACACATGATCGTACTTTTCCCACATGATCATGTGTTTAACATCGAGCAATGCGCCGCAGCTCGACGCTCTGCGACAGCCCCTTGGTCGACATTGCCCGAACTCGATTGCCGTCGCTCGCACGCACGCTATCTGACCCGCGATTGCCGCACCAGCCAGGGAGCAGGCCATCGTTAATGTTCCAGCTACCACGCGCACCCGTTTCCCCGAATTCTTCGTTGCCGCTACGCACATCCACAACACGCGCCAAGCCTTGCTAGAGCAAGAACCGAGTCCTGACTTGGTGCGGGACCCGGGCACCTTGAGCAGATGCATGTGATGGATTGAGTAGAGGAGCTGAGCACCATTCTATCTTCCTCCACTGTCGCGCAGTGCCTTCCCCAAAGGGGCCTTCGGCTCAATTGATTGGTGATCGGGCAGGTCAAACATCTAGGATATCTGCGGGTGGGCGTAGACCTAGGCGCCAATTGTTGGTCTATTAGCTTTCCCAGCAGGACAGCCGTAAGCGGTGTTCTCAGGTCACGGTGATCCAGGGTATGAGTTCGCCGACCCTGTTGGCCGGGTGACCGGCGGCGAGGATTGAAAGCGTAGCGGTCAGCCACTGGTGTGGGTTGATGGCGTTGAGCTTGCAGCACTCGATGAGCGTAGCGATCACAGCCCAGTTATCGCCCCCTTCATCAGATCCGGCAAACAAGGCGTTCTTCCGGTTGAGCGCGGGCGGACGGATGGAGCGCTCGACGGTGTTGTTGTCGAGGTCGACCCGACCATCGTCGATGAAGAGCGTCAGGCCATCCCAGCGAGTCAGCTTATAGCGGATCGCCTCGCCGAGCTTGCTCTTGGCGCTGACCTGGCGATTGCGAGCCTCCAAGTACTGCTTCAGCTCGTCGACAATCGGACGGCTGTGCTCGGCACGCAGGGCGCGGCGCTTTTCGGCCGCCTCTCCACGCACACGATCCTCCACAAAGTATAGCTCGGCAATGCGGCGCAGCACCTCGGTTGCAACCGGAGAGTTGCTGGCCAGCTCGTAAAACCTACGCCGCACGTGCGCCCAGCAGAAGGCGAGCCGCACCTGCTGCCGGCGGTTGGTGAGCGCGGCGTAGCCGGAGTACCCGTCCACCTGCAGGGTGCCGGCAAAGTCGCCAAGATGCTCCCGGGGCCGCTCGGCCTTGCGATCACCGGCATAGACATAGGCGACGATTGGCGGGTCACTGCTGCCCCAAGATCGCTTGTCCCGTGCGTAGGCCCATAGCTGGTCGATCTTCGTTCGGCCTCGCCCCGGATCGAGCACCGGCGCGCTCGTTTCGTCAGCAAAGAGCCGCTCAGAGTGCCGAAGCTCTGCCAAGATGTGGTCCCGCAAGGGGCGCAGGTACCAGGCGGTTCGGCCGACCCAGTCAGCCAGAGTGGAGCGGTCCAGCTCGATGCCCTGCCGTGCGTAGATCTGTGCCTGGCGGTACAATGGCAGATGATCGGCGTACTTGGATACGAGGACCTGCGCGATCAGCGCCTCGGTCGGGACGCCGCCCTCCACAATGCGAGCTGGTGCGGGCGCCTGGACAACCGCGTTCTCGCACGAGCGACAGCCGTAGCGAGGCCGGCGCGTGACCAGCACGCGAAACGTGGCCGGCACGACATCGAGCCGTTCGGACGCATCCTCGCCGATCTGGTGGAGCGTGCCACCGCAACAAGGGCAAGCCTCGCTGTCGACGTCGACCACCTCCTCGATACGTTCCAGATGCGCTGGCAGGGAGCCGCGGTTGGTTTTGCGTGGCCGAGCGCTGCCAGGCTTGCCGGCATTGGCCTCGATGGTGGCCTCAGCCTGTGCCAGTGCGATCTCGACTTCCTCAAGGCAAAGCTCGGTACGCATCCGATAGAGGCCGCGATCACGTCACGACGTTGATGCTCGCTTAGGCTGCGAGGTCTGGAGCCTGCTGAATGGCCTGCGCAGCCTTCCAGTGCCAAGGGAGAAGCTCGTGTAGTCGGGTCTGCGGGATGTCGGCGATGCGATCGAGGACGTCGGTGAACCAAGCGAGCGGATCGACGTCGTTGAGCCGTGCGGTGCCAAACAGGCTGAACATCATGGCGGCGCGCTCGCCGCCGCGGTCCGAGCCGACGAACAGCCAAGCCTTTCTGCCCCGGGCCACGGCACGAAGCTCACGCTCGGCGGAATTGTTCGTCAGGCAGATCCGGCCGTCAGCGAGGAAGGTTGGTGAAGCCTTCCCAGTCGTTGAGGAAGTAGGCGATCGCCTTGGCAACGGCATCGTGGCGCGAGAGGCTGGCGCGCGTCGTGTGCATCCAGGTCTCCAGCTCAGCGACGATGGGCGCGGATCGCTCCTGGCGAATGGCAAGCCGCTCGGCGGCAGGCTTGCCGCTGATGTCGCGCTCGATGGCAAAGAGCCGATCGATTATGACCAGCGCCTCGGCTGCCAAGGGAGAGATGAGCGGCGCCGCACCGTTCTTGCGCTTCTTCTGCTGCTTGATGTCGACGAGCTTGAAGAACTCCCGGCGGCCATGTGCCCAGCAGTTTGCGCGCGTCATCGGCTGCTCGATCCGGCCGTCGCGGAACAGGTCGTTGAAGCCGGCAAACCTGTCGACCTGGAGGATCCCGCTATAGCCGGCTAGATGTGCCGAGGATGCTCGCCCTTGCGATTGCGCGAGTAGTAGCACAGCGCCACCGGCGGAGCCGGCCCGCCAAACGGCCGATCGTCGCGGATATAGTCCCAGATCCGCGTTACCTCGGCCTTGTGCTTGGCGAGCAGCGGTACCGTGGTGTCGTCGGCGTGCAGCCGGTCTGCCGCAAGCGCGTGGGCTTCCAGGAGCAAGAACAGCGGCTTCACGGCGACTGAGATCGCGCCAATCTGATCCGCCAGCGTCGAGAGGCTCAACGGAATGCCCTCTCTCTCGAGGCGATCACGCTGGCTGTTGAGAGGCTGATGCAGCCCGTACTTTTGGAAGGCGAGGTTTGCCAGGAAATGCGGGCCGAACATCCCGCGCGGGGTAACGTGGAACGGCGCGGGGGGTTGGCTGATCTCGTCGCAGCGGCGGCAGGAGACCTTTTCCCGCACGGTCTGAACCACCTTGTGGCGCGCCGGCACGCGCTCGAGCGTCTCAGTGACGTCGGCGGGCAAGTGGCTCAGATCGTCCGAGCCGCAGCATGGCCAGGTTTCGGGTGCAGGGATCACGACCCTCTCGCGCGGCAGATCGGCAGGGAAATTCCGGCGCGTGCTCCGCTTGCGGGTGAAAGCCGCGACCGTGGTGGCCTTTGCCGCCGCGATTTGGCCCAGAAGCTCGGTCTCGCTGGCGTTTGCCTCCAGCTCCTCGAACGTCAGCTCCAGCTGGTCGAGCAGGCGCCGGCTGCGCTCCGAGCTAGCGCCGTATTTTTCACGGCGCATCTTTTGATTGATCAACTCGAGATAGGCATTGCGGGCCAGCAGATCGGCATTGATCGCCCGCACCTTGGCCAGCTCAGCCTGGGCTTCGAGGACCTCGGCCTGGACTGTGGCAGCTTGCTCGCGAACGGTAGCGAACTCAGCATAAAGCTGCTCAAGCTTGCCAGGTGCGTCACTTGCGGCCATGCTCTTTCATAGCACGCGATCGCCACAAACCTCAGGATTTTAGCCGTTTTTACGTCGCCGCTGCGATCACCCGACCTGTGTCGGGCGCCAGGTTTCCTGAGGGTTTCGCCAGTCTATGCCCTCTAGCAAGCACGCCATCGCTGAGGCCGAGATCGCCAGCGTGCCGTCCTTCGCCGCCGGCCATACGAACCGGCCTTTCTCGAGGCGCTTGGCGTAAAGGGACATGCCGATGCCGTCATGCCATAGGATCTTGCAGAGCGATCCGCTCCGCCCACGAAAGACATACAGATCGCCGGCATGAACATCCTTTTTGAGGCACTGCTGAACCTGCAGGGCCAACGAACGCATGCCCCGGCGCATATCCGTGTGGCCAAGCGCGAGCCAGACCTTGCCGCCAGTCGGGATCGGGATCACCGCGTCAGCGCCTTCAGCACCGCCGGCGGTGCCGAGCCAAGAATACTCACCCTGCCGCCGCCGGGAAGCTCGACTGCGATCGCAGCATGCGCGGCCGGCAATTCCACCGGGCCCTCATCGACGACTACCGCTTCGGCGAAGCCTGCAACCACCGCCGGTGCATCGCACGCCGCAGCACGCCGGCGAAAATTGCGGCGCCACGTGTAGATCAAACCTGTCGAAACATCGTGCCGCCGCGCGACCTGCGCTACCAAGGCGCCTGGCGCAAACGCCTCGCTCAAGATCTGCACCCGCTCCTCGTCGCTCCAACCGTCGCCGCGCCGGACCGCCAAAAACCGTCACCTGACCCACACCAACCGCTCCTACGCGTACTCTTAAGAGCATGCATAAGAGCGCTCGCTCAACTGCCCGACAAGGCGCCCGCTATCGGAGGCGTACAAAGCTCGAGCTGGTCGGGATCGAGCTGTTCCGATCGGCGGCCGAAACGATGGCGCTGCAGAGCAGCGATGATGGCTTTCAGTCGCTCCACCTCGGCCTGCGCCGACTGGAGCGCATCAATCGGACGGGACTGATCGAGGACGAGTGCGCGGAGCGCATCTACGTCATCGGGTAGGTCCGCTTCGGCGAGCATGAGCCAATTGAATCAGTAGCGAGAGAGCCCGTCAACTGGCGATCTGCGGCGCTGCGGACGTCTACCACCATGCTCGCGGCGCCAGTCCAAACCCTCGAGCAATGCGCCGAGCTGGGCCGCGGTGATGCGCATCACGCCGTCCTGAATGCCTGGCCAGCGGAAGCCTCCTTGCTCCAGCTTCTTGGCCATCAGGCACAGACCGGTGCCGTCCCACACACCAGCTTGATCCGATCGGCACGGTTGGCCCTGAAGACGTAGATCACGCCCGAGAATGGATCACCGCCATACTCGGCGCCAACCAAAGCTGCCAGGGCGTTGGGCCCCTTGCGAAAATCTACGGGGCAGGTCGCGACCATCACCCGCGCACCAGCGCCAGGGCCGATCATCGAGATACCCGTAGGGCCTGCACCAACGCTGCAACAAGCTCGACACTCGCCGCGCGGGAGACACGTATAACAGCCCCCTCGACCTCGATCTCGATTACCGCTTCGGATTCTGGCGGCGCAGCTGAAGTGCTCTGGGCAACAACAGGAACGAACATAGGCTCCGCGGAGCGCGCCGCTTAAACAGCGTAGCGCAGCTCCCGCCGCCACGTGTAAAGCTGAGACGTGCGGATGTCGTGCCGCCGCGCAAGCGCAGCCATGTTATCGCGGCGCTCTGACGCTGTAACGATCGCTAGCTTTTGCTCCAGCGTCCAGGCACGACGCCGGCCAGCCATCCTGCTTAAAAGCTCAAGCCGGCGAGCTGGCTCCGGACTAACTCCACTGTGGGTGTCCAATCCGGTCGTAAACGCGAGATCTTCCATCAAGACCATCTTGTGCCCGACTGGTGAACCCGAACAAGATGGAGGCGAAACACCGCTTACGGCAAAGATGCGTATTTCGGTTATGATTGCTCATGGTACGCTAGCAGCCCTCGGACCTAGGCCAGTGTTCTCTAACCGCCGGCCATTCAAGCTGGGATCGAGCTTCGCCGTATTATGTCGACTGTAAACTGAAGAAGCGCCGTCGTCTAAAATTCGTCGCCGTTGCTCCGGCTTACCATCACCGGGTGGAAACTACATATTTACACCGTGGCGGGAGTTTTCCAGTATTTATCGACCAGTTCGCGCGTGTTGCGAATGTTTGCACGACTAGAGGCGCCGAAAACGATGCTCTCAATATTGGGTTGATCGCAGATCCATTTGATCGCTTCGTCAGGCTTGAGCGCCCCGGAAGCGAAGACCGACATGGCGATGGCGCGGAACCTATGGCTCTTCAGCGTCTGCTCATAGGCCTTAATGCCACCCGACATACGAAAGCCGATCTTGTTGATGTTGGAACAAATAATCGGATTCTCGATGCCCAGTTCTTCCAGCACCGGAACGAGCTTGGGCGTGTTCATCGTAATGAAGCCAGGTTCCGCGCCGTAGCGATTGCGGATGTGATTCGCAAATATGCGGAATGCCTCGTTGAAACCCAGTCCCAAGATAAGGTCCGTAACAACATTCTGCACAAAGATCACTGGGGTATTCATGCCTTGAAACATTTTCATCTCGGCATCGATCAGGAGCGTGCCGATCCCCTCGACGTCTTTACGCGCCAGCGACATGCCACCGCGCATCGCAGCGTCAATAAGACCATCGCTTGGCATGAATTTTTTCAATGCGCCGAGCGGGCCTTCTTCCGTAACTGCATTGGCATATTTATGTGCATAGGGCATGCCGGGATAGAACACGTAGTCGGCATATCGCGTCGGATTGGCGCGCATATGTTCGACAACCAGACCAATCCGGTCGTGAGTAGTACACATGAAGGTCTTAATGCCTTCATCGTAGGCCGCGTCCAGCACATCGATGACAGCACCGATATCCTGAAAGCGCATCGACTGAGCGCGGGCCTTCTCCTCCGACATGTGGTTCACGCCAAAGAATTGATTGTCGCCGAATAGCAGCTTGTCCATTTGCTCCCCTTTCCTCAGCGCGCGAACAACGAGAAGCGCTTTCGCTGCGGCGCTGCACGCTGAGCAATGACTCCGCTCATGTCCTTCGGCCCAGCCTCGGCATCGGCGATCAACATGCTGATCACGCGGTCAGTGTAAGCAGCCGAGACGAAGTCGTTAATGTTGTCCTTGCTCTTCTCCTTTATCGCACGGACGAAATAATCCAGCTGGGCGGAGTACTCCTCGCCACGGATGTAGAAATCGACTTCCTTAGTCAGATCGGTGGTATACCGCACATTCCAACCGGCATTATAACCGTCAGGCAATCCAGCTTTTTCGCGTGCATAGAGCTGAACTTCCTGGCGGTCGGCGTAGATGCGCCCCTTAGTGCCCCAAACGGTAATCTTGGTCGACATCTTACGATACGATTCGTCCGACCAGTTAACAGAGAGCTGCGCGGTCTTACCGTCATCAAAGTAGAGCGTACTATATACCTCGTCATCCGTATCACGCGAGAAGATTTTCCCCAGAACACTGCCACCCACTGAATGGGGCATACCGAAGTACCAATTTATCAAGTTGATCGGGTGAGCTGCGTAATCGTATAAGCAGCCACCGCCCTCGGAGCGCTGCGTGCGCCAAGTCGATCCCTTGGGCTTAAGCACTACAGGGCCATAAGCCTCAGCCATGACATGACTAACTTCGCCAATCGCGCCGGCATCTAGCAGGCGCTTTACTTCTCGAAAGGCGCCTACGAAGCGATAGTGATAGCCAACCTGATTCACTAGACCCTTTTCAACAACGAGATTGGCCAAATTCTTGGATTCTTCACCGTTAAGAGTGAAGGGCTTCTCGCAAAAGACGTGTATACCTTTCTCTAAGGCAGCAGTGACCATGGTTATGTGGGCGCGTGATGGCGTAGCAATTATAACCGCGTCAAGCTCCACCTCATCCAACATCTTCGTATAATCAGTGTAAGTCCTAAGTCCCGTATATTTGGAAAGGATATCTAACAGATAACCGGTTGAGTCACAGATAGCTGCGACTTCCACATCCTTATGGGGACGGATAATGCCGAGATGCGAGATCCCCATTTTGCCCAGTCCGACCACTGCAACCTTGATCACGTGATTATCCCCGCTTGCTGAACCTGAATCCTCTGATCCGTTGGCAGATAGCGGGACAGGACTTCTTCATACTGCCCCGCCACTCGATGCCAGGTAAACTCTTCCTCGAAGCGCTTGAGCGCAGCTTGCCGCATGGCATCCATCAAGCTCTGATTACCTAGCAGCGCGTCCACCTTTTCAGCAAACGAATCTGCATCAGTGAAATAAAGTGCAGCCTCTCCCGCCACCCAATTATTGTACACATTATCGTGCGCGATGACCGGGTTGCCCGCCGCAAGCGCCTCGACCAGGGACGGGTTCGTACCACCCACTGTATGCCCATGAACGTAACCAATACTGTGGAAGCGGATTGCCTTAACCCGCTCCGGCTCATAGATTGCGCCAGGGAATATAACCTCATTTGATGCCGCGGCTAAGACTTCCTGATGGTAAGAATCTTCGGCAAGGAACTTCCCTAAAACCACAAGTTTTCGCCCGCGGGGAGCTACAGAAAATCCTTTTACAATCTCTAAAATGTTATTTTCCGGAATCGGACGAGCAATGAGATTGAAATAACTTTTTGGCTCGAGCCCAATCTCGGTAACATGAGATACTGGCGCGTCGGGCACGGGATCCGCCCCATACGTTATGGTGACAATCTTTCGCGCCGGCGCGCGCGTTCTCAGATACTTTTCGATCTCAGGGTGGTCCGCTATCAACGTATTGCCATAGGCAGCTGCAAAGCGCTCGTTGATGTATAGTATCGCCTGCTTCGTAAAACCCCATCGAGACCGTGACCACTCGATCCCATCCATGTTTATAACGTTAGGAATACCCTTCAAGCGTTGGAGAAAGTTATAAATCCCGGTATTGTAACCGAGCGTCAAGCAAACATCGTTAAACTGGCATGCGTGCTTGATTGAAAGCCAATCAAATCGAGAGGTGCCACGCCAGCCTGGAAGATCTACAGGAATATTAACCCGCTCAATGCCCCGCCAAACATCTTCCGTGATCGGACCTGCGCCGGGAAGCTGGCAGTAGACAACAACCCGCCAACCGCGCCGGACGAGAAACAAACCGATATTCTCTGCCGCGGTTTCAAAACCGCCGTATGCAGCAGGAACGCCGTGGGTGCCCAAAATTCGAACGGTAGGTTGCAACGATGCCCCCAAAAATGTGCTTGCTGCACCGCACAAACACCTAACTAGGTAGTGGTGGACTTGCAACCGCTATCATTCCGCTCGTTCCAAAACGTCGACCAGCCTCATGATTCGTTGGCAATTGCACGGAGGAGATGGTGTGGCGATGGAGATGGGGACGGACGGTCTGGTTTTTGGATCTTTCGGACCCGCTAGCGCTGAGCACGACGGCCGATCCCTTGGAGCGTCTGGCTTTGATCGGCTCGCGCTCGAAGAAGCCGAGGCGCAAGCTGCGGCCACTCGGTCACGCCGCCTCGTGCCATGCTGGCAAGCTCGTCCGCCAGCCATTATCTGATCATCTACCGCGTGAGGAGGTCCTGTATGAGGCGGCCTGCATGTGCGCTGACTGCGGGCGCCGATGCGCCGGATCGTCAACGATATGACCGAGGAGCTCGATTATGTGCCCACCTCGTTCCGCGTCGTTCGGCCCAAGCTCGGCTGCCGCATCCTGCGACCGGATCGTCCGGGCGCCGTTGCCCTGTATTGCCAGTCGAGCGCGGCAAGCCCGGGTCGGATACCACCCGCATTCCCCAACATCCCGCCCAATGAGGTCCCAATTTTTGCGACCTCGATCGTTCCATCGGCGATGAGTTCGTAGAGCTTCGGCCGACCTATGCCGATGATGCGGCAGGCCTCAGGGATGCGCACCGCGAGCGGTTCGATCATCGGGACCGGTGTGCCGCTTTGCTCCTTCCCGCTCACTGAAACGACCGCAGCTTAATGAGTGCCGGGTCGGATGTATTTTTGGCCGACTTGCCTGCAAGCCGGTCCGCCACTTCGTCGACCACCTCGGCAAACAGCTTTGCACCGACAGCCTGCGCTTCCCTGGACGGCGGCGTCTGCGCCGACGAGATCAGCTGGTGGCGTGCAATCCGCGCCATGATCTCCCAGACAAGCGCCTCGTTGCGACGCAGCCAGTCGAGGTTGCGCTCGATGCGTGTGAGCCGCGTGCCGATAGCCTCGTCGGTCCTGGGCGCCTGCCGCCGCGTGAACCAGGCATCGAGCGCCTCGACGAGGATCTCCGAGCGCGCCTTGCCCGAGGACTGCGCTATGTGCGCGAGACGCTTGCTCATGTCCTCGGGCAAGAACAGCTGGTGACGAGTCTTGTAGGTTCGGGCCATGGCACCTGCTCGAAAGCTTGGGTGGTGGCGAACCGGTCCGGGGGCAAACCGATCCGCCACCACGTGCCAGTATCCCGCCGCGCGTCGATTTCAGGAATGGTGCACATGGGGCCAGATGGGGCCCGTTCGGTGCCGCTCGTGCATGGGCGTCGCTACACGCCGATACTCGGGCCACGGCTGCGCCCCAGCGACCAGCTGATCGAGCCACTCTCGCGCATCAGCCCCGAGACGCTTCGCCCGACGTACTTCTCCAGCTCAGGCCGCCAGGGCACGAGCGTGAAGTCTCGGGCTTTCTCGATCAGCGCGTACTTGCCCGAAGTGAGATCGAGGCTGCGCTTGAACGTGCCCTCGATCGGCTGGTT
>Ga0070667_100001703_pt1 | contig 19670 bp, 28 predicted proteins | sample KBSS33metaG_FD_64659 | JGI IMG/M metagenome (GOLD analysis project Ga0070667, IMG submission 64659) | Switchgrass rhizosphere microbial communities from Kellogg Biological Station, Michigan, USA - KBS S3-3 metaG | ecosystem: Host-associated > Plants > Roots > Rhizosphere > Soil ... | reverse complement strand
TCGCCTTCGATCTGTCGTCGAAAGACTCACGGTAGCCCCGCCTCCAGGACCCACCCGGCGCAGGCCTTCAACCGGCCAAGATAGTTGTCGTCGACCGGCCAAGGTAATTGTCGTCAACCAGCCTAACCTTCCAGAGCTGCCGGGCGCTATGCTCGCTTTCGTCCGAATCTCGTAGCTATTCGAACCTCCATGCAACGCCGACAACTTCTGGCCACCCTTTCGGCATTGGGATCAGGCAGCCTGACAGCCTACGCTGGGACGACCATACGCACGCGAGTCGACACCGCGCTTGGCTCGTTCGTCGTAGCCGTCGATCCAAGCGTTGCACCGATCACGTCGGCTAACTACCTGGCCTATGTTGACGCACGCCATCTTGATGGCGGATCGATCTATCGGATCGTCACGCTCACCAACCAGACGCCCGAGACGAAGCACAAGATTCAGGTCGTTCAGTGGGGTATGAATCTGCCTGACGACAAGCCCGCTCCTCTGCCCCCGATTCAACACGAATCGACTCGCCAAACGGGGTTGCGGCATCTGGATGGAACGATCTCAATGGCACGCAATGCGCCGGGTTCCGCAACGGCCGAGTTCTTCGTCTGCGTTGGAGACCAGCCAGAACTGGACTTCGGCGGCAACCGCAATCCTGACGGGCAGGGCTTTGCTGCTTTCGGACAAGTCGTCGAAGGGATGCAGATCGTCCGAATCTTGCATGCACATGGCCAGCCGCAGCAGATCCTGACCGAGCCAATTCCTGTTCGTACCGTCAGGCGCATCTGACGCTGGAGCATCGTGATGGAGCCTAACCCTTCTTTCAGGCCGACGTGCCTGCGGCCCGCCGCTTCAGTCAAATGGTAGGCGGTGAGCCGCTACGATCCAAGTTCAGGAGAAGTCCGATGACAGTGGAGCGCATTTTCGTACGGCAATCACCAGCCGGACCTCAGACCGAACACGAGTGCGTCGAGGTAGTGGCCGGCGCCGGAATCAAAGGCGACAGGTACTTCGATCGTCACGACGAGCCAGGCCAGAACATTACCCTGATCGAGGCTGAGGAGATCGAATCCTTCGTCTCTGAGTACCAGCGCGCACCTGATCTCTCAATCTCCAATCGAAATCTCGTCACCAGAGGCGTGAGACTGAATGATCTGGTCGGAAAGGAGTTCATGGTCGGAAACGTCATGCTTCGTGGTGTTGAGCTCTGCGAACCATGCCTCGGTCTCGGCAAAGCCCTAGCCTCACCTGAGCTGCCGGCGGCTCAAGTTGTGAAGAGGCTTCTTCACAAGGCGGGTCTTCGCGCAGACGTTCTGTCCAGCGGTTCCCTGGCACGCGGAGCCAAGATCACCAATGCCGCCTAACCCTTCCGTCAAGCGGACCCGCCTACGGTGGGCCCCGCAAGTCAAACGTTGGGCGTCGCAGTCACCATGACCGACGAACAGATATCAGCTTCGCGAGACGTTGCCGCGTACGTGGTGCGAGGGCTGGTGCTGTACTCCCTGACGGAGTTTCAATCGGGGCACTGCACGACGATCCGAGTCGATGTGAAAGACAACGCTTTCAGCGTATCGGACGATGGTCGTGGACACGCAATCGAGCGAACCATCGCTGATACGCCGTATCTGCAGTTCATCTACACACACCTCGACTATCCATTTGTACCCCCCAGAGAAGCCCCTGTGCAACTGCACGGCATCGGCATGTCTTTGATCAACATGCTGTGCAGTGAACTGACAGTCATCGTTCGCAAGCCAAGCACGACCTTTCGCATGTTCTTCCGGGATGGAAGCCTCAGCGATCAAGAGCTGGTTGAGGCCAGCTCCGGCGGCACAGGCAACAGAATTTCGGGCATAGTGGCTAGGCAGTTCTCGCGCGGCGCAGACGAGCAGGCGCTTGTGCGATGGTTGCACGAAATCAAGACCGCGACCCCTTCTCTGAAACTGCACTTCAACAACCGAGAGATTCACGGGCTGTCACAGAGCAACGCCTAAACCCTTCCTGCAAGCGGAACCTGCCTTCGGCAAGCCGCTTAGGTCAAACGTTATGTTTCACACCAGGAGAAGTCGTGGCCACGAAGGAAGAAATCTCTGCATTCATCGCGCGCGAATTTCCGCAAACGAAGTGCACTATTCTCGACGTGGGCAACGGCGGAGCAACCGTATCCCACGAGATTGGCGCCGCTGAGCTTCGGCCTGGAGGTACGGTCTCTGGCCCCGTACTGATGGCTACAGCGGATGTAGCACTCTATGTCGCCATCCTGAGCGAGATTGGTATCGTTCCCTTGGCCGTAACCACCAGTCTCAACATCAACTTCTTGCGCAAACCGGCAGCCTCAGCGCGTGTCATCGGTGTATGCAAACTCATCAAGCTTGGTCGGTCTCTCGCAGTCGGCGAGGTAAGCTTGTATTCCGAAGGCCAGAGTGAGGTCGTCGCACATGCCGTGGGTACATATTCCATCCCTTCGGCCACCTAGTATGAGTGCCCCGCACGCGTGAACGCTAACCCCCCTTCAAACGCGCCTACGGCGGTCCACCTTGAGTCAAACGTTAGACCTCAGAGTTCACGATGATCGACCCCATGCTCTTTCCTGTACCTTCGTCGCTCGATACGCAGCGCCTGCTTTTGCGCTCGTTTCGCGCCGATGATGCTCAGGCTCTGTTTGCGGCACTGACAGAGTCGATCGTCGAGTTACGCAGCCATCTTTGGTTCCTGCCATGGGTCACGGAGGAACCTACGCCTCAGTCTGCAGCGATTCGTTGCCGCAGGGCGGAGGCAAACTTCCTCCTCCGCGCAGACTTGCCCTACTTGGCATTTGAGAGAACATCCGGTCGCCTCGTAGCGTCAATCGGTCTCCATCGAACAGACTGGTCGCTTCCCAAGACGGAGGTAGGTTACTGGGTCCGCACCAGCGAGGCCGGCAAGGGCTTTGCATCGGAGGGCGTCGCTGCACTGACGGCATGGGCCTTGGAGAGCCTCGGCGCCAAGCGGGTGGAACTGGTGACTGACGAGCAGAACATCGGATCGCGTCGCGTCGCCGAGCGCTGCGGCTTTCAACTGGAGGGTGTCCTTCGCAACGTGATGCTGTCGCCCGACGGGAAGCTACGCAACAGTTGCGTCTATGCCAAGCTGCCGGTTGAGGTCTAACCCTTCCTTCGAGCGGACCCCATGCTCAAAACCACTTGTCACTGCGGCGCGATCCGTATTCAGATTCCCGGTCATCCAAGCGAGGTCACCAACTGCAATTGCTCGATTTGCCGAAGACTGGGCACGCTCTGGGCGTACTACGATGTTGGCACCGTCAAGATTCATGGCCACCCCCGGAAGTCGTTCTATTGGGAAGAGCTCAAGTCACGCCTGACCCTTCCTTGAGCGGACTCGCGTACGCCGGTCCGCTTAAGTCAACCGTTCGGCCGCATCAATTCCGCTTCTGAGAGCATGAGTAAGTTCGCCACGAAGTCCTTGCCGCCTTTGCCCGATCTGTTGGCGCCCGACGGTTCAGCGGTACGAGTTCTGCTCGCCATCGGCGGCGGCTCCATGGCTCACTTCGAGCTTGCGGCGGGAAGGACTTCGTTGGCCGTAGTGCATCGGACCGTCGAAGAAATCTGGTATGTCCTGTCCGGCCGCGGGGAAATGTGGCGAGCGGAAGGCGACCGAGAGGAAGTTGCTGCCCTTGAAGCGGGGACTTGCCTCACCATCCCGGTGGGCACCCGGTTTCAATTTCGAGCGTCAGCTACCGAAAGCCTTTGTGTCGTAGCTATCACCATGCCACCTTGGCCTGGCCCTGGAGAAGCACTACCCGCCGTCGGCCCTTGGTAGTTGGCTCCAGAATGCGGCTTAGCCATTCCTTCAGGCGGGCCCGCCTCCGGCAGGCCGCTTAGCTCAAACGTCAGCTCTTCCTTCAAGCGGACTGGCCTTCGGCCAGCCGCTGAAGTCAAACGTTAGGCGGCAATACCAGTTCGTACTGTCGCGCTTCCTGGCCTCGCGTGGTTAGCGCAAAATCGCTCGAACCGCAGAGGAAGAACACCATGAACGGTACAAGGATCGTCGCCATTGCTCTAATCGTTGCAGGGGTGCTTGCGCTCGTCTACGGCGGCTTCAGCTACACCAAGGACACCACGGCGGTCAAGATTGGGCCGATCGAGCTCTCCGTCAAAGAGAACAGGACCGTAAACGTGCCGCTTTGGGTGGGGGTCGGAGCCATCGCTGTCGGTGGTCTTCTCCTTGTCCTGGGCGGCAGGAAGGGGTAGTTACGCAGGGCAGGCTCAGGTTCGCGTCTCCGAGGGCTTCCACCGAGGTTCAGCAGGCCGCTTGAGTCAAGCGTTAGGCGTCAAAAACACAACTGCGCCGCACAGTCGTCGCTGACCTACGGAGCTAACACCCATGAGTACGACGCTTCTGGCCTTTCTCGGCTTTCTCTGTTGGACTCTCTTCCTGCTCGTGCTCATGGAGACCGTTCGCGCCAAGCTGGTTCTCACGCGCGCGATTCCTGCCAACAGCTTCAACCCCGAGAACTCGAATCTTTCACCGTTCATGCAACGTCTGGCACGCGCGCATGCAAACTGCCTCGAGGGCTTACCGCTCTTTGGCGGCTTTATGGTGCTTGCGGTCGTCGCAGGCAAGTCGAGCATCACCGATCCTTTGGCCTACGTGTTACTCGCTGCACGCATTGCGCAGTCGACCATTCACCTTGCATCAACGTCATCACTCGCCGTAACCGCGAGATTCACTGCCTTCGCAGTACAAATGGGTATCGCCGTGTACTGGGGAATCAAGTTCCACGCTGCGTAGCGGTCCCGATAACGCCTAACCCTTCCATCGAGCGGACAACCTACGGGCTTCTCCCTCCGGTTTCCGCTCGTGTCAAACGTTAGACGCTATGCGCATCACGAGGTTGACCCGGCCACTTGCGTTGGCATCTACTTGGACGAACGACGGTGCGCGACTGCAAGGACACTAGCCGACGAGGTTCGCCAGCGACAGCAGCGCCAGCAGCAGCATCCACAGCACGACCGAGCGCCAGACCAGTCCGACCACGCTGCGCAGGTGGCCCAGCACCGGCGGCAGGCCGGGCGTCGAACCCTCGGCCGTCACCACCTCCGGCGCGACGCCGGCCTCGAAGGTTTGCGAGCGATCCGGTGTGACGCCCGGAGCGGCGCTGCCGCCCAGTTGCACGCCGACCGCACCGGCCGCCGCCGCGAGGATGATGCCTTCGTTCGGGTGCTTCCACAGGCCCGCGTCGCGACGCCAGCAGGTCACCGCTTCCTCGAAGTTGCCGACCACCGCGAAGCCGAAGGCCGTGAGCCGTGCCGGTACGAAGTCGAGCGCGCTGAACAGGCGTTGCGACAGTTCCAGCAGGCGCAGGTTCACAGGGGCATCGATCGTTCGGCTCTTGAAGGCCCAGTAGCGACTCGCGTACTCGGCCATGCGGTACAGCACCGCGCCAGCCGGCCCGAAGCCGAAGGTCGACAGCAGCACGAACCAGAAGAAGACGCCGAACACGTGGCGATGCGCGGCCAGCAGCGAATGCTCGATCACGTGGCGCAGCAGCTCGGTGCGCGGCAGCTCGCTCGCGTCGAGGTGGCGCCATTCGGACAGCAAGCGCCGCGCCTCGGCTTCATCGCCGCGTTCGAGCGCGTCGCGGATGTCGGTGAAGTAGTGGCTGAACTGGCGAAAGCCCAGCGTGAGGTAGAGCACCGCCACGTTCCACACCAGCGCCAGCAGCACGTTGAAGTGCGCGAGCCCAGCGTGCACGCCCCAGGCCATCAGGGCCGGGAACAGTGCGGTGATGCTCCAGACGACCCATGCGTGGTGGTCGCGCCCGGCATCGAAGTTGCGGCCGGTCCAGCGCATCCATCCGGTCAACGAGTCGTGCACCACGTTGCCACGCGGCAGTGGTTTGAGTTGCTCGATCAGCAGCGCGAACAGGACGGCGAAGAAGCTCATGCGAGCCGATGATAGCGACGCCCCTGCCGACTCAGGCCGCGAGAAAGCGATAGAGATTGCGCAGCATCGCCGCGGTCGCACCCCAGATGAAATAGCGGCGCGGCTGGCCGGCCTCGTCCAGCCCGTCCCACGGGATCGACAGGAACTGGCGCGACGTGCCGTTCACCTCGACCGCGTGTCGGCGGTGATTCGCCGGGTTCATCAGGAACGATAGCGGCACCTCGAACACCTCGGCCACCTCGAAGGGCTCGGGCTGCACCGTGAAGCCGGGGCGCACCAGCGCGACCACCGGGGTCACGATGAACCCGGTGCCGGTGGTGTAGGTCGGCAGCGCACCGAGCACGTCGATGAACGGCGTCTCGAGGCCGATCTCTTCGTGGGCCTCGCGCAGCGCCGTGGCCGCAGCATCGGCGTCGCCCGGATCGACACGGCCACCGGGAAAGCTGATCTGGCCCGGGTGATCGGTGAGGTGATCGGTGCGCTGTGTCAGCAGCACCGTGATCTCGTTGCGCGGCACGAGTGCGATCAGCACCGATGCGTGCGCCGGCGCACGCTCGGTGAAACGCCCTTCGGTCTTTATTTCGGGCGTCCAGATCGGCGGCGTCAGGAAACGTTGGCGCAGCGCGTCGCCGTGCAGCACCGCCGGCGTCAGCGCCGGCAGGTGATCGTCGATGCCGATGACGGGCAGTTTCTGCGGGTCGAAGCTCAGGGGCATGAAGAATCGGTGAAAGGCAAAAGGCCGCCATGGTGGCGGCCTCGAGGCAGTTGGATCGCGGCGCGGCGAACTCGGGCCGGCTCTTGCAGCGCCTGGCTGAAGCCAGTCGCTGCAAAAGCTCGCTTCGCACTGCGTGCGAGCATCGTCTTGCGACGATGCCTGACTTCGTCAGGCGAGCTTTTCCTTGATGCGCGCCGACTTGCCCGAGCGGCTGCGCAGGTAGTACAGCTTGGCGCGGCGCACATCGCCGCGGCGCTTGACCTCGATCGATGCAATCAGCGGGCTGTACAGCTGGAACGTGCGCTCCACGCCTTCGCCACTGGAGATCTTGCGCACAATGAAGCTGGAGTTCAGGCTGCGATTGCGCTTGGCGATCACGACGCCTTCAAAGGCCTGCAGCCGCTTGCGCGTGCCTTCGACAACCTTGACGCTGACGATCACGGTGTCGCCGGGCGCGAACTCGGGGATGGTCTTGTTCAGGCGCGAGATTTCTTCGCGCTCGAGGGTCTGGATCAGATCCATGGTTTCTCCAAAGTGATCATGCCAACGCGTTGATGGAGTTGGGTAGAGCGGCGACGCAAGCCTGACGGCTCGTCTGTGCTCACTGCGGGGCAGAGGATCGAAAAGCCTTTGATTATGTCACAAGCGAAGCCAGATACCGCTCATCGGCCGCGCTGAGTCGCCCGGCCGCCCGCGCTGCGGCAATCAGGTCGGGACGTCGGCGGGCGGTCAGCGCCAGCGACTTTTCGCGCCGCCAGCGCGCAATCTCGGCGTGGTGCCCGGACATCAGCACTTCGGGAATCGGCTGTTCAGCCTCGCCCGAGCCCAGCACCTCGGGGCGGCTGTAGTGCGGGCAGTCGAGCAATCCGTCGGAAAAGCTGTCTTGTTGGTGCGACTGCACGTCGCCAAGCACGCCCTCTTGAAGGCGCGCGACGGCGTCCAGCAGCGCCAGCGCGGGCAACTCGCCGCCCGACAACACGAAGTCGCCCAGGCTCAGTTCCACGTCGACGTGGCGGTCGATGAAGCGCTGGTCGATGCCCTCGTAGCGCCCGCACAGCAACACGGCGCCGGGCGAGTTCGCGAACTCGTTGACGACGGCCTGATCGATGCGTCGCCCGGTCGGCGTGAAGTGCACCAGCGGCGCCCCCACGGCGTCGCCGCGCGCCGAGCGAACGGCCGCCAGCGCGCGTTCGAGCGGCTCGACCAGCATCACCATGCCCGGCCCGCCACCATAGGGGCGATCGTCGACGCGGCGGTAGGCGTTGTCGGCGAAGTCGCGCAGCGGCCACAGTTTGACCTCGACCTGGCCGGATTCGAACGCGCGCCGCGTGATGCCCTGCGTCAGGTGCGGCGCAAACAGGTCCGGGAACAGCGTGATGACGTCGAAGCGCATCGCCGTCTGCGCCTAGTAGTCCAGGCCCCAGTCGACCGTGATCAGGCGCTGCTCGAGGCTGACCTCGTCGACGTAGGCGCCGACGAACGGTATCAACCGCTCGGCCTCTTGCGCGCCGACGCCAGCCGGCACGACCTCGGGCGTCACGCGCAGCACGCTGTGCGGGCCCGTGTCGATCAGCCCGGCCACGGTGCCGAGCCGCTCGCCGGCACGGTTGACGACCGCCAGGCCGATCAGGTCGACCCAGTAGAACTCGTCCGGCCCGGCGCTCGGAAAGCTCGCGCGGCCGATGAACACGCGCGCGCCGCGCAAGGCCTCGGCAGCACTGCGATCGGGCACTTCCTGCGCCAGCGCCACGACGACGTCACCATGATCCTTGACCTGCGTGATGCGCAACAACGAGGGAATCGCGGTGACGCCCGCGGGACGCAACGGCCCGACCTTCTCAGACGGCAGCAAGAACCAGCGGCGTGACGAGAACAGCGCCTGCGGGTCCGACGCGAAGGGTTGAACCTTGATCCAGCCCTTGAGGCCCCAGGCATCGACGATGCGACCGACTTCGATCGCGTCCTCGGGCCAGCCGGGGTCGGCGCCGAGGGGACGGGCAGCAGCGCTCACGGCCCGCAGCCCGGCGTACCCGACAGGTGACGACTCAGGCCGCGGCCTTGGCCTGCGCGACCAGGCGCTGAACCGTCGGCGAGAGTTGCGCGCCGGTGCTGGTCCAGTGTTCGATGCGGTCGAACGCCACGCGCAGCGGCTGTTCGCCACCCGAGGCGACCGGGTTGTAGAAGCCGACGCGCTCGATGAAGCGACCGTCGCGGCGGGTGCGCGAGTCGGCGACGACGATGTTGAAGAACGGGCGCTTCTTGGCGCCGCCGCGGGAGAGTCGAATCACGACCATGATTGTTCCTTCATGTGTACAGAGCATCCACCGCACCAGGACACCGAAACCTCGATCGTCCGTTGACGGACGATCGGGGTCACGCAGGCATTAGCAGATCGGGATCCATCGTTGCCGTAGATACGCCGGCCACTCGGCCGACCAGCAACGAAACCGCGCATTATAAACTCAGCGATCGCCACGCCGGACAAGACATGAGCAGCCCTCCCTTGCTGATTCGCCCCAGCACCCTCGCCGACCTGCCTGCCATCACCGCGATCTACGGCTGGAACGTGTTGAACGGCACCGGCACCTTCGAGCTCGATGCTCCCGACGAAGCCGAAATGTCGCGCCGCCGCGACGATGTGCTCGCCAAGGGCCTGCCGTGGCTGGTCGTCGAGCGTGGCGGCACGGTGCAAGGCTATGCCTATGCCAACCATTTCCGGCCGCGGCGGGCCTACCGCTTCTGCGTCGAGGACTCGCTCTATCTGGCCGCCGACGCCCAGGGGCAGGGCCTCGGCCGGTTGCTGCTGGTGGAACTGATGGCGCGCTGCGAGGCGGCCGGTGCGCGCCAGATGCTCGCGGTGATCGGCGATTCCGCCAATCTCGGCTCGGTCGGCGTGCACCGCACGCTGGGCTTCGAGCACATCGGCGTGATGAAGGCGGCCGGGTGGAAGTTCGACCGCTGGCTCGACGTCGTCGTCATGCAAAAGGCACTCGGCCCGGGCGCCACGAGCGACCCTCAGGACGCACCATGACAACCGCTCCGTCACGCTACAAGTCCAAGACGCTGGCGACCTGGTTCGCGCTGCTCGGCGGCACGGTCGGTCTGCACCGTTTCTATCTGCACGGGTTTCGCGACCGCTGGGGCTGGCTGTTCGTCTGGCCCAGCCTGGTCGGGCTCTACGGCGTGCAGCGCATGCGCCACCTGGGCGGCGACGATCACCTGGCCTGGGTGCTGATCCCGATCCTGGGTGTCATGCTGTCGATCGCGATGCTGACCGCGATCGTCTACGGCCTGACGCCCGACGAAAAGTGGAACGCCCGCTTCAACCCAGGCGGCCCGCAGCACCAGATGAACTGGGCGACGGTGATCGGCGTTGCCGCGGCGCTGATCGTCGGCGGCGGTGTGCTGATGGCCACACTCGCGTTCAGTGCGCAGCGCTATTTCGAGTATCAAGCCGAAGTGGCTCAGGGCAAGACCACGAGCCCGATCCAGTAGAACACCCCGGCCACGAAGGCCGAGGCCGGGATCGTGAAGATCCAGGCCCAGACGATGTTGCCGGCCACGCCCCAGCGCACCGCCGAGGCGCGCTGCACCGAGCCGACACCGACGATCGCCCCGGTGATCGTGTGCGTGGTCGACACCGGCACGCCCAGCGCAGTGGCCAGGAACAAGGTGATCGCTCCGCCAGCCTCGGCGCAGAAGCCCCCGACCGGCTTGAGCTTGGTGATCTTCTGGCCCATGGTCTTGACGATGCGCCAGCCGCCGAACATCGTGCCCGCGCCGATCGCCAGATAGCAGCACCAGATCACCCAGCTCGGCGGCATCGCATCGGCGCCGTTCGCGTAGCCGGTGGCGATCAGCAGCATCCAGATGATGCCGATGGTCTTCTGCGCGTCGTTGCCGCCGTGGCCCAGGCTGTACAGGCCGGCCGAGACGAGCTGCAGGCGCCGGAACATGTTGTCCACACGCAGCGGCGAGGTTCGCCGGCACAGGTTCGCCACCAGCACCATCAGCAGCGAGCCGAGCAGAAAACCCAGCAGCGGCGACAGGAAGATGAACAGCACGGTCTTCCAGATGCCGGCTGCGATCAGCGAGCCCGCACCGGCCTTGGCGATCACCGCACCGACGATCCCGCCGATCAGCGCGTGCGACGAGCTCGACGGGATGCCCCACCACCAGGTGATCACGTTCCAGAAGATCGCGCCGATCAGCGCACCGAACACCACATGATGGTCGACGACGCCCGGCAGCACGATGCCCTTGCCGATGGTCGCCGCGACGTTCAGGTGGAAGATCAGGATCGCGACCACGTTGAAGAACGCCGCGAACACGATCGCCTGCTGCGGCTTGAGCACGCCGGTGGAGACGACCGTGGCGATCGCATTCGCCGCGTCGTGGAAACCGTTCATGAAGTCGAACGCGACCGCCAGCACGACCAGCAGCGCCACGACCCAGAACGCGGTCTGGATGGAACCCATGGTTCAGCGAATCACGAGTTCTCGAGGACCACGCCCTCGATCAGGTTCGCCACGTCCTCGCAGCGGTCCGAGATCGATTCCAGCAATTCGTAGATCGCCTTCAGCTTGATCAGCTCGCGCACGTCATTCTCTTCGCGGAACAGCTTGGACATCGCCGAGCGCATCACGCGGTCCGCATCCGACTCGAGCTTGTCGATCTCGGCGCACGTCTTGATCGCAGCCTCGGCCGTCTCGGCCTGGCTGATCCGCGGCAGCAGCGACACCGCGTGCTGCACCCGCTCGCAGCACTTCGCGCTGATGTCGCCGAGCCGCAGGATGTCTTCGGTCATCGCGCGCACGTCGTACAGCGACATGGTCTCCGACGCGTCCTGCAACAGGTCCAGGATGTCGTCCATCGCGTTGATCAGGCCGTGGATCTGCTCGCGGTCGATCGGCGTGATGAAGGTCTTGTGCAGCAGACGGTTGACTTCGGCGGTGACGCGGTCCGCCTGGCGCTCGGCGTTGCCGACCTCGTTCGCGTACTTGTCGCGCAGGCTGGGGTCGGCGTAGTTCTGGATCAGCAGGATGAACGCGCGCGCGCCCGCGACGATGAAGTCGCCGTGCTGGTTGAACAGCTCGAAGAAATTGCCTTCCCGCGGCAGCAGCTTGCCGAACAGCATCGGTGGATTCCTCTGTCTCTGCCTGAATTCCGCGAAAGTCACGGAACCGTCATCAAATCGACTCGGCGGGAGTGTACTTGCGCGCTGGGCGCTGCGACGCACCGTTCAGTTGAACGGAATCTCCACGTGCGAGTTGAAGAACTCGCGACGGCCGCGGAACGCCGCCAGCCGCTCCAGCAGCACCGCGAAATCGGCGTCGCGGTCGACCGGGTTGAAGCGCTCGGTGCCGAGGGCAAACACCGGCGCGCCGTCGTAGGCGTGAAAGTATTCGACGTAAGCATCGCACAGCCGCTGCAGGTAATCGGGCGCAATGTTCTGCTCCATCGGGATCGCCCGCCGGTGGATGCGCTGCAGCAGCGTCGCCGGCGGCGCCTGCAGCCACACCACCAGGTCGGGCTCGCGCACCTGCGGCGCGACCTGCGCGTACATCTGCCCGTACAGGCGGAACTCGTCGTCGCTGAGGTTCAGCCGCGCGAACAGCGCGTCCTTGGCGAACAGGAAGTCGCTGACCACGGCACTGGCGAACATGCCTGGTTGCGCCGCCGCGTGCATCTGCTTGACGCGCTGGAACAGGAACGCGAGCTGGGTCTGGAACGCATAGCCCGGCATGTCCTCGTAGAAGCGGCTGAGGAACGGGTTCTCGAGCGGCTGCTCCAGCAGGGTGTCGGCGCCCAGGTGCGCCGCCAGCTTGCGCGCCAGTGTGCTCTTGCCCACACCGATCGGCCCTTCGATCGCGATGTGGCGATAGCGCTCGAGGCCCGGCGTCATTGCCATCAGCCGCGGAAGATGAAGTAGACCGCGCCGACCATGCACAGGCCGGCCCAGACGAAGTCGAGCTTGAACGGCTGGTCCATATAGACCATCGCGAACGGCACGAACACCGCGAGCGTGATCACCTCCTGCGTGATCTTCAGCTGCGCCAGCGTGATGCCGGCGCCGAAGCCGATGCGGTTGCCCGGCACCTGCAGCAGGTACTCGAACAGCGCGATGCCCCAACTGACCAGCGCCGCGATGTACCAGGGCTTGTCGGCCAGGTTCTTCAAGTGGCCGTACCACGCGAAGGTCATGAAGACGTTCGAAGCGGCCAGCAGCAGGACCATTTGCAGCGACGGGGAAATCAGGTTCATGCGGTCAGTTTATCGATGCGCTGAGCGGCGACACGCGGCAGCAAGCCGTCGAGCGGGCCGAGCCCGGGAATCAGCGCGTGCGGCGCGATCTCGGCCAGCGGATACAGCACGAACGCCCGCTCGTGCAGGCGCGGGTGCGGCACGGTCAGCGGCGTCGTCGCGATGCGCCGGTCGCCATACAGCAGCAGGTCCAGGTCCAGCGTGCGAGGCGCGTTGCGATACGGACGCTCGCGGCCATGCGCGCGCTCGATGCGTCGCAGCGCGCCGAGCAGCGCGCGCGGCGCGAGCTGCGTGTCGAGCTGCACGACCGCGTTCAGGTAGTCGGGGCCACTGGAGTCGATCGGCGCAGTGCGGTAGATCGACGACGCGGCGCGCAGCGTCGTGCCGGGCAGCGACGCCAGCGCGACGAAGGCCGCATCGAGGGCCGCACGCGCGTCGCCCAGGTTGGCGCCGAGCCCGACGAACGCCGTCTCACTCGATCGCTGCATACACACCCTGACGGAACAGCTCGCGCACGTCGTCGAGCACCCCGGGCGCCTGCGTCAGGATCAGCGCGAACATCGCTTCCGCGGGGTCGACGAAGAACGCGGTGCCGGCCGCGCCGCTCCAGCCGTAGCTGCCGATCGAGCCCGGCTCGGTGTGCCCGCCCGACGCGATCTTGACCGCGAACCCGAGGCCGAAGCCGTGATCCGCCGGCAGCAGCTCGTTGGCGCGCGGGATCGCGCCGAGGTGGTCCGCCGTCATGAATTCGACCGTCTTGCGACCCAGCAGCCGCGCACCGTCCAGACGCCCGCCCGCCAGCAGCATCCGCAGGAACCGCGCGTAGTCGGCCGCGGTCGACATCAGGCCGCCGCCACCGCCTTGCAATGCGCTCGGCACGCGCGCGTCAAAAACCGGCACCAGCGGCACGCCCGCGGCGGGTGAGCTCAGCGGTTCGGCGATGCGGGTGTGATGAATCGGCGGCACCTCGAAACCGGTGTCGACCATGCCGAGCGGATCGAAGATCGCGCCCTTCAAGTGCGCGCTGAGCGGCGCGTCGGCCAGCACCTCGACGAGGCGGCCGAGCACGTCGGTCGCACGGCTGTAGTCCCAGACGCTGCCGGGCTCGTGCATCAGCGGCAGGCTTGCCAGCAACTCGACATGCTGCGCGTTCGTGCGCCGGCGCGAGTAGAGATTCGCCGCGGCATAGCGCTGCCGCACCGGCGCCGCCTCGTGAAACTCGTAGGTCAGCCCGGCCGTGTGACGCAGCAGGTCGTGCACGGTCGGTGCGCGCTTCGGCACCGCGCCGTCGACGCCGACCACCACGCCCGCGAACGCCGGCAGGTACTTGGCGACCGGATCGCGCAGCAGCACTCGCCCCTGCTCGGCGAGCTGCATCAGCGCGACCGAGACGATCGGCTTGGTCATCGAGTAGATGCGGAAGATCGAATCGACGCGCATCGCCACGCCGCGCGCCTCGTCCTGCAGGCCGATGGCCTCAAACAGGCCGAGTGCACCGCGGCGTTCGACCAGCACGACTGCCCCGGCGATGCGCCGGGCGCCGACCCACCGATCCAGCGCCGCGGTCAGCTGCGCCAGCGCAGGCGCGTTCAGGCCGGCAGTCGCTGGATCGCTCACGCGCCGGCCCTGGCGGATCAGATGTCGCGCGACGGGTTGGAGGCGATCGGATCGACCGCCGACGCGCCCTCGCCCGCTTCGCCCGCACCGGCCGGCTTGCGCCGGCGCCGCCGCCGCTTGCGCGCCGGTTCGGCCCCGCCGGCCGGCGCCTCGTCGGCAGCCACCGAATCGCGCGCGCCTTCCGTGGCCACAGCCCCGGCCTCGGTCGCGCGCGGCCTGCTGTTGCGCGCACGGCGCGGCGCGCCCTGAGTGCGCGCGGCATCGAGCAGCGCGCGCCGACCTTCGTCGTCGGCGAGCGAGAAGTCCTCCCACCAGTTGGCGAGCTCGGCATCGATCTCGCCGGCATCGCCGCGCAGGCGCAGGAAGTCGAAACCGGCGCGAAAGCGCGGCTGCTCGATCAGCGTCGCGACGCTGTTGCCCTGGCGGCGCTCGAAGCGCGTCTGCATCAGCCAGATCTCGCGCATGTCGGCGCCGAGCTTACCGCGGCCCGAGATGTCGCCGATGCGCGCGTCGAACACGGTGTCGACGGCCTGCTGCAGTGCCGGGAAGGCCGGCTCACCCTGCGCCTTCAGCTTCTGCCAGCCGTCGAGCACGTCGTGCCACAGCATGCACGCGAGCATGAAGCTCGGCGCGACCGGTTTGCCTTCACCGACGCGCCGGTCGGTATCGGCCAGCGCCAGCTGAATGAACTTCTCGCGCCCGTCGTGACGCTGCGCCTCGTCGAGCGCCACGTCGAGCACCGGAAACACGCCGCGGTGCAGGCCCTGCTTGCGCAGTTCCTGGATGCTGGCCAGCGCGTGGCCGGTCTGCAGCAGCTTGATCATCTCGTCGAAGGTGCGCGAGGCCGGCACGTTGTCGAGCAGCGCGGCCATCGCCTTGATCGGCGCACGTGTCTTCGGCTCGATCTCGAAGCCCAGCTTGGCCGCGAAGCGCACGACGCGGATGATGCGCACCGGGTCTTCGCGGTAGCGCGTGGCCGGGTCGCCGATCATGCGCAGCAGCTTCTTCTTCACGTCCTTGATGCCGCCGTGGTAGTCGACGACGATCTCGCGCACCGGGTCGTAGTACATCGCGTTGATCGTGAAGTCGCGGCGCGCGGCGTCGTCGATCTGCGAGCCCCAGACGTTGTCGCGCAGCACGCGGCCCTCGGCATCGACGACGTGGCTCTTGCCGGCGAGCTCGCTCCTCGAAGTCTTCTCGTTGCCGCTGACCTGCTCGGCCGCAGCCGCATCGACCATCGCGCGGAAGGTCGAGACCTCGATCACCTCGGACAGGCCGCGCTCCTGTCGGCCACGCCCGAACACCACGTGGACGATGCGAAAGCGCCGCCCGATGATGAAGGCGCGCCGGAACAGCGCCTTGACCTGTTCGGGCGTGGCGTTGGTCGCTACATCGAAGTCCTTCGGCCGCAGGCCCACCAGAAGGTCGCGCACCGCGCCGCCGACGATGTAGGCCTCGTAGCCGGCCTCGGCCAGCGTGCTGACGACCTTGGCCGCGCGCTCGTCGACCAGCTTCGGATCGATCTGGTGCTCGCTCTTGGGCACCTCGACCCGCCGGCCTGCGGGGGCGGCGCCGCCGTCCTTGTCGGTGGTCGCCTTGGGGCCCTTGCCGAGCAGCTTGTCGATGAATTTCTTGATCATTCGCGAGGCTTCAATCGTTGCGGTTCAGTCGAACAGGTTCAGGATGCGCCAGCCGCGTGCCTGCGCGATCTGCCGCAGCGCCGGGCTCGGGTTGGTGGCCACCGGGTCGGTCGCGCGCTCCAGCAGCGGCAGGTCGTTCACCGAGTCGCTGTAGACGCTGATGCGGCCGAGCCGCTCCCAGCCCAGCCCCTGCTGCGCCAGCCACTCCTGGACCCGCGCGACCTTGCCATCGCGGTAGCTGGGCGTGCCATCGATGCGGCCCGTGATGGTACCCCCGGCGCCGCGCTCGAGGCGTACCGCGATCAGATCGTCGATGCCGAAGGCCTGCGCGATCGGCGCGGTGATGAAGTCGTTGGTGGCGGTGACGAGCGCGATCAGGTCGCCGCGCGCGCGGTGCGCCTGCACCAGCTCCAGTGCCCTCGGGCGCAGCTCCGGGGCAATGACCTCGGCCATGAAGCGGCGCTGCGCCGCGGCGGCCTGCGCCGGTGTGCGCGAGCGCAGCGGCCCGGTGGCGAAGGCGATGTATTCGTGGATGTCGAGCGCGCCCGCCTTGTACTGCGCATAGAAGGCGTCGTTGCGGCGCGCGAACTCGGTCGCGTCGACCCAGCCCAGGCGCGTCATGAACTCGCCCCAGGCGTGGTCGGAGTCGATCGGCAGCAGCGTGTCGTCGAGATCGAACAGGCACAGGTCGCGCCCCGCGGCGTTCATGGCACGCCTTCCTCCGCCAGCATCTGCTTCAACAGCGGCACCGTGATCGCGCGCTTGCTCGCGAGCGAGAACTCGTCGAGCCGATCGAGCTGCGCCATCAGGTGCTTGAGGTCGCGCGCGAAACGCGTCAGCAGGTAGTCCATCACCTCGTCGGACAGGAAGATGCCGCGCCGATCGGCTTCGCGGCGGAGCGTGGCGCGCACCTCCGCCTCGCCGAGCGGCGCGATCGCGAACACATGGCCCCAGCCCAGGCGCGTGCGCAGGTCCTCGCGCACGGCCAGGTCGACCGGCGGCACGCGCCCCGCGCCGGCGATCGGGATGCCACGCGTCGCGGCCTCGACGAAGAGCGCGAACGCCGCGTGCTGCTGGTCGACGTCGAGCGCATCGCAATCGTCGATCGCGATCAGCGCCCAGGCCTCGTCGAATGGCCAGGGCGCGGCATCGGCGGCGCTGAACCAGCCCGCGTGCAGGCCTTGCGCCTCGGCGCGCCCGACCAGCGCGTGCAGCAGGTGCGTCTTGCCGGCGCCGCTCGGGCCCCACAGGTAGACCGGCGCGGCTTGCGGCGCGAGGGCTCGCAGGTGCGCGATCGCCAGCGCATTCGCGCCGGCCGCGAAGTTGTCGAACGTGCGCGCGGCCTCGACGCCGATGGCCAGCGGGATCTGCCTCATCCGCGGAACAGCTCGCTTTCGACGTAGGCCTCGCGCAGCCGCCGCACCGCGACGACGAGCACGGCGCTGACCGGCAGCGCGATAAGCACGCCGACGAATCCGAACAGGTGCCCGAACGCGAGCAGCGCGAAGATCACCGTCAGCGCGCTCATGCCGATGCGCTCGCCGACGAGCCGCGGCACCAGCACGAAGCCCTCGAGCAGCTGGCCGATGCCGTACACCACGGCCACGCCGATCACGCCGTGCCAGCCGCTGAACTGCAGCACCGCGGAAATCAGAGCCAGGGTCAGCCCGAGACCGAAGCCGACGTACGGGATGAACACCGCCAGCCCGGTGAACACGCCCACCGGCACCGCGAGGTCGAATCCGAACAGCGTCAGCCCGACGCTGTAGAACACGGCGAGCGACAGCATCACCAGCAGCTGCCCACGCAGATACTGGCCGAGCGTGGCGTCGCACTCGTCGAAGAAGCGGTGGGTGCGCTCGCGCACCCTCGGCGGGATCATCGCGTTGGCGCGCTGCACCAGCTCGTTCCAGTCCAGCAGCAGGTAGAACAGCACCATCGGCACCAGCACCACGTTGCCGATGACCGCCAGCAGGATGCTGCCGCCGATGCGCGCCGAGCTCAGCGCGGTGGCGAACCAGTCGTCGAAGTTCGCGTCGAGGTACTTCAGCGCGAAGGCCTTGATGCTCGCGGTGTCGAGCGCGACGTCGATGCCGATGTGCGACAGCCAGGGCGAGAGCTGGGTGTTCATGCGGTCCGCGAGCATCGGAATCTGTTCGCGCAGCAGCGGCAACTGCCGCGACAGGATCGGCACGATCAGCAGCAGCACCGCCAGCACCGCCACGATCGCCGCGACCTCGACGACCGTCACCGCCAGCGCGCGCGGCACGCGCCGCCGCGCGAGCCGCTCGACCAGCGGGTGCAGCACATAGGCCAGCACCGCGCCGACGACGAACGGCGTCAGCACCGGCCCGAGCAGCCACACGATCGCCGCGGCGAGCAGGCTCAGGGCGATCCAGGTGACGGTGTGGCGTTGCGCAGGGGTGAGGGTCATGGTGATGGGTGGCGCGGCAGCGCCCACCATGTCAAGGTGGCGGAATTCTACGGGCCCGGCCGCGGCGCCCGGCACGGCCCGGCGCACTCAGTGCAGGCGCAGCGGACCGCCGCCGCCGAGCTCGGCCAGGCGCGCGCTGATCTGCAGGCGGTCCGGTGCGTCGGCGGTGTGATCGAGGTAGTCCGACAGATCGCGCACCGCGGCGGCGGCGATGCCGAGGTCGGCGTACACGAGACCGCGGTCGCGCCGTTCGTCCCAGGCCTGAGGCAGCAATACGACCAGGCGCTCCTGCACCTGCAGCAAGCGGCGCCAGTCGTGCGCACTGCGGTGGATCTCCTTCAGGTTGCGCAGCATGCGCGCGACCACCTCGCGCGCCGTCGCGGCCTGCAGGAACAAGCCCAGCGGCACGTCGAACTCGCCCTGCAGCCCGCGGTTGCGCTTGTAGGGCGCGAGCAGCTCGTCGAGTTCGTCGCGCGACAGCGAATGGCCGGTGAACGGGTCGATCACGACCTCGCCGCGCTGCTGCCCGGTGTTCATGCGCAGCTTGATCAGGAAGTGCCCTGGGAAGGACACGCCACGCGCCGTCAGGCCGATCTGCGACGCCAGCTCGATGTACAGGATCGCCAGCGTGATCGGGATGCCGCGCCGCGTGCTCAGCACGCGGTGCAGGTAGCTGTTGTCGGGGTCGTAGTAGTTGTTGACGTTGCCGGCAAACCCCAGCTCCTGGAAGAAGAACCGGTTCAGCCAGCGCAGCCGCTGCACCGGCACGGCATCGGCCGGGAAACGCTGCTTCAGGCGCGCCGCGAGCGCGTCGATCTCGGCCAGCACCGCCTGGGTGTCGAGCTGCGGGAAGTCGTCCTGCGCGATCGACACCGCGGTCTCGACGAGCGACAGGCTGGCATCGTCCGCGACGAGGGAGGCGAAGTACTCGAGCGCCGTGGGCGTCTCGAATGTCAAGGGGCCCGGCATGCGTGCCAGTTTAGCCGCGCCGCATGAACTGTTGAAGTTTCAGGCCACTCGCGAGCAGGGCGGTGAAGTAGAGGACCGCCGCGCCGCCCAGGCA
>Ga0070667_100001699_pt1 | contig 19687 bp, 16 predicted proteins | sample KBSS33metaG_FD_64659 | JGI IMG/M metagenome (GOLD analysis project Ga0070667, IMG submission 64659) | Switchgrass rhizosphere microbial communities from Kellogg Biological Station, Michigan, USA - KBS S3-3 metaG | ecosystem: Host-associated > Plants > Roots > Rhizosphere > Soil ... | reverse complement strand
GTTCGCCGACCCACCCACGAGCCGACACCCCCTTCGCATGAACACCCAGATCCGATCCCTCAAGGCACGCCAGGTCCTCGACTCGCGCGGCCGCCCCACTGTCGAAGTCGACCTCACGCTGGCCGATGGCACCGTCGGTCGCGCTTCGGTGCCCTCCGGCGCCTCCACCGGCACCAGCGAAGCGCACGAACTGCGCGACGGCGACACGGCCTACTACGGCGGCCTGGGTGTCAAGCGCGCGGTGGCGAACGCCAACACCGAGATCGCCGCAGCCCTCCAGGGCCTGAACGTGCTCGACCAGGCCGCGATCGACCGCTGCCTGGTCGAACTCGACGGCACACGGACCCTCGCGCGGTTAGGCGCCAACGCCATCCTCGCCGCGTCGCTCGCCGCCTGCCGCGCCGCCGCGCAGGCACAGGGCCTGCCGCTGTACCGCCACATCGCCGCGCTGGCCGACGTCAGCGAGCCGACCATGCCGATGCCGATGGTCAACATCCTCAGCGGCGGCCTGCACGCGGGCCGCGGCATGGACGTGCAGGACTTCCTCGCGATCCCCGCCAGCGCCGCGTCGATCGAGGAGGCGATCGAGATGGTAGGCCGCGTGCGCAGTGCCGCCACCGCCGTCTGCACGCGCCGCGGCCTGCCGGTGCTGCTGGCCGACGAAGGCGGCCTGAGCCCCGGTTGCGCCACGTCGCACGAAGCGCTTCAGCTGATGCTCGAGTCGTTCGAGGCCGCCGGCCTGCAACCCGGGCGCGACATGGTCATCGCCATCGACGTGGCCGCCACCGCGCTGTACGACAAGGCCCGCGGCGTCTACCGCCTGGCACGCGAGGGCCGAGATGCCAGTGGCGCCGAGATGGCCGAGATGGCCGCCGCGTGGGTGGCGCAGTTCCCGGTGGTGTCCATCGAAGACCCGCTCGACGAAGAGGACTGGGCCGGCTGGGCCGCGCTGACGCAACGCCTGGGCTGCGACGTGCGCCTGATCGGCGATGACTTCTTCACCACGAATACCACCCGCGTGGCACGCGGCGTGCGCGAAGGCTGCGCCAACGGCGTGCTGGTGAAGGTCAACCAGAACGGCACGTTGAGCGGCACGCTGGCCGTCATCGCGGCAGCCCGCCGGGCTGGCTATGCGCCGGTGATCTCGGCCCGCTCGGGCGAGACCGAAGACAGCTTCATCGCCGACCTCGCGGTCGGCACGGCGGCCGGGCAGATCAAGATCGGCTCGGTGCGCTGCTCGGACCGGCTGTCGAAGTACAACCAGCTGCTGCGCATCGAAGAAGAATGCGCCGCACGCTTTGCCGGCATGTCGGCGATCACGCTGGCTCGCTGAGGAGGCACGCAACGTGTCCACCCATGAACCCACCGCCCCGGAGCCCGCGCTCGACGACTTCCTGCGCCGCCACGGCTTGCTGACGGACGGCGAGAGCGCCCGCTGGCAGCCGCTCACCGGCGGCGTCTCGTCCGACATCTGGCGCATCGACGTGCCCGGGCGCACGCTGTGCGTGAAGCGCGCGCTGGCCAAGCTGAAAGTCGCGGCCGACTGGCAGGCCCCGGTGAACCGCAACGCCTACGAATGGGCCTGGCTGCAGTTCGCCGCGACGCACTGCCCCGACAACGTGCCGCAACCGCTCGCCCACGACGCCGACGCGGGACTGTTCGCGATGTCGTTTCTACCACCGGCGCAGCACCCGGTGTGGAAGCAGCAGCTGCTCGACGGTGAGGTCGCCGTGGCGACCGCACGCGCCGTCGGCGATCTGATCGGCCGGCTGCACGCGGCGAGTGCCGGCGATGCCACGCTGGCCCGCACCTTCGACGCCAACGACAACTTCCACGCGCTTCGACTCGAACCCTACCTGATCGCCACCGCCGCACGGCACCCCGAGGTCGCGGCCCGGCTGCGTCGGCTGGCCGAGCTCACGGGGGGCCGCCATGCGGCCCTGGTGCACGGCGACGTGAGCCCGAAGAACATCCTCGTCGGTCCGCACGGCCCGGTGCTGCTGGATGCCGAGTGCGCCTGGTACGGCGACCCGGCGTTCGACCTGGCGTTCTGCCTGAACCACCTGTTGCTCAAGGGCGTGCTGCGTCCGGCCGACCGGCCGGCGCTGGCCGCCTCGTTCGATGCGCTGTGTGCCGCCTACTTCGCACACGTCGCATGGGAGCCGATCGCGCAGATCGCGGCCCGTATCGCCGCGCTGCTGCCGGGCTTGCTCCTGGCGCGAGTCGACGGCAAGTCGCCGGTCGAATACCTCAACCGGGAGCCCCAGCGCGAGCTGGTGCGCGCCGCGGCGCTGCCGCTGCTGCGTCAGCCGGTCGAACGGCCGCACGACGTGCTGGTGCAGGTCCAGCGGGCGCTGGAACACAGCCGATGACGCCGTCGCGGGCGACCACACTGGTGATCGCCGGGGTGTTCTTCATGGCGCTGCTCGACAGCGCCATCCTCAACACCTCGCTGCCCCAGATGGCACGCAGCCTCGGCCAGCCGACGCTGGCGCTCGCCACCACCGTCACGGCCTACGTGCTGACGATGGCGGTGCTGATGCCGCTTGCGCCATGGCTGTCGGTGCGCTGGGGCGCGCGGCGGCTCTACCTGGTCAGCATCATCGGGTTCGTCGCTGCGTCGGTGGCCTGCGGTCTGGCCGAGAACCTGACGCAGCTGGTGGCTGCGCGGGTCGCGCAAGGCGGTGCCGGTGGACTGATGGTGGTGACGGGCCGCATCATCGCGCTGCGCCGCGCCGAAGGCCGCGAGCTGATGACGGTGCAGGCGCTGCTGGTGTGGCCGGCCTTGCTGGCCCCCGTGATCGGTCCGCCGTTGGGCGGCTTCGTCACCACCTACGGCTCGTGGCGCTGGAACTTCTGGCTCAATCTGCCGCTGGGCCTGGCGGCCGTGGCGCTGGTGCTGCGCTTCGTCGAACGCGACGCCGCCCCGACGGCGCGCACGCCGCTCGACACCGCCGGCGCGCTGTGGACCGCGGCCGCGCTGCTGCTGCTGCTCGGCGGCCTCGAACACAGCGCGCAGCAGATCGGCCGCGGCGCCACCGCACAAGCCGGCGCGCTCATCGCCATCGTCGCCGGTGGCCTGTGCGGTGTGCGGGCGCTGCGGCACCTGCACCGGCACCCGACGCCCTTGCTGAGCCTGGCGCCGCTGCGCGTCGCCACGTTCCGCCGGAGCGTCGTCAGCGCCGGTGCCCTCTCCACGCTTTGCCTGCAGGCCACGCCCTTCGTGCTGCCGCTGATGTTCCAGCTCGGCCATGGGATGAGCGCGGTGGCGGCCGGGTCGCTGCTGCTGCCCTACTTCATGGGCAACCTCGCGATGAAGACCCTGACGACACCGCTGCTGCGGCGCTTCGGCTTTCGCCGCGTGCTGGTGGTCGACGGCGTGATCGCGATGCTGGCCATCCCGTTGTGCGGCTGGTTCGCTCCGCAGACGCACGCGGTGCTGCTGGTGGCGGCGCTGATCCTGGCCGGGGCTTCGCGCTCGATGCTGATGACGGCGCTGCAGACGCTGAGCCTGGTCGACGTCTCGCCGCCGCAGCGCGCCTCCGCGTCAACGCTGTCGGCCGTGGCGATGCAGATCGTGATCGCCGGCGGCATCACGATCTGCACCTGGGTATTGACGGCGTCGCGGCTGGTCGCCGAGCGGCCCGAGCCGATGCTGGGCGACTTCCGCATGACGCTGGCGATGCTGTGCGGGCTGGGCCTGCTGGCCGTGCCGGCCTACCTGCGGCTGTCGCACGACGCGGGTGCCGCGGTCAGCGATCATCGACCAGCGGGCGCGTGATCAGGGGCAGATCACATAGTTGCTGAAGCCGCCGTTGCGGTTGGCGATCAGCCCGAGCGCGGTGTTGACGTCCTCGAGTTGGTAGACGCAGTGCTCGAATACCGACAGGTCGACCTGGCCGGACTCGACCATGTCGGCCATCTCCTGCCCCTGGCCGGTGGTGAGCCAGACCGAGCCGCTGATCTGCTTGTTGGCGTCCATCACCTTGTGCAGATTGATCGGCACCTCGCCGGCCACCGCACCGATGTTGATGAAGTGTCCGCCGCGTCGCAACGCTTCGATCGCGTCGAGCATCGGCGCCTGCGGCGTGCCCGGCCCGAGCGCGTCGATCACCACCTCGCAGCCTTCGCCATTGGTCAAGCCCTTGGCCCAACGGGCGATCGACCCGTCGCTGGTCGAAAAGACCTCGATGCGATGAGGCGCCAGCGCCTTGACCTTGGCGAGCAACTCCTTGTTGCGGCCGGTGCCCAGAATGCGACGCGCACCCATGGCCAAGCCGAACAGCGCAGCGCCAATGCCCAGCGTGCCGCTGATGCCGTTGACCAGTACCGTGCTGCCCGGCCCCACACCGGCGCTCACCAGCGCACGGTAGGCGGTCCCGAGGTAGCCGAAGCGTGCGGCGGTCTCGTGCGACAGGTTGTCGGGGATCTTGACCAGGCTGTACTGCGGCGCGGTCATGAACTCGCACAGGCCGCCGTACGGGTAGTCGTCGAACATGCGCTGCGAATGCTCGCCGAAGCCGAAGTAGCCATTGAACGAATACGACAGGCAGTTCGTGGTGTTGCCGGCGCGGCAGGGTCTGCAGCCGCCGCAGTAGCGGGCCGGGTTGACGTAGACGCGGTCGCCGGGCTTGAACGCGTAGACCTGCGCGCCAACCTCGGTGATGACGCCGGTGGCATCGAGCCCGAAGATGGCCGGCAGCCGCGGTAGCACCAGGTGCGGGAACCATTCCTGCAGGTGGTGCAGCACGTTGCCGAGGTTGGGCACGATGCCGCAGGCCTTCACCGCCACGAGCACGTCCGTGGGGCGCGGGCTGGGCACGGGCACCTGATCGATCTGTAGCGGCTGGCCGACGGCGTGCATGCGCGCGGCTCGCATCATCTTGGTCATCGTTGTCTCCTGTGTCGATGCGGCCGTCGTGCGCGGCCTCGGATCCTGTTGAATGCGGCGCGATCAGGGCTTGCGCACGGTGGTCGACTGCCAGTTGACGACCTTCCAGCCCGCCGGCTGCTGTTGCCACAGGATCGTGAAGCGGTTCTGCAGCACGCGATGTTCGCCGGCGATCTCGGCCGTGATGTCGGCGATGCCGCTGATCGCGGCCACCGATCCATAGAACCGTACCGTTTCTTCCGAGCAGTCGATCGACAGGTACTTGGTCTTGCCGCTCTCGATCGTTGCCAGCAGGCCCTGCTTGGTGTCGGCGCGCGCGGTGGCGTGAATCCACATCAGATCGTCGGCGAACAGCTTGTCCAGCGTGACCACGTCGGCCTTCACCATGGCGTCGCGGCGACGCTGCTCGAGCGCCATGATCTCTTCGGTTTGACTCATCGTTCTCTACTCCAGCGGGCAATGCGTTCAGGGTGCGACAGGGGGAAACTTGCCGGCAAACTCGCCGTCGGCTTCGATGATCTCGATGGACAGCCGGCCCATCGGCCCGACTTCCGCATCGACCCTGTCGCCCACCTTCAACCAGTTCTTCGTGCGCAGGCCCACACCCGCGGGCGTACCGGTGCTGACCACGTCACCCGGCTCCAGCGTCATGTGCTCGGTGATGCCCACAAGTTGCTCGGCCAGCGACCAGATCATGTGTTTGCTGTTGGCGTCCTGGCGCAAGTCGCCATTGACCCACAGCTTCAACCCCACGTTGTCGCCGTCGACAAAGCGACGGGGCACGATGTCCGGGCCGAGCGGGCAACTGTCGTCGAAAGCCTTGCCACCGAACAGGTCGAACTTGACCAGGTGCTCCGGGTGGCGTTGCCAGTCGCGCGCCGAGAGGTCAATCGCGGTGGTATAGCCGGCGACGTGGTCGAGGGCATTCTCCAGAGTCAGCCGCTTGGCGCGTTTGCCGATCACCGCGGCAAGTTCCACCTCGTAGTCGAAACGCTTGGACTGCGACGGGTAGTGCACCGACTTACCGCAGCCCACCAGCGTCGTGGTCGGCGGCTTAAGGAAGAAGACGGCGATGTTGGTTTCCTTGCTGAAGCTGGTCCGGCCAGCGTCGCCGTGCATGTGGTCATAGTAGTTGGCCCCCACCAGCACCACTTTGTTGGGGTACTGCAGCGGGTTGAGGATGTCTTCGAGCGCAGCCGGCGCGGGCAACGGTGCCGTCGCGATCCGACCCGACTTCAGCCCTTGCGCCACCTCGACGAGCACGCCCTCGGCGTGGGCCCAGCCCTCGAAGACGTTCATCAATCCGCGCTGCGGTTGGGGCTGCAGCAGCTGAGGCGCCACGTCGGCAATGGCCCAGTACCGGCCGTCGATGCGCAGCACCGCGGCAGGGGCGCCATTCACTCTCAAGGTGGCCAAGGAAAACATAGTGGTCGAACTCCTGTTGCGGCGCGCTTGCGCGGCCTTGCCTGTACGGCGTGTGAATGAACACCAACGGCAATTGAATGCTATCGGTAGCATATCTTATGGGCCTCTGTAAGCAGCGTCAAGCGCTCCCACACGATCGACCGTGGCCCGGCTCCACGGTCTGTTTTTGGCGGAATGGCGCTCGAGGAAGGCCCGCGACGGGTGGAAACCCCGATGCCATCGACTTGAGATTTGCCTTCGTGAATGCTATCGTTCGCACACATTTGTCACGGAGCGCATTGCCTGCACTTCGGCCCGCACCTGGAGCCTCCCACCCGATGAACACCTGTCCTCCGCGAATCAGCCCGCAGCTCACCCACATGGGCATCAACGTCTTCGACATCCGCGCCATGGAACGCTTCTACACCGAGGTCATCGGCCTGGTGGTGACCGACCGCGGACGCGGCAAGAACTTCAAGGCCGACCTTGTCTTCATGAGCGTCGACCCGCACACCCATCATCAGGTGGCACTCGCCAGCGGGCGTGATCCCGAGTCGAAGAACAGCACGATCAATCAGATCTCGTTTCACCTGACCTCGCTGGACGAACTGCGCGCGATGTACCGACGCGTCAAGGCCGCCGAGGTGCGCGGCCTGAAGCCACTGAATCACGGTGTGTCGTGGTCGGTGTACTTCTTCGACCCCGAAGGCAACACCGTCGAGCTGTATGTCGACAGCCCCTGGTACATCGCACAGCCGCACGGCGATCTGTTCGACCCCGAGGCCTCCACCGCAGACATCCTCGCTGCGACTGAAGCCATGTGCCGCGAGGACCCCAAGTTCATGCCGATTGAGCAGTTCCGTGCCGGCGTGCAAGCCCGGATCGACGCAAGGCCGTCGTGATCGGAGCCCCGGGAAAGCCCGGGGGTTTTCGGCGTATCTTACTTTTTGTGCGTAAGTTATATTTTATGCACAAGCAGATCGAGCTGACCAATGAACGACGACCAGCCTTACACATACCCAGGAGACAACATGAAGAATGGCAAACGCCCTCACACGGCGCGGACTCACAAGTTCGCGATGATCCCGGGCCTGCTGGCCGCGGCCTTCTCGCTGGTCGGCAATCCGGCGCAGGCTTTCCCGGTCGACACGGGCAACCCGGACTTCAAGCTGCGCTGGGACAACACGTTCAAGTACAGCGCGGCCATGCGCTTGAAGGATCGCTCGGACGTGATCACCGAAAGCGCGCCGACGGATGATGGCGACCGCAACTTTGGCAAGGGGCTGGTCTCGAATCGGATCGACTGGCTGACCGAGCTGGATGCGTCGTACCAGAACTTCGGCGCGCGCATGAGCGGTGCCGGTTGGTACGACCAGGTCTACAACCGGCCGAACGACAACAACAGCCCGTCCACCAACAACAACGTCAGCGTCCCTTACAACGAGTTCACCAAGGACACGCGCGACCGCATGGGACGCAAGATCGAGTTGCTCGACGCCTTCGCCTACGCGCGCGGCTCGATCGGCGGGTTGCAGGGCAACCTGCGCGTCGGGCGCCACTCGCTGATATTCGGCGAAAGCCTGTTTTTCGGCGCGAACGGCATTGCCAATGCCCAAGGCCCGATCGACCTTGTGAAGCTGCTGAACGTACCGAGCAGCCAGTTCAAGGAGGTGCTTCGCCCGGTGAACCAGGTGTCCGGCCAGTTGCAGCTGACACCGGAGCTCTCAGCGAGCGCCTACTACCAGCTGCAGTGGGAGAAGTCGATCATCCCGCCCGCCGGCAGCTACCTCAGCACATCGGACATCGCCGGCGAAGGCACCGACAGTGCGAGCCAAGCCTGGATTCGCGGCGCGGACATCAAGGCGCGCAACAGCGGCCAAGGCGGCTTGCAGTTGCGCTATCGCGCCGCCTCCATCGACACCGAGTTTGGCCTGTATGCCGCGCGCTACCACGACAAGAGCCCCCAGCTCTATCTCACGACCGACTTCGCAGGCTTCATCCCGCACAACCTCGTGCACGTCTACCCCGAAGGCATCCAGACCTACGGCGCCAGCATGAGCACCACGGTCGGGCTGGTCAACGTCGCCGCCGAGGTATCGCTGCGCAACAACGCGCCACTGGTCAGCGACCCGATCCTGGTCCAGTACAACGCCGGCGCCGACAACCGGGACAACCCCGCGTATGCCATCGGCCGGACGGCACATGCGCAAGTCTCGGCGGTGTACCTGCTGCAGACGAATGCGCTGTGGCAGGGCGGCGTGCTGCTCGGCGAACTCGCGTGGAACCGGACGCTCAGTGTCACGAAGAACGTGAGTGTGCTCGACGCCAACACCACCCGCGACGCGTATGCATTTCGCGTCGTGTTCTCGCCGGCCTACTACCAGGTGATGCCCGGTCTGGACATCAACGTGCCGATCGGCCTTGGCTACAACCCCAAGGGCCGCTCCTCGGCGGTCTTTGCCTTCAATGGCGGGGTCGAGCATGGCGGCGACTTCAGCATCGGCCTGACCGGCGAGTACGAGTCGACCTGGACCTTCGGCATCAACTACGTGAAGTACCTCGGCAAGGAGTCGCCGTTCCTGACACCACCCCTCTCGCAGACGCCCGTGCTCTCGTACGGTCAGGCACTGAAAGACCGTGACTTCATCTCGGTGAACATCAAACGCACCTTCTGATCGACCCGGAGACCCGCATGAACCATCGCACCACTCACTTCGCGCAGGCGGCGCTGATCGCACTGCTGACGGCCGCGCTGACGCCAGCCACGGCGGCCGTGTCGGCCGAGGAAGCCGCCAAGCTCAAGAGCACCCTCACGCCGCTGGGCGGCGAGAAGGCAGGCAACAAGGACGGCACCATTCCAGCCTGGGATGGCGGCTACACCAAGGTCCCCGCAGGCTACAAGTCCGGCCAGCCGCGCCCGGACTTCTTCGCCAACGACAAGCCCCTGTACTCGGTCACCGCCAAGAACATGGAGCAGTACGCGGACAAGCTCAACGAGACCACCAAGGCGCTGCTGAAGAAGCACCCGGACTACCGCCTCGACGTCTATCCGACCCGGCGCACGGCCGCCGCGCCGCAATGGGTGTACGACAACACGTTCAAGAACGCGACCCGCGCGAAGACCACGCGCGGCGGCGACGGCTTCGAGGGCGCCTACGGCGGCGTACCCTTCCCGATCCCGAAGAACGGCGCGGAGATCATGTGGAACCACCGCACGTCCTGGTCGGGCGAGAACGGCACCGGCCAGTTCACGACCTGGATCGTCACCGGCCAGGGCAAGCGGTTGATGGCGTCGAAGTACGACGAGTTCTTCACCAACCCCTACTACTACAAGGACGGCAGCGCCGAGGCCTTCGACGGCTTCTACGTCAAGAACAAGCTGCTCACGCTCGAGCCCGCGTCCAAATCCGGAGAGGCGCTGCTGAACTGGCAGCACGCCGAGCAGGACAAAAGCGCGGTCTGGCAGTACCTCGTCGGTCAACGCCGCGTGCGCCGCTCGCCGTCGATCGCCTACGACACACCGAACTTCATCACCTCGGGTATCGGCTTCTTCGACGAAGGCTTCGGCGTCTATGGCCCGTTGGATCGGCACGACGTCAAGATCGTCGGCAAGCAGGAGTTCTACGTCCCGTACAACAACAACAAGGCGGCGCAGGCGGCGCCGGAGCAGCTGCTCAGCCCGAACTTCCTCAACCCGGACCTGGTGCGCTGGGAGCTGCACCGCGTGTGGGTCGTCGATGCGACGCTGCGCGAAGGCAAGCGTCATGTCGTGCCGAAGCGGCGCTACTACCTCGACGAGGACACCTGGAACATCCTGCTGTCCGACGGCTGGGACGCGAAGGGCCAGCTCTGGCGTGGTTACTACTCGCTCACGCTGCTCGCGCCGGACGTCCCCGCGCTGCTTGGCAACGTCGTCAACTGGGGTGGCTACAACGTGCAGACCGGCGAGTACTACCTCAGCGTCGCGACCGTGGGCAGCCCGGTGCAGTACGAGATCACGCCGCGCAAGCCCGACGCCGCGTTCAGCCCCGAGGGCCTGGCCAACGAAGGTTCGCGCTGAGCGCGCGCGGTGATGATGCGCCGAACACTTCTGCGTTGGCTGGCGGCCGGCGCCGGTGCCGCGACGCTGCCGCGTGCGGCGCTCGCTGCCCCGCCCCGCTTCGACGCTTTGAGCCGCCCGGCGCTGCGCTCGGCCAAGGCGGCGCAAGCCACCATGCTGGCGATCACGAGCGCAGGCGATCGGCTCGTCGCCGTCGGTGAACGCGGCATCGTTCTGCTGTCCGACGACGACGCGGCGACCTGGCGCCAGGCCGAGGTGCCGGTTGGCGTCGCGCTGACCGCGGTCCGCTTTGTCGATGCTCGTCGAGGTTGGGCGGCGGGGCATCTCGGCGTCGTGCTCACGACCACCGATGGCGGCGAGCACTGGACGCTGCAACTCGACGGCCTGCGTGCCGCGCAACTCGCGTTGCAGGCGGCCGACGGCGACTCGAAGGCGCGCGCCGCTGCGCAGGCCCTCGTCGATGACGGGCCGGACAAGCCGCTGCTCGACCTCTTCTTTACGAGCACGCAGACAGGCTACGCGATCGGCGCCTACGGGCTGGCCTTTCGCACCGACGATGGCGGTGCGCACTGGCGGGCCTGGATGTCGCGCGTGCCGAATCCCAAGGGCCTGCATCTTTACGCGATGTGCGCGACCGCCGGGGCACTCTACATCGCCGGCGAGCAGGGCCTGCTGCTGCGATCCACCGATGGCGGGCAGCAATTCGCGCCGCTGGTTTCGCCGTCCAAGGGCACCTTCTTCGGCGTTGTCTCGGGCAGTGAAGGCGAGCTGATGCTGCACGGCCTGCGCGGTCGCGCATTCCGCAGCGACGATGCAGCTCAAAGCTGGACCGAGATCGACACCGCGACGCGTGCCTCACTGTGCGTCGGCGCACGCCTCGCCGACGGCAGCTGGCTGCTCGCGAGCCAGGGCGGCGAGCTGATGCGCAGCCGCGATGGCGGGCACAGCTTCAAGGCCATCGCGGCAGACACCGCCTCACCGGTGAACGCGCTGACCCAGACCGCCAGTGGCCGGCTCGCGCTCGCGACGCTGCGCGGTGTGCGCCGCGTCGACCTCACCGCCACGTCCTGAACCGACGCTCCCCCTGGCGACGCCCTCACCTGCCAACGACCGCGGAAACCACTCCTGTGCTGCCTGCTGCTTCCACCACCTCCGATAGCGCCGCCCACGAACCCGGCAGATTCGATCCGCGCTCTGGCTCGCTCGTCGAGCGCGCCCTCTTCAATCATCGACCGATCGTGATCGCGCTGTGCGTGCTGCTGACCGCGCTGTTCGGCTGGCAGGCGCTGAAGCTGCAGCTGAACGCCAGCTTCGAGAAGATGATGCCGGCCTCGCATCCGTACGTGATCAATTTCCTCGCCAACAAGCAGGACCTGAGCGGGCTCGAGAACGTCGTGCGAATCGCGGTCGCGCCGCACGGCGGCACGATCCTCGACAAGGGCTACCTCGAGACACTCGCGAAGATCAACGACGAGGTCTTCCTGTTGCCCGGCGTCGACCGGCCCTTCATGAAGTCGCTGTGGACACCCACCACACGCTGGTCGGCCGTCACCGAGGACGGCGTCGACGGCGGCGCCGTGATCCCGGAGAACTACAACGGCTCGCCCGACAGCCTGAAGCAGGTGCAGCTCAACATCGAGCGATCGGGCGAGATCGGCCAGCTGGTCGCGGCGGACTTCCGCTCGTCGATCATCTCGGTGCCGCTGCTCGACACGGACCCTCAGACCGGCCTCAAGCTCGACTACCGCGTGTTCTCGGACCGCCTCGAGGCAATCCGTGCAAAGTACGAAGGCGACAGCGTGGGCATCCACGTCACCGGCTTCGCGAAGGTCGTGGGCGACCTGATCACCGGTCTGCGCGAGATGCTGAAATTCTTCGCGCTCGCGCTGGTGATCGCCGGCGTGATGATCTACCGCTTCAACCGCGACCTGCGCAGCACACTGCTCGTGCTGGCCAGTTCGCTGACCGCGGTACTGTGGCAACTCGGCGCGCTGCCGACGCTCGGCTACGAGCTGAATCCGTACTCGGTGCTGGTGCCCTTTCTCGTCTTCGCCATCGGCATGAGCCACGGGGCGCAGAAGATGAACGGCATCATGCAGGACATCGGCCGCGGCGTGCACAAGGCCGCCGCCGCGCGCTACACGTTCCGCCGACTTTTCCTGCCCGGATTGACGGCGCTCCTGGCCGACGCGGTCGGCTTCGCGGTGCTGCTGGTCATCGACATCCCGGTCATCAAGGAGCTCGCGATCGCCGCGTCGATCGGCGTGGCCATGCTGATCCTGACGAACCTGATCCTGCTGCCGATCCTGCTGTCGTACACGGGCGTCAGCGCACGCGCAGCCGAGCACAGCCTGCGTGCCGAGCGCGCCGATGCCGACGCAGCCAAACGTCACCGTCTCTGGCAGGCGCTCGACCGCTTCACGCAACGGTCCTGGGCACTCGGCGCGATCGCGGTCGCGGTCGCGCTCGCCGCCGGGGGGTTCGCGGTGGCGGCGCAGTTGAAGATCGGCGACCTCGATGCCGGCGCGCCCGAACTGCGCCCCGACTCGCGCTACAACCGCGACAATGCCTTCATGGTGGCGAACTACGCGGCAAGCTCCGACATATTCGTCGTGATGGTGAAGACTCCGCCCGACCGCTGCACCGCGTACACGACGCTCGCGACGGTCGACCGGCTGGCCTGGCAACTCGAGCAGCTTCCCGGCGTCGAGGCGACGAATTCGATGGCGGCGCTGTCGCGCTTTTCGAGCGTCGGCTTCAACGAGGGCAGCTTCAAGTGGTACGAACTGGTGCCCAACCAGAGTGCGCTCGGCGCGGTGCAGACACGCGCGCCGCGCGAGCTGTTCAATCAGAACTGCAGCCTGCTGTCGCTGTACGTCTATTTGAAGGACCACAAGGCGCAGACGTTGCAGCGCGTGGTCGCCGAGGTCGAGGCGTTCGCGGCGACGAACAGCACGTCCGAGGCGACCTTCCTGCTCGCCGCCGGTGGTGCCGGCATCGAGGCGGCGACCAACATCGTCGTCAAGCGCGCCTGGACGCAGATGCTGCTTCTCGTCTACCTCGCCGTGACCGCACTGGCGTTCGTCACCTTCCGTTCGTGGCGCGCCGTGCTTGTCGCGGTGTTGCCCTTGATGCTGACCTCGGTGCTCGCCGAGGCCCTGATGGTGGCCCTGGGCATCGGCGTCAAGGTCGCGACGCTGCCGGTCATCGCGCTGGGCGTGGGCATCGGCGTGGACTATGCGCTCTACATCCTGAGCGTCACGCTCGCCGAGCTGAAGCAGGGCCGCAGTCTGTCGATCGCCTACTACAAGGCCTTGCTGTTCACCGGTCGCGTTGTGCTGCTGACCGGACTGACCCTGGCCGTGGGCGTGCTGACCTGGGCGTTCTCGGACATCAAGTTCCAGGCCGACATGGGCGTGCTGCTGGCCTTCATGTTCCTGTGGAACATGCTCGGCGCGCTGGTGCTGATCCCGGCGCTCTCGCACCTGCTGCTCAAGCCGGCGCGCAACGGTGATGCGGTGGTCGACGCCTTGTCGGCGCAGCCGGCTCCGGCCCGATGAACGCGATGCCGTCGCGCACTGTCCGCATTGCCCGCAAGACGGTCGAGGCGCAGGACATCTGCAGCTTCGAGCTGGTCGACCCCGACGGACGGTCACTGCCGCACTTCACGGCAGGCGCGCACGTCGACGTGCATCTTTCCGATGGGCTGGTGCGTCAGTACTCGCTGTGCAACGACCCTGCCGAGACGCATCGCTACCTGATCGCCGTGCTGCGCGAGCCGACCTCGCGCGGCGGGTCCGCGGGCATGCACGGGCTCGCAGAGGGCACGCTGCTGACGATTGGCGAGCCGCGCAATCACTTTCCGCTCGCCGATGCGGCGACGCACCACCTGCTGCTCGCCGGCGGCATCGGCGTCACGCCGATGCTCAGCATGGCCGCGCAGCTCGTGCGCAGCGATGCCTCCTTCGATCTGCACTACTGCACTCGCTCGCGCGCGCGCGCCGCGTTTGCCGATCGGATCGAAGGCAGCGCCTTCGCGCCCCTCGCAACGCTGCACTTCGACGACGGCGCTGCATCGCAGAAGCTGGACCTCGCGACCCGACTGCAGCAGAGCGCCCCCGGCACGCACCTGTACGTCTGCGGGCCATCGGGCTTCATGGACTGGGTGCTCGCGACGGCCCGCACGGCGGGCTGGGCCGACGAGCGCCTGCATCGCGAATACTTCAACGCGGCGCCGGTCGACGCGAGCGCAGACGGGGCCTTCGAGGTGCAGATCGCATCGACCGGCCAGGTCATCCCGATCGCTGCGGATCAGAGCGTCGTCGCGGCCTTGGCCGAACATGGCATCGAGATCCCGGTGTCGTGCGAGCAAGGCGTCTGCGGCACCTGCCTGACACGCGTGCGCGAAGGAACGCCGCTGCACCGCGACGTGTTCCTGACCCCGGCCGAGCAGGCGCTCGGCGACCAGTTCACGCCGTGCTGCTCGCGTGCAACCAGCGCACGTCTGGTGCTCGACCTTTGAGCCCGGAACGAGCCGCGGATGCCGGATCAACGTCGACCTGCGCGCCTGGACCTGTGGTTACGCCAGGGCACTTCAACACAAAGGGAACGCCGATGAACTTCCTCCTCAATACCTGGTATGCCGCGGGTTTCAGCGCGGACTTCGGACGCACACCGACGCTGCGAACGCTGCTCGAGCGCGACATCGTCTTCTATCGCACCGAAGCCGGCGAGGCGATCGCGCTGAACGACCGCTGCCCGCATCGCTTCGCGCCGCTGCACCGCGGCCAGGTGATCGGTGACGCGCTGCGCTGCCCGTACCACGGCCTGCAGTTCGGCGCCGGCGGTGCCTGCGTGCACAACCCGATCGGCGATGGCAAGATTCCGCGTGCCGCGAAGACGACCGCCTATTCGCTTGCCGAACGAGACGGCATCGTGTGGATCTGGTTCGGCCAGGAGCCGGCGGACGAATCAAAGATCCGGCGCTGGCCTGAGTTCGAGTCGCCAGAGTTCGAGTCGATCGAGGGCTACGTGCACGTGGACGCGGACTACCAACTCGTGGCCGACAACCTGCTCGACCTCAGCCATGCCGAATTCCTGCATCCGAACCTCGCGACGCCCGGCTTCAACCGACGCACGCAGTACTCGATGGAGCATGTCGGCCAGACGGTGATTGCGCGCAACTGGCGACCCAACGAGCCGATCACGAAACTCTGGGAGATGGCCTTCGGCGCACAGGCGCCCTCCCATGTCGACCACCGTGCGATCGTCCAGTGGGAGCCGCCGTCGACGCTGCATCTCGAGATTGGCGTGACGCACGTCGGGCGCGCGACCGCCGAAGGTCCGACCTCCAAGCAGGCTCATCTCGTGACGCCGGAGAGGGCCGGCACCTGCCACTACTTCTGGAAGTTCGCGCGCGACTTTCAACGCGGGGACAGCGAATTTTCCGCTCGCTTGAAGACGGCGATCCAGGGCGCCTTCGAGAACGAAGACGAGCCGATGATCGAGGCGCAGCACCGAAGCATGGCCGGGCAGTCCTTCGAGTCGTTGAAGCCGGTGCTGCTGCCCACCGACTCGGCGTCGGTGCGAGCGCGTCGTGTCTTGCAGCAGTTGCTCGACCAGCAGACGTCCGGACAAGCGGCCGGTTCGCCCGCTGCCTGAGCGCAGGGCCTGCGTCACCGACCCTCACGACCGAAGACACACTGGGAATGAGCGCTTCCGCCGCGCACCGGCCCGCTGGCACACCAGACGTCGTTCGTCCGCGGCAACTCGCGCACATCGTCTTTCACACCAACGATCTGCAGGCCATGACGCGCTGGTATGAGTGCGTGCTGTGTGCGGAGGTGACCTTCGCCAACGACCGGATCGCGTTCCTCACCTTCGATGAGGAACATCATCGCGTTGCACTCGTCGCCACCACCACGTACGCGCCGCCAGCCGATGTCCCGCAGGTCGGCTTCTACCATGCAGCGTTCACCTACGCGTCCCTCGGCGATCTCATCGCCACGTACGAGCGGCTGCTGTCCGGCGCAATCGCGCCTTATCGGACCATCCACCACGGCCCCACGGTGTCGTTGTACTACCGCGATCCGGATCGGAACGCCATCGAACTCCAGGTCGACGCCTTCCCCGACGCGCAAAGCGCCAAACGATGGATGAGCGGCGAGACGTTCACGCGCAACCCGATCGGCATCGTGCTCGACATGAACGCGTATGTGGCGGCGTTTCGTGCCGGCGTGCCGGAGGCAGCGCTTCTCAGACGGCCGGACGACCTTTGACATCGCCAAGCTCGGGCCATCTCAAGAAGACACGAACCATGCAAGACGTCATCTGCATCAGTGGCAGCCTGCGAAAGGCATCCTACAACGCGATGCTGGCGCGCTCGCTACCGCTCCACGCACCGGCCGGCATGAACATCGACGCCGCGCCTAGCTTCGCGGACTTTCCTCTGTACAACGCCGACGTCCAGGAGCAAGGCTTTCCGGCCGCTGTCGTGGGCCTCGGTGATCGCATTCGGCGCGCGCACGCGGTGATCATCGTGACGCCCGAATACAACTTCTCGGTGCCGGGCGTGCTGAAGAATGCGATCGACTGGGTCTCCCGGCTCTCGGATCAGCCGTTCAGGAACAAGCCGATCCTCATCCAGTCCGTTTCGCTGGGTCTGCTGGGAGGCGCTCGCGCGCAGTACCACCTGCGGCAGACGATGGTCTTTTTCGAGGCGCACGTCTTCAACCGCCCCGAGGTCATGGTGGGCTCGGCCAAGGGGAAGTTCGACGAGGTCCAAGGCGAACTGACCGATGAGCCGACGCGCCAGCTGGTGCGTCAGCAGCTCGCGTCGTTCCAGCAGTTCGTGCGCCGCATGACCGACGGCCATTGAGTCGTCAACGCGACCCGACAAGTTGCAGACAGCTCATGAACGCATCCGCCGCTTGGGGACCGATGCAGCGCAAAGGCGCGATCAGCCTGACCTTCGACAACCTCGGAGAGGCGGCCGCCTTGCGCCGTGGGGATCCCGTCCCCACGGCATCCGTCGGCCAGGACCCCACCGCGTCTTTCATCTCCCGGCTGCTCGCCGTCGTCGGCGATCTGCCGTGCACGTGGTTCATCGAGGCCAGCAACGCGACGCTGTATCCGGCGCAGATCCGCTCGTGGCATGAGGCGGGGAAGGAAGTCGGGATCCATGCCTGGCAACACGAGCACTGGGCCGAGCTCGGCCCGTCCGAGCGCGTCATGCTGCTGGGCCGCTGCCAGGACGCATTCGACTCTATCGGCGTCACGCCGCGTGGATTTCGTCCCCCTGGGGGCCTGCTGCCGCCAGGGGCGCTCGATGAGTTCAGAGAGGCTGACCTCGCCTACTGCTCGCCGCTCGGCACGCCCGGCGCCAGCGGGCTGCAGGGCAGACTGGCGGTGTTGCCCTTCGCGTGGCCACATGTCGACGCGTACATGCTGGACCCGACCTTGGCCGCGTTCCGTGAACAACACGGCGACCCCGCGCCGCCTGGTTCGCTGGCGCAATGGCGGGCCTCACTGGAAGCTGCCCTGGCGTTCGCTTCCGAGCAGCAACGCCACGTGACCGTCATCTTCCATCCGTACCTGCTGATCAGCAGTGTCGGCATGCTCGACGAGCTGCACCAGTTTGTCTCGTCGCTGCGTGCGCGCGCCGACGTGTGGATCGCGTCGTGCAGCGAAGTATCGGATTGGCTCCATCGCGGCGACGAACTCGCCGCACCGTCGACAGAATCCTGAGCGCCTCGGATGACGTTCCGGTCGATAGCGAGCTCGCCAGGACAGCACACCAGGCAAACCTTCCCAACGATTGCGACCACAGCCGCAAGAAGAGCACGGAGCCACGCATGACGACGACGATGACGATGAAGGCCGCCCGCATCCACCAAACCGGAGCGCCGTTCCAGGTCGACGAGATCGCCGTCCCGCAGCCGACGGGCTCGGACGTGCTGATCGCAGTGAAGGCGTGCGGCCTGGTCCCGAACCTGCGCAACGTCATCAACCACTTCGAGGAGTGGTTTCCGTACCTGCCTCTGCCCGCACATCCCGCCATCTACGGCCTGGATCCGGCAGGAACAGTGGCCGCCGTAGGTCCGGATGCGGCCGGGCTGGCGATCCGGCAGCGCGTCTATGTCAATCCGGTGCGAACCTGCGGGGTCTGCGTGCACTGCCGGCGCTGCCAGTGGACCCGATGCCCGGCGTACACCTTTGCCGGCTATTTCGGGTTCGGTCCACCATCGCGCGAGGTCCAGGCTCGATATCCCTGGGGCGGCTTCGCCGAGTACATGATCGCGCCGGTCAACAGCCTGGTCACGCTTCCCGACAGCCTGAGCTTCGAGAACGCCTCCCGCTTCGGCTACCTCGGCACCTCTTACGCAGCCCTTCGTCGGGGCCTCACCAGCACGACCTCGACGGTGCTGATCGACGGCGCGACCGGCACGCTGGGCGTCGGCCTGGTGTTGTGCGCCTTGGCACTGGGTGTGCCGCGCATCCTCGCGGTGGCACGCAACCGCGAACTGCTCGCCAAGGTGAAGGCCCTGAACGCGCATCGCATCGAGACATTTTCCACGCTCGACGGCTCGACGACCGAGTGGGCGAAAGGACGCACGGACGGATTCGGTGTCGACCTCGTCGTCGAGGCGCTCGGCCCCGAGGCGCCGCTGTCGGCAAGCCTCGAAGCGATCTACGCCATCGGCCGCGGCGGCAACATCGTCACGATCGGCGGGCAGAAGGAACCCGTGCCGATCAACCCCATCTGGTTGATGGCCCAAGACCTCAACTACATGGGATCCAACTGGTTCACCACGTCGCAGGCCCAGGACATGGCGGAGCTGATCCGTACCGGCGTGCTGGACCTGTCGAGCTTGACGAGTCGATGCTTCGGTCTGGATGCCATCGACGCCGCGATCGACGCGGCGGGCCATCGCGTCGCCGGTGGGTTCACCAACATCGTCGTGGCCCCGTAGGGAGTCAGGCCGGGTAACGGCACAAGGACGCAGTTCGCTGGACCTTGCGTCCGTCCCACGACAACTTCAAATCCTTGAGAGGACAACAATCATGACCCGCCGACCCGCAGACGCCACCCAACCCGAAGTCTTCGGCCTGAACCACGCCGCCTACCGCTGCCGCGACGCGCAGGAGACGTGCGAGTTCTACGAAGGTGTCCTTGGCTTCCCGTTGGTGCAGGCGCTGGACATCGAGGGCCATCCGACAACCGGCGAGCCGATCCACTACATGCATGTCTTCTTCGACATCGGTGGCCACGATCCCGAGTCGCCCAACCATCTCGCCTTCTTCGAGGTGCCCGATCTGCCCGGCCATGAGTT
>Ga0070667_100001697_pt1 | contig 19690 bp, 22 predicted proteins | sample KBSS33metaG_FD_64659 | JGI IMG/M metagenome (GOLD analysis project Ga0070667, IMG submission 64659) | Switchgrass rhizosphere microbial communities from Kellogg Biological Station, Michigan, USA - KBS S3-3 metaG | ecosystem: Host-associated > Plants > Roots > Rhizosphere > Soil ... | reverse complement strand
GCCGGGAGCGGAACCTTCACCGAAGACGATTGCGGCGGCGTGGCGAGCACGCTCGCGCCGGCGCCGGCGACCGCGCCGGCCGCCACGATGGCGATGATCAGCCCGCCCCGTCCGAGGCGCTGCTGGAGAAAGGAAATCAAGAGGCGTGCCCTGTGCGTCGAGGGCCGATCGCCCCCTGTGAACGTCGCCCGACGGCCCCTGCCCTTGCTGGCGGCGGTCACAGCGAGCCTGCCTCTACACGGTGAAGGACAGGCCAGTAGTAACGAGGCTTATAGGTCATTAGCTCTACCACAACAAGACTTTTCTCCCGCCGCAGCATGAATCGTGCCGCGGCCCGTTGTCCCAGGTTACTCAAGGGAACTCCGCAACCACACGGGGGTTTCCCGTGGGAAGCTTTCCAAGTGGAGCACAGTCATGCGTATGATCTTCACCATTCTGGCCGCCGGCGCCGCACTGACGCTGGCCGCCTGCGGACACAACACGGAACAGCGCGCCGCGACGGGCGCGATCGGCGGCGCCGTCGTCGGCGGACCGGTCGGCGCGGCGGTGGGCGCGGCCGGCGGCGCCGCGGTCAGCAAGGCCCAGGGAGAATAGCCTGGCCGCTTCGCGCGCGCGGATGGAACTTCCGCGCGCTGGCCTAGTATTTGCATGTGACGAAGAGCCGGCGCGCCGCGCCGTTCGAGGATAGGAACGTGCACCACCTGGTGATATCCGTCGCCGTTCTGGCCGCCGCCATCGCCCTGGCCGCCACCGGCGCGCATCTGTTCTGAGCCGCCATGCTCCCCACTGGGGGAGCTGTCAGCGAAGCTGGTCCGTTGCGGCCGCCACGATCGTCCGCAGCGCGGCGTCCATGTCGCTCAGCACCGTGGACGCGGGCAGCCGCAGCGTCCGCACCCCCCGCCCCGCCAGCCAGGCGTCCCGCCGCGCGTCGCGCTGCGGATGGTCGGCGGTCCCATGGATGTACCCATCCACTTCGACACACAGCCGCGCCCTGTCGCAATAGAAGTCGAGGATGTAACGCCCCTCGGGATGCTGCCGCCGAAAGTGCAGGCCCTCCAATCGATTGGCGCGGAGCTGAAACCACAGCTTCACCTCCGGCAAGGTCATCATTCTGCGCAGCCGCTTCGCCCGCGCCCGCACTCCCCCCTCCGCATGCATGGCGCCCGCCGCTCCAACACCATGCTCCCCCTCTGGGGGAGCTGTCAGCGAAGCTGACTGAGAGGGCCTTTTCCGGCGACGCCGCTGGCCCTCTCCACCGCTTCGCGGTCCTCCTCTCCCTGAGGGAGAGGATGGCTATTCACCACAATGTTCCTTATCTGTTCCCTTCCCGTCAAGCCCTTCGCGCCCTACCTTGCCGTTCATGCCTCGTTCCCCCGGTTCCCCCGGCGTCGGCGACATGTCGGCGGCGTTCGACTACGACGAACATTCGCGGCCCATGCTGTGGACGCCGCACCGCCCGTCGCGGCCGGCGAAGTCGGAGGGCGGCAAGCTCTTCAAGCTGGTCAGCGACTACGAGCCGGCCGGCGACCAGCCCGCCGCCATCGCCGAGCTCGTCGCGGGCCTGGAGGGGACCGAGCACGACCAGGTGCTGCTGGGCGTCACCGGCTCCGGCAAGACCTTCACCATGGCCAAGGTCATCGAAGCCACCCAGCGCCCGGCGCTGATCCTGGCCCCCAACAAGACCCTGGCCGCCCAGCTCTACGCCGAGTTCAAGAGCTTCTTCCCGGAGAACGCCGTCGAGTTCTTCGTCTCCTACTACGACTACTACCAGCCGGAGGCCTACGTCCCGCGCACGGACACCTACATCGAGAAGGACTCGTCCATCAACGAGCAGATCGACCGCATGCGCCACTCGGCCACCCGGGCGATCCTGGAGCGCGACGACGTGATCGTGGTGGCCTCGGTCTCCTGCATCTACGGCATCGGCTCGGTCGAGACCTACACGGCCATGACCTTCGACCTGGTCCCCGGCGAGCGGATCGACGAGAAGAAGCTGATGGGCGACCTGGTGGCCCAGCAGTACAAGCGCAACGATCAGGCCTTCGAGCGCGGGACCTTCCGCCGCCGCGGCGACACCATCGAGATCTTCCCCGCCCACTACGAGGACCGCGCCTGGCGCATCGCCCTGTTCGGCGACGAGATCGAATCCATCAGCGAGTTCGACCCGCTCACCGGCAAGAAGTCCGCCGACCTCAAGGGCATCCGCGTCTACGCCAACTCCCACTACGTGACGCCGCGCCCGACGCTGCGCCAGGCCATCACCGCCATCAAGGCCGAGCTGAAGGAGCGCCTCGACTGGCTCGTCGCCGAGGGCAAGCTGCTGGAGGCCCAGCGCCTGGAGCAGCGCACCACCTTCGACCTGGAGATGATCGACGCCACCGGCTCCTGCGCCGGCATCGAGAACTACTCCCGCTACCTCACCGGCCGCCGGCCCGGCGAGCCGCCGCCGACCTTCTTTGAGTACATCCCCGACAACGCCCTGTTGTTCGTCGACGAGAGCCACCAGACCGTGCCGCAGATCGGCGGCATGTACCGCGGCGACTACCGGCGCAAGTTCACCCTGGCCGAGTACGGCTTCCGCCTGCCCTCCTGCATGGACAACCGCCCGCTCAAGTTCGAGGAGTGGGAGGCCATGCGCCCGGACACCGTCCACGTCTCGGCCACGCCGGGCCCGTGGGAGATGGAGCGCACCGGCGGGGTCTTCGCCGAGCAGGTCATCCGCCCCACCGGCCTGATCGACCCGCCGGTGGAGGTCCGCCCCGTGGCCAGGGACGGCTTCAGCCAGGTCGACGACGTCATCGACATGTGCCGCCAGACCGCCAGGGCCGGCTACCGCTGCCTGGTCACCGTGCTCACCAAGAAGATGGCCGAGGACCTCACCGAGTACATGCACGAGCAGGGCCTGCGCGTGCGCTACATGCACTCCGACGTCGACACCATCGAGCGCATCGAGATCATCCGCGACCTGCGCCTGGGCGCCTTCGACGTGCTGGTCGGCATCAACCTGCTGCGCGAGGGCCTGGACATCCCCGAGTGCGGCCTGGTGGCCATCCTCGACGCCGACAAGGAGGGCTTCCTGCGCTCGGAGACCTCGCTGATCCAGACCATCGGCCGCGCCGCGCGCAACGTCGACGGCCGGGTGATCCTCTACGCCGACCACGTCACCGGCTCCATGGAGCGCGCCATGGCCGAGACCCAGCGGCGCCGGGAAAAGCAGGAGGCCTACAACCTGGAGCACGGCATCACGCCCGAGAGCGTCAAGAGCCGCATCAAGGAGATCCTCGCCTCACCCTACGAGAAGGACCACGTCACCATCCCCGCCGGCGTCGCCGAGGACGGCGCCAAGCCCTTCATGGGCGACAACTTCAAGGCCACCCTGCGCGACCTGGAAAACCGCATGCGCGCCGCCGCCGCCGACCTGGAGTTCGAGACCGCCGCGCGCCTGCGCGACGAGATCAAGCGCCTGAAGATGCTCGACCTGGAATTCGCCAACGATGTCATGACCGCCCCCGGCGAGGCGGTGGACCGGGAGGCCGTGAAACGCGTGAAGGGCGAGGCGCGGCGCGAGGCTGCGGAACGGTTCCGGAAGGGAAGGAGGTGAACGTCGGTCTACGCGCCGCCGGGCAAATCGGCGAGGCGACGCCGCGGGCGCAGCCCGGAAAGCACCCACACGCCGCCGACCAACAGTCCGGGACAGAGCAAGGTGAGCTGATCGAGCGTCGGTGAATCTCCCCAAAGGATCGTGGCCACCTCGAGGTAGCCAACGAACGCAAACGAGACCAACGCCGACAGCGCCAGAAGGACCGCCGCGAGGGCGCCTGCGCTGCGCCGCCACCCCCTGGTGGGACGGGTCGCCCGCCAAACCCAGGCGGCCAGGACAGCCCAGGCCGCGCGCCAAGACAGGAACAGGAACCCGCGAACGAGATAGGGCGCGAACAAGGAGGGCTCGGAGGCTTCCCGCAGGCTCCACACCGCGGGCGCTCCGGCGGCGATCATGGCGATGCCGATCCCTGCGCGCGCCAGCTTAGCGGTCCGGCCTGTCGCCTGCCCGCCGCCGCGTAGCCCCGACTGAACCAGCTTTGACCTGAAGGCGGATGACAAGGCCTACTTCTTCCTCGGCGGGTCCTGCTGACCGATGTAGTAAGTACCCTTCGGGCGGACCGTAAAGCGGCCCACTTTGATATCAGAGGGAAGATAGACGTCTAATTCGCCGCCAACCTGGCGATTGCGAATGCGCTGCCAGTCCTTCATCGGCGATTCATCAGCGAGCGCCGCAGACGCAAACGGCTCGGCCTCATCGTTCTGGCCCGCGATCTGCAGGTTCCGCAGCCTCTGCCATTCCCGGACCGTCAGGCTGTCGTCGAGCACGTTACGTCCCACCGACATTGTCTCCCCGTAAATTGGGGTTCAGGGACAGCTAGAGCAATGAACCCTACTATGCTGGCAATTCCGGCCCCGGTCAAGAACAAAAGAAGAACAACTTTTGGGGCAGATTGTCCATACCCTGGCCTCTCTTATCCGCACGGCGCCCCCCTGAGCGGGCCTGGCCAGGGCGGCCTAGGCCGGCCTTCGGCCGGCCGCCGCCGGGCGATTGAAGGCGCGGGGGGCCGCCAAAGCCCTCCCCCTCGATGGGGAAAGGTTGGGTGGGGGTGTGGCCGCCGAGACGACGAGAGGCCGCGATCGGCTCCGAGCCTCCGGCGCCCAACCCGCGCCGCCCTGCCGACACCCCCATCCCTGCCCTTCCCCCATCGAGGGGGAAGGGTTTCTCGAGCTCAATCGAACACCTCGGCCACGCTTCGACCGCCCCCGAGCCGCTGCCGATAGATCGCGATCACCACGCCCTGGTTGACGAGGCCCTGCACCACGCCAAGCCCCGTGGCCAGCACCACGTAAGCGGGGTGCGGATGCGCCGGATTCACGTGAAAGGCGAAATAGCCGACGAACGTCGGCCCCATGAGGGGAATCGCCGCCAGCAGCCAGGCTCCCACCAGGCTGCGCACCGTGCGGCGCATCCGTCCCCAGGCCTGAGCCGCCGACACCTCCAGGCGGCCGTCAAGGCGCGCCAGCGGCCAGAGCACCAGCTTCGCCATGACGTACAATAGGACCAGGTTCCCAAGGCCGATCGAAGCCTGGACCAGCGTGACGCCTTTGGGATTTCCAGCCGGCGTGAGCCCGATGGCCAGCAACGTGTTCGCACTGAGTATGAATTGCCCCAGCACCAGCAGCCCGGCGCATTCCAGCAGCGGCCTGTCGAACCGCAACCACCCGACCCGCCCCTCGGACAGCAGACGCAAGGTCAGGGCGTGAGCTGCGCCGCTGAAGGCGATGACGGCGAGCATGTAGCCGATATAGCCGCCCGAGACCTGGGGCGTGGTCGAAAGACCAACCCTCACAGCGCCGAATTGAATGAGCGCGGAAACGGCGAAGATCGCCAGCCAGGCGTAGAGCACCGTCGGATAGGCCGCGCGGATCAGCCCGATCGACTCGCGAAGGAGCCTCGTCGACGCCAGCACTTCGGGCGCCGCCACCCGTCCGTTCGCAATCGCTGTCATTCGCGCCTCCCCCACCGGCACTGCATCAGGCCCGATGCGAGCGGTCAACCTTGACGGGCGCGCCGGCGAGCTTCGCGCGTTGCGCGCGCGATCTGCGCCACTGCCGCGCGCTGATGTGGGTTTCCCCATCAGGCATGGAAGCACGCATCATCCGATGCTATGTTCCGTGCCCATGCGCACCACCCTCGCCCTCGACGACGATCTCGTCTCCGCCGCCCAGGAGCTCACCGGGGTGCGGGAGAAATCGGCCCTGGTGCGTGAGGCTCTCAGGGCGCTGATCGAACGGGAGAGCGCGCGCCGGCTCGCCCGCCTGGGCGGCAGCCAGCCCAGGCTCGAGCCCATCCCCCGTCGCCGCGCCGAGCCGGCGTGATCCTGGTCGACACGTCGGTCTGGGTCGATCACCTGCGCCGCGGCGATCCCGCCCTGCAGGCGCGGCTGGAGGCCGGCGAGGTGCTGGGCCACCCCTTCGTCACCGGCGAACTGGCGCTGGGAAACCTCGCCGACCGCGAGGCGCTGCTCCGCGAATTCGACCGCCTGCCGCAGGCGCTGGTCGCCGCGCCGGCCGAAGTCCGCGCCCTGATCGCGGCCGAGCGGCTGCAGGGCCTGGGCCTCGGCTACATCGACGCGGCCCTGCTCGCCGCCGCGCGCCTAACCCCCGACGCCCGCCTCTGGACCCGCGACCGCCGCCTCGCCGCCGCCGCCGCCCGCCTGGGCGTCGGCTGACCCGGGAGCGCCTTCCTTCTCCCGACGGGGCGAAGGACAGCCTTGCCGAATGGCCAAGCTGTGATATTCTTGTTTTGTTCCCGTTTGGCTCGCTGGAGGTGTTGACCGGTCAACACCCCGGTCAACACCCGATAAGGCCATCCGATGGACGACAACATATTGAAATAACCGGATTTCTCCGTCCGTATCAGCCCAATCGAAGGTGTTGACCGCCGCTATGATTGTTCGCTCGACCCGGCGTCAACACCCTGACGCGTCCCTACCCCAGCGGCGGTTCGCCCGCGCGCAGGTGGTAGACGGCGGCCATGATGGCGGCGGTCATGACGATGGTCGGCGTCACCGCCACCCCCAGCAGGGCGTCGGCGGCCAGGGCGCCCGGGCTCCGGTCGTGCAGCTTCAAGAGGCCGCCCAGGAACAGGGTGAGGATCAGGTAGTAGGGGATCCAGACCAGGGCCAGGGTGGCGACCAGCCAGCCCCAGAAGCCGCCGGCCATGCGCTTCCAGGCGCTGGCCAGCGTCAGGCCTGGGTGGCCGATCAGCTTGGCCAGCGGCCACAGCCCGAGGCGGAAGTTGGCCCACAGCATCAGGGCGCCGGTGACCACCAGCGGCAGGCCGATCTGCAGGAAGCCGGTCGGGTTCTCCTTCTGGGTGGTCATCGCCTGGGCGGCGAGCCAGGCCCAGCCGACCTGCAGCGAGGTCGTGGCCAGGTTGAACAGGAAATAGACCATCAGGCCGGCGTCGACGCTCCACACCCGCTGGGCGCCCAGCATGATGCGGATGCCCGCGGCGATCAGCACCGCCCCCGCCGCGCCGCCGGCCAGCTCCGGCCCGGTGAGCGGCAGGGCGCCCGCGGCCGGCTCGGGCGCGGACAGGGTGATCGCCTGGGTCGCGGCGTTGACCGCCGCCAGCGCCGCCCACACCGGCAAGGCCTGCGGCAGGCTGCGCGAGACCAGGCCCAGGGCGGTGCGCCCGATGACCCCTGCGGGCAGCGGCCCGGTTCGATAATCCGCTTTCGACGTGTTGCTCATCTCGGCCGCCGGTTTGAGGGATCGGCGCGCATCCGCAAAGTGAATTCGCCGCAAAGCGCCGCCGTTCGCCCTTTCGGATTCCCGCCCGGGACGAATTTGCACGGCGCCACATGTCCCATTGCGGGAAAAACGTTCCGGTTGGCCGGGAATGAGACAGACGAGGTGGTTCGTGGCGGGCCAGGGGTTGGCGCCGCGGAACCGCCTTCCTACCTGAAAAGACGCCGCCGGGCTGGCCAGGGCTCGCAGCGGCCGGTGGCGAGCGACGCCGCATCCGTGGGCGCCGGGAAGTATTCGGTGATGCGAATACCGGCATCCGCGCAGCCTTGCGACGCCCCTGAGCCTTCCGATCCAAGTATCTGGACGCGTTTACGTTCTATAAACCAACCCAAGGTCGCAATGGTCCTGTGTGAATTTTGCATCCGTTGGCCCGGATCGTGAAGCAGCCAGGGAACTCTGTGCCGGTTCGAGAGTATGAGTAACCGGAACGAACGTCGCCGTAGGAGGCCCATGGGGGGCCTCAGGTGAACGTTCGCAAGATGTAAGCTGGGGATAGCCCATGTCGCCTTCGCTCGCCATCGTCGCCAACAACACTGCCGCCAAGCCCGCCGAGTCCCGCGCTGAAACCGTGTCGGAACGCGTGCGCCGCCTGCAGACCGAAGCCCGCACGCTCGCCAAGGAACATATCCTGGCGTTGCAGACCGCGCTGGCCGACGTCGAGGTCATGGCCGCCGAGATCGCGGAGGGCGGCGACGCCTACCCGCCCGGTGTGCGGGACATCGCCCGCCGCCTGGTGGAAGACTGCGAAGCCCGCGTGCGCACCCTCGAAGCGATCACGATGCGTGGCTAGGAGGCGGCCCGCATCCGCTCAACCCGGCCCTGGCCGGGCGGAGCGGGGTCGGCCGCCTGCGGTGCGGTCCTACCGCACCAGTCCCGCATAGGCGGGGCTCCGTCGCAGCCACGCCGCCGCGTAGCCGCAGATCGGCACGATCTTCAGGCCCCTGGCCTGGACGTCTTCGGCCAGGGCGGCCATCAGCCGTCCCGCCGCGCCGCTTCCGCGCAACGCCGGCGGGCTCTCCACATGATCGAGGTAGAGCGTGTCCCCGTGCAGGCGATAGTTCGCCCACGAGGTCATGCCCTTTTCGTCCATCTCGTATCGGCCGCGCGCGGCGTCGTTTCGCAACTGGCTCATGGCGTATCCTTTGGGCTGGCTCAACGCGCTCGCCCGGCGGTTTGATCCCGGCTAGGCTTGGGCGGTCAACCTGAAAGGGCCGTGATCGATGTCCCGCCGCGTCGCTTTCCTCGCCGCCGCCGCCGCCCTGGCGGCCCTCTCCGCCTGCAACAAGAAGCCCGAACAGGCGGCGCAGGCGCCCTCCGCGGCCGCGCCCGCCGCTCAGGCCCCGGCCTCCGCCACGGTTCCCGCCGTGACGCCGCCCAAGCGCAAGGCGGGCCAGTGGGAACAGACCATCCAGATGGCCGGCATGACCCAGAAGAGCGCCTTCTGCACCGACCCCACCGTCGAGGATACGGTCGGCTGGTGGAGCCAGCAGGCCAGCAAGTCCATGTGCGCCAAGCAGGCGATCAATCGCCGCCTCGACGGCGCCTGGACCTTCGAGTCGGAATGCAACATGGGCTCGGGTGGCACGACGGTCTCGAAGGGCGTGGCCTCCGGCGACTTCAACTCGGCCTACAAGGTCGAGGTCGACACCGTGACCACCGGCGCGGCGGCCCCTCAGATGAACGGCGCGCGCAAGATGACGATGACGGCGACCTGGACCGGCCCCTGCCCCACTGGCGTCCGGCCCGGCGACATGCAGCTCGCCGGGGGCATGAAGATCAACGTGCTGGATCTGGCGAAGGCGCGGAAATAGCCCCGGCGATGAACCCGCCGCCCAGCACACGGTCCGGCTCTTCGGGCGCGTAGAGCACGCAGGCCTGGCCGGGGGCGACGCCCTCCTCGGCCGCGTCCAGCACCACCGTCACTTGGTCGTCCGCCAACGCCAGCCGGCCGGGGACCGGCTCGCGGGTCGAGCGCACGCGGGCCAGCACCGGTCGTCCGGCCGCCGCGGCGGCCTCCTCCGAGGCCTCGTCGCCCAGCCAGTTGGTCTCCTTCAGCGCGATGGTCCGCACGCCCAGCGCCTCGCGCGGGCCGACGATCACCGCGCGGGCCGCCGCGTCGATGCGCACCACGAACAGCGGCTCGCCGGTCGCCACGTTCAGCCCGCGCCGCTGGCCGATGGTGTAGCGGGTCACGCCCTCGTGGCGGCCCAGCACGCGCCCGTCCAGGTGGACGATGTCCCCGGGCACGGCGCCCTGCGGCCGCAGGCGGTCGATCACCGTGGTGTAGCGGCCCTCGGGCACGAAGCAGATGTCCTGGCTGTCAGGCTTGTCGGCCACCGCCAGCCCCAGCTCCGCCGCCAGCCGGCGCACCTGCGGCTTCGGCAGGCCGCCCAGCGGAAAGCGCAGCCCCTCGAGCTGCGCGCGCGTGGTGGCGAACAGGAAGTAGCTCTGGTCGCGCGCAGGGTCCGCCGCGCGCAGCAGCCGCGGACCGGCCGGCCCCTCGGCGCGTCGCACGTAGTGGCCGGTGGCCATGGCCGGCGCGCCCAGGTCGCGGGCCACGTCCAGGAGGTCGCGGAACTTGACCGTCTGGTTGCAGCGGATGCAGGGGACCGGCGTCTCGCCGCGCAGGTAGGCGTCGGCGAAGTCCTCGATGACCTGCTCGCGGAACCGGCTTTCGTAGTCCAGCACGTAGTGCGGAACGCCCAGCGCCGCGGCCGCCTGGCGCGCGTCGTGGATGTCCTGGCCGGCGCAGCAGGCGCCCTTCTTCTGCACCGCCGCCCCGTGATCGTAGAGCTGCAGCGTCACGCCCACCACGTCGTAGCCGGCTCGCGCCAGCAAGGCGGCGGTCACGGTGGAGTCCACGCCGCCGGACATGGCCGCAACCACTCGCGCGCCCACGGGCAAGCCCACCGCATCGCGTGCGGCGTCCAGGGCGGCGTCGTGGACGGGGATCGGGGCGTTCATCGCGCGCTATGTAGCCGCTCGGCCGGGGTTTTGCGAGCCGCCGCGCCGCATCGCACAACCCCTGGTACTCTCAAAACCGTGATGCCACTTCCACAGCGTGAAGCGTAGACTCTTTCAAGTCGGGATTCGGGCGGGGAGATTCGCCTCGCCTGGAAAGGCGTCGGGATGACGGCATACAGGCTCTATGTTCTGGACGAGCGTGACCTCGTCGCGGATGCGATCGAGAACGAATTCACGTCCGATGGCGAAGCTCTGGCGCGCGCCGAGGCGGTCCTATGCGACGAATACGCCGTCGAGGTCTGGGCCGGCCAGCGGCTGGTCGGACGCCTGGGCGCCGACTTCGAGGTCGACCGCTCCTAGCTCTTCAGCAGGTTGAGCAGCGAGCTTTGCTGCAGCGACATGAACACCTGCGCGGCCGCCTGCACGGCGACCTGCGCGGCTTGCAGGTTGCTCGCCGCCTCGGCCATGTCCACGTCGGTGATGCCGCCGATCATCTCCTTCAGGCTCGACTGGCGGGAGGTCAGGTCGTCCTTGACCGTGTCGACCCGCTTGGCCACCAGGCCGTTGCGCCCCGCGATGTTGACGATTGTCTGGTGGGCCTGATCCCAGCTCGCCAACTGGCCCTCCAGGAAGGTGCGCTGGGCGTCCGTCAGGTCGCCGGTGAACGGCCCGCTGCCCGTCTGCTCTTCGTTCTGGAACGCCTTGAAGGCCGTCATCAACCCCGTGCCGATCGCGTCGGCGAGCACGCCCGTCGACACGGTGGTGGAGTCGTCGACCTTGTTCTGGGTGACGAACTGGTCGTTCTTGAAGAAGTCCGCGATGACCGTGGCCGGAGCGGTCAGGTCGCTCAGGGTGGTGGCGGTCACCGGCTTGGTGTCGATCTGGCCGCCGGCGAACAGGTACTTGCCGCCATAGCGCGCGTTCAGCCCTTCCACGGCGTTGCGAAGCTGGGCTTCCATGTCCTCGACCAGGGTGTTGACGTGGCCGCTGGCCAGGGCTTCGGCGATGGCCTCGCGCGCGCCGGCCACGGCGTCGGCGACCTGGCTGAGCGCGATGTCCTGGGTGGCGAGCTTGTCGGCGATGGTGGAGTTCTGTTCCAGGAAACCCTGGCCGCGCACCTGGATCGAGCGCATGGCCGTCAGCATCTCGGCGTTGCGCGCATAGCTCTTCAGGTCGTCGCCCTTCTTCTGCGACGCAACCTGCGAGCCCGCGTCGACCTGCCGCTGCTGGGCGGCCATCAGATTGGCGAGGATGGCGGAATAGTTGCTGGCGGTGGAGACGCGGTTCATGGCTTCTGCCTTCTCAGATCATCGAGGCCAGGACGTCGAACAGGTCCTTGGCCGCCTGGATCATCCGTGCGGAGGCCGTGTAGGCCTGCTGGTAGGTGGTCAGGCGCACCAGTTCCTCGTCGAGGTTGACGCCCTCCACGGACTGGCGACGGTTGATCGCCTCGGCCTGGACAGAGTCGGCGCTGGTCTTGCGGGTCTCGGCCGCCTGGGCCGCACGGCCGACGGAGCCGCCGAATTCCGCCGCATAGCGCGCGACGGTCATGGTCACGGGGCCCAGCGAGCCAGCCCCGGCGAAGGCGGTCGCCACGTCGCCTGCGGAGGACATCGCCAGCGCGCCGCGGCCGTCGCCGGCCCGCAACGAGGGCTGACCGGCCGTGACGCCAAGGTCGAGCTGCGCCAGCGCCAGCTTGGTGGGCATGGCGACGATCGCCGGATCGACGCCGTAGCCGCCGGCCCGTGAGGACCGCTCGTTGACACCCAGCCCGAACAGGGCCGAGATCGACGGACCGCCCGCGCCGCGTTCGGTGTCGTCCGTGACGACGGACACGGTGGCGTTGGTCGGCGCCAAGCCGCTGAAGGTGAGCGCGCCCCGGGAGTCCAGCGAGAACTGGCCGTAAAGGCCGACGCCGGTGGTGGTGCTGTTCAGCGACGCCAGCAGGTCGCTCATATTCGGCGCGGCCGGGATCGCCACCGCCACGTCGGTGATCGGCTTTCCGTCCGGTTGCGCCAGCCGCAGCGTGATCGTGTCGCCGGGCGTGAATCCGTGCGGGTCTCCCGCGACCAGGCCGGTGTCGTAGTTGTAGTTGTCCGACTTGATCAGGTCGTTCAGGCCGAAGAAGTGCGAGAACCCTTTGCCGGCCTTGGTGGAGGTCCCTTCGTCGATCGCCACCCCGTTGCCGCCGGCGGCCCCGATCGTCAGCACGCCGTTGGCGAAGCTGGCCGTTCCGAACCCGCCCAGGGCGGCGTTCAGGCTGGCCGGGATGTTCGAGGCCGCCCCGAAAGACGCGGCCGCGCCGCCGTCGATGCTCACCGTGGCGGCGCCGAAGTCGATGGCGACCCGGCGTTGGAGCACGCCGGAGGAATCGACGATGGCCACGGTCGCCTGGCCGCTGAAGTTGTTGAAGGCGGTCGCGACGTCCTGGCCGGTGTCCTTGCCGGTGAGACTGGTCGGCGCCGGGAACGATGCGGAATCGTTGTGGGCCGCGTTGATCCGCTCGGCGGCCCGGGTGACGAACTCGCCGAGCTGATCCGACAGCTTGGGCAGCTCGGTGTCGCGCAGGTCCAGGAGCCCGCGGATCTCGCCGGCGATCACCTGGATTGGCACGGCGCGGCCCAGACCGTCGGCCGGCGTTGCGGAGATGTAGCCTTTGGTGGAGTCGGTGCGATTGTAGGTGAGGGTGGCGGCCCCTTCGCCGGCCAGCATGACGCCTTCGGTGGAGCGTACAGTGACGCCGCCGTCGGCGCGGTTCGTCAGCCGCACGTTCATCAGCTTGGACAGCTCGTCCACCAGGCCGCTCTGGATGTTCTGCGAGCCGGACGCATCGGCGCCGACCAGGGTCGCGCGACTGATGTCGACGTTCAGCCGATCGATCTGCTTCAACAGGTCGTTCGCGTGGCTGATGTCGGCGGCCACCTGGGTGTCGAGGCTGCGCCCCAGATCGATGATCTGGCCGTTGATGCGGCTGGCCTCGTCGAAGAAGTCCTCGACGTTGAAGATCGCCTGCGTGCGCGCGAGGCTGGAGGACGGGTCGTCCGCCGCCGCGGCGAACCCCGACCAGATCTTGTCGAGGCGGCTGAAGAAGAAGGTGTCGCTCGAGGGGTCGCCGAACAGGCTCTGAGCGTTGTCGAGGTACTGCGACACCACCCCCCAGCGGCCGGACTCGGAGGAGGCGGTGAGGTTGGTGAGCTGCAGGTACTCGTCGGTGACGCGCTTGACGCCGTTGATCACGACGCCGGCGCCCATGCCAGTGACCACCAACGGCTGCTGGTCGACCACCTTGCGAACGTATCCTGGCGTGTTGACGTTGGCGATGTTGTCCGAAACCGTCCGCAGCCCGGTCTGAGCGGCTTGCAGCCCGGTGGCGGCCGAGGACAGGGCGATCGAGAGGGTCATCAGGCCGCTCCAACCCGGCAAGGCGCGACCGTCCACCCGGCGGTTTCTGCCGGGGTGTTGGTGAACGCGCGCACGAGGCGCCGGAAAAACATCTTCATTTTCAACGCGGTCCCCTGAAGGAGCCGAAAAGGTCCATTTCATGGGCGCAAGAGCGGCGCCAGTCGCGGCGGCCGATCGCGACGACGCACGGCGCCGACCGGCAGGGACGACCCATCACAGCGCCCGGACCCGGCAATTTCCGCCGCCGCCGGCGCGCTGCGCCTCCGACCCGAATTCCTAGTTTTGCTTTTTTATCAGTAGCTTGAGGGAGTTCCGGAGTTGTGGCGCAAAGGTTGCTCGGAGACCTGACGAACGGTACCGGCGCAGCAGGCGCCTCCAATCCCAAAATTTTCAGAGCGCATCCCGCATGTCCGCGCCCCTGCCTGCTGTTTCGAGCCCCGCTGCGCCCGGCGCCGCCGCTGCGGCGTCCGTCGGCGCGTCCGGCGCGGTTGATGGATTCGAAGCCCTGCTAGCCGCCCTATTCGGGCCGGCGCAGACCGCCGGCGCAGGCGCCTCCACCGCCGGGAGCGTCGCAACCTCGATCTTCGGAAAGCCGCTCGCCGCCTGCACCCTCACCGGAAGCGACACGCCCCCCGCCGACGCCGGCGCAACCGACGATGCGGTTGGCCAAGGGACGACGGATCCTCAGGGCTTGGCGGCGCTGGCCGGCGTGCTGATTGCGCCCGTCCTGCAGCCCGCGCCGACCGATGCGGCGCAGGACGTTCCGGACCAGGGCTCCTCGCCCGCCCTGCCGGTTCCGCCGGACGCCGACACCCTGCTCGCCAGCCCGCCCGCTGACGCCGCGCTCAAGGGCGCGCAAACCTCGCCCCTCTCCACGGCGGCCCTGAACCTGCCGGCGGCGGGGGAGCCGACCGCCCCCGCGCCGCCGCGGCTCGGAAAGAACCTGGCCGAGCTCGCGAAACCGCCGCACGTTCCCGTTCCCGCGACGACACCGGAGACGCCCGCCGAATCCGCCGCCCAACCTGCGACCAAGCCGGCCGCCGACGTCCCGGACGCGCCGCTCGCTGCAGCTGCGGCCGCGGTCACATCCGATAAGCCGCAGCCCGGCGCGCGCACCGATCGGACCGACCAGGGCCGGCGCGCGCACGGCGATCCGGCCTCCGCCCCCCTTCCCGACCAGGCGAAACCGCCGGTCGCCGCGACGACCTCGCCGGGCGCGTCCAGTGCAACCCCGAACGGCGTGCCGTTCCGGCTGGCCGCACAGGCCGGCCCGGGCGCGCCCGCCGACGTCGACTCCGCCGACCCGACGGTGCGACCATCGCACGACGACGGGGTCCCGCCGTCTCCGCCGGCCGACGCCGCCGCCGCGCCGCTCGCCTCGGCGCACGCCACGGGGACGGCCGCGACGCCCGTGCGCGGCGGGCCCGAAACCGTCGCCATCCTCGCGGCCCAGATCCTCAAGAAGCTCGACGGCCGCTCGACCCGCTTCGACCTGGAACTGGACCCGGCCGGCCTCGGCCGCGTCGACGTGCGCCTGGAAGTGAACGCGCACGGGCGGCTCACCGCGGCTATGGCCTTCGATAATCCCCAGGCCGCCGCGGAGCTGCGCGGCCGGGCGAACGAACTCACGCGCGCGCTGGAGCAAGCCGGCTTCGACGTCGCCGGCGGCCTCTCCTTCGACGTGGCCGGCGACCCGGGCCGATCCGGCCGCGACGGCGCCTCCAACGACCAGGGCGAAACCCCGACCTGGCGGGGCCGCGCCTTCCAGGCTGCGCTCGACAGCGCCGCAGACGCCGACCAGGCGGTGGGCGGCGCGCTGCGCATGCGCCGCCAACTGGTCGCCGGCGTCGACATCAAGATCTGAAGGATCCCCCATGGCGATCGATCCCACAGCCGCCGCCGCGTCCACCGCCGCCTCCACGGCCGCGACGAGCGCAACCACGTCGGCCACCGGCGTCGGCAAGGCCCGGCTGGCCGAGAACTTCGATACCTTCCTCACCCTGCTGACCACGCAGCTCAAGAACCAGGATCCGCTGTCCCCGATGGACGCGAACCAGTTCACCGCCCAGATCGTGCAGATGACCGGCGTGGAGCAGCAGCTCCTGACCAACGACCTTTTGCAGAAGCTGGTGACCAACACCTCCGGCGGCGTGGCGACGGCGGTGGGCCTGATCGGCAAGGAAGTCCGGGTCGTGAGCACCGATGCGGCGCTTTCCGGCGGCAAGGCGGACTGGATCTACAAACTCGACTCGGCGGCGGCCAACGCCACGGTCGAGGTGCTGGATTCCACCGGCCGGGTGGTCCACGCCGAAGCCCTCAGCGACCTGGCCGCCGGCGAGCACAAGTACAGCTGGAACGGCAAGGACGCCCTGGGCCACAGCCTGCCCGAGGGGACCTACACCCTGCGCCTGGCGGCCAAGAGCGCCACCGGCGAGGCCATCGGCGGCTCGACCTACATCGACGGCCTGGTCACCGCCGTCGAACAAGTCGACGGCCAGACCATGCTGACCATCAACGGCGCCAAGGTTCCCTGGGATCACGTCAACACCGTACGCCTGCCCCCTGAGCCGGCGACCACCACGACAACCAACACGACGGCCGGCGAAACGCCCGCCGACGCGGCCGCCTAGACCCGGCTCCGCTTCCGCAGAATGCGCCAACCTCACAACAACAGAAAAGGCAGCAACCCATGAGCATCAACAGTGCAATGCTCGCCGGCGTTTCGGGATTGGTGGCGAACTCTTCCGCCCTTGCGGCGATCTCCGACAACATCGCCAACGTCAACACCGTCGCCTACAAGCGCAACCAGGTGAATTTCGCCAACGTCGTGACCGCGCAGGCCGCGGCCGGGCGCTACAGCGCCGGCGGCGTGCAGGGCGTGGCTCGGCAGTACGTCAGCCAGCAGGGCCTGGTGCAGACGGCGACGTCCTCCACCGACCTGGCGATCGCCGGCGAAGGCTTCTTCGTGGTCTCCGACAAGGGCCAGAACCTGGCCGCGGGCGACGCGCGCAAGTTCACCCGCGCCGGCTCGTTCAGCGTAGACGCCGACGGCTACCTGAAGAACAACGCGGGCCTCTACCTCCTGGGCTGGGACATCCCCTCCAACGGCACGCCGGACATCAATCCCTCCGACCTGGGCTCGCTCACGCCGATCAACGTCAAGGGCCTGGGTGCGGCGGTCTCCAAGACCTCCGAGGTGATCGTCAGCGCCAACCTGGACAAGACCCAGACCGCCTCGACGGGCGCCGCGACCTACGCCTCGGGCACCGTCCAGAGCATGGCCGACTACGCCGACGACCCGACCACCGGGACCAAGCCCGACTTCACGCTCGAGATGAACGTGATCGACTCCACCGGCGGCTCGCACAAGGTCGTCATGGCCTTCCTGAAGCCGGCCGACGCCCCCGGCCCGCCCATCGTGCCGGCGCCGGCCAACACCTGGAACGCCGAAATCTACGCGGTCCCGGCCAGCGACGTGGACGACATCGGCCGTCCGGGGCAACTGGCCACAGGCCTGGTGGTGTTCAATCCCGACGGCTCGCTCGACCTGACCAACTCCACCCTCACGGGCCTGAGCGGCACCGAGCCCAAGCTCACCCTCGACCTGGGCGCCTCGCCGCCCGCCACCACCACGGCGCCGAACTGGGCGCAGGCGCAAGGCATCGAGGGGCAATCCATCTCCATCGACCTGGAGAAGCTCACCCAATACGCCTCCACCTCCACCGTGAACTCCGTGAACAGCGACGGCGCCAGCGTCGGCAATGTGGTCGGCGTGCGGGTCGACGAGGAGGGCGTCGTCTCGGCCCTCTACGACAACAGCGAGGTCCGCAAGATCGCGCAACTCGGCCTGGCCATCTTTCCGAACGCGGACGGCCTGGAGCAGATCAGCGGCAACGCCTACCGCCCGACGGTGGGGTCCGGCGAGCTGGTGCTGAAGGTTCCAGGCGTCGGCGGGGCCGGGCGTATCTCGCCTTCGTCGCTGGAAGCTTCGACGGTCGACCTCTCTTCGGAATTCACCGGCCTGATCACGACCCAGAAGGCCTATTCAGCCTCATCGAAGATCATAACAACCGCAGATCAGATGCTGGATGAGCTGATCAATATCATCAGATAGCATCGCTATTAATCAAGATTAATGACTTCATTAAGCTTTGACTGTTCCAAAATCATACGCAGGGGAGTGCATGGTTAGTCAATTTTTTACTATTGCGATTCAGCGGCTGTTAGGAGCTGCCGCGTATGGTCATTCCGAAGAGTGATGGTCGGAAAGGCGTAAAGCCATGCTGCAACAGACTCAGCAGACGCGCAGGAACAGCCGCGGCGAGCCCTATGTGATAGGGCCCACCGGCGCGGCGTTGACGCTTGCGGATCTGCCGCCCCCCAACACCGGGCGGTGGGTGATCCGCCGCAAGGCCGAGGTCGTGGCCGCCGTCCGCGGCGGACTGCTGACCTTGGACGAAGCCCTGGAGCGCTACTGCCTGACGGCGGAAGAGTTCCTGGCGTGGCAGCAATCGATCGACCGCCACGGCATGGCCGGGCTTCGGACGACGCGCCTGCAACAATACCGCTGAGCCTTCTTTCCCCCGAAAGAGGCTCGCTTCGGAGCGGCCGCGCCTTCCCCTGAGGCGCGGCCGCTTTGCATTTCGGCTCGGAGCATGGTCGGTTCGAATTGAACCGAGCATGCTCAGTATCTCTTTGAAAATAGAGCGTGACGGGCGCCGAAACCGCACACACTTTCGGCTGTCACGCTCTAGGTGAGGTCGCCCACGCGGGTCACCGTCACGCAGATCCGCTCCCGCGCCCCGGAATGGCGCTCCACCAACAGGCGCGCCACCTGGGCGTCGTCGTGGAAGGCGTAGCCCTTGATGGCGTCGAGGATCGCCTTGGCCAGGTTGTCGAGGTCGAGCCAGGGCGGATCGCCCACATATTCCATGCGGATCTCCACGGCGAACTCCCCCCAGGCGGGCCGCGCCCCGCGCCAGGCCTTGCGGAAGAACTCGTAGATCAGGGGCTTGTAGTAGCGGGCCTGGGAGGTGAGCCCCTCCACCTCCACCACCAGGGCGCCGGCCGCCTCGCGGGCGCGCACCTTGCCGTGCTGGGTCCAGCCGTCGTCCATGCCGGCGGGCTAGAGCCGCTCGACCTTCACCGCCGTGCCGTAGGCCAGGACCTCGGTGATGCCCTCCATGATTTCGTTGGCGTCGTAGCGCATGGCCACCACCGCATCGGCGCCCATCTCGCGGGCGTGCTGGACCAGGAGGTCGTAGGCTTCCTGCCGCGCCGTCTCGGCGAGGCGCGTGTAGATCGTGATGTTGCCGCCGAAGATCGACTGGATCGCCCCGCCGATGTTGCCGACCACGCTGCGCGAGCGGACGGTCACTCCGCGGACCATGCCCAGGTGCTCCGTGACCCGGTAGCCCGGAAGGTCGTTGGTGGTGGCGACGAGCATGGCGGACCCCCGGCGGCTGCGGCCCTCTGTATAGCGATCCGCCAAACCTCGCGCCACGCCGTTGCGGCTGAGGCTCGCGGCGGCTAGACCGGCGCAATTCGAGCTGGAGACCCCGATGACTGCGACCCGCACCGAGACCGACACCTTCGGCCCCATCGAGGTCGCCGCCGACCGCTACTGGGGCGCCCAGACGCAGCGCTCGCTCGGCAACTTCAAGATCGGCTGGGAGAAGCAGCCCCAGCCGGTGATCAAGGCCCTGGGCGTGGTCAAGCGCGCCGCGGCCGAGACCAACATGGCGCTGGGCCGGCTCGACAAGACCATCGGCGAGGCGATCGTGAAGGCCGCCCAGGAGGTGATCGACGGCAAGCTCGACGACCACTTCCCGCTGGTGGTCTGGCAGACCGGGTCCGGCACCCAGTCGAACATGAACGCCAACGAGGTGATCTCGAACCGGGCCATCGAGATGATGGGCGGGGTGATGGGCTCGAAGTCGCCCGTCCACCCCAACGACCACGTCAA
>Ga0070667_100001696_pt1 | contig 19693 bp, 20 predicted proteins | sample KBSS33metaG_FD_64659 | JGI IMG/M metagenome (GOLD analysis project Ga0070667, IMG submission 64659) | Switchgrass rhizosphere microbial communities from Kellogg Biological Station, Michigan, USA - KBS S3-3 metaG | ecosystem: Host-associated > Plants > Roots > Rhizosphere > Soil ... | reverse complement strand
TCGCGAACCGCGAATAATGACGCGGTCGTTCTCGTTTATGTCGAATCGCGTGTCTCGAAAGCCCCAGACGTCCAGGCTCTCCGTCTCATCAACGCCGGGAACCGGCGGAGGATTTGGAGTGATGAGCGACCCATCTGACGCGGCTTTTGGAGAAGCGGGCTTCTGAAATTCGTTTGTGCCCATACAACGTTAGCGATTTTATGTGCGATCATGGCGAACTGAAAGGGAAAACAGGGTACGAGCCAAACGCTGCTGACACCTCTTATGATAGGGGAAATTATTGCGGAGCACAGGAAATGCCCTCCTGAGTCAGGAGGGCAGCGGGATCGCGAAGCAGGATCCAACATCAGGAGAAGGCGGGTGGTTCCCGAAAGGGCATCCATGAAGGCTGGCGGTTTTGGAACCACCCCGGCGCTTCGCGCCACCCCTCCTGACTCAGGAGGGGAGCTTCTTTCCCCTTCTGTCCATGCAGCTTGCCTACTCCTGTTCTTGCTGCTTACCGGCTGCGCAAATGCCGAGTATCGATTCGAGCGGTTCGAAAGCGGCAAGACAGTTCCCATTCCCATGAAATTCGATTCCCTCTATGGTGCTCGAGATGGCGAATCCGTCACCGCCGAAGCTCGATTCAGCAACGGCAACGATTCCGCACAAATGAACGTGCGGCTGTTTCTTCGGCCACCGGCAGAGTTTGTTTCCGGAACTTATCGACTCACAATTGACGGAAAGACTGTCGAGGGAATCGTGGAATGCCAATCATTGGACTACCAAGGTGGGCAGGGATCCGTTCCCAGCATGGGCGGGAAATTTGTATTGAAACCGGGCTACCGGATTATCCTGCCGTCGACTCCAATCAAGCGGCGCTAGCTAGAGAAAATCTCCTGAATGTTGGATCGATGACGCACGATCACGATCGCCAGCGTGATGAACGCAAAGATGCCGGATTCCGTTCCTTTGAAAATCCAGACGAGCGTCGAAAGAACAAACATCGTGGTCATCGATGAAATTGCTCCTTCCTGTTTCCATCCCATTAGCCGCCCGAACATGCGAAGCGTGGGATAGAGAACCAGGCACAGCATCAGGTGCCAATCCAGCAGATAAAAGAGCATACCGGACGTCGTCGCAACGCCCTTGCCTCCGTTCCACCCCAGAAATGGATTCCAGCAATGTCCGGCAACGGCTGCAATCCCCATCATCCACTGAACACTTGACGGTTGCCCGGGGGCAAAAATGGCGAGAGCAAGATATGCCTTGGCAATATCCCCTACCAGGGCCAGTGCCGCGCGCGCGTTCTTCGAACGGATGCCAAACTCGCGACAAACGCGGAGCACGTTATTGAATCCGGGATTTTTCGATCCGGTCTTTGTAATATCAATCCCGGTGCCCAGCATGGCGACCTTTGCGAATGGGATTGCTCCGATGAGAAAGCACGCGAGAATTTCCAGAGCCTGAACCACAACAATCTTCACTTCAATAAGGCCTCATACCTTCGCGTGTTAGAATCCAACAAATGGTACGGTATTACGCTGCAAGGGGCCTTCAACTGGCCGGCCTTATTCTAACCGGAGAAGCACTGCTGGTGTACTTTGGTGCTCCGGCGGACAAAATGGATCCGCTGCTCAGGTCGGCATCCATTGGCGTCGCACTTTTCTGCGCGGGCTATTTCCTTCAGCCTCCCAAAGGATCCTGATGTCGCGCTACTACCGCTCCACCTCATCGAATACTGGTTACCCATCATGGAGCCGCGCGGTCCGGATGCTCATCATCACATGCATCGTGGTGTTTGTTCTCCAGACTTTCGACGAGATTTCAGGCGGCCGCACATTGACTCGCTCCTTTGGGCTGGTGCCGATTCTCGTTGTTCACAAGTTCTACCTTTGGCAACTCGTAACCTACATCTTCCTGCATGGAGGAATGCTTCATATTCTTTTCAACATGCTCGGCCTGTGGATGTTTGGTTCGGATCTGGAACGGTTATGGGGCGCGCGCAAATTTACGACATTCTTCTTTGTGTGTGGAATCGGAGCCGGACTGTTTACGGTGTTGCTGTCACCGGATTCGCCGATCGCCACAATCGGCGCTTCCGGCGCTATCTATGGCATCCTGCTCGCATTCGGCATGTTGTTTCCAAATCGAATCATCTACTGGATTATTTTCCCGATTCGCGCCAAGTATTTTGTATTGATCATGGGTGGGCTGGCTTTCTATTCATCCATTACGGCAAACGGCAACGGTATCGCAAATGTTGCGCATCTGGGAGGCATGTTGTTTGGATTGCTCTACCTCAAGGGAGGCAACGTCGTCCCCGCGTTCAAATGGCGCTATGAAAAATGGCAGCGACAGCGGCTGCGAAAGAAATTCGATGTGTATTACAACGAAAAGCAGCGTAAGGACAGCGATCGCTGGCGCAATTAACGATCCGTGCGCACGATTGAAAAGAGCACCGCATCGTGCGTTTCCCCTCGATGTTGAAGTCGGCCTCGCAGAACGCCTTCCCACACCGCACCCGCCTTTGCCGCGACTCTCAGGCTCGGATGATTGCGAATTGAGACGAGAATTTCCAGCCGATTCAAGTCGGTATTTTGAAACGCCCAGTCGGCTAAAAGACATGTCGCGCGCGTTGCGATTCCGCGCCGCAGTTGTGATGAACGCACCCAATAGCCCAGATTCGCCAGACGATTCTCCCAGTTGATCGCATTGATGCCGCATACACCCGCGACGTGCCCATTGCCGGTAATGATTGCGAAACTAAATTCATCGCGCGCCTCGAATGCAGCGATTTGCCTTCCAATCCACTCGCGTGCTTCTGAGATCGAGTATTCCAAATGACACCACGGCATCCAGCGGATCAGATCGTCAATGGATTCCCGCACGGATTCATATAATCCGTCAGCGTCGTCTTCTCGAAAAGGTCGGATGGACACATCAGCCGACATGAATTTCGCCGTGAAGATATTCCACCGCCATTCCGGAAATCCGAACCCGGCTGCCTCGCAATTCACATTGGAATTCGCCGATACGGTTTGAAAGCTGTCTGGCTGTGAATGTGGACTTTCCGAGTCGGCCTGCCCAATAGGGGATCAGTGAGCAATGCGCCGATCCCGTTGCCGGATCTTCTGGTATGCCCGCCCCCGGTGCAAAGACACGGAAAACATAATCAACGTCGTTGCCCTGCGCCGTGACGATCACCATCCAGGCGCCAAGCGCTGCGACGCGTTCGAAGTCGGGCCGGATTGCACGAACGTCATCTTCGCTTTCGAATACTGCAAGAAGACTATTGGTTCGCATCGTTTCTCGCGGCTTCGCACCCAGCGCTGCGGCCAGGCCGGCAACAGATCCCGGGCTGACAGTCAGAGACGGGAAATCCAGGCTCAGCAGTTCCCCGTAACGTTGCACTCCCAGAATTCCGCTTCGCGTTTGGAAGTCAATCTCATTCAGGGAGGGATACCGATGCCGGAAAAGGATGTAGCCCGCAGCAAGCGTGGCGTGTCCACACAGATCGACTTCCATTGTCGGGGTAAACCAGCGCAACTCCGATTGATCCTGGTGCGGAATGACGAACGCCGTCTCCGAAAGGTTGTTCTCCTGGCCGATATTTTGCATGACGAGATCCGGCAGCCATTCATCGAGCAGGACCACAGCCGCAGGATTTCCCCCAAACAATCGGCTTGAGAATGCGTCGACCTGGTAGATCGGCAACTTCATGGCATCTAAGCGGCTACCATTTTAATAATGGCTTGCAGAATGTTCCGTCGCTCGACCGCCGTATTTCCTCAACCGCGACAATGGCGTCCCGATTTAGCGGCCCGTAAATATGCGGAAATATTTCAGCGGGATCTTCATAACGGATTGGAGATGTCACACAATCCTTGTCGATATGCAGTAGCACAAACGGCTCCGGATTCGTTTTGTAAAAGCGCGTCAGGGTCATCGAAATCGCTTCCGGGCCATCGGTCGTATGGATGAATCCATCCTTCGAATAGTCGGCTGGCACGTAGGGCTCGCTCGAATCCAGACTCTCCCAATATCTCTTTGGTGTTCCGTGGTACGTAACGTTCATTCAAATCTTTATACCAAGTGCGTCGCAGTGCGGGAAGCGGCAAATATTGGAAAGGCACGGAACGTCGGGTAGACTGCGGACTCCCTCAATCGCAATGAACATCGACGACTTTCGTGCCCAGGTAAACCATGTTATCTCCCTGCTCTGGCTGGCGATATTTGTGTTGTGGGCAGTCACCGGAATTACATCGAAACAAACCGTGCAGTCGAGATCGGAGGGACCTTCTCGAATTGCGGTCTGGATCGTGTGGCTCGCGTGGTGGCTCCTGCTTACTCATGGCTTTGGCATGGAAATTCTCTCAGTCCGATTCGTGCCAAAGACGACGATCGCTTCCTATGCCGGACTGGCAATCACGGTTGCAGGCCTGGCTCTCTCCGTCTGGGCTCGCATCCAGATCGGCAGGAACTGGAGCGGCTTGATTCAGGTGAAGGAAGGCCACCAGCTGATGCATACGGGTTCTTACGCGATCGTTCGACACCCGATTTATTCGGGCTTCATGCTCGCAACACTCGGAACCGCCATTGCCTTTGGTGAAATCAGCGGACTGCTTGCGTTCGTCATGATCCTGGCGGCCTGGGGATACAAATCGCGTTTGGAAGAAACCGCGATGATCGAACACTTCGGTGCAGAGTACGAATCCTACCGCCGCAAGGTCAAAGGCTTGATCCCATTTATCTGGTGAATTTAACGGACGCGCTTCAGCGCCGTGAGAAGCGTCGTCGACATGGTCTCGGCTAGTTCAACCGCACGATAAACGTATTGAAGTGTTCGTCGCGCAGCTGTTTGGCAAGTTGTTCGGCGGATGCCATATCCATAAGGCTTCCAACCCGAACTCGATACAGGGGCTGATCCGCAATAACCATCAGGATCGAAACATGCATATAGCGCATTGCAAGATCATCACGAAGCCGGATCGCCGCAGATTCCGTTTGGAAGGCACCGACCTGAACGCCGTATTCAGGCAAGCTCGCGGAATCCATCAGACCCGCGCCCGCCCCCTTTGTCGGAGCCGGTTGAACCGGAACGGCGTCCGGCACGTTCGGAAGCGACGATGCCGGCGAAGCCGGTGCAGGTGGTAATAACGGAGGCGCCGCTGGAGCCAGGGGAGGTATGGCCGGCGCGGGTGGTTTCGATGTCGGGGAACCATCTTTCAAAACTTTCAGCTTCACCGGTGCGATTCCCGCACGAACGAGGTCAATCTCTTTCGCTGCAGCGAGAGAAAGATCGATAACGCGCCCCTTCACGAAGGGGCCTCGATCGTTGATGCGCACGTCCACTTCTTCGCCGTTCTGCAGGTTCTTCACACGAACGACGGTATTGAATGGAAGGGTTTTGTGCGCCGCTGTCATTCCGTTGTAGGTATCGAAGACTTCACCGCTCGCCGTACGCCGCCCGTGATAGGGTTCCGCATAGTACGACGCATCCCCTTCAAGTTCCGAACTCGCGATCTTCACATTGGGAGATTTCGATGTGGGAATGCTGGCTCGCGCTTTGCCATGGCCACACGCGGACAGCAGAGCAAGGACGGCGATCAGGATGGCGAGGCGTCGCATTGGTCTCTAATAGCATAGGGCCATGCGGGACAACCACAAGATTTAGAAGGTGGCGGGGACAGGCCATGCAACATCCTGCGGTGTAGGGCAGGGCTGAAGTTGGAATAATTGCATCTTTAATACGTAACGATTAGAAAAGAAAATCTTGTACCTTTCACCCGTCCCGCTGACGCGGGCCACTCCCTCGCCTCGGGAGAGGGCATGATAGAATTTGCGATGCGATGGTAATCGGACTTCTGACTGCTTCTCTACTTTCCATTGTTTGCTTTTTGTACACCGGGTGGCTGGGCTTCGCGGTTCATGGGCCCGCCGATATCGGCAATCATTTCCTCTACGGATTCTTCACGACGTTTCTTGTGACTCTGGCGCAGAGCATGACCATGTTCTTCTTCATCGGAACCGGAAAGCAGGTGAAGGAACTTGTCGTCAATGACGCGAAAGGACCGGAGTTCGTCAAGCGGACGAAACAATTCAAGGCGAAGACGTTCCCTCCAATGCTTTGGGCGATGATCTTCACCATGGCGACCATGATTGTCGGAGGCGGGGTGCACACGCAGGTCCTGCCGGGATTCCATCTTGGCGCTGTCCATGGCGTGTTGGCCGCGATTGCGCTCTACTACAATCTGGTCGCAACCTGGCGCAACGCGAAGTACATGATCGAGCACAACATGCTCATGGAAGAAGTCGAGAAGCGGCTGGTGGCTTCACCCGCGTCGAAATGATCATCGATGCGATTGCGAATATCTGCTATCCATCGCGCGCGGATTCATCCTTTCAGGAATCGCCAGAAGATATAACCGAATTTATCCAATCTCGTACGCTGCCTTATCCCTCGCAACTGGAAGACGATTTCGCACGCCGTGCATTGAATTTGGGCGTGGAGTACGGAATGGTTCTCGACGTCGGTACGCGCGTTGGGTTGGCTGCATTGAAGCTTCTTTGGCAGAACGAGAACTTCTATTCCATTGGCATCGACAGTTCAGGTCCAATGATCGAACATGCGCGGGCGACGGCTCAGGCCTGGGAACTCGGCGAGCGCGCGGTTTTTCAGGTCGGCGATGCACGGAAGATGCGATTCAAGACCGCGTATTTCGACCTGGTCATTTCCGACTCGACATTGCATCGATTTGACGACGCCGGCGCCGTTGTTCGCGAGATTCAGCGCGTACTCAAACCCAAAGGCGCGCTGCTAATACGCGACTTCCGTCGGCCAAACCGATTTAGAATGTCGAAGCACATCCGGGAACACAGTACGCGCTTCGGCGATACCATGCATCGCCAGATTGAAGCGGCAATCCGGGCGGCATACACGAAAGCCGAGTTGATGCGGATCGTACACGACGCTCACTTGCAGGGTATACACATGATCGACACGAATCCGAACTACATCATGATCGAACGACGCGGAGAGACCGATCCGGGATCCTGGATCATCGCGCGAGAGCAATATCGCTGAATGGAAAAAGTGGTCATCATCGGCGGTAATGCCGCAGGCCTGACGGCGGCTTCCCGTGCAAAACGCCTCGATCCACGCCTGGACATCACCGTACTCGAAAAACTTCCGCACATTTCCTACAGCACATGCGGCATCCCGTATTTCCTTTCGAACCTCGTGACTCCGGAGAGTCTGGTCTCCTACTCCCCTGAGAGTTTTGAGAAGGAGCGCGGGATCAAAGTCAAAACCCAGGTCCGTGTGGAATCGATTGTTCCGTCCCGACGCCGTGTCGAAGGCTCGCGCGTGGACACGGGAGAGAAAGTCTCTTTCTCCTTTGATCGGCTTCTGATCGCGACCGGCGTAAAACCCAGGCTGCCGGATGTTCCAGGAACATCCCTTCAGAATGTATTCACGATGGTGAATATCGGGGATGCCATGCGTATCCGCGAACCCCTTCGGAACGCTAAAAGTGTCGTCATTGTCGGAGGCGGTTATGTGGGCTTGGAACTGGCGGAGTGTTTTCACTCGCTGGGAAAGACAGTGCACATCTTCGAGAAAGAGCCGCAGGTTCTGTCCAGCATCGATCCGGATATGGCCACAATCATCGAATATGAACTTCGACGATTCGGAGTCGGCGTTTCGCTGAATGCAAAACTCCTGGCCCTTGTGGGATCGGCTGGAAACAGCGAGCGCGTCGACGGGGTGAAGACGGCCTCGGGACTGGGTGTCATGCCCGCGGATCTCGTGCTTCTCGATACTGGCGTAGAACCGAATAAAGATCTCACGGCGGAAACCGATATAAGGATTGGCCTGACCGGCGGAATCGCGGTGAACGCCAATATGGAAACCACGGTCCCGGGAGTTTACGCGGCGGGAAATTGTGCGGAATCCTGGTGCCCGATCCGGCGGCGGCCGGTCTTGAATTTCATTGGAACCGTGGCCGCCAAACAGGGACGAATCGCCGGAGAGAACATGGCGGCACGACGGTCAAAGTTTTTTGGTGCGATTGGAACAACGGTATTGAAAGTTTTTGACCTGAACGTGGCGCGAACCGGTTTGACGACACACGAAGCCGCGGTCGAACGCATAGATGTTGTTTCTGAACGAATCGAAGCTGAAGATCGTACGTCTTACTATCCGGGCGCTCGAAAGCTTTGGGTTAAACTGATCGTCGAGCGGACGGGCAGGAAGCTGGTCGGAGTTCAGGTTGTGGGTTATGGCGATGCGTCGAAGCGAATTGACGTCGCTGCGACAGCAATAACCGCGGGAATGAGAATTGACGAACTTTCTCAGCTGGACCTGGCGTACTCGCCCCCATATAGCAGTCTGTGGGACGCGTTACTGATTGCCGCACAAGCGGTTATGAAAAAACTGCAATAGGACATAGGACTAGGACTACCTTTTTCGTCCATATGTTAGAATCCTTCAAAATTATGAGACTTCGCTTAACCTCAATTCTGGTGTTTCTGGCAGCCACGGCCGTTCCGGCGTTTGCGACCAATCCTGCACTTCCCAGTGACGGGCTGGAACAGCGTGTCGACTTCTGGAAGAAAATTTACACGCAGTATGGCGCAGACGACGTTGTGATACACGACCGGGTATATGTCAACCTGATCTACGATGTTGCAACGGACGCCACTCAAAGCGAAAAGACTGCCAGCATCAAAAGCGCCCTTCGTGAAATCCAGGCTAATCTGGATAGCCCTGAAAATCTCAGCAGGTCGGCAACGCCGGTGCTGCAGGCCATCGTTGCGCAGGGCCTGCCCCTCTCTCCAGGACTCATGGACGATTTGCTCGACAATATCCACACGCAGCAGGGAATCAAGGAACGGTTTAGAGACGGCGTTGTCCGGTCCGGCCGTTATGTGGATCAGTTCCGCCAGATCATGATGAATCAGGGCGTGCCGGCCGAGCTGGCATTGCTTCCACTGGTCGAATCTTCGTTCCAGAATGTGCGATCCAAGGCAGGCGCCGTTGGCGTCTGGCAGTTCACATCCGGCACGGGACGCTCCTATCTGAGAATTACGAGCAAAGTGGATGAAAGACTCGATCCGGTCCGGTCTTCCGAGGCGGCAGCGCGTTTATTGCGCGACAACTATTCCGCTCTGGGAGCCTGGCCGCTGGCGATTACGGCATATAACCATGGACGCGGCGGCATGCTGGCTGCGCAGAAGGAACATGGTTCAGATCTGCCGAAAATTATCGATGAGTACCGTGGTCCGGTCTTTGGGTACGCGTCGATGAATTTCTATTCGGAGTTCCTTGCGGCAGTTGAGATTTATGACAACTATCCGCGGTATTTCGGCGAATTGGCGCTCGAACGGTCCGACTCGATTCCTCAAAACCGACCGACCATGGCTGCCACAAAAGCTCCTGCAAAAGTGGCCCCCAAAGCCGCGGCCAAATACAAAGTCCGAAGTGGCGACACGCTTTTTGAAATTGCACAACGCTTTGGCACATCCATCGCATCGCTGATGGATAAGAACAACCTCAACAAACCGGTGATCTACGCAGGTCAGATCCTGCTTGTAAAATAGCGGAGTCTGCTCACGGATTCCCCTGGTGTGTCCCTCCTCACATCTATGATCTCGGCATGTTGCGCGTGCTCATTGCCGACGACGATGCTTCAATACGCGGACTTCTTGCCACCATCCTAGGCACCTCCGAATGCGCTGTCGATCTCGTCACCAATGGCCTGGAAGCCATCCGGGCGTTTGCAGACCGCGAATATGATCTCGTGATTACGGATCTTGAAATGCCCCGCCTCGACGGCAAGGAACTGACCCGATCCATCCGGCAACTCAACCCCAGCGTTCCTGTTGTCATGATTACCGGCTGCGGACACGTAGCTTCGATGACCGATGAATTGAGGGAAACCGGTGTCGACAAAGTCATCTCAAAGCCGTTTCAGATCGCCGAAATTCTGGCATTAAAATCGCTGCTCGCCGAAAAGACCACCCTCCGCGAAACAACCCCTTCATTGCTCCCACTTTCGTAGCCCGACCCAGGTCATTGCCGATACGCTGAAGAACCGTCTTAGCTGGGAATCGAATGTGGTATAAGGGCTCGAAAATCTCTTCGAACAACGAACGTTATGACGGACCGGCTTGTGGTTCTGCAGACCTTTGGAGGATACGACCATGGCGCGATCGCTTCGATACGGGGCTTTCCTATTGCTGACCACATTTCTGATCTGGGAAATTCCAGGAATTGCGCAACAGGGAGCTAAGGATGGACAATGGCGCTTCTATGCGGGCGAGAATGGCAGCACGGGCTATTCGCCTCTCGACCAGATCAATCGAGAGAATGTAAAGAATCTCCAAATCGCCTGGAGCTGGAAGTTCGACAACTTCGGCAATACGAATTCCGAGACAACGCCCATCATGGTGAATGGTGTTGTTTACTTCCCGCTCAGTCCCTCGCGGACCATTGTCGCCGCGGATGCCGGCACCGGTCAGACGTTGTGGACATGGAGACCGGAGTCGAACCCCCGCGAAGAACGCGCGGCGCGTACATATGCTCGTGGCGTAGCATTCTGGAGCAATGGTACCGATGAGCGGATTGTCACCATCACGCCCGGCTTCAGGCTTGTCGAACTCAACGCCAAAACCGGGCAACCGATCAGCGGTTTTGGCCAGAATGGCGCCGTGGATCTTTTTGAAGCTCTGGACCTGGACTACAAGGGCGATATCACCGGCAAGATTGGCAACAGCTCTCCGCCCGTGGTTTCCAACGACGTCGTGATTGTGGGACCTGCCTTGACGCCAAGCTCCCCGTCGTACAACAACGTGAAGGGCGACGTCATGGCTTTCGATGTTCACACGGGAAAGAAGCTATGGGTGTTTCATACCATCCCGCGCAAAGGCGAGCCCGGCTATGAGACGTGGCTGAATGGATCGGCGGATTACACCGGCAACGCCGGCGTCTGGGGACCGTTTTCCACCGACGAGGAACTCGGCTACGTGTACCTCAACATTGAAGATGCCACCAACGACACGTACGGCGGGCATCGTCCCGGCGCCAACCTGTTTTCTTCCTCGCTGGTCTGTCTGGATATCAAAACGGGCAAGATGATCTGGTACAAGCAACTCGTTCATCACGATATCTGGGATTACGATATGCCGCCGCATCCGATTCTGCTCAATGTGACGGTCGATGGCAGGCCTCGGAAGATTGTGGTTCAACTTGGCAAGCAGGCATTCGCGTACGTCCTGGACAGGACCACAGGCGAACCCATCTGGCCGATGCCGGAAACTCCGGTGAAACAAACGGATGTGCCGGGCGAATGGACATCTCCAACTCAGCCGATACCATCAAAACCGCCGGGGTACGATATCCAGGGTCTTAAGGAAAGCGATTTGATCGACTTCACCCCGGCGCTGCACCAGCAGGCGTTGGATGCCCTCAAAGCTTCCGGTCTCCGTTATGGGCCGATTTACACCCCAGGCTCTTTGGCTAACGCTCCCGATGGCACAAGGGGAACAATTGCGCTGCCTGGATTAGGCGGTGGCTCCAACTGGTGGGGAGGGTCCTCGGATCCGGAAAGAGGATGGGTTTATGTCAGCTCCGCAACAAGTCCGGGAGTAATCGCGTTGACCAGGAATGATCCTCCCGCGACGCCTCTTGCCCCGGGAACCTATGGCGGCTTTGACTATCGCAGCGGCGGCGGCGCCGCCTTCCCCACGATTGGTGCTCCCGCTGGAGGTCGCGGGGGCCTGAGTATTCTCAAACCGCCCTACGGCCGCATCACCGCCTACGACATGAACAAGGGAGTGATCGCATGGGTAGCCGCCAATGGAGATACGCCAGCGGCCGTAAAGAACAATCCCTTGTTGCAGGGGCTGAACATTCCGAAGACGGGTACCAATAGAAATGTCGGAATACTGGTGACGAAGACAATGCTCTTTGCGGGTGACGGCACCGATCCGATGTTCGATGCATATGACAAGGAGACCGGTGCCTTGATCGCGCAACTTCCGATGCCCGCCATGCAAACCGGATTGCCCATGACCTATGTGCACCAGGGCCGCCAATTCATCCTGCTGTCTGTCGGTGCGGCGAACGGACAAGGGCCTCAGCTCGTGGCATTTGCGCTACCAGCGCCAGCCCCTGCGGGCGGCGCTGGCAGAGGCGCGCGTGGTGCGGCACAGGCGCCTGCAGCTCCACCGGCCGGGGCAGGTGCAGTACCGGGGCCCCCTGCCGGCGGAAGAGGAGGCCGAGGCGCTGCGCCCGCTCCACCGAGAGGCCAGTAGCAAGCGACGGATCCCCCCATTTGCCGAACATCCGTCGCGGCTTTCAATCTGAACCTTGTCACGTTCCGGTTGCAACGCTCGACGACGCTGATGGAGCTTTGAGGATTTTGCGGCCTTGCAGGATCACTTCTGTCACCAGCAACGGAATGGTCCCGCAGAACCAGCTTGCGGCATTGAATCGCTCCACGAGCGTCCCTATGCCGGCAAACCTGGAGGATTTCGACAAGAATCCGGAATCGTATCCCGCGAGCGGCAGACAGTTGGACGTCGCACTGGTAACTCTAACAGGTGTATCGAAAGGTGCCCGGTTCATCTCACGTTTCGTCTCGATCACCTGGACAGCTCAGAGGGTATCGGAATGCACTCGTCTCGTTCGATTCCGTCTACAGTTCGATCTTCGTTCCCAGAACCGAGAGAAATTTCGACATCCAGGCAGGATGTGCCGGCCATGCGGGAGCAGTAATCAGATTGGCATCCACGACAGCCTGATCCATCGCGACCTCGACGAATGTTCCACCGGCCATCGTCACGTCCGGTGAGACGGCCGGATAACAGCTGACCTTGCGTCCCTTCACAACCCCAGCCGCCGCCAGGATCTGCGCCGCGTGGCAGATGGCGGCAATGGGTTTCTTCTCGGATGCAAAATGGCGGACGGCTTGCAGAACATTCGAGTTCAGACGAAGATACTCCGGAGCGCGGCCGCCGGGAATCACGAGCGCATCATAACTTTTCGGTTCGATATCATCGAACGTCGCGTTCAAAGAAAAATTGTGTCCTCGTTTTTCCGTGTAGGTCTGGTCGCCTTCAAAATCATGAATGGCTGTTCGAACGGACTCGCCGGCGCGCTTTCCCGGACATGCGGCATGAACAATGTGCCCCACTGTCAGGAGCGTTTGAAAAGGCACCATCACCTCGTAGTCTTCTACAAAATCGCCAACAAGCATCAGGATCTTCTTAGCCGCCATATCCGCCTCCGTACCTGGGATTGAGACCTTATTACCGCAGCATTTTACACGTATGAACCGTCGGCTCTGATAACTTAGGTACCGAAGGAGAAACGCAATGGAAATGAGAACCTCAAATCCAGCACTGAGCTCGAAAAGTTTTGAAAATCTCCCCGCTGTGGCTAGCGCGGACGCGATGACGCTCCAGGGTACTGTGAACAAGACCGGCGTTCTCCTGATCTGCGTTTTGATTACGGCTGCATGGACATGGAATCAGGTGAGGTCTGGCGAAGCGGCGGGTTCCGCAATTACCCTTGGCGCCATTGGCGGATTCGTGATGGGGATGGTAACCGTGTTCAAGAAGAGCTGGTCTCCAGTCACAGCGCCAATCTACGCATTGCTGGAGGGTCTGGTGATCGGCGGACTCTCGGCGCTGCTGGAGGCTCAATTCCCCGGAATCGCCATGCAGGCTGCGGGACTGACAATGGGCACACTCTTTTGCATGCTCCTTGCATACAAGTCGGGGGTGATTCGAGTTTCGGATAACTTCAAACTCGGTGTGGTGGCGGCAACCGGAGGCATCGCTCTCGTTTATTTCGTGAGCATGATTCTGGGTTTCTTTGGGCATACCATTCCATACATCCATACCAGCGGCCCGATAGGCATCGCTTTCAGTCTGCTCGTCGTTGGAATCGCGGCATTGAATCTCGTCATGGATTTCGACTTCATCGAATCCGCCGCCAGGCAAGGCGCCCCGAAGTACATGGAATGGTATGCTGGCTTTGGCCTGATCGTGACTCTCATCTGGCTGTATATCGAATTGCTTCGACTGTTATCCAAGTTGAGGAGCCGGCGCTGAATGCCGCAACGAATCGGGTTCGTGTAGCAATGCGGTTCGCAGCATGCTCTGTTCTCTTAAAATTCGGCAGAAACATTACTCGGAATCAGGGGATGGAGTGGTCTGTCCCCAGAACTGCGGGTGTGATCTCTTCTGCAGGAGTGAACGCAAACACCCGGGAGTAGAAATAGAGTTCGGCTTCGGCAGCGCGCTGGATGTTTGCGGCCTGGCGAAAGCCGTGACCTTCATTCGGAAAAAGAATGTAGGCATATGGCAGATGCTTTGAGCGCAGGGCCTCCACGAATGTCTCGGCCTGGTTGGGCGGCACGACTTTGTCTTCCGTCCCCTGGAACAAAATCACCGGACACGATAGACGATCTGCAAAATGAATCGGCGAACGCGCGCGATAGACGTCCGCAGCCTCCGGGTAGGGACCGATCAAGCGTTCCAGATATCGCGACTCGAATTTATGAGTATCTGTCGCCAGCGCCGTGAGGTCGGCAACGCCATAGTGGCTTGCTCCTGCAGCAAAAACGTGATGAAACACCAGAGCGCTGAGCGTGGTGTACCCTCCAGCGCTGCCGCCACGAATCGCCATCCGTTGAGGATCCACGTCGCCACGATCTGCAAGATAGCGCGCCGCATGAATGCAGTCTTCGACATCCACGATTCCCCAGTGCCCGTTTAATCGTTCGCGATAGTCGCGTCCGTATCCGGTGCTTCCTCCATAATTAACATCGACAACGGCAAAGCCACGGGTGGTCCAGTACTGCACGCCGAGCTTCATGCTGGATCCCGCAGAGCTGGTGGGCCCGCCATGAATCATGACTAAAAGCAGGGGCCTTTCGGATTCGGGACCGGCGAAGCTTTTGTTTGCGGGCGGATAAAATAGCGCAAATGCGGTACGTCCGTTCGCTGTCGGATATTCAATGGGCTCTGGCGTGGAAATGTCTGCCGCTTCGAATTCCACGTTCAGGCTGGTCTTGAGTACCTGTGGCCGAAGCGAAGTAACGTCCATTGTCACGATCTGAGGTGGAATCGAAGGAGAAGCGCCGATGAAGTACAACTGACCGATCCCGTCGGATCGCAGATCTCCATACGAGGAATACGGCAAATCCAAAGTTGTCAGCTTTCCGTCGTACGAATTTAATATCGCGAGCCGATCGAGCCCTTTGCTGCTGACAATGCAGGCAACGCGGTCATCGCTCAGGAAAGCGTATCGGGGCATACCAAAGACCCAGTGTGGGATTCCAAATTCCTCATCGACTGGCGCAAGCGGAAGAATCCAGCTGCGACGCTCGGCGTAAAGATTCCACCATCCTGTTCTGTCGGAAACAAAGTGAAGCACGCCGTCGGGACTCCATTCCGCATGAACAATAGATTCGGAAGATCCACCCGCGACGCAACGCACATTGGAAATGCCCTCGACCGGATCAAACATTCCGATCCATAGCTCCGAGCCATCCCACGGCATATTCGGATGATCCCAGGTCACCCAGGAGATATAGGTCCCATCGGGACTGATGCGGGGCGCGGCATAAAAGTCGTGGCCGGCGGAGATAACATGGGGCTCGGCGGAGCCGTCTGCGGGGAAGGATACGAGTTCGTTGAATGGCTCATGTCCAGTCTCATGACGCTCGCGCACACAGACTATCGTGTGGCCATCGGGAGTGACGCGAGCATCGGCATAGCGAAGAGACGCAGGTTGAGGTGGAACTGGCGTAATGGACTCAGGAAGCGAGTCTCCGACTTGACGGTACATCCGCTGATCCGAGAAATTTGTGAAGTACACGGAACTCCCATGAACGGTATATGCTCCGCCTCCGTATTCGTGAACCCGCGTCCGCACGTTGAATGGTGCCGGTGTGACATCCGTTGAAACTCCGTCATGCGTGCGGCGAACGATAACGACGCGTCCGCTATCCATCGGGCGGCCTTCGCACCAGTAAAGACAGCTGTGTCCAAGTGTAATTTGGCTGAGCGAAACACCTGCAGATGTGAGTAGGGATGACGTGATTGGCGACTTCCAGGAACCATATGGGGCGGGGGATTTGTTCATGCAGTCCTCCATGTCTATTTTTGAATCCCTGGAAAATACCGCTGACGGCAACCGAATAGCTGTAGGCGCAGTCTATGACGGCGCACAAACCTTCAATTGGATTTCCCCGGGACGATAGAGCGTGTGCGACATAGACCGCGGAGCTCAAAGTTTGCCAAACGCCGTCCGTGCCGCCTCGATCGTGCGATCGATATCGGCTTCCGAATGAGCAGTGGAAATGAAAGCAGCCTCGAACTGCGAAGGCGGCAAGTAGATTCCCCCTTCCAGCATCGAGTGGAAATACGCGTTGAATCGAATCGTGTCACTCGTTTTTGCCGTCGTGAAATCGATCACCGTTCTATCTGTAAAGAAAAGAGTAAACATCGAACCGACGCGATTCACGCTGCCCACGACTCCAGCCTTCGACATTGCATTCGTCAACCCCTGTTCGAGTCTCAATCCGAGCGCGTCGAGCTTCGCGTACGGCTTCTCGGATTCCAATCGAAGCAACGCCGCAAGGCCTGCGGCAACCGCCAGCGGATTTCCTGAAAGTGTTCCGGCCTGATACACCGGTCCGGACGGGGCGACCTTGTTCATGATGTCGGCACGTCCGCCGTAGGCTCCAACAGGCAATCCCCCGCCGATGATTTTCCCGAGAGTTGTCAGGTCCGGCCGAATGCCGTACAACTCCTGCGATCCGCCTACGGCCACACGAAAGCCCGTCATGACTTCGTCGAAGATGAGCACGGCTTCGTATTGCGCAGTTATTTCGCGCATTCGCTTCAGGTATCCTGGGATTGGTGCAACGCATCCCATGTTGCCGACGATCGGCTCAACAATCACACAAGCGATGTCACTTCCTCGCGCCCGAAACTCTTCCTCGAGTGCATCCTCATCATTGAATGGCAGCACCGTTGTGAGTTCAGCCAGGCAAAGAGGAACACCCGGACTATCCGGCAAGCCGAGCGTCGCTACACCGGACCCCGCCTTCACCAGCAGACTGTCCCCGTGACCGTGGTAGCAGCCGTCAAACTTGATAATGCGATCACGACCGGTGAAGCCTCTCGCGAGCCGGATCGCGCTCATCGTCGCTTCGGTTCCGGAATTCACCAGTCGAACCTTCTCAATGGACGGAACGAGTTTGCATATCAACTCCGCCAGTTCCACTTCACGTCCGGTCGGAGTTCCGAACGATGTGCCGATCTCCAGAACTTCTTCCAGGGCTCGAAGCACTTCGCGCTGGCGGTGACCGAAAATGAGCGGGCCCCACGATCCGATGTAGTCGATGTATTCCTTGCCGTCGACATCCCATATTCGAGAGCCTTCGCCTCGAGCCATGAAGATTGGTTTTCCGCCGACGGAACGAAACGCCCGGACGGGAGAGTTCACGCCACCGGGTATGCGCGCCAGCGCACGGACGAACAATGCATCGGAAGATGCGGAACGATTCATAGGGTTTTAGCGAGTTCGAGCGCGTAGTAGGTAATTAGAATATCGGCGCCTGCGCGTTTGATGGCGGTCAGCGTTTCCATGACGATGCGATCTCGATCGATCCATCCGGCTTTGGCCGCGGCTTCAATCATCGAGTATTCACCGCTGACCTGGTACGCGGCAATTGGAACATGATACAGGCGGCGCGCTCGCGAAATGATATCCAGGTAGGGCATCGCGGGTTTCACCATGACGATGTCCGCGCCTTCCTGAATATCCAGCGCAATCTCCCGCATTGCCTCGCGGGAATTGGGTGGATCCATCTGGTAACCGCGACGGTCGCCAAACTGCGGCGCGCAATCTGCTGCTGTCCGGAACGGTCCGTAAAACGCGGAAGCGTATTTCGCCGAATAAGCCATGATCGGAATATTCGTAAAGGCTTCGCGGTCCAGCGCACCGCGAATTGCAGCGACGCGGCCATCCATCATGTCCGACGGCGCGACCATATCCGCACCTGCGCGGACGTGGCTGACTGCGGAGTCGGCAAGAATTTTCACCGTCGCATCGTTGTCCACTTCGCGATGCTTGATAACTCCGCAGTGGCCATGCGACGTGTATTCACACAAGCAGACGTCGGTGATCAAAACCAGATTGCTGACGCTCTGTCGTATTGCCCGCAGGGCGTTTTGAACAATGCCCGATTCATCGCTGGCCTCGGATCCGGTCTCATCCTTGTGAAGCGGGAGACCAAAAAGCAGAAGGCCTCCAACGCCAAATTTTTCCGCCTCACGCGCCACTTCAACTGCACGATCAATCGAAAGATTGAACTGGCCGGGCATGGAGGAAATTTCCTTTCGCACGCCTTTGCCGGGACCGACAAATATCGGATAAACCATGGCGTCCGGCGTGATACGAGTTTCTCGAACCAGACTTCGAAGTCCCTCCGTTCGACGAAGTCGGCGCAACCGGTGTACTGGAAATGGCATTTAGAAAACTCGATCCTGAGGGCGCATGTTTCCAAAGGTTCCGATATTCTTCAATGAGAAGGCGAGCCGCCATTTGTGCTCCTGGCGTGCTCCCAGGTTGTAGTCCGTGATCTCGAAACTCAAGCCGTAACACTCGGTATTATAGCCAAGCCTCACGGTTACTCCCTGGAAAACGTGCTGCTGCAGGTCATACGCGGCAGCAGTGGCAAAGCTCAGCCCCTTGTTCAATCCATTGCCGTAGCTCAAGCTGCCATGTAGCTGATTGTTGGCCGCCTGTAGCGATGTCTCCGCTGTGTACACGTAGGAGATAGCGGAACCCCACATTCGCTTTCGCAATGCCGCCAGCACACCCGTGCTTCGCATCTTCTGCAGTTGCGTGTCGTAATCCACCTGCACGCCGAGGGTATTCGCTGGTGTTGGAGAAAGTTGAAGTGTCGAGACTATCGGAGAAAATTTTCGGGGCCCGTCCGCGAATGAATACCCTGTAAGACCCAGGAGAGGATTAAAAACATTCCGAGTGTTGGGCTTGATTGCGCCGCCAAAGTCCGGCCTGAAATAGGCCACCTGCGCAACGCGCCAGTTGAGAAGTTCCCTGTCTCCCATGATCCGGTTCGTTATGCCATACTCCAGTTCGCTGGTATTGGCCGCCAGGTCGACGTCATCGACGATGATCGTATCTCGAAATTGATTCACGCCCGTCACGTAGCGGTAGTCCAGTGTCGGCTGGATCGAATGACGCCCTATTCCATACGCCTTGCTGAACTCGGGCCCCGAGAAATGAGCGGAGTACTCCATCGTAAATCGATTCAGCGATTCATTTTCGAGGGCCGGCTGCAACGAGTGGGAATATAGCGTGTCGCGGATTCCAGCTTCCTGACTCAGATCGAAAGCATTCGTGCGCAATAATGGCATCTGCACGGACGGATGAAAATCGAACCTCTCTCCGTACATCGATCCCGTGATCACTTCGTCCTGACGTGAAAACCCCGTAGCGCTGGCGTCCAGCCTGAAATACACCGGAAGCAGCAGGGAGATTTCATGCGACGGCATCGAGAACTCCATCGAAGGCGCTTTCCGCAACGAGGTGCTGACGGGTTCGCCGGTGGTGGAAGAGACCGTTTGGAGGAATTCCGAACGGCTGTAGAGAAAGTTGAAGCTG
>Ga0070667_100001691_pt1 | contig 19735 bp, 15 predicted proteins | sample KBSS33metaG_FD_64659 | JGI IMG/M metagenome (GOLD analysis project Ga0070667, IMG submission 64659) | Switchgrass rhizosphere microbial communities from Kellogg Biological Station, Michigan, USA - KBS S3-3 metaG | ecosystem: Host-associated > Plants > Roots > Rhizosphere > Soil ... | reverse complement strand
CACTGAAGGGGTGGCACACCGGCCAGCCCGGGAAGGAGGGCGCGCAGTTTCACGCGCGCATGGAACAGTCGAGTCTTAACCGTATTGACGGGGCAATTCATGATTTCGGCGATTTCCTCGCAGGAATGTCCATGACCATAGGCGAACTCGAGCGCCAGGCGCTGCTCCAGGGGCAGTTGCTGCATGCCCTGGAGAATCCATTCGGAAGTCTCCGCTTCGCCCAGTTCATCCGGGGCCACCAGCGAGACCGTTTCCAGGGGCGTGGTGTCCATCGGACGCTGTCCGCGGCTCTTTAGCGACTTGAGCGCCCGGCGGTAAGCAATGCCGATGATCCAGGTGGAGACCCGCGATTCGCCGCGGAACTTGGCCGCCCGGCGCCAGACCACCCACATCGTGTCGTTAATGATCTCCTCGGCCAGCTCGTACCGGTGTGTCAGCCGGGTCAGGAATCGCGCCAGGCGCCGGTGATAGGCGATGTACAGGTCGCGAAACGCGTCCCGATCGCCGGCCACGACGCGGCCGAGCAGCAGGCGATCGCTTTCGTCGCGTTGCTGCTGCAGATGGCTGGGGGGTGCTGACATGGGTGCGCGCATAGTTTCGGTGATCACCGGTAGGTGCCCGGCGCCGCTTGGCTCGGTTCAACGCCGGGTCAAAATATCCAGGTTAGGGTCCCCACCAAGGGGCCGCCTTCCGGTCCTAGGGCGTACTGCCGGTGGGCGGCATTCTGCGCCCAAATCCAGGCCAGATTCACGCGCCAGTGACCATATTTCCAGCCCAGCGTGGCGTCCCCGTAGGCGTAGGTGGCGTAATCGAGCCCCGGGGGGTAGTAGTAGCCCACACCGAGGGCCAGGTCCAGGCGGGCAGGCAGGTCACGGTGCCAGCTGCCTTCCACGGTCCATACCTGACGATGTTCGGCCAGACCGTCGGAATAGGAATACAGCGCCACCTGGGGTGTCCAACTGGCGGCCAGCCGGAACTGATCGCGCCAGGTGAGCGAGGCACGCAACTCGCTGTAATCGTAATCCACATACCGCGGGTCATTGGGATAGCTGTAATAGGTGGCTGAGGCGCCCAGATCCCAATCGGAACTCAGGGCACCGTGCCATTGCAGATAGCTGTCCAGTTCCCAGCTGTCGCTCTCGGGAAGCAGTTCCACCTGCGAAGCCCACAGCCCCGCCGACAGGCCCGAGGCAAAGTCCCAATGCGCATCAGCCTGCCAGGCGGCCTTGCCGTTGCTTTGTGACACGCCCCGAAGCACATAGTCGCTCGTAATTGCGATCGAACCGCCCGGGCCGGCGTACGCGGTGGTGGCCGTGGCGGCGAGCAGACTCGCGGCCCACAGGCACCACCTTGCCGAGCGTAGCTGCTTAACCATAGCGGGTCGATTGTATACAACGATCCCGCAGGGCCGAGCATCAGAAGTAGGCGTGCACCTCGAGGAATGCCTGATTGACGGCCTGGTAGATGGAGCTGTGATTGTCGAGCAAACGTCCGCCCAGGCGCAGCTGCAGATATTGCATGGGCGTGTATTCGGCGACCGCGCTGAAGCGCGTCTCCAGATTTCCGCTCCGGCTGCGGTCCGGGTTGAGCAGCTCTGCGGTCAGCTTCAGGTTGGCGCCGCGTCGCACCAGCCAGTTGGCTTCCAGCAAGCCGGCCGCCAGCTTTTGCTCGGGCTGACCCGCCGGCTGCACATTGACGGCATCGACTTCCGCGAGCCAAGAGACAGGTCCGGTGCGCAAGCCTCCGTACAGGCCGGCAGCTGAGCTGCGCTGGGCGGAGTCATCGTTGTAGTTGCCGGCCACGCCGACGCGCCAGCGATCCACGATGTGCACCAGGTTCAGCGTGTATTGCTTGCCATTGTTGCTTTCGGCACCGCCGCTGGCGCCGTTGCTGATCGCAAATTCCGCCTCCCATGGCCCGGAGCGGAAACCCAATTCCATGCCGTTGTCGGGCGTATCCATGTTGATGCCCGTGACCTGCCGGATGAAAGCCTGCTGATCCTGCAGCCTCAACCCGTAGGCGAGCGTCATGCGCCCGGCACGCAGATACCACTTATCCTCGCCGAACTTGTACATCGCCCAGGCTTCGCGATTGACGGCCGCATCGGGCGCCACCTGCTCATCGATGTATAGAAGCACGCGGCCCGGGATCGGTGAGATCCCCAGATAGATCCGCGCCTGCTGGGTATTGAACGCATCGTTGGCGACTGTCGCGTTGTTCCAGGTCGCGGCGGCACGAAAGTCCGCGCCCATCGCGATGTACTTGTTGAGCTCGCCAGTCCACACCAGATCGCCCGTGTCGACGTGATGCGCCGGCAGCACGCCTTGCGCGAACGCGTTGCCCACGACGCTGCGCAGTCCGCCACCGGTTGGATTGACGTGGCACTGCGCGCAGGCCAGTCCCTGCTGTACCGCAATGTACGGCTCGGCTCGCGATGTCGCGCTCCACGACAGCAGCGCGCACAGCGCCGTTATCACCACCAGAGTGCGACGCGCCGCGACAGCGCGAATTGCGCCCGTGACAGATTGGGTCATGACGCATCAGTGCCAAAAAACGCTCAATCGGTTCAATGAACCGGAATCTCGTCAGCCTGGCACCTACAAGCGCTCCCGAATTGCGCCGTAACGGAGGATCGCGAAGTGAACGCCAAGCAGTTTTGTCAAACGACCAAGTCATTCCTTGCCTCTCTAGCTCTTGCACTGCTGGCCGCGTGCGGCGGCAGTTACGGCAGCGGCGGTAGTGGTGGCATGGGCACTTGCGGCGGCGGCTACGCCGGCGGTTCCTGCACGCCCTCGGTCAGCGTGACCACCGTATCCGGCACAGTCAGTGGCATGGTGACCCTGACCGCTAACGCTAGTGCCAAGGGCAGCTACACAGTTGCCAACGTGCAGTTTAAGGTGGACGGCACGGCGGTCGGCGCTCCTGATACCAGCGCACCGTACAGCTATGACTGGAACTCCACCACAGTCGCCGACGGCGTACACCACATCACCGCGGTGGTGACGGACTCTTCGAATCAGCAGAGTACCTCCGGATCCGTTGCCGTCACGGTCAGCAACGGCGGTGCGATGGTCTTTGCGGTAACGCTGAGTGCCGACCCACTGTTCCCGAAGCCGGTTACGACCGCGACTGGTACCGGAAACTTTAGCGCCGATGACGGGAGTCCTGAATTTACCGGAAATATCGTGCTCACCGGCGTGACGCCCACGAGCGCCGAGATCGGCGATGCCTACGCCGGGTCAGAGAGCGCGCCGGTGTTCACCTTGACCGCCAATGCCAGCACCGCCAATCAGTGGGACGTGCCTTCTAACTCCACGCTCAGTGCGCAGCAGCTCGCCGACCTGCAGGCCGGAAAGTTCTATGTGCTGGTGCGATCGGCGCAGTTCCCCAATGGTGAATTGCGCGCGCAGCTCCTGCCTGCGGGCATCGTGGTGAAATTTGCGCCGCTCACCGGAGCAGCTGAAGTGCCCCCGGTCACCAGCGCCGCCACCGGCCAGGTGGCCGTGACGGTCGATGCCGCCAATCTGCGCGCGGCCGCGCACATCAACGTGGCGGGAATGACCGCCACCGGTGCCGAAATGGCCGCAGGTGCCAGCGGTTCCATAGGCACCACGCTCACAGCGCTCGCGGTGGACGCCAGCAACTCCAATCATTACTTCAACGATGCCATCACGCTCACCAGCGCGGATGTCACGAGCTTCAACGACGGGCACTGGTACGGCAATGTGAGCAGCGCGGCTCACCCCGGCGGCGAGCTGCGCGGACAGGTCAATGTGGCCGAAAGCGCTGCGCCCACCCTGACGCAGCTGCAGGCGGACATCTTCTCGCCCATCTGCTCCGGGTGCCACAACGGCACGGGCGCCTCATTGCCCGGCATCCAAAACCTCACTGCCGGCCACACCTATGCCAGCCTCGTGAATGTCACGAGCATCGAGAACCCGGCGCTGAAGCGCATCCTTCCGGGCGATCCGGACAACAGCTACCTGGTGCTTAAGATCCAGGGATCGCCGGGCATCTCAGGACAGCAAATGCCCTTGACTGGCGGCCCGCTGAGCCAGGCGCAGATCGATGAAGTACGCGCGTGGGTGGCGGCGGGCGCGCTGAACAACTAACAGGTGCCTGTCAGCGCAGCGACGCGGATGGACGAGCGGCGGCTATTCGCCGCCCTCGTCCGCGAAGCTCATGCCGACGGTGCTAAAGCCGCTGTCCACGTACATGATCTCGCCGGTGACGCCCGCGGCCATGTCCGAGCACAGGAAGGTGGCGGCGTTGCCGACATCCGCGAGGCTTACGTTACGCCGTAGCGGCGCCACCTTGGCTACGTAGTTGAGCATCTTGCGGAATCCACCCACGCCGGCGCCCGAGAGCGTCTTGATGGGGCCGGCGGAGATGCCATTGACGCGGATGTTCTTAGGACCGAGGTCGGCGGCCAGAAATCTCACGTTGGCCTCGAGGCTGGCCTTGGCGAGCCCCATGACGTTGTAGCTTGGGATGGAGCGCACCGCTCCGAGGTAGGACAGGGTCAGCATCGCGCCGGCGCGACCCTGCATCAGGGGCGCCGTGGCGCGGGCGAGGGCCGTGAAGCTGTAGCTCGAGACATCGTGCGCGATGCGGAAGGCCTCGCGACTGGTGTTGGCTGTAAAGCTGCCGTCGATCGCCTCGCGCGGCGCAAACGCGACGGCATGCACCAGGATGTCCAGGTGGCCCCAGTCCTTGGCGAGCTGGGCGGCGGCGGCGTCAATCTGCGCATCGACGGTCACATCCAGCGGCATGGTCAGTTTCGAGCCGAGGGTAGCCGCGAGCGGCTCGACGCGCTCGCGAAAGCGGTCGTTCGCGTAGCTGAAGGCCAGCTCCGCGCCCTGCGCGTGCATCGCCTGCGCGATGCCCCAGGCGATCGAGCGGTCGGTGGCCACGCCAACGATCAGCGCGCGCTTGCCCGCCAGCATCCCCATGATTGTTTCCCCTCCTTGAGCGTTCAGCCGTGCGAGCTGACGAAGGCTACGAGTTTTTGTCCAGGGCGGATCGAGCTGCCCGCCGTCATGTCATTCCAGCCCAAAAGATCGTGCAGCGTGACTTGCAGCAGTCGCGCGATGCCATAGAGCGTATCGCCCGGACGCACCGTGTAGGTGATCTGGCGGGCCGCAGGGGGTGCCGCGCTGCTGTTGCTGGTGCCGTGGCTAGCAGATGAGCGCGTGCGTGCGGCCTTGTCCGAGATTACCAGGCGCTGGCCGGCGCGCAGCGGGTCGGAGACATCCATGTTGTTCAAGCGCGCGAGCGTGTTGACGTCGGTCCCGAGACGGTGGGCGATGCCATAGAGCGTGTCGCCGCGGCGCACGACATGCATCCCGTGGCGTGAGGAGCGGCGACCGGCGCGCTGCGGACGATCGACCAGCGCCGCGGCACGCAGCGCCTTCTCGGGAAGATCGATGGCGGCGGAGGGCACCATCAGCGTGCTGCCGATGACCGGCTTCTCGTTGACGTCGAAATTGTTCAGGTGACGCAGGAGCTCTGCGGTCGTGTCGCTCTGCTTGGCGATGCTCGCAAGCGTGTCACCGCGCTGGACCTCGTAGGGCGCCACGCGCATGCGCTGCTCAGGGGTAAGGGTGAGCAAGGTCTGCTGCAGGCCGTCGGCCGCGTCGGTGGGCACCAGCAGGGTGAATGGCCCGGTCGGGTCCGTGGCCCAGCGGTGGAAGGCTGGGTTGAGCTCGTAGAGCTCTTCCTTGGTGATCCCGGCAATCTTGGCGGCCACCTGCAAGTCGATCTGACCGCCGGTGCTGACCTGCACGAAGTAGGGCTCGTCATCGATCTGGCTGAACTCCAGGCCGTAGAGGGCGGGGCTCGCCACGATGCGCCGCATCGCCAGGAGCTTGGGCACGTAGGCGCGGGTTTCGGTCGGAAGCTTCAGATGCCAGAAATCGATCGGCTTGCCCTGCCGCAGGTTTCGGTTGATGGCGCGCTGGACGTTGCCCTCACCGCAGTTGTAGGCGGCGATCGCCAGCAGCCAGTCGCCATCGAGCGAATCATGGAGCGATTGCAGGTAATCGAGCGCCGCACGTGTTGAGGCCACCACATCGCGCCGGCCGTCGTACCACCAGTTCTGCTTCAGCCCGTAGTTCGAGCCGGTATCGGCAATGAACTGCCACAGGCCCGCGGCGCGCGCGCGCGAGTAGGCGTAGGGCTCGAACGCACTCTCGACCACGGGCAGCAGTGCCAGCTCCAGGGGCATGCCGCGGGCGTTGAGCTGCTCGACGATGTAATGCAGGTAGTGCTCAGCGCGACCCCAGGTGCGCTCAAGGTAGTCCGGGTGGTTGGCGTACCAGTTCAGTTCCCGGTCCACCGCCGGCTGATCGACGTCCTGCAGCTTGAACCCGGCCCTCAGCCTGGTGAACAGGTCCGGAGGCAGGGGCGATACAAAGGAGTGATCCGTGAATGCGGGGGGGTCGATATTCTGCACCACCGCGTCGTTGGCTGCGGCGTTGGCATCAGCCGTGGCAAGTGCGCTCGCGCCGGTTGCGGCTGGGCCAGGCGATACCGGTGCGGCAGGCGTAATCAGCGCCTCGGCCGTGATGCCTTGCGAGTGAGGTGGGGTCTGCGCGCAGCCACCCAGCGCGGCCACTGCCGCCAGCCAAAAAGCTCGGGTGTAGAGCGGTCGAATCGGCTTGGTCAAATTTGTCACATCCCAGTGCCGGGCCGCTAACATGTTACGGTATGGGTGCCAGATCCTAGTGTGACCCGGCAGCGCTATTTAACCTGTAAGTTCACATAATTGCTACCTTTTTTGGGTGGTCAGTCACAATCTTGGATTTTCATGGCCCGACATTCTTCAGCATGGGCGGAGTGGCAGCGCGGGACGCTGGGTCGCGCAGTCGTGGCCGCCGAGGCCCAATTGCTCAGCGAGGCGTGTGACGACGTGTTTGGGCTCGAACTTCTGCAGTTGGGCGTGTGGGGCAGCGCACGGGAATTGATCAGCACCAGCCGTGTGCGCCGCCAGACGCTGGTGAGCGCAGGCCACGGTCAGCCTGCGGACATCGTGGCGAGCGCGGCGGCCTTGCCGATCGCGACCAATTCGATCGATGCCGTGCTGTTGCCGCACACCCTCGAGGTCGAGCCGGACCCGGGCGCGGTCCTGCGCGAGGCCGAGCGCGTTCTGGTGGGCGAAGGGCAGCTGGTGGTGCTGGGGTTCAGGCCCTGGAGCCCCTGGGGTCTGCGCTCGGCGATCAGCCGCGCCGGCTATCCGCCCGGCCTTGGCCGGCTGTTGTCCGAAAAGCGTCTGCGGGACTGGCTGACGTTGCTGGGCTTTCAGGTGACGCTGTCCAGGCATTACCTGTACTTCGCTCCAAAATCACTGCGCAGCGATCACCGCCAGAGCGCCCTTAGCATGCTGCGGCGTGGTCTCTTCAATCCGCTCCCGGCCGGTGCGTACCTGCTCAAGGCCCGCAAGCGCGTTTATGCGCCCACGCCACTGAGGATGCGTCGCCGTGAACACGCGCCGCTGGTGGGCAGCGTTCTCAATCCTTCCGCATGAACGACGCCGCCGGCATGGTCGAGATCTACACCGACGGCGCCTGCCGCGGCAATCCGGGTCCGGGTGGCTGGGGCGTGCTGCTTTCCTATAAGGGGCGCGAGCGCGAGTTGTCGGGAGCCGTGGGGGAAACGACCAACAACCGCATGGAACTGCAGGCGGTCATCGAGGCGCTGCGCGCACTCAACCGCCGCGCGCAGGCACGCATCTACACCGACTCGCAGTACGTGCGCTTGGGGATTACCGAGTGGCTCGCGGGCTGGAAGGCCCGCGGCTGGCGCACTGCCAATCGTCGACCGGTGAAGAACCAGGACCTTTGGGAGCAACTCGATGCGCTGGCGAGCGGCCATGAGCTCGAATGGCACTGGGTACAGGGACATTCGGGCGTGCCCGGGAATGAACGGTGCGATCAGCTGGCCAACAGCGCGATCGACGCGTTTCTTGGTCTAAACTAACTGTATGCGGCAGATCGTCCTCGACACCGAGACCACCGGGCTGGAAGCCACGCAGGGCCACCGCGTCATTGAGATCGGCTGCGTGGAACTGTTCAGCCGGCGCGCTACCGGCCGGCACTTCCACCGCTATCTCAATCCCGAGCGCGAGGTGGACGAAGGGGCGCGCACGATTCATGGCATGTCGCTCAAGGATCTTGCCGACAAGCCGCGCTTTTCCGAGATCGCCACAGAGCTCATCGAGTTCATCGCCGGGGCCGAACTCATCATCCACAATGCAGCCTTCGACGTCGGCTTTCTCGATGCCGAGTTCGCGCGGCTCCAGGGCGAGACCGCCGTGCGGATCGGTGCTCTGTGCCAGGTGCTCGACACCCTGAGCCTCGCCCGCGAGATGCATCCGGGACAGCGCAACAACCTGGACGCCCTGTGTAAGCGCTACGGTGTCGACAACTCGCACCGCGACTTGCACGGCGCGCTGCTGGATGCCCGGATACTGGCCGACGTCTACCTGGCCATGACCGGCGGGCAGAGCGCGCTGGCTCTCGAGGAAGCCGGCTATCGGAATGCCAGCCGCGCCGCAAGCATCGAGCTGGTGTCGGCCAACCTGACGCTGCGGGTGGTGGCGGCCAGCGCGGACGAGCGGGAAGCTCACGAACAACTGCAGGAGCTGTTGCACGCGGAAAGCCGGGGCCGCTGCCTTTGGCGCGTGCAATGAAGGTCCTGGTAACCGGGGCCTCCGGCTTTATCGGATCGTTTGTGGCAACGCGCTTCCTGGCGCGAGGAGAGGAGGTAGTCGGACTCGATAATCTGAACGACTACTATGACGTAAACCTCAAGCGAGCCCGCTTGGCCCGGCTGGAGTCGAACCCGGGATTCCGCTTCGCAAAACTCGATCTTGCCGACGCGACGGGAATGGCGGAGCTGTTCACCCGCGAACAATTCCAGAGAGTGGTGCATCTGGGCGCGCAGGCGGGCGTGCGCCACTCGCTGCAGGACCCTCTCAGTTACGTCAACAGCAATGTTGTCGGCACACTGAACGTCCTTGAGGGATGCCGTCGGAACGCCGTCGGTCACATGGTGTATGCCTCGACCAGCTCCGTGTATGGTGCCAGCACCCGCATGCCCTACTCCGAGCATGAGCCGGCGGCACACCCACTGTCACTGTATGCGGCCAGTAAGCGCTCGACCGAACTCATGGCGCACAGCTATTCGGCGCTGTTCGGGTTGCCGACCACGGGATTGCGTTTTTTCACCGTATACGGCCCTTGGGGGCGGCCCGATATGGCGCTGTTCCTGTTTGCCCGGGCCATCGTCGCAGGCCAGCCGATTGAAGTGTTCAACTACGGTCGCCACGAGCGGGACTTTACTTACGTAGATGACATCGCAGAGGGAGTCGTGCGCGCCACCGATCATGTGGCAACCGCCAATCCCAGCTGGAGTGGCGACGCGCCAGACCCCGCCACCAGCCGCGTTCCTTACCGTCTCTACAACATTGGCAGCAACCGGCCGATCGAGTTGCAGCGCTACATCGAGGTCCTCGAAGATTGCCTCGGCCTCAAGGCCGTGCGCGTGCTCAAGGAGTTGCAGCCGGGAGACGTGCCGGACACCTGGGCCGATGTGACAGAGTTGTCCGATGCCATTGGTTATCGACCTGATACTCCAATCGAGGTGGGCGTGCGAAATTTCGTGAACTGGTTTAGGGAGTATTACCGCACGTGATTCACAAGCTGCTTTCCGGCCCGGATTGTCCCGCGTGGTCGCCGCTGACTGCGGCCACCGCCGTGGCGCGCGCACACACGACCCGCGCTCTGTTCGCTGCCGATCCGCAACGCTTCGCACATTGTTCGATGCAAGCGTGCGGGCTGTTATTTGATTATTCGCGGCAGCGTGTTTCGCCGGAACTGATGGGGCACTTTGCGGAACTGTCCGAGCAGCTGAATTTGCGTGAGCGCATCGCTGCCATGTTTCGCGGCGATGCCATCAATACGACCGAGCGGCGCGCTGTGCTGCACACGGCGCTGCGCCGTCCAGAATCAGCCCCGCCGTTGATCGTCGGCTCGGAAAACATCGACGTGCTGGTCCGGACTGAGCGCGCCCGTATGCTCGGGTTTGCCGAGGCCGTACGTGAGGGCCGGGTTAAATCCAGCAATGGCAGCAGGTTTTCCCTGGTCGTCAACATCGGCATCGGCGGTTCGGACCTGGGACCGGCGATGGCGGTCCAGGCTCTCCGGCAATACTCGACCGAGAGCCCCCGCGTCGCGTTCGTCTCGAACGTTGATGGCTGCCAGCTTGCCGATGTGCTCTCTGACGCCGATCCGGCCAGAACGCTCTTCATCATCTGCTCGAAGACCTTTACTACACTCGAGACGCGCACCAATGCCCAAAGCGCGCGCGCCTGGGTTGTCGGGCATCTCGGCAGCGCTGCGGTCCCGGACCACTTCGCCGCCGTGTCCGTGAACAGTAAGGCCATGGATGAATTCGGAGTTCATCCGGATCACCGCTTTGCGATGTGGGACTGGGTGGGCGGCCGCTACTCGATCTGGTCCTCGATCGGGGTGTCCCTGGCCATCGCCATCGGCCGCGACCATTTCCTTTCGTTCTTAGGCGGTGGCGCCGAGATCGATGAGCACTTTAAGAGCGCGCCGTGGGAGCGCAATCTTCCCGTACTGGCCGGAATGCTCGGCGTATGGAATGTCAATTTCCTGCAGCTGCCGACCTTGGCGGTGCTTCCCTATGATCAGCGACTGGCGCGCCTGAGTGCCTACCTCCAGCAGCTCGAAATGGAAAGCAACGGCAAATCGACCAAAATGGATGGCAGCGCCGTCGCAACTGAAACCTGCCCGGTGATATGGGGAGAGCCGGGCAACAATGCACAACACTCCTTCTTCCAGCTGCTCCACCAGGGATCGGCGCGAGCGGCACTGGATTTTCTGCTGCCGGTGCAAAGCTCCTGTGGAAACCAGGCACAGCAGAATCTGGCAATTGCCAACTGTCTGGCGCAGGCGGAGGCGTTCGCATTCGGTCAGGACATTTCTCAGGTTGAGGCGGACTTGCGCCGCCAAGGGTTGCCGCCGACGAGTATCGCTGAGTTGGTTCCGCACAAGGTTCATGCGGGCAACCGGCCGGTCACGCTGATCCTGTTCCCGCGACTTGATCCGGCGACGCTCGGCAAGCTGGTCGCGCTCTACGAACACAAGGTATTCGTACAGAGCGTTGTGTGGGGTATCAATGCGTTCGATCAGTGGGGTGTGGAGCTGGGTAAGCAGCTTGCGGAGTCCATCACGCCGTTGGTGAATAGGCCGGAAACCGCACATACTTTGTCGCCGGAGCGGAATCAATCGAGCTCGCTTATCGGGGCGCTGAATTTTATTGAGATTCACTCAAGCGGTTTTCGCAACACCTGAGACAGAGTCGAGCGTGCTGAGTAGGCCGGCGCGTGGACTGCCATTGGCTGGTTATCGGGCGTGGCCGCTTCTTACGGAAATATTCATATGAGCGGAATTAGGAAATGCTGAATTTGCGCAATTGCCGGGTTGCGGTGATTGGTCTGGGCTATGTCGGCCTGCCCCTGGCCGTCGAATTTGGCAAGAAATTTGTCACCAAAGGATTCGACATTAGCCCGGACCGAATTCGACAGCTGCAACGCGGCAAGGACACTACCCTTGAAGTGACGGCTAGCGAGTTGCGCAAGTCGAGCAAACTGACTTTGACATCCCGACCGCGCGATCTGAAAGGCTGCCAAGTTTTCATTGTCACGGTGCCGACGCCCATTGACGATTACAAACGGCCCGACCTTGGGCCTCTCCTGCGGGCGACTGAGTCGGTTGCCGGACTGCTCAAGAAAGGCGACGTCGTCGTGTATGAGTCCACGGTGTACCCGGGCTGCACGGAAGAGGTCTGCGTACCCATTCTCGAGCGGGTCTCGGGCCTGACTTTCAATGTCGATTTCTTCGCCGGCTACAGTCCCGAGAGAGTGAATCCGGGCGACAAGAAGCATCGACTGACCAGTATTCGAAAAGTCACATCCGGATCGACGCCGGAGGCTGCCAAATTCGTAGATGAGCTCTATCGGCAGGTAATCACTGCGGGTACTCACCTGGCCAGTAGCATCCGAGTCGCCGAAGCTGCGAAAGTGATTGAGAACACGCAGCGAGATGTAAACATCGCTCTGATCAACGAGCTCGCACTCATATTCCATCGCCTGGGAATAGACACTGAACAGGTTCTCGCAGCCGCGAGCACCAAGTGGAATTTCCTGCCATTTCGACCGGGATTGGTCGGTGGCCATTGCATTGGAGTCGACCCCTATTACCTAACGCACAAGGCGCAGGAAATTGGCTATCACCCGGAGATGATCCTGGCCGGCAGACGCCTGAACGACAGCATGGGCTCCTATGTGGCGGGCCAGGTGATGGGGCTGATGGCTAAGCGGCGAATCCATGTCAAAGGATCCCGGATTTTGGTGCTGGGCCTTGCCTTCAAAGAGAACTGCCCGGATCTTCGAAACTCCAAGGTCATCGACGTCATTAACGAAATGCGGAAGGTCGGTGCGCGCGTGGAGGTCTACGATCCGTGGGTTAACAGCCAAGAAGCGCAGTTGGAATACGCACTTCGGCCAATCCGTACTTTGCGTAACCGCCGTTACGACGCTGTCGTGTTGGCGGTGGGGCATGACGAGTTTAAGCGCCTGGGGTCGGCTGCAATTCGGCGCCTATGCCGAAGAAATCACGTTTTTTACGATATCAAGTACGTTTTTCCCGCAGCGGAGACAGACGGCCGTCTTTGATTGGCGTGCACCAAGCCCTCGAAAACTCGGCACGGTCGATAACCACCTCCAGTTACTGCGCTCGTCGTTAATTTAGCTTCATTCTGTAGTGTGCGACGCGGGTGTCTGCGCGCGGTGCTGGGCCAGCGGCAGCCGGGCGGGGCCTTTAAAATCTGCGTTTCCGGCCGGATCGCGCTTGGAGTGGTGCTTCTTTGCCGCTTATGATCCAAGATCGGTACAATTAACGGTCCCAAGCCGAGACAATTCGGGGTTCTTTAATCGTGCGTCAGCTGTCCGTGGCCCCAAAGGCTAAGTGCTTCCCTCGTGTTCTGGTTGCTGGACTCGCTGCACTGCCGCTGCTGATCAGCAGCCCGACACTCTTCGCCCAGCAATCATCCGGCCTGTCCAGCGCACTCCAGGCGCTGGGCGGTATGTCCTCGGATCAGCAGCAGTCGCTGCTGCAGAAGGTGCTCGGACAATCAGGTTCCAACTCCACGCTGCAGTCGAATGCCAATATGCCGCAAGGCCAAAACGGCACCGGCATGAACGCCCAGCAAAACAATGCGCTCAAGCCTCCCGGCAGTTCGAACCAGCCGCAGTCAGTGATTCCGACAATCGGCCCCGACGACACGGTGCTGATCAACATCAACCTGCCGGGCGAGAAGACTACTGCGCAAGTATCTGCCGATATCAATGCGCGTGATCTCACCGCGACGGCGTTGCAGATCTTCGCCAATCAGAACCCGATCACCCCATCTTTGCAGTCGCAGGCGCAGAGTCTGGCCAATAGCGCGACCGGCGCGGCCGTCGCCGCCAACGGCGGGACGATGCCGTTGCCCGGTGTGGTGGGACTGGCAGCGGCGCAATCGCCCGCCACCATCGCGGCCGCGAACAATCCGCCGAGCCCGACCGACACCCTGCCGCAGCGCCCCGCAACGGTCGCCGGATCGCCCAGTACCACCACTTCGCCCCCCGGCATACTTGACCCCCAGCAGCTGGACGCAGACCGGAATCTGGTGAAGGTGCTGCGCGCCAACAACCCTTACAAGCTCGACCACGACGGCGTGTTGAGCCTGCCGGGCTTCCGCGACATCGAGCTCAATGGCCTGACCGAGGCCGAAGCAACGCGGCGCGTCGCGGCCGAGCCCGCTCTGCAGGATTTCGAGATCAGGGTCATGCGCCTGCCGGTGGCAAAAACCGGCCGTGATGCGCTGCTGCCCTACGGCTACGATCTGTTCCAGCCCAGCCTCCAGGGACTGGCTGGGGTGGCACCCGTGAGTTCAACGCCGGTGCCCGTCGACTATGTCATCGGACCCGATGACGTGCTCGAAGTGCAGATCTATGGCAATCAGAACTACAACGCCGAACTGACGGTGAATCGAGACGGCACCGTCAACTTCCCGCAGCTCGGGCCGATTACGGTCGGAGGTCGCCGCTACAGCGCGGTCAAGGCCGAACTGGAATCGCGGGTCGAAAAACAAATGATCGGCGTGCGCGCCAGCGTATCCATGGGTGAGACGCGGACCATCAATGTCTTCGTACTGGGCGAGGCGAACTATCCGGGCACGTACACGGTAACCGGACTTGCCACTGTCACAACGGCGCTGTTCGCCGCCGGGGGCGTCAAGACGCAAGGGTCGTTGCGTCGCATTCAGGTTCGGCGCCAGGGTGCGCTGGTACGTCAGTTCGATCTGTATGACCTGCTGATGCGCGGCGACTCGTCGGCCGACGTCAAGCTCATGCCCGGTGACATCATAATGATTCCCTCGGTGGGCCCGACCGCCGCGGTCGAGGGGCAGGTACAGCGACCCGCGATCTATGAGCTCAAGGGCGAGACTAGCGTGGCCAGCCTCGTCGAGATGGCCGGCGGGCTGACTCCGGAAGCGGATCCTGGCACGGGCTCGCTCGTGCACGTAAACGCCAACCGCGAGCGCGTGGTCATAGGTGTCAAACCCGGAGAGCCCTCCGCCAGCGCACAGAGTGTTGGCAATGGCGATTATCTGCGTGTGGCGGCCCTCAAGCCCACCATCGATTCGGGCATAACGCTGCAGGGCTACGTCTATCGCCCCGGAAACTACGCCTGGCATCCTGGCAGCCGGCTTACGGACGTAATCGGCAGCGTCGATGAGCTCAAGCCTAGCGCGGACCAGGGCTACGTGTTGATCCGCCGGGTCGTCATGCCGGGACGGTACATCACCGCGCTCTCGGCGGATCTGGGCGCGGCACTCAAATCCCCGAATTCTGCAGCCAACGTCGCCCTGCAGCCGCGCGACACCGTGACGGTGTTTGATCTTCAAACCGGCCGGGATCGCATCATTCAACCGCTCATGCAGGAGCTCACGCTGCAGGCCAATCTGCAGCAGCCCACTTCCATCGTTCATGTCGACGGCAAGGTCAAGGTACCCGGCGACTATCCCCTGGAGCAGGGCATGAGGGTCTCCGACCTGATCAGGGCCGGTGGCAACCTCGATTCCTCCGCGTACGGCGGCCATGCAGAGCTCTCCCGCTACGTCATTGAGAAGGGGGAACAGCGCCGTACCGTAATCATGCCCATCGATCTGGCCGCGGTAGCTCACGGTGACGAGAGCGCCAACATCACGCTTGAGCCCTTTGACCAGCTGTCCGTCAAGGAAATATCGGGCTGGGACGAGCAGGACCAGGTGACGCTGATGGGCGAGGTGCGCTTCCCTGGCAACTACACCATCAAGCGCGGCGAGACGCTGCGCTCGGTGATCGCGCGCGCCGGCGGGCTTACCGACCTGGCATTTCCGGAGGGCAGCGTGTTCATGCGCGAGGAGCTCAGAAACCGCGAGCAAGAGCAGCTGGACCGATTGGCCGACCGCATGCAGAGCGACATCGCTTCGATCGCGCTGATGGCGGCCCGCGCCAGCCAGAGCGGCGCGACCGCCGCCTACAGCGTGGGCCAGTCGCTGCTGGCGCAAATCCAGTCCACCAAGGCGGTCGGTCGGCTGGTCATCGACCTGAAGGCGTCTATCAATGCCAAGCCCGGAAGCTCGAACGACATCGTGATGCGCAACAACGATCAGCTGGTCGTGCCCAAGCAGCGCCAGGATGTCATGGTGCTGGGCGAAGTGCAGAGCGCGTCCTCGCACCTGTACCAGCCCGATCTTTCGCGTGATGATTACATTGCGCAAAGCGGCGGGGCCACGAGCCAAGCGGACCTGAGCAAGGTCTATGTGGTGAGAGCTGACGGCAGCGTCGCCACCAATCAGCACCGCTGGATATTCAGCTCCGACAGCACCGACATACACGCCGGGGATGCCATCGTCGTACCGCTCGATACCGAGCGGCTGCCGGCGTTGCCGACCTGGCAGGCCGTCACCCAGATCCTGTACAACCTGGCGATCGCGGTGGCCGCCGTGCATGCGCTTTAAGATCAAAATCCTGCCGCCGCGGGACTCCAAGCGGGAAGGCCTGTTTGGACTGCTGCTCGACTGCCGCTGGCTGATGCTGACCTGCTTTCTGGCACTCGGGCTGGCGACTTACCTGCTTTCCTACCTGATGCACAAGGCATACCGGGCCGAGGCGCTGGTCGTGCCGGTGCAGAACGACAATTCCAGCCTGAGCGGAGGATTGGGTTCGCTGGTGGCCGCCACTGCGTTCACAACCCTCGGGCTCGCGCCAGGGGCGGATAAGAATGAGGCGCTCGAGACACTTCAATCACGCGTTCTGGCGCGGCAGTTCATTGTCGAGCGCAATCTGCTGCCGATCCTTTGCAAGTCAGATGCAATCGACTGCGATTCGCCCGCTGATACTCCGGCGCTCACCGCCGAGCGGCAGATGAACGACGCCATCAAGCTGTTCACGGATGACCTGCTGGGCGTCAATGAGGATACGGTCAGCGGTGCTATCCATGTCACGCTGGTCTGGTACGACCGGGCGCTGGCCGCCGACTGGTGCAATGGCCTGATCGCCTTGACCAACCGCCGCATGCAGGAGAGCGCGCACGATCTGACCTCCAAGCGCATCGAATTCCTCAAGGCCGCGTACGCCCGCACCGACGTGGTGACGGCGCAGGCGGCGATCACGACGCTGCTGCAGACCGAACTCAGCCGAGCCTTGGATGCAAGCACCCGTCCGGAATTTGCATTGCGGGTGGTGGATCCCGCCACGCCCCCCGATGACCGCAAGCCCGCTCGGCCGCGCAAGGCGGTGCTGGGCGCCATCGGCGGTGTGCTGGGGGCGCTGCTGGCGCTAGCCTATGGCGGATGGCGCCGCAGGCGCCACACGCCCTGATGGGTGAGAATTCCGACGATCGACTTCTGACGGTTGGCTATGCGTTATTAACGGCGGCCGCGTTCTTCGGATTTGCGATCTCCTCGTTCCTGCCAGTGGCCGTCGGTATGGAATCACGGCCATTTTCGGTGGCCTACCGAGCGATGGTGATTCTGGGCAGCCTGATATTCGTATGGCGCGCCGCGCACATGCGGCGGGCTATTCTTCCGTCCCAGTTCCTGTGGCCCGTCGCATTGCTGGCAGTCATGCTTGTGCTGCGGATGGTGTGGGACTCACTGGTCACGCCGCTCCCGATGGACCTGACCTGGGACGACTTCTGGCTAGAGACCATTGCCATCTCCGTGATCCCGGCATTGCCATACGTATATCTTCCGAGCTCCGGCGCCCTGAGAATGGCGCGAATGATGTGCATCGCTGCGGGAATCGTTGCAGTGGTGTCGATCGCCGCCGGCGCCTATCTGTCCGTCCGCAGCTTCACTTCCGGTTCACGACTTACGACCGATGTCCTGCATCCGATCGGCATTGGTGAGGTCGGGGTCTCATTGTTTGTCGTCTCTTTGGCCTCCTTCGGCGATACCTGGAAAATCTCCTCAAAGTTCATTGTCATGCTGGCCCGCGCCGGGAGCGCCGCTATGGGCGTGGTGCTTTGCATCGTGGCGGCCTCCAAGGGACCCTTATTGAGCCTGGCCGCCGTGTCCCTCGTGATGTTTGTGCAAAGACAATTTGTGCTGAGCAGGGGCCGGCGCGTCGTCGAGATCGCATTCGCTGCGGTGGCGGCGACGGGATTGGCGATAGCGGCAATCTTTTTGGCAAAGCACGGCCTGTTGACTATATATGACCGGTTTTCCGACATCACCAGTGATCGCTCCACGGCCCTGAGAGTCCAGGCCTGGTTTGGAGCGCTGTCTCAATACGATTCTTCGCCGTTGCTGGGCGATAACTTCATAGAACTCAGCACCCGGTTTTATCCCCACAACACCGTGCTCGAAACGATGATGGCCGTGGGCGTATTCGGCTTGCTGCTCCTGCTGTTGATTCTGGCGTTGAGCTCAGCGGCGGCACTGGGCCTTTTCATTCAAGCCCACGATTTGTCCTGGGTGGGCCTGCTATTTTTGCAACATGCGATGAGCGGCATGCTGTCCGGCAGCATTTATCGCACTGGCGGGTATTGGATTTCCATTCTCATGGTCGTGGGTGCCTTCATGACGCTGCGACGCGTGAACACCCAGGCGATGCCCGGCGCCCTTCCCAGCGCACCATGATGCAGTACCTCAAATCCCTTGGAAAAAAGGGCGCGCGTCGACTCGGGGTCGACGTGCGCAGCATCAAGCACACGGAGGAGGGCATCCTCAGATTGCTCTTAACCCGGCTGCAGCCATCGGTGGTGCTGGATGTCGGCGCGAATGTCGGACAGTACGTTCGCCAGGTGCGCGCGGCGGGGTATCGCGGCAGCATTATTTCGTTTGAGGCGCTCGCAGCGGCGCACGCCGCCTTAGTGCAAGCGGCGCGGACTGATCCCTCATGGACAATCGCACCGCGCGCAGCAATCGGTAGCCACGAGGGCACGGTGGAAATAAACGTGACTGCAAATACTGCCGGCAGCAGTTTGCTGCCGTCGACAGCCCTTCTAACTCAGGCGGCGCCGCAGGCCGAGTATGTTGGCCGCGAGTCGTGCCGTTGCATGCGGCTCGATGCCTACGACGGCATTTCCGCCAGGGGGACCGTGTTCCTCAAGATCGACGTCCAGGGGTTCGAGATCGAGGTGCTGCAGGGGGCCACAACGCTGTTGCCGCGCCTATGCGCCATCCAGCTCGAATTGTCGCTGGTGCCTCTCTACCAGGGCGCCCCGGTCATGACGGAAGTGATCCGCTACCTTGACGAGCGCGGCTTCGAATTATTTCAGCTGCAGCCCGGGTTCCGAGACGAGCGGGACGGCAGGCTGCTGCAGGCCGACGGCTATTTCGTTCGGCGCACCCCCTCCACTGCATAGCAGCCGCCCTTGAGTCTGAAGGCCAACCTGCTGGCAAATTATTTCGGTCAAGGCTGGCGCGCCTTGATGAGCATTGTCTTTGTGCCCCTTTACGTGCGCTACCTCGGCGTTGAGGCGTACGGGCTGGTAGGTTTTTTTGCGCTGCTGCAATCGGCGCTGGCGCTGGTCGATGTGGGCATGCGGCCGGCATTGAGCCGCGAAATGGCGCGCTTCACGGCTGGGCACCACAACGCCGATTCGATTCGCACGCTGCTGCGCAGCGTTACCTACGTGGGCCTCTGGATTGCAGCGGCAGTAGTGGTGGGGGTGGGAGTGTCTTCGCACTTGCTCGCGACGCGCTGGCTGCACCTGGAGACGTTGCCGCCGGAGACTGTGGCGCGCGCCATAGTGGCGATGGCCCTGGTAATTGGCCTGCGCATCCCAGAGAACGTGTACGTCAGTGCAGTGGCCGGCTTGCAACGGCAGGTCATTCACAATGTCGTAACCAGCGTAATGGCAACCATTCGGGCGCTGGGCGCCCTTGTCCTGCTCGCGTTTTTCCATGGCGGCATTCAGGCCTTCTTTGTGTGGCAAGGGCTAGTGTCGGTAATCACCACTGCAGCCATGGCCGTAGTTATTCACCGGATCCTGCCGCCGGCTGAAGGAGCGGTGAAGTTCTCCTGGCCAGCGTTGCGCAGCATCTGGCGCTTTGCTGCGGGAATGACAACGATGGCTGTGCTGGCGTTGCTGTCCACGCAGATGGACAAGGT
>Ga0070667_100001684_pt1 | contig 19770 bp, 22 predicted proteins | sample KBSS33metaG_FD_64659 | JGI IMG/M metagenome (GOLD analysis project Ga0070667, IMG submission 64659) | Switchgrass rhizosphere microbial communities from Kellogg Biological Station, Michigan, USA - KBS S3-3 metaG | ecosystem: Host-associated > Plants > Roots > Rhizosphere > Soil ... | reverse complement strand
CTCACCGCCGCGAGCTCGGCCAGTTCCACCGCCGCTCAGGCGCTGTCCACTGCAAACGACGCCAATACTACCGCGGCTCAGGCGCTCGCTGCCGCCAACGCGGCAAGCATCACTTTCGGTGATCTCCGTCGCGACGCGGATGTCGGAACGGCGACTGCTATCGCAAGCGCCAACATCCCTCAGGCTTACGGGCCCGGTCGCACGGCCGTCGGCGGCGCCATCGGCACCTGGAGAGGGCAGACCAGCTTTGCGGTAGGCGCTTCACACAATTTTGAGCGGTTCAGCGTCCGCGGCAGCTTCAACGTGGATTCGCGCGGGTCAACGGGCGGTGGGGCCGGCTTCGGGGTGCAGTTCTGAGGATGGCGCAGCCGTCAGCTAGGCCCGGTTGATTTGCAAGCTCGCGTTGAACCGTACTCAACCGAGCCGCCGCAAATCGGGTCAAGGAAATGGCGCCCTTGGGTGGAAAGCTGCCGCTTGCGGGGAGCCCGCGCGCGCCGCTTACCTCATCTACTGTGACAAGTTTGTTCGGAACGGTGATCGCAGGAGGAATTCCCCGGCCAAGCCAAGCAGATCGACCGAGTATTTTTGCTCGAAGGCTCGCTCTCCGATGTCATGCTGCTCAAGGTGATGATCGCGGCATAAGCTCAGGCACCATTTGTCCGAAGGCTTAAGGCCGAGCCCGCCATCGGTGCCACCACGAACGTGCGCGCATTCGATCGGCAAGGCACGGCAGCCGGGCACCGAACACCGATGACGACGAACCCATGCCCTATGGGCCGCGCAGCTTCGCGAGCCCTTCTTGCGCCGCTCCTGTGGCAATAGAGAGGGAAACCGCACCTCAGGCATTTTCCGCGTCCAGCGACGATGCGGAAGCGAGGACTCTGGTTTTCGGCACCGAGCGCTTGCGCTGCCGTGGCGCGGTGCGTTGCTGGAATATTTCGCGGCGCGCGCCGAAACATTTGCCCAGTTCCCGATAAAGGTCCTGGCGCTCACGGCTCAAGGCCAAGAGCAGATGGCGGTTGCGTTCCTGGACAAGCTCTATTGCAGCCTCGCTCTCGCAAAGGGCTACGATGTCCTCGATATCCCTCGCCCATGGCTCCCAGCCCTGTACCGGCTCCGCGACGTGGAAACCCGTCGCAGCGCGTGGCTGGCGCGATCTGGATCCTCGTTGCCCACAATTGGAATGCAGAAGGTCTGGATCATCGCCGTCTTGTAGGCCGCGGACATCGCCTTGGCGGTCCCCTTGTCGCTGCCGTCCAGCGCCTCGCCGTAGGCCCGCACCGTTCGGCTCGATCCATCATCGACGCTAGTCAGCCGGAAGGCGACCTTCAGGGACACATGAAATAGGAGATCGCCGGCGTCATCGTACCGCTCGGTCACTGTTCGCTTGAGCGCCCGCGGAAGAACGCAAAGGCGGTGCTTTGCGAGAAGCGGAGCGAGCCGGTCGAGCACATCGTCGACCGAGCGGTAGTGGTAGTCGTCAGCCTCGTTGATGCGGGTCTTGGCAATCCCAGCTTCGGCAAGCTCGGCCGAAACCGCGTTGATCGCGGCGTAAACATTCGCGGCGCTCATCAAGCGGACTCCCTGATCGTGATTGCGCCGGATTTGCTGCGCTTGGCCTCGATGCCGTGCCCGAAAGCACGCGAGACATCGTCGTCGACCATCGCCTTGATCGACGCGCACGCCGATGCATGGATCTTCGCCGCGTCCCTGTAAGTGAGCCAATCGAAGGCCGCGGATGCCCAGCTATTGTTCCCTTCGAGACAGATTTCGCGGGTGCCGATTGGTCGCGGCGCCGGCGGAGGATCAGTCGCCACCGGCTCCTTGCCGGTGACGACGCAGTTCCAAAATTGCTCCTCGGCCTTGATTAGTTCGGACTGGTACAACCAGTCGGCGGCAACCTCGAAGACCTCGAACTTGTGGTTGCCAAACAGGACCGACAAGGTCGCCTGCTGGTGGGCCGTCACCGCCAGATTGTGCTGGATCTGAGGCATGTAGCGCTCGAGCACCTCGTCGCTTTTGGCAAAAGCACTGGTGTGCTTGGCTTCAAAGACGGTGTTGTTGCCGACCAGGCCATCGACCGTGCACCGACGCCAGCCATGGCGACTGCAGACAAATTGTTTGCCGACGTCGGTGACCGGCTTGCTGGTCAGCTTCTCAAACCATTGGCGGTTGAACGCCTCTGTCCAGCTGCCGAGCATCACCGAAAGATTGTCGGAAAGGTCCGCCGGCTCAGCCTCGCCGCGTTTTTCCAACCAGAGTTGACGAATGCGATGAGGGTCCCCAGAGAGCAGAATGTTGGCGTCGCTGCCGCCGATTTTCCCTCGACGCGCCGCCGCGTCACCGGACGACGAACGCATATCTTCTAAGCTGGGCCAATGGATTGGCGCAGGCCTTGCGTCAGCCGCGTGATTTTGAATTTCTGGAATTGTCGGAGATAATTCAGGGGGCTGTTTGCGGGAGCGCGGAACTCGGCTCCGGGTGCTAGGCAGGTTCTTCTCAGCATCCCCTGAATGGTTCAATAATCATCTCCGTCAAAAGTGATCCTCTAACGCTGGCACTCAAGGGTTAGATGGTGCTTCTGCACGCAAATTCAAGACGTTGCACCTCTGGACCGATCGCGTTCTAATGATGTCAGCTGTCCGCCGGTGGCGGTGCCGGGCTCATCCAACCCTATGCTAGACCGTCGGCCGGGTACTGGCCGAGCAACACCTCCAATGCCTCGACGGCAGCTTGGCCGGCTTCGATTCCGTCGAAACCCCACAGGCGGCCCATTCGGTCCCACGCGTCCGCACTGGTCAGAAGCTCGGCGACCGCCGCTCGGTGGCGAATCTGACGCTCATCCAAACCGGGCAGCTGTTCTTGGACGCATTTCAGAAACCCTTGTCGACAACGTTCAAGAGAACTCGCCGGAAGCGTGCGCCTGCGCCGGCTGTCGAGATAGGCGCGGAGCAGCTCCTGCTCGTCGTCGTACCGTGGAAATGACGTCAACGGTGCGTCGATGACCTCGTTTGCATTGCGGGGTATCGCGGTCGATCCAATTCGCTTCTGAAGCCGTTCCCATACAGCCAGAATTAAAGTGCCGCGGTTCTTGAAGTGGCGGTAGACCGTGCGCTCGCTGATGCCGGCTCGCTTAGCGACGCTCGCCATCGTGACCACATCCTCACCGTCCTCGCAGATGAGTTCGGCAGCCGAATCGAGAATGCGACGTCTGGTATGCTGCTTATGGTCATCCCGCAGAGATGTCAGGGTCTCTGCCATCCTGTCTGTCATACAACCTGACATCCGGCTGGACAACGCCCCCAGGTTCGAAAAGGACTGCGAACAGAAATCCGCGCTCGATCAGTGCTTTGCTTGCATTCCGGATCGCGCTACAAAGCTGCCTGTAGACGAGAGCTGGCTCGGCTTGGATTTCCATGTGACTCATCAGTAGTCAGTCACAGTCCCCGCCTAACGAATTGGAATCTATAGCGACGAAGCTGCTTGGAGTTCGAAACCTGCCTTTGAATCGGAACGAAATTCATACGAATTAGAGATCTTTGACACCAAACCCGCCGAAGCCCGTCCTTGCATCCATCAAAATTAAGGTTCTCCCTATCGATCCATGTCCCGGTCACGGTGAAGTCGTCGCGCATCGCGATGAGGTCCGCCCGCCCAGCCAAATTGATCCTGAGCGCGATTGAGCGATTGGCTGGGGCGGCAGGATTCGAACCTGCGAATGCCGGTACCAAAAACCGGTGCCTTACCTCTTGGCGACGCCCCAGCAGGCGCATCCGCGATGTGCGGGAGAGCGCGCGTTTATAGACCAGGCGGTCCGGAAGTGAAGCCGCCCAACAGCCTTTCGCCGATTCGTCGAAGCCCTATTCCGCCGCGCCCCGGCGCCGTCTAGCCTCCCTTCGGATTCTTTCCGTTCGAGGGGGCTTTCTCGATGAAACACATTGGCTTGTTACTGGGCGCGACCATTCTCGCCGCAAGCGTCGCGATGGGTCAGGGGACCCACAGGCCGGTCCTTCCGCCCTACGGGTTCGACGCCACTGCGGTCGACACGTCGACCCGTCCGGGCGACGACTTCTTCCAATATGCGAACGGCGCCTATCTGGCGCGCAGCCAAATCCCGGCCGACCGCCCCATCGTTTCTCGCCGGCTGGAGATGACTGACCGCACTGATCAGCAGCTGAAGAGTCTGCTCGAGGAGGCGGCAAACGGTGTCGGCGAGCAGCCGACTGACCTCAAGGGCAAGGTGGGAGCCTTCTACGCGTCCTTCATGGACGAAGCGACGATCGAGCGTCTCGGCGCTGGCGCCATCGCCCCCGAGCTTACTGCGATCCGCAGCGCGCCGGACCTCGCAGCCGTTGCGCACCTGATGGGCGAGAGCGCAACCGGCCTTTATGCCTCGCCGTTCGGCGCAAGCATCGACGTCGATCTGAAGGCCCCGAGGGTCTATGCGATCTCGCTCAGCCAAGGCGGGCTCGGGCTGCCGGACCGCGATTATTACCTGAAGGACAACTTCGCTTCCGAGCGCGAGGCCTACCGCGCTTATGCGCAGCAATTGCTGACGCTGATCGGCTGGCCGGACCCCGCCGGCACCTCGCAGAAGGTGATGGGCTTCGAAACCGCCCTGGCCGAGGCGAGCTGGACCAAGGTCCAGCAGCGTGATCCCGACACCCAGTACAACCCGGCCTCCAAGGCCGGCCTGCAATCGCTAGCCCCGCAATTCCCATGGCAGGCCTATCTAGAAGGCTCGGGAATCGCCGATCGCGACCGGTTCATCGTCACCACCAACACCGCCTTCCCCAAGCTGGCCGCGGTGATCGCCTCAGCGCCGCTCGATACGCTCAAGGCCTGGATGGCGTTTAGAGTGGCCGACAATGCCGCGCCCTATCTCTCGCGGCCGTTCAGCGATGCCCATTTCGCCTTCCGTCAGCAGAAACTGCTCGGCACCAAGCAGCAGCCGCCACGCTGGAAGCGGGGCAAGCTCGCGGTCGGCGGCGACGATTGCGGCGCTAACCCGGGAAGCTGCTTCGGCACGCTCAACTGGGCCGTCGGCCAGCTCTATTCGGAGCGCTACTTCCCCGCCGCGACGAAGGCCGCGATCACCAGCCTCGTCGGCGACGTCAAGGGAGCCTTCCGGCGCCGACTCGCCACGCTCGACTGGATGAGCCCGGCGACCCGCCGCGAGGCGCTGAAGAAGCTCGACACCTACATCATCAAGGTCGGCTATCCAGACACCTGGCGCGACTATTCGAACGTCGTCATCCGCCGCGACGACTTGGTTGGGAATGTGCGCCGCGCCGCGGTCGCCGACTGGGATTTCTATGTCCAACGCAGCAAGGGACCGGTCGACAAGTCGGACTGGCTCATGACGCCGCAGACCAACGACGCCTACAACGGCTCGCTGCGCGACATCGTTTTCCCTGCAGGAATCCTCACCGCGCCGATGTTCGATCCCAATGCCGACCCGGCCTACAATTACGGGGCGATCGGCGGGGTCATCGGCCACGAGCTCACGCACGGCTTCGACGACCAGGGCCGCAAGATCGACGCCAAGGGCGCGTTGCGCGACTGGTGGACGGCGAAGGACGCGACCGAGTTCAAGCGCCGCGCCAAGATTCTGGGCGATCAATATGCGAAGTTCGAGCCGGTGCCAGGTGTCCACATCAATCCCGACCTGACGATGGGCGAGAATATTGCCGACCTGGGCGGGCTGACGATGGCGCTGGATGCCTATCACACCTCGCTCAAGGGCAAGAAGGCGCCGGTGTTAGGCGGCCTTACCGGCGACCAGCGCGTGTTCCTCGGCTGGGCGCAAGTCTGGGCGGGCAAGGCGACCGACGATGCGATCCGCAACCAGACGATCAGCGATCCGCACAGCTTCCGCAAATATCGCGTCAACGGCGTGGTCCGGAACATCGACGCCTGGTACCCGGCGTTCGCGGTCAAGCCCTCGGACAAGCTGTACGTCGCGCCCGCCAAGCGCGCGCGCATCTGGTGACTGGTCGGCCCTAGGCCGGAGTCAGCTCGTTCGGGATCCGGCCGTGCACCAGGTCGTCATAGTCCTTGGCGAGCTGGCGCGTCAGGTTGTCGCCGACCTCGAAGTTCCACGGACCGGCCGACTTCACCGCCGTGATCTCGACTGCGGTTCCAGCGAGGAACATCTGCTCGAAGCTCTCGAGCTCCTCGGGCCAGATCGCGCGTTCGTGCACCTCGACCCCGCGGCGTCGCGCCAGGTCCATGACCGTCCGCCGGGTAATGCCGTCGAGGAAGCAATCCGGCGTCGGCGTATGGATTTCCCCATCGCGGACGAACAGAACATTGGCTCCGGTCGCTTCGGCGACACGGCCGCGCCAGTCGAACATCAAGGCGTCGTTGTACCCGCGCTGCTCGGCATGCTGCTTCGACAGGGTGCAGATCATGTACAGCCCGGAGGCCTTGGACTCCGTGGGCGCGGTGTAAGGCGCGGGACGCCGCCAGGGCGCGATGTCGAGGCGAATGCCGTCCTCGCTGAATCGCGGCTCATAATATTTGCCCCATTCCCAGGCCGCGATGGCGAGGTGAGGCTGGGTCTTGCCAGGCGCGACGCCCATTGATTCCGAACCGCGCCAGGCAACCGGGCGCATGTAGGCGTCGACGAAGCCGTTGGCCTTCAGCACCTCGCTGCAGGCGGCATTGATCTCGTCGACCGACCAGGGCAGCTCGAAGCCGAGCAGGCGCGCGCTCTTGTGCAGCCGCTCGGTGTGCTCCTTGAGCTTGAAAATCTCGCCGTTGTAGGCGCGCTGCCCTTCGAACACGCTGCTCGCATAGTGCAGCGCATGGGTCAGCACGTGGACGCGGGCGTCCCGCCACGGCACCATCTCGCCATCGAACCAGATCCAGCCGTCGCGGTCGTCGAACGTGCCCTGAAGCTCAGCCATGCGCTTATCCTGTTACGGAACTGCAACGCGCCTAGTGTACGGTAGGTGCCTCCGCAAGCGAACTGCTACCGCTCGCCTTGGCTTCTTCTGCAAGCTGCAGGCCGCGCGCGAATGCGGCGTTGATCGTCGCTGCGATAAGGTCGTCGAGCGCAGCCTCACCATCGAGCACCGCAAGTCCGGCCTCGGTCGTTCCCTTCGGGCTCGCAACCCGCCGAGCGATCGATTCCATGTCTTCTCCGGTGGTCGCAGCCATCCAGGCGGTACCCAGCACCGTCTCGCGCGCGACCGTGGCCGCGATGTCCTCGCTAAGTCCGCGCTTGATTCCCGCCCTGGTTAGCGCGGCGATGAAGCGCGCCACATAGGCCGGTCCCGCCCCCGCGACCGACCCCAGGGCCGCAAGCCGCGCTTCGTCGTTCATCCACATCGCGAAGCCGAGCGCGGAGAACAGGTTGCCGATCTCTTCGCGCACGCCCTCGTCCGCATCCGCGGTGAACAGCCCGGTCACGCCGCGCCGGATGGCGACCGGCAGGTTGGGCATCGCGCGAACGATCGCGCCCGCGCCGGGGAACCGCTGTCTGAGGCTTTCGGCCTCTACGCCCGCCAACATCGAGACGACGATCGTCCGGGAGCTCAGCCGCTGGCGCAGGTTTGGCGCAATCTCGTCGAGCTTTTGTGGCTTGAACGCGAGCAGCGCGAGCCTCGGTGGAGGCCCGGCGTCAGCTGCGCTGGTCACGACGCGGGCGCCATCGACCGCCTTGCCGCTCGGCCGGATGACGGTGACCGGCGCGAGGTCCAGCCCTGCGAGGCGCCAGCCGTCGAGGATCGCACCGCCCATGTTGCCGCAGCCGACGAACCAGGTCGGCGCCGGCAGCTTCAGCATGTCACTCATACTTCGCCGCCCTACGCTTCGCCGTGCGTGTCGATCAGCGCGGCGGCAATCGCTTCGCCGGGCGACTTCCCGCCCCACAGCACGAACTGGAAAACGGGGTAGAAGCGCTCGCACTCCTCAACCGCTGCTTCGGCGATGGCTTCAGCCTGCTCGAGGCTGAGACCCTCGCCTTCGCGGGCGTCGAGGATGGTCGAGTGGCGGAAGACGACAAGGCCGGAGCCTGACCACATTTCGAAATGGCCGAGCCAAAGCTGTTCGTTGATCAGGCTCAGCGCCTCGAAGATCGCGGTGCGCTTGTCCGGGCCGACCTTGATGTCGGGGAAGGCGAGGAACTGCAGCACCTGGTCTTCGGGCCGCCACACGCCGCGCAGCTCGTACTGCGCCCAACTGCCCGTCGCCGACGCAACGATCTCGCCCTCCGCCGTGCGCTCGCACGCCCAGCCGCGCGCCTCGAAATATTGCTCGAGGACCTCGATCGGCGCGCCGTCGTCCCGCTCTTCGTGAATTTCTTCCTCGCTCAGGTTCACGCTCCCGGCTTTGCCTTCGGTGCGCGCTTGGCGGTCCCGGCCGTCGGACCCGCGACCTTCGCTTCGAGCGCCGCAACCCGCGCCTTGAGGATTTCGTTCTCATCCCGGGCGGCCGCGGCCATCGCCTTGACGGCCTCGAACTCGTCGCGGCCGACGAAGTCGCTTCCGGCCATCCATTCGCGGAACTTCTCTCGCGCGCTGGCTTCGGCCTCTCGGCCCATGCCGGCGAAGGTGCCGGCCAGCCCGTTCACCATCTTGACCATGTCGTCGAACATCCGATTCTCGGACTGCATCGAACAACCTCCCTTTCGGCGCGGAAATAGGGATTTGCGGCACGATCCGCCACCCTGGGCCCCAAACCTATCCCCAAGTCGCTGAACTATCCCCAGTTTTGTAGGGATTTCAGCCGATCAGCGATTCGCCGGCGCCCGGATTCAGGCTCTCGATCGTCGAGTTGAGCGTCGCCGCGAACACCAGCCACGCAAGATAGGGCACCATCAGCAACCCGGCCGCCTTGCGCATCTTGAGGAACTGCCGCGCAGCCAGGGCCGCGACCGCGGCCATTACGAAGATCACGATCTTGGCGAGAACGATGTCGTGGCCGGCGAAAAAGATCGGCGACCAGGCGAAGTTCAGGACCAATTGGATGAAGAAGAGCGTCAGCGCCGCCTGCCGCCTAGGCGACGGCGGCTCAGCCAGAATCATTGCAAGAGCGATCCCAAGCAAGGCGTAAAGGATCGGCCAGACAACCCCGAACGCCCAGCCGGGTGGCATGAAGCTTGGCTTCTGAAGCGCATCGAACCAGGCGTTGCCATATCCGCTGTTCGACAGCCATCCGCTCGCCCCGCCAAGCAACTCGATCGCGATGACCGCAACGACGGCGATCTTCCACCATTTCTCGCGCCGTGCCTCAGTCATTCTTCACCGCTCCCAGCAGGAATTCGACATTGCCTTCGGGTCCGGTAATCGGGCTCGGAGTCACGCCAAGCACGGTCCAGCCTTGCCGTTCAACCCAGCCTTTCGCCTCAATGCAGACTCGGTCGTGCACTGCGGGATCGCGGACGACGCCGCCCTTTCCCACTTCCTCGCGGCCGGCCTCGAACTGGGGCTTGATCAGCGCGACCAGTCTTGCACCGGCCTTCGCCAGCTTCAGCGGCGCTTCGAGCACCTTGGCGAGCGATATGAAGCTCGCGTCGCAGACGATGAAGTCGACCGCCTCCGGGACGATGCTGCCGTCCAGTGTCCGCGCGTTGGTCTGCTCATGAACGACGACGCGCGGGTCCTGCCGCAGCTTCCAGGCCAGCTGGTTGGTGCCGACGTCGACCGCATAGACCTTGGCCGCGCCCCGGCTCAGCAGCACGTCGGTGAAGCCGCCGGTCGAGCTTCCTACGTCGAGCACAACCGCGCCCGTCACGTCGAAGCCGAAATGGTTGAGCCCATGGTCGAGCTTGATCCCGCCGCGCGAGACCCACGGATGGTCCTTGCCGCGCACTTCCAGCGGCGCATCCTCGGCGAGCATGTCCCCGGCTTTCGACAGCTTCCGCTCGCCCGAGAAGACCGCGCCGGCCATGATCAAAGCCTGCGCCCGCGTCCGGCTGTCGGCCAGCCCCCGACTCACCAGCAGCTGGTCTGCGCGGACCTTGGCTACGCCCGCACCTCTTCGACGCCGGCGCTGTTCACGCGCAGAGCCTTCAGAACGGCCTCAACGATATGCGGCGCGTTGAGGCGCGCCTCGTCATATTGCTTCTCGGGCTTGTCGTGCTCCTGGAAGGCGTCTGGCAGCCGCATCGTGCGGATCTTGAGGCCCGCGTCCAGCAGCCCCTCGTCGCTGGCCAGCGTCAGCACATGCGCACCGAGGCCGCCGACCGATGCCTCCTCGACCGTGACGACCACCTCGTGCGTGGTCATCAGCCTGCGGATCAAATCAGCGTCGAGGGGCTTGGCGAAGCGCAGGTCGGCGACGCTGGTCGACAAGCCTTTCGCCTCCAGCTCGTCGGCGGCCTTTTCAGCCTCCTCGAGCCGCGTGCCCAGCGACAGGATCGCGACCTTCTTCCCCTCGCGAACAATGCGGCCCTTGCCGATTTCGAGCAGCTGAGGCTCTGCCGGAAGCGGCACTCCCCTGCCCTCGCCGCGCGGATAGCGCACCGCAATCGGGCCGCTGTCGTGCAGCGCCATGGTGTGCACCATGTGGCAAAGTTCGGCTTCGTCCGCCGCGGCCATCACCACGAAGTTCGGAAGGGTGCAGAGATAAGCTAGGTCGAACGAACCCGCGTGGGTCGCTCCGTCGGCGCCGACCAGCCCGGCGCGGTCCATCGCAAACCGCACCGGCAGGTTCTGGATGGCGACGTCGTGGACCACCTGGTCGTAGGCACGCTGGAGGAAGGTCGAATAAATGGTCGCGAACGGCCGGTGGCCCTGCGCCGCCAATCCCGCCGCGAAGGTCACCGCGTGTTGCTCGGCTATGCCGACATCGAAAACGCGCTCAGGGAATTGCTCGGCGACCTTGTCGAGCCCCGTGCCTGACGGCATCGCCGCGGTAATTGCCACCACCTTTTCGTCGCGGGCCATCTCGGCGGCGAGCGCCGTCGCATAGACTGCCGTGTAGCTTGGAGCGCCCGGCGCTGCCTTGGCCTGAACGCCCGACACGACGTCGAACTTGACGACGCCATGATACTTGTCCGCCGCATTCTCCGCAGGCGCGTATCCCTTGCCCTTCTTGGTCACGACATGCACCAGCATCGGCCCGATCTCGGCGTCGCGGACATTTTCGAGAACTTCGACCAAAGCGCGAACATCGTGCCCATCCACGGGCCCGACATAATAGAAGCCTAGCTCCTCGAAGAGCGTCCCGCCGGTCAGCCAGCCGCGGGTATATTCCTCCATCCGCTTGAGCCCGCTGTGGATGCCGTCCGGCATTGCCCGGGCGAGCTTCTGCGCGAGTTTGCGCGGGGTGAGATACTTGGTCGACGACACCAGCCGCGCGAGGCTGTTGCGAAGCGACCCGACCGGCGGCGCGATCGACATGTCGTTGTCGTTGAGGATGACGATCAGCCGGTTCCCCGCGGCCGCGGCATTATTCATCGCCTCATAGGCCATCCCGGCGCTGAGCGCGCCATCGCCGATCACCGCGATCGCCTTGCCCGGAGAATCGGCCAGCTTGTTCGCGATGGCAAAACCGAGCGCCGCCGAGATCGAGGTCGAGCTGTGCGCGGCCCCGAACGGGTCATATTCGCTCTCGGCCCGGCGGGTGAAGCCGCTAAGGCCGCCGCCCTGCCGAAGCGTCCGGATGCGGTCGCGCCGGCCCGTGATGATCTTGTGCGGATAGGCCTGATGGCCGACGTCCCAGATCAGCTTGTCATCGGGCGTATCGAACACATAGTGGAGCGCAACGGTCAGCTCGACGACGCCGAGGCCGGCCCCGAGATGCCCCCCGGTCACCGACACCGCCGATATGACTTCCTGGCGCAGCTCGTCGGCCAGCTGCGGAAGCTGGTCCTTGGCGAGGCCGCGCAGGTCCTCGGGATACTGCACCGTGTCGAGCAGCGGCGTTTTCGGACGATCACTCATGCGCCGAGGGACTTACGCGGAGGAGCCGGGGAAGTCACGAAGCTGTCGCCCCGAAGTGACGATTTCAGCCATTGCTCAGATTCTGCTCAGGCCGCCTCGGGCCATTTGAGTCCGTTCTGGCCGATCAGCGCCTCGATCGCTGCGACCGCCGCCTCGAACCTCTGGTCCCAGCTTCCGCTGATCTCGACGAAATTGGTGCGAGGCAAAGCGAGCGCATCGCGCGCGATCCGGTGGAAGCGGTCTCGCTGCTCCGGCGTCCTGTAGACGCGGGTGCCGTCGTCGACGAACGGCGCGTCGGTCCCGAGCATCAGGTAGAGGTCGGCCTTGCGGTGGCACAGCAGCTGGTCGGGCATGTAGCCGATCATCATTTGGCTCCAGGCCGCGGTCATCAGCGCGTCGGTGTCGGCGATGAGCAAGCGGTTGGCCCAGGGCCGAGCGGCCTCGATCATCGCCTGCTGCGCTTCACCGATCAGCATCAGGTCGGCTTCGCGGCAGTCGGTACCGTGCGTTTCGCAGTGGGCGCGGCCGTATTCCGGCACGCTGATCGTCGAGAAGCGCTCCGCCAGCCGCTCCGCCAGGGTCGACTTGCCGACGCTCTCGATCCCGTGGAGGCAGACCGTCAGGCCGTAATGGGCGCGGACCGGGTGCGGCAAATAGTCCCAATAGCGCCATGGATCCGCGCGGATGGCGCTGCTCGACAGCCCCCCAACTCCTTGCGGGTCGGCGTTGAGAATTCGCCCGCCGAGCGGGACGAACAGCCCGCCCACATGCCGGGCGAGGTCCCCGCCATAGCTTTCGCCGGCGAAGACATAGTCGATCGGCTCGGGATGATGCCTTGCGACGACCCGTTTCCATACCCGCCAGAAGTCCGGATCGTCGGCCGGGGCCTGCGGAACCGGCCGCGACTGCCACGCAATGCGGCAATCGGGGAACAGCCTTTGCATCCACCCAAGGCGCGTCTCGCCGAGGATCGGATCATCGGGCAGCGAGCACAGCAGTATCGTCAGTTCGTCCACCAAAGCGCGCGCCGACTGGATCAGCGTCACGTGGCCGGCGTGCGGGGGCATGAACTTGCCCAGGATGAAGCCCCGCTTCACGCGCTTGCTCGCCGCCGCCATTCAACCAACCCCACCACCGAAAGGACCAGGAATAGCCCATAGAGCGCGGAGGTTACGAACAATTGCCGCCATGCGAAAAGCCCAATCGCGATCGCGTCGACGGCAATCCACAGCGCCCAGCTCTCGACGCGCCGGAGCGACTGAAGGCATTGCGCGGCAATGCTGAGCCCGGCCGTCGTCGCATCCACGAATGGCGCCGCAGCATCGGTGAAACGCGCCATCCCCGTTCCCCAGGCGAGTATCGCGACGGCAGTTCCGGCGAGCCACGGCGCCCGCTCGCGCCAACTCATCCAGCGAACGGCGACGCCGTGATCGACGTGACGAGCGTGAGCCCAGGCCCACCAGCCGTAGAGCTGGATGACGAAGAAGAAGATCTGCAGCAGCGCGTCGGAATAAAGCTTCGCGTTCCAGAACACGAAGAAATAGAGCGCGACCATGACGATGCCGAACGGGTAGTTCCAGGTCGACCGGCGAACAACGAGCACGACGTTGATCACGCCAAGCACCGCGGCGACGATTTCAATGCCCCCCATCGACGAATTCAGGACTTTGCGACCATCACCGGGTGATCGTCTAGACGATTTGATGATGACCGCAATTGCCCGCAACTTCCTGCGCGGTTAGCGATTACTGGCTTTCGCAGTCCCCGCAGGTCCCGCGCACCTCGATCACCGGCCTCGGAGCGGAGAAGCCCGCGCCCTTGGCGGCCTCGCGAACGCCTTTGGTCAGCCGGTCGTCGTCGATGTGCACCGCCTGCCCGCAATTGTCGCAAATCAGGAAGATGCAGTCGTGGAGGCAGGCCGGATGCTGGTTGGCGACATAGGCGTTCGCGCTCTCGACCCGCCGGGCGAGGTTGGCGCCGACGAACAGGTCCAGGATCCGGTAGACGCTGTTTGCCGCAACGCGGCGCCCCTGCGCCTTCGAAACCTGTTCGGCGACGTCATAGGCGCTCGCCGGCTTGCCGAAGCCCGCCAGCGCTTCGAACACCGCCGCGCGCATCTGGGTCCACTGCTCGCCTTCGCGGGTCAGGCGCTCGCGCGCCGCGGCGGTCAGCGAGTCCCCTTCATGGAGCTGGTGATCGTGGCTGGTCATGACCGGTCCCAAACGGGTTACTCCCTGCCCGCTTTTCGGGCAAGGAATCAGAAGCTGTGCGCCGCCGCCATCATGTTGAGCCGATGGCCGAGCGCCAGGATCATGACCCCCGCGACGGTGACAAAAGGCTCGACGGGCGCTTCGCCCAGGGTCAGCGCATAGGCCATGACGGTGAGCCCGGTCATTCCGACCGCGGCCGGCAGGACGAACCCGTGTTCGCGCACGCCGCGCCCAAGCGCGACCGCGCCAAGGATCATGGCCAGCGTCAGGCCGACTTCATGAATGATCGGGTTGCCGAGCAAATGCCCGGCCGAAGCGACCATCCCGAGGAGGATGGCTGTCGCGACGCAATGGACGACGCACAGGCCCGACAGCCCGACCGCGATCCGGTCGAGCCTGGTCCTGAATGTCGGCGTCCTGCTCATGGCCGCCGGGATATAGAGGCGAGAATTCAGAGTTACAATATATCATTTGTTCGGAAGTGCACCCTTGCCGCTCGGCGCGGCGCAGGCAAAAGGCGCTCGACCATGACCGCACCGCCAAACCCCCGTGCCCGCCCGCTAGCCGTTTCGAACTTCCTGTTGGCCGTTGCAGGGTTGGTGTTCGCGATGGTCGTCGTCGGGGGCATCACCCGCCTTACTGAAAGCGGCCTGTCGATCACCGAGTGGAACCTGGTCAGCGGCGCGATCCCGCCGCTCACCGAGCGTCAGTGGAGCCATGAATTCGATCTCTACCGCCAAACACCACAATATATTCAGGTCGCCGGACCGGCCGGGATGACGCTCGCGGGGTTCAAATTCATCTTCTTCTGGGAGTGGGTACACCGGCTGCTGGGACGCGTCCTCGGCCTGGTCTTCTTTGTCGGCGTCATCTGGTTCGCGGTCCGCCGCGCTATCCCACAAGGCTATGGCTGGCGGCTTGCGGCTCTGTTCGTCCTCGGCGGTCTTCAGGGCGCGGTCGGCTGGTTCATGGTCATGTCCGGGCTCGAGGGTCGCACCGAGGTCAGCCCGTACCGCCTCTCTGCGCACCTGCTGTTCGCCTTGTTCCTGTTCGCCGCCTTGATCTGGACCGCACTGGACCTTCGCAATCGGGATGCGCAGCCCGCTCGCCTGTCTGGCTGGGACGCACTCGCCCTTGCCGTCCTCGCGCTCCAGCTGCTGCTCGGTGCCTGGGTTGCCGGTTTCCGCGCCGGCTATGTCTCGAACAGCTGGCCGGACATGAATGGCCATTTCATTCCTCAAGGGATCGACTTGTCCCGCGGGATCGGATTCGCGATGACCCACGACCCTTATCTGCTGCATTTCATGCACCGCTGGTGGGCATGGGTCGTGGTCGCGGTGCTCATCCTATTCGCTAGAAAGGTACGCAGAATCGAGGGCGCACGCGCCGCCTCGATCGCCATCCATTCCGCCTTCGGAACCCAAATCCTGCTCGGCATCCTGACCGTGCTGTCGGGGATCGCCATCTGGCTCGCCGTCCTTCACCAAGCGACCGGCGCGCTGCTGCTTGCCGCGACGGTGTGGGGCGCTCATGTCCTCGGCAGCGACCGATGAGCGTCATTTCCGTCTATGCGGTGTTCGCCGACACAGAAGAAGCCGAGCGCATCGGCCTGGCGATGATCGAAGAGCGCCTGGCCGCCTGCGTCAACATCCTCGGACCGATCCGCTCGATCTACCGGTGGAAGGGGAAGACCGAAACGAGCGACGAGGTCGCCGCGATCTTCAAGACGACCGACGAGCGGGCCGGCCAGCTCATCACGCGCGTTGCGGCGCTTCACAGCTATGACGTGCCGTGTGTGGTCGCCTGGCCGATCGAGAAGATCGTGGGCGCCTACGCCGACTGGGTCGAGGACAGCGTCGGCTAGAGGCAGGGAATAAGTGTAACACCTTGTAACATAAGTGAATCGCGCCGGACGCGAACCCTTGTAGACAAGAGTCCGGGGGGTATGCGTTGCCTGCTTATCGTTTCTACCGGCTGGACGGGGCCGGCAAGATCACCAGTGCCGACTGGGTCGCGGCGGATACCGACGACCAGGCGCTCGAGCACGCGCGCACGCGCGCCGAGGGCGACCGCTTCGAGCTATGGGATCGTAATCGACTGGTGGCGCGCGAGACGGGCCAGCGCCGCCGCTAAACGAAGGTCAGCCGCGCTTGCCGTTTCGCGCCTTGAACGGAACGTCGTCGAGCTGCCGCCGCAAATCCTCGATCTCGGCAGAATCCTCAGCGCTCCCGCCATATTTGGTCTCGAGCTCCAGCTCGTTGGGGGTCTGCTCGCGGAAGTAGGTGATCGTCAGTCGCCGGCCGAACACCTCGTCGCCCCGGATTTTCATTTCCGCCTGGTGCTCTGCCGGCAGATTGTCGCGGATCGTCTCAAGATAGCGGATCAGGTCGTCCAGCGACGTATATTCGCTGATGTCGATGAAGTCCTTGACGCGTCTCGGCACGGCCTACTCTTCAATGACGGGAATCGGGGGCTTTGCGCGTTGCGTTGACTAGAGCGGCCTGGCCAAGGAGGCAACGACGTTCCGGCCCCCTTTAGCCACGAAAGACGCGGGCCGCCCGTTGCGGGCGGCCCAACGCCTTACTTCCAATAAGTCTTCCGATACTCCGCCCTTCGGCAGGGCTCAGATAACCCCGAGCAGCCAAAGGATAAGGATCAGGAGCAGGATTCCGCCAAGACCGATATACATACAATCCTCCCGTTTCGTGTTGAGGTTGAAACGGTCTCGGCGGGCCGCTGGTTGCAGTCGTTTCGCTTGCGGCTCAACTGCGGCGGGTATTATTTTACCCGCTCACAAAATGCCGGATTTGCTTGACTTTCCGGCCTCCGGACGCAAATAGCCGGTCCGGCGGCGCCGTCTCTTGCGGCGCCTTTCGCATTTTCAACGAAAGGATCAACGCCATGAAGGCGCTGATGAAGACCACCAAGTCGGCGAAGCCGGCCGAGGTCGAGAAGAAATGGCATCTGATCGATGCCGACGGGCTCGTCGTGGGCCGGCTCGCGACGATCGTCGCCAACCTGCTGCGCGGCAAGCACAAGCCGAGCTTCACCCCCCATGTCGACTGCGGCGACCATGTCGTGATCGTTAACGCCGACAAGGTCCGCTTCACCGGGCGCAAGCTCGACAAGAAGATCTATTACAAGCACACCGGCTATCCCGGCGGGATCAAGGAGATCACCGCGGGCAAGGTACTCGAGGGCCGCTTCCCCGAACGCGTGCTCGAAAAGGCGATCGAGCGCATGATTCCGCGCGGCCCGCTCGGCCGCGACCAGATGCGCGCTCTGCATCTCTACAAGGGCACCGAGCATCCGCACGGCGGCCAGGAACCGCAGCCGCTCGACGTCGGCGCGATGAACCGCAAGAACAAGGTGGGCGCATAATGGCCGACAAGAAATCCCTTTCCGACCTCGGTGAACTGACCAACCCGAAGCCCGAGACCCCCGAAGCGCCCGAGGCAGTCGCCGAGGCTCCAGCTGAAGCTGCGCCGGCATCGGCGAATGGGCACGGCCGCCGTGGCCGTGAAGAAGCCGTGGATGACCACGGCGTTTCGACCCAGGGCCCGCAGATCCAGGCGGTGCTGCGCGAGCAGCAGCTCGACAAATATGGCCGCGCTTATGCGACCGGCCGCCGCAAGGACGCGATCGCGCGGGTCTGGCTGAAGCCGGGCTCGGGCAAGATCGTCATCAACGGCCGCGAGCAGGAAGTCTATTTCGCTCGTCCGACGCTGCGTCTCGTCATCAACCAGCCGTTCGGCGTGGCCGATCGCGAAGGCCAGTATGACGTCGTCGCGACCGTCGTCGGCGGCGGCCTCTCGGGCCAGGCCGGCGCAGTTCTGCACGGCATCGCCCAAGCGCTGACGCGCTACGAGCCGGCGCTGCGCACGGCGGTCAAGCAGGCTGGGTTCCTGACCCGCGACCCCCGCGCCGTCGAGCGCAAGAAGTACGGCCGCGCGAAGGCACGCCGCAGCTTCCAGTTCTCGAAGCGCTAAGCCAGCTCAGATCGAACAAAAGGGCGGTTGGGTCTCACCCGGCCGCCCTTTTCTTGTGCCGGTCTAGCCCCCCAGATCCGCCAACAACGCGTCGAGCTGCCTGAACTGCTCGGGAAGCCCCGTCGCAGAGCCCTGCATCGCTTCCTCGACGGCCTCCTTGGTCGGATAGCGTTCATGGAAGGTGACCAGGGTCCTTCCGCCGAGATCCTCGAAGGTCACGGTCGTGACCGCTCCCTCCTCCTCACCCTCGTCGTTGGTCCAGACAATCCGCTCGCCCGGCACAACCTCGAGATATTTGCCATGAAAGGCCATGGTGCCGCTGCCGTGGGCGAACTCGAGCCGGTATTTCCCGCCGGTGCGCACGTCCATGTCGCAGGAAACGAGCGTGATGCCGAACGACTGCGGCGCCCACCAGCGGCGGAACAGCTCTGGTTGGCTCCACGCCTTGAAGACGATGCGCGGCGGGGCATTGAACATGCGCAGGACGACCAGCTCCGTGTCCGACGGCCGCTCGATCGTCGTCTCGTTCGGCGCCGCGGCCGGATTGCTAAGCTGCTGATCCATCCTGTTCCTCCTGCTTCATCTCTTCAATGACCTGGTCGAGCGCCTGGAACCGCGCCTCGAAGAGCTCGCGGTGCGCATCGATCCATTCCGCCTCGACGGCGAGGCCGCCTTTCCCAAGGCTGCAGTTCCGCACTCGTCCAACCTTATGAGTGACGACGAGCCCTGCCCGCTCCAGCACATGGACGTGCTTCTTCATGCCGGTCAGCGTCATCTGGAAATTCTCGGCGAGCGCGGTGATCGACGCGTCGGCCCGACCGAGCTGGTCGATGATTCCGCGCCGCGTCGCATCGGACAGTGCGGCGAAGGAAAGATCGAGTGCGGGACTCGCATACTGAACCATATAGTTCAGTGTTTATGCGATCCCGCGCCCTCGCGCAATCGGAATTGGGTCGCGGCCTTAGAGCGCGCCGTATTCGTACCGGCGCTTCCACCACGGCCCGCTCGCGCCTTCGTTGCGGCCGAGCGGCGCCCGGTCGAGCCACTGGTAGGCTCCCCACAGCACGTCGAGTCCGCGGCCGTAGGTCGAGTAGGTGTGATAGATTTCGCCGTCGTCGATCGCGAAGGCGCTCATGCCCGGCATTTCCTTGAGGAAGGTGCGCCAGTCGACCCCGCAGATTCCGGCGTGGCTGCCGGGCTCCGCGGGCATTTCCGAGGGCAGCGCCGGCTTGTCCTCGAAATTATAGCGATAGCCCGTGTCCTGCTGGGCGTCGCTGAAGCCGACGAAATAGTCCTGGTTGAAGTCGCTGCCCGCCGACGATGCCCAGGGGAAGCTCCAGCCGGCCTTCTCCTTGTGCGCCTTGATCTTCTCGTAGGGCGCACGGCTGATCCCCCAGAGCATCACGTCGTGATGATAAAGATGCTCCCAGAAACCGTTGAAGCCGTCGGCGATCATCGAGCAAGATGCGCAGGGCGCAGTGTAATCGCGCCCGAACATCAGGTGATAGACGAGCAGCTGCGAGCGCCCGCGGAACAGGTCCCCGAGGCTCTCCTCTCCCTGGCAGGTCTCGAAGACGTAATCCTTGTCGACCTTCACCCACGGCAGGTCCTGCCGCATCCGCGTCACCTCGTCGCCGCGGCGGGTCAGCTCCTTCTCGGCCTTGAGCAGGTCGAGCC
>Ga0070667_100001680_pt1 | contig 19790 bp, 17 predicted proteins | sample KBSS33metaG_FD_64659 | JGI IMG/M metagenome (GOLD analysis project Ga0070667, IMG submission 64659) | Switchgrass rhizosphere microbial communities from Kellogg Biological Station, Michigan, USA - KBS S3-3 metaG | ecosystem: Host-associated > Plants > Roots > Rhizosphere > Soil ... | reverse complement strand
CCCACAATTACATAAGGAACAAAAAAAGACTATGTCTTTGTTTCGTTAAACAAAAAATGAGCCGCAAGCGCAAAGATATGCAGCGACAATTAACAATTCTATGTCCTTGTTTCACTGTTGTGGAGGAATATTTGCCTGTGTATGATATATTGAAAATCATACATGATTATCGGGTTGTTTATGACTATTCGAGGGTAGCCAACTGGATATTTTGGAATGATCGACCGTTATTAGATGGCACTATCACGTGTCTATTTAATGTCAACAAACGTTTGCTGGTGCATTGGAAACATGTATCCACTCAAGAAGTTCGTACTGCTTTAACGGATTGTATTGTTGATTGTACTGCTGTGGACGATGTTGTATCGTGTCTAACTCATGCTGACGAAGTGTGTGCAAAACTATTTCCAACATCACCTTGTGATCAACAAAAGTGCAAAGAAACACTGACTAAACTTGGTCACGACTGTGAAAGAAATATGTGTAAGATGTCTTAATTTAGAGTTTGTGTGAAGTGTCAAAATCCGACATTAATTTAATCCATTTGAATTTTGGAAGAAGAAATGCCGATCCAAAGTGCTTTCCGACAAGCTTCCGGTTCTAAACATATACAGAACTCAACCACACCAAGTTTTCTGCAGTAGATGGTATCTCTAAATTTTACACATTTTTTGCATATTGTTCTTGCATCAGTATGCTGTATCTTTACGTTTGGAAAATGCTCTTGAAGGTAATGAATATCTAACTTCGCAGGAAGTTTTCGATTGCACTTGCGAAATTCTTTCCAAGCGTTTTGTAACGGTTTACAGCCAATAAAACCATTGGATTGACCTCTGATGGAAAACATACTACAAAATTGAGTAAATTCATTCTCTTCTTGTTGCTGTAGAATATTCGGGCGTTCTTGTTGCTGCTTCGAAAAAGCCAATGCCAGCGTTTGTTGTCGTTTTGGAATAGGTGGCATTGATATATTTTCATGTGCTCTTTTTGGGTGGGTAGGTACGAGAATAGATGACAATATTGTAGTTTGTTGCAAGGGAGGTAATGTTGATTTTAATCGAAGAATGCGCTCGCATTGAATGGATTGATTCTCATACATATCCTTTAATGCTTCCTCAGAAATCGCGCCACCCATAGTCATGTTTGTTTCTTGCGGGTCACAGTCCAAATAAAAGACTCGCTGATAAATACTTTCATCAGTTGGTAATGACATACAACATTTCTTGTATGCCTCGCGCAATGTCGCCTCCATCAAGTGTTGTTGTGATGTGGCATCAGGCCTACAGAATTTTGTAGTTACAATAACACAGCGATGTAATATATCTCTGCCGACCGCATCCTGGAGAAGTTTAATGCGCTTAATAACATGCATATCAAATCGAGCGCTGGTTGGTGAAATAATAAATAAGATAGCACAAAGGGGCTCCGCTTTCACTGATACAACCAGTTTGTCAAAATTGATTTCATCCAAACTAAACGTATCACTGATTCCAGGATGATCTTCAAAAATATAAGATTTAGTTTGTTGACTTTGAATTTTGGTTGTTTTAGACTCGGGTTCTGCTGATGTTTCTAACATATCGCGCAAAATTCGTGTGTTCGCATTTTCTGCGCTTCTGGCAAATTTTACGAGCAAATTGGTTAGTGTGGTTTTTCCACATCCAGTTGCACCTTGAAGAATATATCTAGCACGAGACATACTTTCTTCTTTTCGTTTTTAACTAATGCTGACCTACAATATTCTCTTTTTTTTTCAAAAAGTAGTAATCATTTTGTGTTTCTAATGATAAATTTTTTAAATTTTTATTTATTTAAAAAAAAAGAAAAAAAAAATCAAACTTGTAAACACACTTCATCGCCATTCATGACCTAAAAATAGAATTGAATATACAATATTTTTTTTTTAAGGTGAATAATGGATCTGTTATTGATGGACTTGGTTCAAAAAATTCAGAAAACTTCTGAAGCTATGTCATTTGAAACAGTAAGTGATTTATTGTATACACAATATAAGGTAATGTTGCTGACACAAGAACGAACAATTACGCAATGCATTAATGGGAAAGATATTATTATTGATCAAATCAAAGTGAATTCATTACTTCAACCACCACCTTTTGCTTCACTCAGTAAAGTCCGCATTGGAAAAAGCAGAATCCACGGACGTGGTGTATTTGCAAATGTTGATATTAAAGAGACCGAAATTGTAACTTTCTATCCTGCTGATATGGTGATGTACAACACAAAACCGTTTGGTGACGATGTAGAGAATGTGAGCCTCTGTTTTTTATCTGAGCGATGCAAATTACATCTTGAATCAAAAACAGAATGTCAACTTGTGGAAGAATGTTTGGATTATAGAGTGAATGTGGATAAACATTATTCAATTCAGGCACATCCAAGTTTTGCTCAAGATGCAAACTTTCTTGGTCACTTTATTAATGATGGATGTATTGGCAACATGGATAATATGAGTGCAACGGAATATTCACAACAACAGCCAACTACCACAAATTGTTTTTTTGCACCAACCAAAGGAGGTTTGGGTGTAACTGTGTTGGCAACAAAATATATCCCAAAAGACAGTGAATTATTCACTTCCTATGGATTTCCGTATTGGATGTCATTGCGTACAAAAAAAGCCATCGGTCACGAAAAATGGCAAGTAAGGATTTAAACTTAATTAAAAAAAACGTTCAAAAAAATTTCTTTTTTTTTGTGTAAAAAATAAATTATATATTTGCTGAGAAGAAAAAAAGAGTAACAAATACATTTTTTTTCCTACTTAGGTCCCCTCCAATGCAATTTATTAGTATTGTTCCGGGTGACAAAAAAGAAGATCCTCCTAAATGCAGTGTAACACCCGAAGCGCGAGCCTATTTATCTCAGCTGCATACACCAATTGCTGTCGTTAGTTGTGCAGGTCCATTTCGTTGCCATAAATCATGGTTGATGAGCCATATGACAGATCCCAGTGGACAGACGCAAGAGTTCTCAACAAGTCCATCTGTAAGGCCCCATACACACGGCTTATGGATCGCAAGCAAATTTATTGACAAGACAAAAGTGCTTCTCGTCGACACGGAGGGGTTGAATGCTCCAAATTCAACAGATCAACTCGATACCACAATATTAGCATGTAGTATTTTGTTGTCAACAAAACTTATATTCTGTACAAAGGGGCGTATTGATTCGACGGCTTTTGACAGCTTGCAAAGTGCAATTGTGATGGCACGATGGTTTAGCAACAAGTATGCTAGTTCTGACGAAACCAAATCTGAACATGAGTTTTTAGTCAGCAGGCCACAACTTACTTGGATTATTCGCGACATGGCCTTACAGTTGTTGGATGCAAACAAGAAACCCATCACAGCTTCGCAATACCTTGAAGAAGCATTGGAAAGTGCAAATCCAGAACTTCGCAACTCGCTACAACAATTATTTGTTTCGCGAACACTGGTACCTATGGTATACCCTGTGAAGCATGATCACGAATTAGAGGATATGCGCATCCAAAATCTAACGCCCGCTTTTAAGCGCGACATACAAATTGTGAAAGCCAATATTTGTGACTCCCAGCCCAAAAAAATCAATGGACAAGACATGACGGGTCTTGTTCTATTGAGCATGGCAGATGCACTGTGTACTATTTTATCAAAAGGTGGTATGCCATCGCTGACGCCTATATGGAAAAGTGCTACACTGGCAATCAATGCTGAAATTCGTCATCAAATTGTCCAAAGTTTCACTGCAAGTCTTCATGACCAATTCACTGTTGAACCCCAATTGTGTTTCTGGAGTACGCAAGAAATGCAGAACCAAATGATAAATGCACTCAAGACATGGGCATCAAAGCAAACTTTATGTGATGCAAATGATGCTATATTGATGGTGGAAAGCTGCTGGCAGTCCATTCAAACAGCATCTCTTGCAAAATTTGAGATATGGAAAGCAAACATGGTAAAAAACGCAAACGATGTTGCGCATTTGTTACCTATGCCAATGCGTGAAGCTGTGGTCCCCATATTTGCGAAATGTGCTCAGTTGGAACAAGAAATAGTTATTTTTAAAACCCAAGTTGAAGATGCACAGGCTGCAATGGAGCATTTGCGTTCTACTCAACATTCAAGTTTAGGATCCGCACTATCAAACGAGGAAGAGTTGCGCGTATCCAAACAAGAGTTGCAACATACGAAAACAGAATTAGAAGAAGTGATTGCAGCACATGCTACATTTCGTGAAGCAACAGTCGAACGTCAAAAGGCACTAAAACAATCTGTTGTTGAGCACAAGCTCGAAGCACAAGCATGGCAAGACAAAGAACTGCAACTCACAAAAGAAATAACACAACTAACAAAACGAATTGAGGAGACACTGCGTGAAAAACAAGCAGCTAGCACAGAATGCAATACATTACGACAAACAGCAAAAGATGCACAAACGCTCATCGCAACTGAAACGCGCAAACGTTCTGCTTCAGAAGCGAAATTGATGGGATTGGAAACAGAAGTCAATTTTTTGAAACAAAACAAAGTTCAACTGGATAGTAATTTGGCATCGTTAACAAGTGAGCAACACAAGCTGAAAATGGATAATTTTAAGTTTCAATGTCTCCTCGAGATGCGCGGCGTCTAAAAAAAAACAAAAAAGAAAAAAAATAATGTTAGCAACAGGATGGGAGATTTTTTTGTATGTGTTGTTTATTTTAGCAGCAATTACATTCATTGTGTTGGCATGGGTTATTTGGCGTCCCGTAAAAACAACGAATCAAGTCACAGAAAACCATCTACAATCAAATTATGATGTTGGTAATGGGCAAATTGTAATGAATCGCGATGTTGTACCGTTTCAAATTTTTACAGGCGAACACAATCGTAACGTGCAGAATGCGGCGACCTTTTCGGATACGATCATTGGAAGTGCGCTCGTAACTGGTTCAGACAAAGTAGTTGGTAATTCGTTTCAGATTTTCAATGAAACAACAATCGTGATATCGTTGCAAATAATTGCAGATTTTGTTGGTTTGGACGAAAAAGACTCCACAGCGCGCACCGTTGCAATCTACAATCTCGATACGCGCCAGCTTTTGGTGTCGGCACAAGTAAGCGCGAGTGATCCATTAGAAAGTGGATTTTACACTTTTAGGTTGGATCCCAAGGATTATGTATCCTTGACAAATTTCGTTAATTACGCAATTGTATCGACTGTATCGTCCTTTTCGGATTCGACATTCGTGGCTGCAAATACAGTACAAGTCTCACAAAGTATTCGACTGTTGGGACGCGCCGAAATTGCAGGTACAAGCCTCGTATTGCCGCCAACCGATAGCTTTGTACCACTTGTAAACAATTTGGCATTTGGAGGATTTCAGATTCAAGGTTTCAACAAGCGACAAGTTGTGTTTAGTGTGGATGCTGTCAATGGATATGCAACGGTACCACCGAATTATGTGTACAATTTAAATGTGAGCACAACATCCAGAACGACAGTGCAAATAGATCCTGGACTGTGTATTGATTTCATGAACTATTTTAATATGGTGAATCCAACGGCATTAACATTGTCCACGGCTGTTTCTGGAGTACCAAATGCACTAGACGAAGGATCTGTGGCACCAAATCAATGGTATGCTATTTTTTTAATGTTTTCTACTTCGCAATCGCTTCCAGTTGCAGGTTTAATCTCCAAAAATCGCCAACAGCCCGTAACGACACCTATTGGATACAACACTTTTCGTCGGGTTGGATGGGCACGCACAGACGAATTTGGTGTTTTATTAGGAACGACGCAATCCGGGAATGGCGCGCGACGCAATACTGTTTATAATCGCGCTGGAGAGATTGCAGTCGTACAAATATTCACACCTGCGCAAATTATAGCTAATGATGTGTTTCCAGTGCCGCTTGATTTAGTATCTCCATTAGGCACGTCGGCGGTATTGCGAGTTCGTTATTCAAATGGAAATGTGAAACCAGGTGGAGGTGGAATGGAGTTTGATTTAAATTTCCGATTGATTGGATCACTTGAAGTATTTGCAACTGTGCGGCTATTAAACACTACAGTACCAGGAGGGAACGTCGCAGCAGATGCGATTGTAACAATTGCAGTTCCGCCCATTCCTTTGCCGCATGCCATTGAAATGACGATTTCTAGTTCAGATATTCCTGTAGAAAACGTAGATGTCACAATCATTGTTCAGTCATTCTTCGATGATCTCTAATAAAAAAAAAAACAAAATAAGAAAAAAGAATGTTATTTTGGTTCGTTATTTGCTGTATTCTTTTCGTCGCCTGTTTAATCACTTTTATTTTAGTGCTTAGTTTAGCACCGAAAACCAAAACAAATCCACCTTCTGTGCCTTTAATTGATCATCGACCAGGATTTCCCTCTGGGCTAGGACAAAGCTTTGTGTTGTCTGACGGTGTGCTTAAACTCGCAGAACCATCGAAACCGCTTAGTGTTTCTCTAACAAAAGATGGACCTATTACAAATGCATTTGTGTTTAACAATCTCGAACCAATCGGATTCCCATTAATCGTCGAAACAAATAATACGTCACGCGGATTTTATTTTCAAGTGTCGGTGCCTGTAAGTGTTGTTGGACTGCAGATTATTGATCAATTATTTACTTCTGGGGTTCGCGTTATAGGAATATATGATGTCAATGCAAACCGACTGTTGTATACTACAACCATTTCAAAGACCGTTGATCAGTTAATTCAAGGCTTTCGAACACAAACCTTGGCCATAAGAGATCAAGTACCTCTCGTGCCAGGCGTATTGTATGCGTGCTGTGCAGTCGTTTTGGTAGGTGATAGCTACGTACAAGCTTCCGATGTGGCACAACCCATTAACATTATGAAGATGGCGCCATTTTTCAGCACGGAGGGAGAAGTTGGTTTTGTGGCATCGAATACATTAGTATTGCCAACTAATTTCAGTTCTGCCTTTCAATTAACATCACCATTTGGAAGTCTTCAATTGCAACAAAAGAATTTTTTACAGAGCGTATTTGACGTCGATACACAGTATGCTCGTTTCCCACCAAGATACATCAACGGATTACGAGTAGATGTAACAGATGCTAGTAGCGCAATTGCAAGGCCCGGCTTCTGTAGTTCAGTGTACGATGATGGCAATATTTTATCGCAAGATCAAACATTACAAGTTACGCTGGTTGCCAAGGCGCCAAACACGTGGTATGCCATTTATGTGGCGGATGATAGTCCGGTAGGAACATATAACCCACAACTTATCATTTCGGAAAATGCCGCTGAAATTCCTGATTTTCGACGTCAACGCCGTATTGGATGGGCTCGCACAAAGTTGCTGTCATCTGAATTTTTCACATCGGAGCAAGAAGGAAGTGGTGTTAGTCGAACAACCATTTACATGGAACCGGCAGATCAAATTACTTTAAGTTTGGCAAATGCCGTTCCAGTATCCTTTCGTTTAGGTCTCATACCTCCCACTGCCGACCGCACGCAGATTCAAGTCACAGCTGTGTTTGCACAACCCGGTCCATTGCCTGATACCGTTTTCCAAATTACTGTTGAAAGTGTGTTTCAAGGTGTGCCGTCATTCACAGTGTTAACATTTATTCCACAACAATCCTACCAAATACAGACAATGACAATCCCCGTTAACTCTGCATTGATTCCAGCGTCAATTCGAGTACGTGCTAATTTTGATGGTGCTGGCGTACCAAACCCAGAATGCACATTCAGTATTTTACAGTATGTGGAAGACTTGTAATAAAAAAACCAAAAAAGAAAGAAAAAAAAAAGGAAAAATGCATCCGTTTACTATCACCTTAATTGTTTTTTTAATTATTTTGCTCGTGGAATACATTGTAACTGCCATTATGAGCAGCAAGAACTCATCCACTACAACAGTCACGACAACCCCAGATCTTCAACAGGCGTACGATGCTACGAACTTTCAAGATAACATCGCAGTTGAATTAGAATCAAAACCATTTAGCGTAACGAGCACTACACGCGGATCTCTTGTGCGTAATGCATTTTCGTTTACGGATGCTACAACTGGTGCATTGAATTTTACAGACAATCGCTTAAACGGCTTTTTATTTGAGCCACAAATCGCTTTTAATATTGTGAGTTTGCAATATATTTTCCAGTACAGTCCCATTACCACGTTTCACAGATTTGCCATTTATGATATGGTTACTCTGCAAGAGATAACAACGCCATTGGATAGCGTAGTGGACAGCAAGCTAGATCCTGTGGATGAATTTGGGTTTGTGACACACACCCTTGCGACTCCCATTCCAGTTCTTGCGCAGCGCTCTTACTCAATTGTGTGTTTGGTAAACGCAAACGATTTATATGGGCCATTCACCATGGCACAATATTTGAATTCCATTGCAGTCCTAGGAAGCGCGTTCACTCCGAACACAACAACTATCAGTTTGCCAGCCACTTTTGGAACCACAAATACGATACGCACATTTTGCTCGTTTCAGACACAACGCGTCACTGGCAATCCACAATCTGTATTTGATGTTAATTTAGCAACTGGGGGATTTGCTCGTTTTCCTCCTGCGTACATTCGTGGACTGACGATTGCTGTTGAGGGAAATGGCCAGAATGTTCTGATTGATGCCGGATTTGCGAGTTCGCAAGATAACGAAGCTAACTTGGTCTTGCAGCTGGGCGTTTCTGTTTCTTCGCAAAATGGTGTGAATGGATTGGATGTAGGTACTGTGGTATCTGGAGAATGGTATTACGTGTATGTGATTGGTTCAAGCAACGATATTACTGTGAAAACAGCAGGGTTATTGTCTCTGGGACTCACAGAACCACAAGTGTTGCCAACGGGATATGATGTGTTTCGACGTCTTGGATGTGTGCTGGCTAGCTTTTTGGTTGGTGATGCACCTGCTTTTGCGAGGATGCGGCAAGAAGGTGACAACACAAGTCGCACAACCCTTTTCACTGGCGAAGTGAATGATCATTTATTTTTCTCCGAGTTTACAAATGGAGGAACAGGGACTGATTACATCCCGATTATGATTGCTCAAGTTGGGGATGGTGTTCCACTTGTGCCGCCGCCTGCCACTCGAGTTAGCATTAATGTTCGAGGAACAGCACTCACAGTCGGTCCAACAGTGCCTCAAAACAACATGCTTGTTCGTTTTCGAAAACGTTTTGCGGATGTAGACGGAGTGTGGATCATTTCAGTGCCAAATGAGGCGTCTTTTTTAACACCGATTACTATTGGCTTGCAAGCAGTGCCATTACCTCATGAAACAGAATGTCGTATTTACGCGGTTGATGGCACGGTTCCTGCTGGTACCGACTATCGGTTGGATTTTTTTGTCACAGCATTTTTCGAAACCATTTGAATCACCCCCTTTGCTACAGTTTTCATTAAAACATTCTTAAAAGAAAAACAAAACAAAAAAGAAAGAAAAATGGCGGGATCCATTCGTAAAGCAAGTAGGGCTCGGAAATCATCAAAAACGTCAAAGACATCCAAAAAGAAGTCTTCGCGCAAGTCTTCTTCGCGGCGCAAGCCAACTGCGTGGGTTAAGTATGTTAAAAAATATCAAAGAGATCACAAGATTGAGTCATATGGTTTGGCGATGCAACAAGCTGCGCCAAGTTGGAATGCCCGCAAGAAATAACTGTGATTGTTGTGTTTCTCATTGAGCAATAAAAAATTTATTTTTTAAGTCTAGACGGTCAATAACACACAGTCTTTCAAAACCTCTCCATAGTTGTTTTCTTCATTTGGCTTGAAAATATCCAGCTCGCCATCTGTTTGGTCGTAATGGATATACACTAAATTTAATCCACGCTTTAGTTCTGCTGCTGTGATGTTTTGTAACGTGCACAATAAAATTTCATGACCCATAGCGAGTGAGTGGCTGTAATACACGCCATCGCGATGATATCCGTGCGGGTTAAAACGAATATATAAAATAGGCACGTCTGTGAATTCCTTGGTTTGCTGCAATGCCTGCACGATGTTAAAAACGCGTTTTAAATCGCAGGGGTATTGGCGGTGTCCAAATTCGTCATTTCCAATAAGCACAATGGCGTTTAGAAGGGCAGAGTATTCTGATAAGAAAAAATCAGGTCTTGCAGAAGTACTGTCACCTTGTATATTTTTGCAATACGTGAACTTAATATAATTCATCCAGTCTCGCTCAATTGCAATATCTTTTGATTTTAAGAATTCCGCAAGTTTAGTCTCGGATTGCAGTTTTTTGCCAATTCCTTCTACTGTATGGTTACGTTCAATGTGAACATCCATATCTCGTGCCGTTTTGGTGCGAATGGAACATGGAATATCAGTTTCGCCACACTGTTGATCACCGCCATCTTGCATCTTACATCCAAACTCATACGCTCGTTGTATCTCATGTTTTTTAATATGTCGTTGTATGTCTGATTTGTGTTTTGCGCGATGAGAACAATGATCACATTGAAAAGGTTTTTCATCAGAATGACAGGACCGTTTATGACTTGCCCTGCCGCTCGAAGTTGAGAATGACTTTCCACAATTCTTGAAATCACAGATATATGGTTTTTGACCAGAATGAATATGCTGGTGTGTTCTTAAAGCTGCGATTTCTAAAAATGCTCTTCCGCAATCAGGTACGTCACAAATGTGTGGTTTTTCTTGTGTATGTGTACGTTTGTGTGCTGTAAGACTGCAAGAAGCTGAAAACGCCTGTCGACAATCTTCGAAATTACACACATATGGTTTTTTTCCTGTGTGTATACACATGTGGCGAGAGCGATCGGATGAGCTTGCAAATGATTTTTTACAACCCGCAAAATTACAGGCGTATGGTTTTTCATGAGTATGTGTGCGCTTGTGAAGAACCAAAGTTCCAGAGTCTGCGAAAGTCTTCACACAATTTTTAAAATTACATATGGTTTTTCCCTTGTGTGCGTACGTATGTGGCGCTTCAGATCACTTTGTAATCTAAAGGCTCTTCCACAATCTTTGTGATCACACACGTGCCGTTTTTCTCGTTTCCTCACATTCGGCGTTACAACAACTTCAGCTTTGCGTTTTTTCCCATGACGTTTACAGATTTTTTGAGCAATGATTGTTGCTTTTAGAAAACAGGATTCACACAATATGTTTTCATATAAACACAACTGTCCATCCTTCCAAATAATGCAGCCGTGCTCAGACTTCCATTGCAACATTTCGGTAGAGTTCTCGACAGGATAAATGTAATAATTTGATGTTTTCGTTTGAAACTGCGTCGGTTTAATAAGTTCGCTTAATAACTCTCGAACACCAGTGCCAACAATAAAGCGGGCCATCGGTATGTTTTGTCGAAACAGCTCTTTGCATTGCAGTTTCGCAGTTGCACTTGAATCCACGAGAAACACGGGCTTTCCATCAATTCTCCAACAATCGAGAACAGTCATAAATTTTTTTCTTTAGTCTTTTCCAATTTGTGAAATGTGAAGGAAAAAAAAGCTTTTTGTTTTAGGATGGACGAAAAAAACACTGAAATTCTGCATGGTATGATCAATCGATACATTACGCTTTTCAGCGCATGGTCTCTGCAGGACCCAATTATGTTTTTAAAACACAAAAAAACGCGTGATGCAATGAACTTATTGTTATCAAAAGCGTTGACAACAGATGAAGCGGCATTGGCACATTTTGATGCGCATCCATTAACAGTTTCAAACCCAAGTGTCATTAAAGTGCTCCAAAACAGCATATGTGGTGGACCTCAAAAAATAGATTTTAATTTGTTGGTGTTCGGGTTGCTGATGTCGGAAGAATTGTTTTTAAGTGGTATACAAGAGACACACCAAGCACACCTACAAGAAAAATGTCGTGAGCTGATGTTTGCATGTTTTCCATATGCCAAGAATATGAACGGGTGCATGCTTGCATTATATTAAAATAAAGAGTTTGCTAAAAATGAGTCGTCGCAAGTCTTCTGTTAAAGAGACTAAAAAAGCGAGCGTTAAAAAAACTCGAAAGCCTGGTGAATTACATACGTGGCAAACCTATGTTATATTTTATCGTGATGCTAAGAAAGACCCTGAAACAGGCGAGAAAATGAAATTTTCGGAAGCCTTAAAGCAGGCGAAAGAGCCATGGTTAGTCTACAAAGCAAGGCATGGGCTTGATGTGCCAAAAGTCAAGAAAACAGCCTCATCACCCGATCTGATGACGTGGTCTGAATTTATTGCCGAGTGGCGAGAGACGCATCCCGAATACTCGTTTAAAGATGCCTTAACTGCCGCGGGAGCTGATTGGCGTGAATACAAAACTGCACACGGGCTTTAGTTTTTTTTTTCTATCTTCCTTTTTATAATAAACACATTTCAAGATTTTTTCCGAAACAAAAAACTTTCTCGTTTGTGGTTACGATGCTATTTTTGTACAAATTGTGGCGTATTAATGCAAAAAGTGCATAAGTTTTGGGCAACAAAAAGATCCTCGAACGTTCATGCACGGTAATCAATATTGCTTGTAAGAGGGAAAAAACAAATCCCAAATAGCAGTAGATCCTATTTAGAGTCGTCTTAAATCGAATAATAACAATTGAAATACTTTTAATTTTAAGAGCATCATCCCATAAAATGCATAAAAAGCTGGGAATAGGATACAATAAGATTTTCAATTGGTCCTTCAATGTGCAATGCACATCGCTGTCCTTCACGGATGTCCATAATAGCACTCAAGAAGATACATTGCGGGTTTCCTAACATTACTACTACCATAAAGTTTGCAGTTGGTTTCCCATTTGTATATCCACACACCACATAACGCACATTTGATTCCAACTTCCGTATTTGACTTGCCCATATTGAAAATTTTATAGCATGTGTACCACTTTGTGAACATGGGGGAGATATTGGATAAACATTGTGTGCTTTTCCACAACTTTTAGTACAATTGCTTTTTCCACCAACTTCAAACGAAGTCATTTGATCATATAAGTGGCATCCACACTCGCAAAAACAACCTACATATGCAAGAATAAAATCCTGCAATGGTTCCAATAATAGCGTTGTGGCTTTCAAAGAAATTACAAGTTGCTGAGTAGCACACGCTATAATATCATCCATTGTTAATTAACCTAAAAAAAACAATGACTAAAACAAAGGAACGAAAAAGAAAGCTTTGTTTTTTAGGTGTACACAATGCTTGAAAGACGTGAGTTGGGATGTTGTTTTATTGCGTTTACAGTTGTTTTTTTAATAACTACAGTTTGTACCATTTTTAGAGGATGTCATCCTATCTTATGCCCATTGCTTGAAGGACACTATGCACGAGCAATTAACGAATCGTACTTTAAGCAAAAAGAATGTACAAGTTGTACAAAATATGACGACGGTGGAATATGTGTCGAAGAAAGCCCTTATGATTGTTCTTATTGGGCAACGGATCTTATTCTTCTTGATAAAAATGAAAGTTGCGTCATTGCTGTGCAAGTTCAACAAACACGGTTTGTGTTTATTTTTTATAACCCGCTAGATCAAACATGTGTTGAAAATTCGAGTTTAATTCAAAATCTAGCAATAGTTGGTATGGTATTCAGTGCACTTGCGGCTTTAACATTTCTTGTAGCAGCTTTTTTATGCTTGTTAAAGTAAAAAATAAAAGAATGTCTTTTTTTTAAAGTATCGGAGAAAGAGATAGAATGAAAAAAAACCTATTTTTTTTCTTTCTTTGACTTCCCGAGAAGTCCAAAAAACAGCAAAATAAGAATTAGTAAGATGACAGCAACCACAATACCAATATACACGATTAACGGCGTTGGGTTATTTTGTGGGGCTACGCTTTGAAAACATTTACCTTGCACACATCTGTGAATTTGCACGTCTCCATAAATTTGTTGACATTGTGCGTCATTTTCACAGGATGTAATACATTTTCCATTGTTACAAACAAACCCGGCATTGCATTGACTATCATCGACACACGCGTCTTGTTGATTCACCAAGCATTGCTGTGAAATCAAAATGCCTCCATTAATTAGCTTTACATTCACCAAATCCAAAGCTTGATTGCATATAACAAACGTTCGATTTCCACACCGTTGTTGTTGGTACCTAACCACATTGTTGTCCTGCGAGGAAGTACCTGTGTCACAATCTTTCGCAATACATGGCAAGTTTTGAGAAAGCGGCGCCAACATACTTGAGGGAAGTGTGTCCGCCTGCGGCACAAGTATGTGGAAAAGGCGCGAACCGCCAATGCATGCACATCGCGTATCCACAAACGCGGCCGACTCCGGATCTGGTATTTTGAGAGCATTCCAACAAAAATTGGACTGCATGTCAATGGCACGCCCCAGTTGTTCTTCGTTAATCGAAGTCCATTGCGCGAAGCGTTCATTGTTAAACCCATTGAACACTAACCGCAATCTCAGTGCATGTGTTACATACAACAAATACAGTCCATTGTTCGACGAGACTGCAAAGGGTGGTACAAGAATTGAAAAAATCGCTCCATCGGGCGACGTGTTTGATCTGTCATGCGTATGACTCTCCCACATGACGTTATCCTTTGCATCCAACACTTGCACATTGGAATCGTCAAACAGCAACGCGCGATTGCCTGTTGCGCACAAAGCATATTCGTTTGCGCGTTGCAAGGTGCATGTAACAAACGCGAAATTGTTTGCAGTTGGATTTGTAATCGCTGTCGCAACTAAGCGAAATGTCTCATGCGGAGAACGTACACATTCCGTAGGCAATACAGTGATTAATGAAATTGGTGTGCCACTTGTTTTCGTGCCTAAATACCAGTTTGAATTTCCAGGATTGTAAATGTGTGGGTCCAACGTATCTGGTTCGCCATAATCGCTGCATTTTGCAAGAGCGGGATTGTACAGATTGAACTCGGTTGTCCACACTGTTCCCCATGTAATTGGATCTGGGTTATGAAGCCTATACAAGATCCCAGAGCGAAAGATCCAAACATCATTGCCATCTGGCGAAATCGCAAACACGTACAAATTTGCAACATCCAAGTCGTTGATATTCAGTCCCGAAGTAACAAGCACGGTGCCAGGTATGTCGTCTCGTAAGAAATTCGTAACAAAATCATTCAGTATATACAATCGGCGTGTTTGATTCAATGATTCTGCTAAAAATATACGCGCGAGCCGTACTTGTATATCTGTTGCTAAACCACCTGTTTGTGTGTTTAGTGTGAATGTCGCCGTTATCGTATCCCACATACTCGTTCGCATAATGATATGTTCTAGATCTGTTTGTGTGGAATAACTCCCCATTTGTACAAAGGTGTTCGTTGTTGGTGCCACATTTGGACTTTCACCTTCATTTTGCAAGATCCAAAAATCGTACTGTGGTGTATGAAAACCATTGTTATCAAACACAAACATGTGTATGAAGATAGGTGGTGCAAACGGTGTAAAACTGTTGAAATTCGCAGTTGCACAAAGCAATATGCGCGCATTAAAAAATTCAGACTGTGGAACAAGGTTTAAAAACGCAAGGACATAATCTGTTAGTTCGGCTCCCGTTTGCCCAAATGTTGCAAAAGGCGACAAAACAGGATTGTTTGAAACAGTGTTTTCAAATAAATAGATATTCAGAATCCATTGCTGAAATTTACCGGTTTCTTGCGGATCGTCTTTTGTAAATACCGCTACATTGATACGATTGTTAAATTCAAACATGATCATTTTGCAGTATCGTGTTGTGGGTGTTGGGTTTGGATGCAAGGCCCATTTTTGATTCACAAAAAAATACAGTTTGTCACTGAACAATGCAAATCGCACAACACCGCTTGAACTTACTAGTACACTCTGTGCCCCGTTGTTTGCACCTTTTACAACTACTTCTTCTTTTTCTTCGTCCAACATCGTAACAGCTCGTACAAATCCATCCGACTGTGCCTCGTATAAAATGCCATCTTTTGCAGCGTGTAAACAAACGCAATTATTGGCTACAGACATATCAAAAAAATTCGGCAATGTGTTTAAACCCAGATAATCTCCTTGCAGTCCAATGGGTACATGTGTCGCATCACCTTGGACGGAAATCCATTGATTCGTTGGACCGATCGTGCTTAATAATGCGGACTCCCATATGCTAGGTAAATCATCTGGATGTGTAATAGCTCCACGGACTAATTTTTCAAAAATCGCATCGGGGTGATCGGTTTGTGTGATGACTGTGGAACACATGTTGTTATTCATGCTTATGGTCGTATCTGGAGGAATCAAACAAAAGGTGTTAAAGGGATCTGTTAGAAGTTCATTGCACGCAGCAAACACACTTGGTGCCTGTAACCTAAACCCATCTTCGTGTTTTGATTCGTCAACGGCTTTGTCCCTGGAGCTATTTACATCTTTGCCTTGTAACGAATTTACATTGGAATCACAAAAGGACATTAAAAACTTTTTTTTTGTATTCCTAATTTGTTTTTTTGTTTTCATGGAGTTTCACCATTCCTTTTTTCTTGACTTTGCAAAGTTTCAAAAAACACCGACATTTTGTTCATGTCATTATAACAGAACAAATATCTTCGCAAAATCAGGAAAAATGGTTTTAATTGCATCAAGGAGGCAAGATTGGCAAAATGTGATTTATTTTTAACAGGATGCAAACACATGTCATGTCATTTCTTCATAATGTTAATACATCACAACAAGCACCTCTTAAAGTATGAAAAACACCCGGTTGGGTCGACTTATTTTTTGCATGCGCGAGTCATGAAATTTTTTTAGTAATCAATTAAAAAGATAAGAAACATATCTTCTTTGCCGAATTAAAAAAAGATAACCAGAACATAACATAAGCATATTACAAACAACTATACACACAAAAAATAACCCCAACAACAAAAAACCATTCACACTTTGATTGATACAGATAGAAATTTTCCATCCCAGGGATACTTATCCAACCCAGCCACAGCAGATTGCGCTTCAGAAGGTGTTGAGAAATCAATAAAACCAAAGCCGCGAGTACGATTGGTGATCTTATCCATTGCCACATAAGCATTTAGCACAGTTCCATATCGCATAAAAAGTTGACGCAGCGTATCATTTGTTGCGCTTGCGGGTAAATAAAATACAAAGCATGTAGAGTTGGGAATACGGTTTGAAGATTGACTTGAATGAATACTATGAAGGCCATCTCCTTGTGCATAATCAACAGAGCATTCCAGGCCGCGTTCTAAGTTGCGCTCAAGAGGGTCGTGTTCCAAGTTACGCTCAAGAGATCTTCCCAGGCGATTTAAATTTGATACACCAGAATTAAGTAAAGATGAACCAAAGCCAGAGGGTGGCGTGCGTCCCACATGCAAAGAAGGATAAGGAGGAGCAACACTAGTTGATCGAATGGTTTGCGCCACCAAAGCATTTGCATGCATGGGTTCTTGTTGCCACAATAAATCACGATGCGGTTTTGGCTGTGCCTAAACAATAACATTTTTTAAAAAGAAGTCGAACAAAAAAAAATAAAGAGAAAAACAATAAACAAACCGCTGTAACCAATTGAGCCAAATTGCCTTCTGGAGAAACAAAAGCAGCTGCACGGGCCAACGTGAGTTTGATATGTGACAGGTTATCTGCATGAGCTGTAAAGGATTCCAACGAACGATCAATCTTGCGCATATTGTCTTCAAATTCAGTCATGGCGTCTGAAGAAGGGCTCTGCGTTTGTAAAACAATTTCTTGCTGTTCACGAAGCTGTCGCAATTTGATTTGCAATTGGAGTTGCAAATCCACAAGGGCACGTTGTGCTGCTGCAAATCCACATGATATAGAGGTTTCAACACGTTCAAACAAGGCGCGGTGAGAGGCGTCGATTTGCATTATAGTACCAGGTTCAGTTCGGCACTTGGATTGCCATACGCGACCATCCTGCTCATTTGCTTCATTGTTCCACATCTTGATCTTCACCTACAAAAAAAAATATATGTATCTCAGCTTTTTTATTTTTATTTTTACATGCAGGGAGAGGACTAAATATATTTCTTTTTTTTTGAATTATGACGAATTTGTTATACTTCTTTTTTTTCCCGTGATTTTAAATTTTAAATTAAATAAAAAATCTCGTTAAGGTTTATTTTCTCGTAACGCATATTTTATCATCCAATATCTAATTTGTCGCCATACAAAGCTCGCATTAAAAAAAACACCCCGGACCAAACCCCCATCCCCTCATATTTATCTTTAGACCTAAAATTACGGACCAATTCCAGAATCCCATGCATTTTAACACAAAAAAAAAATTAAAACATTACTTAAGATTACAAATTACACATGTTTTTTGTCCTTTAAGAATTTAATTGTTAGCGTTTCTTTTGATCGGCAACGATGAAACACCATGCCAGGAGCCAAATGTTAAGTGGAAGAAGGTTGAAGGTAAATTGACTTGATCTTATCCTGAACAAGAAGACGTGATATGGGGATATATTCAAGACCACTTTCGGAGAACCGAACGCGCATTTCAGATGTTGTTTGAGCACAAGCTTAAAAAATAAAACACCATAATATTAAATTGTATTTTGTTTCGTACTATACATGTTCCGTTGTGGTTCAAATGTGAATTTATTACATAACCCAACTGATCTACGAACCATCCTGAACAAAATGATTTCCTGTTCCTACTTCGCACGGTTCAGGAAAGAACCTCCAGTACAGATCTCCATCACCACAACAATCTGAATCTGTGCGTCTATACTCATAACTTCCACAGCATTTGTAACACACTGTATCAAAACAAACGTTACATTGTCGATACCATTGTTTCATTATCGTTTGAGAAGTCTGACATTCATAACATATTTTAATTTGTTCACCAGTTGTTCTATCTTCAAAATAGTATGGTGGAAATTTTGGTTGTTCTGTGAAGATTTTCGGTCTTCGGAATTTTTGCCAGTCTAATAAATTCCAACCTTGTTGGCTATGCGTGTCACATTTTTTACAGTATCCATCACATTCATAATCGCATTCACACCTGCATTCACAATTGTGTCTACGAGTTTGCCTGTTATATGTTTTAAGAACTATTGCACGGCCCCTCAAATGATCGCAATGGTCACATAATTCGACACGATAATATCTGCATTTTTGATAAGGTTTGCGGTCACAAAAGTCGTTTTTTAAATCACAATGGTAAACGGTACATGTGCATGATTGTGTACAGACACATGGTAACTTATGCTTGTTTGGCAAACATCCAGATTCCATGCATAAACATTTTTTGTATTCTTGGCACTGTTTTATATGCCCAGAATCATGAATCGCACGCTTACAACCCAGTAAAATGCAACAGTCTTTTGCTTTGGAAGCAGTACAATAACAATACTCAATATGCTTTTCCGGTTTGCATCCATTTTCCACACATCGGCACATATCGAGAAGAAAAAACCTAATATGTTTCTTTTTTTTTGAAAACAAAAATCCAATTCAGCAGAAAAAAAAAATCTCTGGCATTAATTACAACAATCTTTTCATGTATGTGTTACCCAAGGATCAAAAAACGAGCAAATATTTGAAAAAGATTTTTATTGCAACGTCAAAACTGCGCTCGAGAATTCTCGATCACTGTCAAGAGTTTTCAAGGTGCATGATCCATTGCGAATGAGATCACGCAACCGATTCAAACAAATCGGATTTTTGTTCACTGATCTCGGAAAGAATCCAGTGTTAGGGTCTAGCTTCAGCGATTTTCGCTTCGACGTGTAGCATCCATATGAGCCAAATTCATCACCATACAACCACATCAGGAAACACTCCTAACAGAATCAAGTCTCAACACGTAAAAAAAACAACACGTTTTCGGGGGAGG
>Ga0070667_100001677_pt1 | contig 19791 bp, 20 predicted proteins | sample KBSS33metaG_FD_64659 | JGI IMG/M metagenome (GOLD analysis project Ga0070667, IMG submission 64659) | Switchgrass rhizosphere microbial communities from Kellogg Biological Station, Michigan, USA - KBS S3-3 metaG | ecosystem: Host-associated > Plants > Roots > Rhizosphere > Soil ... | reverse complement strand
GGCGAACATCGGGCCGAACCGGTTGACCCAGCTCCTCACGGTCTCGTGGCAGATGTCGATCCCCCGCTCGAAAGCCAGATCCTCGACGTTCCGCAGCGAAAGCGGGTAGCACACGTACAACATCACCACGAGCTGGATCACCTCTGGCGAGGAGTCGAACCAGCGGAATGGGTTGTCGGGCTTGGGTTTGCGCGGCATGCGCCACGCTTATGCGCGTCCCCTTACCGGCAGGTGCATTTGGCCTGACAGTGCCCTCTCGCGAAAGTCCCTGCTCACCGGTCCCGAAGCTCCCTAGTTCGCCTCCGCAGTTTGGACAGCAGCACTTGGCGCACGTGCCTGATCATCGACGAGAGTCACGCCGGCGCGCGCTGGCCAGCGGCGCGCCGGTGTCTGATCGGCGCCATTTCCGAATGTTGGCCTCAGATTAGTTAGATCTGCCTGGACAGCACCTCCCCCCCAGCGTTTGACACATGACCATTATCTGACATAGTGTACAGTCAGGGGCGCGTACATAAACGGGGACGGGAAGCTAATAAGGCGTTTCGGCGAGACATCGCCATTTGGGGATAAGACCGAATCTGGCGCCGATCAGCACAACCGCTGATAGATACCTTCCGCCTATTCCAAGATCCCAGTTGAATGGTTGGGCGTAACGGGTATTGCCGTCTTGCGGGCGAGGTGAAGGCAGAAATTTCGTCGGCAACTCAGCGATGTTGTATTGTATATATTTGATTTACGCCGAGAACACTGGGCGTTCTAGACGAATACAACGGTCGAGTGGTCTCATCGTCGAATTTCGGCAGAAGACGTTCTCTGTCCAAATATATAAATTTTCGATCGTGACATATATAGGGGAGGTAGTCATGAGAAAATCTAAAGTCGCAGTAGTGTTGCTGTCATCAGCCGCCTTCTGGTCTGCTGCGGCCTTGGCTCGAGCTGCTGCTGCCGATGCCGGCGATTCCACCAGCGTCGGCGAAATCATCGTCACCGCACAGCGCCGCGAGGAGAAGCTGCGCGACGTTCCGCTATCGATCAGCGCCTTTACGGGACAGCAGCTTCAGGATGCCGGCATTCGCGACACCCTGTCGTTGACCAGCACCACGCCCGGGCTGAAAATGGATCGCGTGGGAGGGTTCACGCTTCCCTCGATCCGCGGCGTCACCACGCAGGTCACATCAGCGGGCGGCGACACCAACGTGGCGATCTACGTCGACGGCGTCTATCAGCCGCCGGCGAACTCCGGCACCTTCGACATCCCGGATATCGAGCGGGTCGAGGTGCTCAAAGGGCCGCAGGGCACGCTGTTCGGTCGCAACGCCACCGGCGGCGCCATCCAGGTTTTCACCAGGGAGCCCGGGAACGATCTGGCGGGTAGCGTCACCGCATCCTACGGCCGCTTTGATGATCTGCTGCTCAAGGGTTTCGTCAGCGTGCCTCTGGTGAAAGACAAGGCGGCGCTCAGTGTCGCCGGCCTCTATGAGGAAAGCGACGGTTACCTGACGAACTTCCTGACCGGAGGCCATGCCGCGCCCGTTTCATCGCGCCTGCTGCGCGCCAAGCTCATGCTCCGGCCGACGGAGGACGTGAAGATCCTGCTCATCGGCTTCTATTCGAAGCGGATCGACGGGACGAACGCTTTTTCCACCATGCTCAACGGGAACACGGTCGGCCGGACGATCCCAGGCAGCATTCTTCTACCGGGCGAGAGTCACCCCTACCAAGTGGCGGTGAATCCCAGTCGTTCGCAGGGCGATAGCTGGAACAAGAATTATGGATTCGCCGGCAACCTCTCATGGGACGTCGGACCCGGTACATTCAAATCGATCACCTCGTGGGCCAAGTACATTGCACAGGGCTTCAACGACGCCGACAACAGCATCCAACCGCCAGGTTTCTTTGGCCTCTATTATGACGCGCAGACCACCGATAGGGCGTTCACCGAGGAGGTAAGCTACGCTTCCGCGCTCGACGGGCCACTCAATTTCGTCGTGGGAGCCTTCTACATTGACCAGTGGGGCGGCTGGACGCCGCTCAACGTGCTGACCGACGCGTTCAAGGGTTCCATCCGTGCCCGCACCAATATCGAGGCCTATGCGGGCTTCGGCGAGGTCTATTTCAACCTGACAGACCAGCTCCAGCTGATCGGCGGCCTGCGCTACAGCTGGGAGAAGCGCGATCTCACCAGCAGCTTGGCGGTGCTTGGGACGGGAACCGTGATCGGGCACCTGACACCTGAAGCGAGAGGCGCCGCCCAGCCCATCGGCGCGACGAAGAGCTGGGACAGCGTGACGCCTCGGGTCTCAGTGAAATACGCTATAACGCCCACGGCGAATGTCTACGCCACCTACACGCAGGGCTTCAAGAGCGGCATCTTCCAATCCAGCGCCACCAGCCTTCAGGCCGATGGCAGCCTTCCGCTGGCTAACCCCGAGAAGATCAAGAGCTACGAGGTTGGGTTCAAGGGCCGGCTGCACGACTTCCTTGATGTAAACCTGTCCGCCTACCACTACGACTACAAGGATGTGCAGGTGAATTCCTACACGTGCATCCCGGCGGGCAGCCCGACCTGCGTCAATCTGTCGATCCTGACCAATGCGGCGTCTGCCCGCATCAATGGCCTGGATTTCGATGCGACGGCGCGATTCACCCGCGAGTTCACCCTGCGAACCGGCGTCTCGGTGCTGGACGCGAAATACAAGGACTTCAAGGGCGCGCCGATCGCCCGTCCGCGGACCAACCTGCCTCCGGCGGCCTGCGCGTCGGTCGTTGGCCTTCCCCCGACGAATACCGGAAACTGCAACACCTTCATCGACGCCAGCGGCAACCGCATGATCCGTGCGCCCAAGTTCACCATCAATGTCACGCCCACTTATCGGACGGACTTCGCGGGGGGCGAACTGCTGCTCACCTCCACTGTCTATCATACGTCGCCGGTCAACTTCACCTTCGACGGCCGTATCTCCCAGAAGGCTTACACCACCGTCGACGGACGGATTTCCTGGTCGCCGCATGACTCCGGCCTCACGCTCGCCGTGTATGGCCAGAACATCACCAATGTGAAGCGGATCCAAACCGTATTCTCCACCGACGCCGGCGACGCCGTCGGCTATGCCCCTCCTGACACCTACGGCGTGGAGGCCACCTACCGCTTCTGACCACCGGCACATCGAGGCGGGCGGAGTGGAGAAGGAGGACGGCGGTATGGCTCCTCCGTCCAATGCACATGATCCGTTCGGCGCGACTACTCGCCCGAAGCGTTTCGCTGCTGGGAAGTTTCGCTCCCGGCAGCGGACTGCTCCCTGGGGGCGCCGTCTAATGAGGGTCGCAACCCCGATGTTTCGCGAGTTTAGTATTTCCTCTGGTGAGTGTTTTCAGTGCCAGCAAAACGACCGGTGACCCGTCCTCGCCTTCGCGAGAGGCAAAAGGAAATCACGGTTGCGCTGCTCAAAGAAGCCGCACGTAAGGTTTTTTACGCGAAGGCGTTCGATAATGTATCGATGGATAACGTCGCGGCAGAGGCCGGCGTGGGGAGATCTACCGTATATCTCCATTTCTCCAGCAAGATCGAGTTGCTTCTCTCTGTTCTTAACGACGATCTAATAGACGGCCTAGCTCTATACAGCGAGTTGGCGACCATGCCCAAGGTTGACCATGCGTCGCTGAAGGCGTGGCTTCATCGCTACAATGACGTGACGATAAGCAAGCGGACCTCGACGATTTTGTTCCGTGTAGCCGGCAAACACAGCCCTAATGCTGGCCAGATGCTTGCGGCATATTACAAGTCAATAATAGAGCGCTTAGCCCAACGCTTCCCCGCTCTCAATCCGATGGGGTTACCCTATGAGGAAGGAAAGCGCAGAGAAGCGGATATATATATGATCCTCTTCCAAATCGAACGCGTATGCGATACGTTCTCCGCTATACCCGGAATGCCAGATATCGATACGGGCCTCGATATACTTGCGACCAAATTACTGGAATTCTTCGCCGGAAAACAAACGGAGGCTGGAACGGCATGCGGCGTCGACAGCGGGACCCGCGGAACCAGTAGCCCAACGCGCCGACGGAAGTCGTGATTGCGCCAGTCGACGTTGGCGGACCGCAAATCGGCGTTGCAGGACCGAATGCATCGGTGCTGTCTGGTTGTCGAATGCACTCGGCGACGTTGATCGCCTGCTTCACTCCCGGGGCGAGGTCGAAAACATCGGCCAAGAATAAGCGGCTGTCGTACTGTCCAAAGCCCCGCTACATTACCATGTCGAGGCCGACGGTGACGGACTGGATGTACCAGCGCCTATCGAGCCGCACATACTCGTCCCAGACGGTGCCGTAGGCGATGCCGCAACCCGGCAGTTCCGGACACGCCTCCTTCACATAGGTCTCCTGTCGCCAGATCCCGTGCGCCCGGTCGTCCCCGTCGAACTCGATCTCGGGGAGGGTGGCGATGTGCAAGGTCATCTTTGCGCTGGAGAAGGAAGCGTTGAGAAACGAGATGATCTCGGCCCGCCCTTCGGCGCGCCTATTGTCGGCGTCTGTCGCCCCGAGGAATGCGGCGGCCTGGGACAGGTCCATCCGGCAATCCGGCGCCAGCACCTCGGCGAGACCCTCCCACTTATGGGCGTCGATCAGCCGCGAATACCTGGTCCGGAGCATCCGGATTTCTTCCAACGCCACGAGCCATTCAAGGCTTCCTTTAGTCACCATGCCGACCTCCCCGATGCAATCGTCAGACGGATAGTTGATGTACCGTCATTATATATTTTCATTGGACTATATACAACGCTCTGCGGTTGATGACTGGGATCGGCCTGGCACGGTCAGGCAGACGCTGACTATTTTCCGGTTTGCGCCCTATTGGGCGACATGGCGGGGGAAAGTGGTGACACCGATCTCGTTCAAGCGTCAGGCTCCCGCCCGAGGTGATCCGCTACGCAGATTTGGCAATGCATGCCAAATAATTTTGGCGCGAGGTTATGATATTAGAATAAAATGTATAGTGGATCAGCAGATCTCGAATGAGCAGAAATGTGATCGCCGCGATATAGAAGGGATCATCAGGCGGTATTTCCTTTACGCGGAACGATGGGATCCGGCATGATTGACGATGCATTCTTATCCGGGGGCGAGCTCTGGCTGGATGTTCGGGTCGTGCGAGGGCCTTGGGAGCTGAGATAATGGAAAGCGTTGTCTCTGTGGGGAAAGATCTCGGCGCGCGTTCCAGTGGCTCCCGGATCAAGACGGACGTGCTTGTCGTGGGGGGCGGCCCGGTTGGAATGACCTGTTCGGCGCTCCTTGCCCAGATGGGGGTCGAGAACATCGTCATCGACCGCAAGGATACCGTCTCCTATTACCCGAAAGCGAGGGCCATCAACGCCCGTTCGATGGAAATATTCCGCCAACTCGGTCTGGAGAAGGTAGTCGCGGCCGCGATGCCTCCCGAACGGACGCGGAACTTCGCCGTGGGTAAGAGACTGGTTGCCTCCGAACTGGAATTCTTCCCGTTTGGCCTGGGAAGCCTGTCCGCCAATCCCTTGACGCCCGTGCTCGGCAGCTTTTGCACACAGGATCGGCTGGAGCCGATACTGTTCGATCATCTGCAGAGCCAGTCCGCTGTCGAAGTGATGTTCGGCACGGAACTTATCGATTTCACGCAGCGCGAGGACGGTGTGTCGGCCATTCTTCGCCCTGCGGCCGGTGAGGCAGACGTCGAGGTCGACGCGCTATACATCGTGGCGGCGGACGGCGCCCGCAGGACTTGCGGGGAGATCGCGAACATCGGCCTGGTGGAGCTGGCCGAGGCGAGCCCAATGCTGACCATCATATTCAAGGCGCCGCTCGCGGAGATCATAGCGCCGCTTCAAAGCGTCTTCCTTGTGCTGGGCGACCGCAGCGTGCCGTTGACCGGCGCCCTTGCCGGCGTCCCGCTGGCGAGGGATGCCAACGAGTGGAGCCTCCTGTGTCACTGCGATCCCGAGCTTGGCGTGGAATTGTCGCGCTATACCCCGGAAAAGGTTGCGGCGATGGTCCGCAAGATCGTTGGCCTGCCGGACCTGCCGGTCGAAGTGACCACCACGGCAAGCTGGTGGAAGATGGCGGCCATAGCCGAGACGTTCGTGCGTGATCGGTTGGCGTTGATCGGGGACTGCGCGCATCTGATGCCTCCCGCAGCCGGCCTTGGCATGAACACCGGCCTGCTCGATGCGCATAACCTCGCCTGGCGCCTTGCTGCCATGACCAGAGGGGCCGGGCGGGCGTTGCTCGATGGCTTCGACCGCGAACGGCGCCCCGAAGTGGGGGTCGTACTGGACGCAGCGATGCAGAACGACCTAAAGAGCGGCCAGGTGACGAACCTGTGGGACCGGCCGCAGTGGGGTGTTGTGCTCGGCGCTCAATACGATCAAGGCGACGTGGTCGCCGACCGCTCTCCGCCCTATCCTCGCGTCTATCCATATTATGATTACGAGCCGTCAGGGCGCCCGGGGGAACGGGCGCCTCACATGTGGCTCGACGCGGCGCGGAGCCGATCGATTCTCGACTTCTACGGAACGGATTTCGTCCTCTTGGCCGAGTCCGCCGAGGCGCTTGCCGGATTCGACCCGATGCCCGAACTACCCGCGGCGAAAGTTGCCAGGCACGCGCTCGACGCCCTCGCCGGGGAGGCGGGCGTGCGGCAGTGGCGCCGCCTCTACGGAGTGGAGCCGGGCGGTGGCGTACTCGTGCGACCGGATGGCGTGGTCGGCTGGCGCGGCGCGCGCCCGGAGGGGCCGAGGGAGGCGCTCCTGTCCATCCTGCATCTCGACGATCCCGTTCCCCCCAAAAGGAGCTACGCATGACCCCGTTGGACCGCCTCGTCGCGATCGAGGAGATTAAAGGTCTCCGCGCCCGGTGGAGCAAGCTCGTCGACGAATTGCGGTGGCAGGACCTGAGTTCGGTCCTTGCCGCCGACGCCGAACTCGATCTCTCCGCCACCGCCACTCTGGCAGCGCCGGGGATGACGACCCCGTCCGTACGTGGCGCTCAAGCGATTTGTGACTTCCTCGAGGCGCGAATGGGGTCGGAGAGCCGACAGGTCCATATCGTGACCATGCCGGAGATCCATCTCGACTCCGAAACCGAAGCTCGCGGCAGTTGGCGACAGGAGAGCTTCATTTACTCGCTCGCCGGAAAGGGAAAGGTCGGCATCGGGTACGGGACGATCGAGGACACCTACCGGAAGATCGATGGTCGCTGGCTTTTTCAGACCATGCAGGTTCGAGTAGATCAGGTGCTATGAGCGTCGAACAGTCGGCCTGCATCGACTGGAATTGGTCCAGGCGTCGCAGATCACCTGGTGTAGGGGGTTCTCCACCTCAGCGCCGCCGCGGGTCGCTCGAACCTCTTCCCCACGCGAACGATCAGGCGGCAGCGGTCGCGGCCGCCCACCATTGTCCGGCGGTTCCGATGAGCCGCACGCACTTGATCCACGCGTTTGTTCTCGGGCAAGCCGGCACGGCGCCGACCGCGCGGAGCTAACCGCTCTTGACCATAGCGAACAGGCGATCGGCGAGGACATCCAGACCCGCCTCCCTGTCGAGATGATAATCCGGCAGTCGCGCCTCGGCGCAGAACGCTTCGATCTCCCGAACCATGAGCTCGGCCTCGAAGCGCCGTCGCATCAGCTTCGCATCCACAGGGCCGGTCAGTTCAAAAGATTTGAAGCGATCAGCCAGCAGCTCGATCGTGCGACTGACATGTCCGCGCAGGATCTCCCGAAGCTTTTCGTCTGACAGAATCGCGCTTCTGAAGAGATCGACCGCGCTGCTGTGCTGCTCGACTTCGCGCAGGTAGTCGGCGAGCCATTGGCGGACCGAGCCACGCGTAACCTCCGGCAAATCGCGCAGCCGCAGGTAGATCCGATCGGTCGCGCGCAGGCTCTGTTCGAGAAGGTCCAACAGCAGCGCGTTCTTGCCGGGATAGTAGAGATAAAGCGTCGCCCGCCGAATTCCGGCCTCGGCGGCGATCGCTTCCATCGACACGGCGCGAACCCCGTCGCGCATGAAGGACGTGCGCGCCGCCTTGCGGATCCACGCGCGGGTCGCCTCGCGCTGCCGGTCCCTCAGTGAAGTCGGCTTCGAGACGCGAGCCGCCGTCATTGCCTTGTCCCCCTCGGCGCCCGTCAGTCCTCCGCGGCCAGCATCGCGGCGAGCGTCCTGCGCTCCACCTGGCGCGTCGCCCCGGTGCGCGGGATCGCATCGACGATCTTCAGCCTGCGCGGCGCCTTGTAGGGCGCGAGCGCTTGCAGGCAATAGGTTCGCAGCGCATCCAGGTCAACCGCGCGGCCCGGCCGCGGCACCGCAAAGGCCACGATCACCTCTCCCCATTCCGGGTGAGGGATTCCGGCGACCGCCGCATCGGCGAGATCGGGGTGCGCTTGCAGCACGAGGTCCACTTCCACAGGCGCGACAGTCTCGCCGCCGGCGCGGATAATCTCTCGAGCACGACCTACGATCCGATAGAATCCCTCGGCGTCGCGTTCCGCAAGGTCTCCGGTTGCGTACCAGCCATCGACCAGCGCCTGTCGAGTGGCCGCCTCATTCCGGAAATAGCCGGCGAAGAGTGAGGGACTTCGCACCCACATCTGTCGCTCTTCGTCCAGCCGGATATCGGCCCCCGGGGCCGGCAGGCCGACCGAGCCGGCTTTGCGCGATAGATCGTCGGGACTCAGCATGCAGACCAGCCCAGCCTCGGTGGACCCATAGGCGACGCAGACTTGACCTTGCGGAAACGCTTCCGAAAGCTGGCGTAGCAATTCGGCCGAGGTCGCCGAGGTTCCTGTGTCGACGTGCTTCAGGGAACTGAGGTCGTAAGCGCTGCGATCGTGATCGAGAATGCGACGCCAGATCGCCGGAATGCAGTATAGTCTACGCGCCCTGTACCGGTCGACCGCTGCGAGCAGATCGGGAGCCTCCGCGCGCGGGACGTAGACCATGGCGTCGCCAGCAAGCCAGGTCCTGAGCGCGAAACTCCAGCCGGCCATGTGGAATTGCGGGAACATGCAGAGGGTGGCGCCGCTGGGCCAGGGTTCGCCCAGCCCAGCCCGCACTCGCTCCGAACGGTGGGTGAGGATGCAGCCCTTAGGCTCGCCCGTCGTGCCGCTGGTGTAAAAAATGAGGAAGGGATCCTCCTCGTGAACTGGAGGCAGGTCCAGAGCTTCGCCGGCCGGCAGCGGCCGGTCGGCAAGATCGATCCCCCCGCCGGTCTTCCGCCCAAGCATAAGCTTCGGTTCGGCGTGAGCGACGACGCGCGCCAATTCCCGATCAGTATAGCGCGGATTGAGCGGAAGGAAGATCGCGCCGATGTGCGAGACGGCGAAATAGACGATCGCCGCTTCCACCGACGTCTCCGCGCGCCAGCCCACCCGATCGCCGTTTCCCACTCCGGCCGCGAGCAGCCGCTGGGCCAGGTCCAGCGAGCGGGCGTAGAGCTCGGCGAAGGTCATCGACTCCTCGCCAAGCGCGATCGCCGTGCGGTCGGGCAGGCGCGCCGCCGCGGTCCTGATCACGTCGCCGACGAGCAGTGGTCTTCCCATGCCGCGATCCTCGCCTCGTAGCCGTTCAGGCCGGCTCTTCGATATCCTTCAGGACGCCGATCTTGTGCACCGGCGCCAGGACCTTCTCCAGGTAGTCGGGCGACTCGCTGGTCTCGATGAACCAACCGGTCGGGCACATCGTCAGGATCTCGACAAAGGTGAACCCAGCCCCCGCAGCCTGCAGCTCGAACGCCCGTTTCAACATGCGGCGGGTCTGCCAGACCAAACCTACGGTGTTGGTGGCTCCCCGGGCCACATAGGCGGAGCCTTCCACCCGCGCGATCAGGTCGGCGATGCGGATCGGAAAGCCATGAAGCTTTGCCTCCCGGCCCTTGAGGCTTGTCTTAGTCCGCTGCCCGAGAGTCGTGGTGGTGGTCATCTGCCCACCCGTGTCGCCGAAGACCCCGTTGTTGAGCAGGATGCAGGTGATCGCTTCCCCACGCGCTGCGGCGTGGATCACCTCCTGAAGCCCTTCGTTGACCATGTCGCCGTCGCCTTGCACCGTGAACACGAGCGCATCGGGCTTCATCCGCTTGAAGCCGGTGGCGACCGATGGCGCACGCCCGTGAAGCGCCTGCAGCACCTCGACGTCCATCGCCGGCGAAAACGACGTGTAGCAGCCGATCCCGAACACCGCGACGCAGCGGTTGGAGAAGCCGAGCTCCTCCACCATTTCCACGGCCGAGCGCATGGCCGCGGGCTCGCCGCAGCCGGGGCACAGGTGATGCTCGCCCGGCAGGATGAGCGAGGGGGTGAAGTCGTCGACCAGTTCGGCGGGGCGGGTCGGCGGCGCATCGGTCTTGATGATGGTGGGCATGGTCAGGCGGCCTCCACCTTGAGCTCGGCGAGCGCCGCGCGGACGCGGGCGTCAAGTTCCGACGGCGTCATGGCGGGCGCGATTCCGAAGGCGGCGTTGTCGAGGCTGACGCCGCCGATGGAGCGAACGGGCTTGTTAGGGAGCGCCAGGCGGACGTCTTCAACCATCTGCCCGGCGTTGAGCTCGTAGACCGCGACGGCGGCCGCGCTCCGGGTCGCGGCTGCAAGCTTCTCCGCGGGGAAAGGCCAAAGCGACACCGGCCGCGCAAAGCCGACCCGCATACCCTCCTCGCGCAGGCGGTCGACCACGTACCGCATGAAGCGCGCCGGCGTGCCGTAGGCCACGACGACCAGCTCGGCGTCTCCGGTGTGGGCGACCTCGATCATAGGGTCGAACTCGGCCGCGATCCGCTGCGAATAGACGGCCATGCGCGCAAGATATTCCCCGTAGGATACCCGGTTGGGATCGTTGCGCTTGGTGGGCACGATGGGGGAGACGATCTTCGCCCTGCCGGTGCCGCTGCTGGTCCCGTCGAGCGCCCAATCCTTGCTGGGCGGCGGCTCGAAGGCGATGGCGCCGGTGTCGACCGCTTCCTGCACATGGGCAAGGTAGTAGTCGCCGAGGAACATGACGGGATTGCGCCAGCGATCGGCCAGGTCGAAGGCCAGCTGGACGAGCCGAACCGCTTCCTGGAGGTCCGCCGGCGCAAGCACGATGTGACGATAGTCGCCGTGCCCGCCGCCGCGCGTGGCCTGGAAATAGTCGCCCTGCCCGCGCGCCATGTTGAGCACCACCAGCGGCAGGCGCGCATAGCACATCTCCGCCAGCGACTCCTGCATCAGCGAAAGCCCCTGCCCGACCGAGCCGGTCGCCGCACGCGCGCCGCTCGCGGCGGCGCCCCAGGCCATGCCCACAGCCTCAATCTCGCTCTCGGCGTTCATGCACACCCCGCCGACCTCGGGCAGGAGGCGCGCCATGCCTTCCAGCACCTCGGTGAAGGGCGTCATCGGATAGCCCGCGAAGAACCGGCACCCAGCGGCGACCATGGCCTGGGCGATGGCCTCGGACCCCTCAAGGAGCCGTTTCATCTGCCTGCTCACCTTCCTCCACGGGCGTCTCGTAGCGCCAGACCTGGAACACGAAGTCCGGGCAGATGAGCGCGCACGCATGACAGGCCGTGCAGCCGGGCTCCAGCTCCGGATAGCGATAGCCGTGCCGGTTGCGCTCGGTCGTCGTCATCGACAGCACGCCGGGCTTGCAGGCGTCGACGCATAGATCGCATCCCTTGCAAGCGTCCACGTCGATCACCAGGGTTCCGCGCGACACCGAGCGGCTCACAGCACGCTCTCCATGGCGCCCGCCCATCCCGGCAGCGCGACGTCAGCAACCGCCTCGCGGCCCGCCCCCAGAGCCCGCCGGTTCGCCTCGATGTACTGGCTGCGATACGGCGGCAGGACCTCTCCCGCGGCGGAAAGCAGGCCTTCATGCGGGACCAGCCGGGCAAGGGCGTTAAAGGCGCCGAGCGCGACCATCGAGCCTGCCTGCTCCGCGCCCAGGTCCTTCGCGAGCGCGCTGGCGGGCACGGGGACGGTCGCGACGCCGTCCAGCCCGAAGTCGGCCCGGAAGACGCTCGAGTCGATCAAGGCGAGGCCGCCCCGCTGCAATTTGGCCCTGACGGAGACCCAGTTCTCGTGATGCATCACCAGCGCCGCCCATGCGCTGTCCAGCACCGGCGGGGTCCGGATCGGCCGGGACGACACGACCATGTCGACGTCGGTGTTGCCGCCGCGCATCGAGCCGCCGTAGGTGCCAAACACCATGACCTCGAGCCCCGCCGCGATCGCCGCGAAGGCCAGGGTCTTGGCGGCGAGCTGCACGCCTTGACCGCCGATCCCAGACATAAGGATCGCCCTGTCGCTCACGCGGTTTCCATCCCACGTTCCTTAGGCCGTCGTTCCGAAAGACAGCTGTCATTCCGTATGGACACTTGTCCATGTTTTCAGGCGTTGGTCAAGACAGATGACGTCGGTCGAGCACGACGGGAGCATTCGTCTACGGCGCGGCTCGAAGGCTCGGCCTCGCTTGCGATTACGCGGCCGCCCAATGCAGAGTCCTGTCCCACAAGGCGGCTCGCCACGCGGCCACGTTCTGCGCGTGCCCGTCCCGGGGGCGATGTGGAAGGTGATGTCGTTCGAGCCGACGAAGGCGCCCGGCTCGTCGTGGGGCGAAGGACAGATGTCGATCTCGCCCAGGCCGTAGAAGACGGGGACGGCGATCTTGCCCGCGTCTCATCATGGAGCATTCGGGGCTCAATGCCGTGGTCGGGCGTGTACGCGAGGAATACGGCGCCGAGCCTACCAGCTCGGACGAGATGAGGCCCGGGGTCGACGACATCAAGGCCCGTATTGACGACATGAACGCCAACGGCGTGCTGTCGTCGCTGAACGTCCCCAGCCGAAGCGACCGCATCCCGCGGTTCCGATGAGCCGCCCCACTTGATCCACGCGCTTGTTCTCGGGCACGCGGGCAGGGCGCCGAGGGGCCGGAATGGTATGTCCGCGGGGTCGGGGCGCTGTCCACGAGAAGGCCAGACACCTCGTCAAGATCCAAGTTCGCGCGCTGCTGGTGCTGGCGGCCTCTCCGTCCAATCGTGACGAGTGACGGGGACCGTCAGGTTAACCGCCGCGGGCCGCAGGAACCGAAGAAAATTTTAGCGACTACCTGAAAGCCAACGCCACAGCAGTTGAATATTTCGTGTATCAGCTTGCATAATTTGATTTGTTCTATTGTTTCATCAACGATTGTAGTGAAGCTTGAGCCCCGGACGCGGCCAGCGACATCGATAAAGTGAGCCGGTGCTGGTAGCGGTGATCCAGGCATCACGCATATCGGCTCCCCCGAAGGCGATGTTAGTCACGAGCTTGTCGGGGACCGGGTAAAATTCGGTCGAACCATCGGGATGGAACGAGGTGATGCCCCCAGTGACTATGGTGCCGACGCAGATCCGCCCATCTGCCTCGACGGCCAGGCTGTCGAGATAGTGGAAGCCAGGAAGGGTGCAGATCACCCGGCCGGGCGCCCACGGTTCATCTGGGTCGCGCGCGACGCCGGGCCGCTCAAGGTCAATGGCCCAAAGCCGCGCGCATAGTGAGTCCGCTACGTAGAGGACTGTGTCGTCCGGCGAGAGTCCAATCCCGTTTGGCGCCGGTATGTTAGTTCGCCAGCAGCGTATCTGCGATCCGTCGATCGTCGCATAGAAGACTCCCCCCAGTTCGCGGCGATGCTCGTCTGAATTACCAATGTCTGTGAACCAGAATCCGCCGGTTTTATCGAAGACGAGGTCATTGGGGGCCTTCAATGGTTGACCGTCACACTCGGTATAGAGGGTGGTTACCTTCCCTGCGTCCAGGTCGAGCCGCTGAATCGAGCCCGATCCACCGCCATGAGACTTGTGCCCTGCAAATGTAAGCCCGCCTTGGCGAACGAATTCCAGGCCGCCATTGTTACAAATGTAGGCCGCTCCATCCGGACCGATGGCTATGCCGTTCGGCCCCCCTCCCGTCTCGGCGACCACTTCCACTCGGCCATCCGGCCCCACCCGACTAACCGTCTTGCGGGCCATCTCGACGAGCAAGACAGACCCGTCGGCCAAGGCCACAGGTCCCTCCGGAAACTGAAGCCCGCCGGTCACCAGATCCATGTCCATGCGTCACTCGCCCCCGTTTGGCCGTCGCTTTGCCACCGGCGCGTTTATGCGGATGTATATGTTCACACCAACAATCGTGGCTACAAGGCGAAATTGCGGAGCTAAGCAGGGAGCGCCCTGAAATCATACAGCAGATCATGGCGAGCGAAGTGCGTCGTTGCTGGAGACACATTGGAGGCCTGACGTACCGGCCCCGCAGCCAAACCGGAGATATTTTAGCGTCTGCCTGACACCACTGCGTGCCCCGGAACCGTGACTAGGCATCGAAGCACACTTGGATCGCGCGTGGCCCGCGCAGGGAGAAACCGCGGATCAGCGGCTTGGGATGATCTGGATCGAGCCTGATGCCCCGGAGGCAGTCCAACACGGCGTTCAAGGCCTCCTTCATCTGCAGGCGCGCTAGGTGCATGCCGACGCAGACGTGGGCCCCGGCGGCGACGGGATCATGTGTTGGGCGCCAGCTTCGCCACGGCCGTGCTGCCCGTCGGATCCAAACGGCTTGGCTTTACAGGCTAGCTTGCGCAACATGGCGGAAAGGTTGAACAGCGGCGGCCTTAGGCCCGGGCCCTCGGAGGAAACTGGACGTGACGGCTCTACGCGAGAAGGCCTCGGTCGAGGCCGACATTTTGGCGATCAGCAAGACCAAGGGCCTATACTGCCACATCATCGACCGCATCGTCCGCGACAAGCAGCCGGGCGACGAGGAAAAGCTTCTTGCGCTATTCACAAAGGATGCGGCTCTCCACTTCACCATGCTCTCAGGTGCGGTGGTGCGCGGCTACGACGAGATTCGCGCGATGTATTGCCAGGGCCTGCCCGCAACGATTGGCTGGATGTGGCACAGCGTCGGTGCGGACGTGATTGATGTGGACTGCGACACGGCAACCGGGCTCTTCACCCTCTACGCCATGTCGACGCCGATCGATAATCCGACGGCACAACCTTCGCTCACCTATGGCCGCTACACCGATGAGTTCCGGCGTGACAACGGGCGGGCCAAGCCTGGGAGCGTGTCGCATGGCCACGCTTAAAGATCGGGTGGCGCTTGTTACCGGCGCGGGCAGCGGGATAGGCGCCGAGATCGCGGCGGCGTTCATTCGCGAGGGCGCGAAGGTCATGCTCGCCGACATTGATGGAGCCGCGGCGGCGTGTCAGGCGGGTACGCTGGGCCCAAGCGCCCGTAGCGCCGCCACCGATGTCGGTGACGAAGCGGCGGTACGGGATCTGATAGCGAACATTGTCGCATGGAGCGGAAAAGTCGATATCGTGGTGAACGCTGCTGGCGTGATCCTGCCGGATACCGTTCTGACCATGACCGAGGCGACACTGTCGGCGACATTCCGCGTTAATGTCTTCGGCCTTGCTTTTGTTATGCGGTATGCCGCCGAGGAGATGCTGAAGAAGGGAGGCGGTAAGATCATTAATCTAGCCTCCATTGCCATCGCAAAGCCCAGTCCTGCGATGGCCTATCCGGCATCCAAGCACGCGGTAATAGGCCTTACCCGGTCGGCCGCTGTATCGCTTGCAAGCCACAATATCCAGGTGAATGCGATTGCGCCCGGAGAAGTCGACACGCCGATGTGGCGGGGGATCGTCGCTCGGCAGGCGCGACTTAATCCACAGGCCGCCGCTACGGATTCGTTCGTGTCCTCCGTAGTCAAAGCAATCCCATCTGGCCGTATAGGGCTACCATCCGAGATTGCTGGAGCGGCCGTCTTTTTGGCGAGTCAGGCCGCAGACTACATCACCGGCCAGACTCTCCACGTAAATGGCGGCGGCGTGATGTGTTAGCCGGGGATTTATTCCAAAGATATTAGGGGTGGAAGATGAGAACAAATTTTGGACCAATCAGACAAATCGGGCATGTCGTCAACGACATGAAACGCGCGCTTTGCTATTGGACTGAAAAACTGGGCGTCGGACCGTTCTATGTCCTGCCTGAGATCACCTTCAAGGCTTATCGCTATCGCGGCGCCCCAGCGGAGGCCCCGGTCTGCGCAATCGCATTGGCGCAGACCGGGGACCTCCAGATCGAGCTGATCCAGCAGCTCAACACCGCCCCCAGCGGCTACCGGGAGTTCCTCTCCTCCGGCCGCACGGGCGTCCATCACTACAGTTCCTGGTTCGGCGACCGCAGCGCCTTTGACGATGTCCGCGCCTGGGCTGTCGGGAAAGGCTTCGCCATCGTGCACGAAAGCGCATCCGAAGACGGGAATCCGCGGTTCTGCTATTTCGACGCTGGAGCCCCTGACGCGGCGGTCTTCGAAATCTCAGAAGCTCTGGCGCCCGGAGCCGAAGGTATCGTCCGGATTGTGGCCGACGCGGCTCAGGGCTGGGGTGGTGAGCATCCGGTCCGCGACCTCCGCACAGGAGAGCCTATGGCGCTTTGAGCATGGCGGGGAAGCACCCTAGCCACTTCCCCGCCCGCCGCCGGCTACTCGTCTTCCCAGGCCATCGACACGATCACGCAGTTGGGGCCCTTCGGGGATTCCGCCCAGGCCTTCTCGATGGCCCCGCGGGGATTCTCGCCCACCGGCACGCGCGCCGTAGGGATACCGAAGCCACGGAAGAGCTCCGCAATGTCCGGACCCAGGGTGCGCATGTCCATGTTCAGGTAGCCGGGCCGCGCGTTCGCCTGCGGCCCGAGGGTGGCGATGTGCTCCCGCTCGAAGTTGCGAGTCGAGGAATAGCCGTTGTTGTCCATGACCACGTAGGTGACCGGCAAGTTCAGCGCCTTCACCGTCCACAGGCCCTGGGCGCCGAACCGGGCGGCGCCGTCGCCAAGCACCGTCGTCACAGGCTCTCCGCTGGCCAGCGCGACGCCGGCGGACGCACCCGCCGCCCAGCCAAGGGACGCGCCGCCGCCATTGGCGAACCTGCGGCCGTCCTTGGCCTTGAGCGTGTTCACCAGCACGCCGCCGGACATGGCGCTCTCGTCCAGCACCCAGCCCCGGTCCATGGCGTCATGGAGGGGCGCCAACCCCCTTGCGAACTCGGACATCAGCTTGCCGAGGGGGCCGGACGGCGACTGAGGCGCGGGCCGCTCGCCGATCCACTTACGGCGCTTGGCGAGAAGGGCCTCGTCCGGAGCGGGACCTGCCCGCAATTCAGCGAGCAACTGCTTCGCGAAAGCGCCGGGATCAGCTGTCGAGACCCAATCGACAGTACGGGTCATCTCGAGCCGCACCGGATCGGTATTCACCTGCGCTACAAACGATGCCTTGGGGAAGTACTGCCTGCTGGCAGGGTGGGATTCGGTGATGAAGCGCGTGCCCAGCATCAGGACGAAGTCGGCGTTCTGGTCCATGTACATGGCGCTGTTCGCGCTGCCGATGCAGTGGCTATGCCCCGGCGCGACGCCAAGCGCACCGCAGAACCCGCGGTCGATCGCCACCGGCACTTCGAACTGCTCGGCGAGCTGCTCGATCGCCTCGCTTCCCCCGCAGCGGCGGAGCTGCCCGCCAGCGATGATCAGGGGGCGCTCGGACTTGCGCAGGGCATCGAGGACGGCGGCCACGTCAGGGATGCCGGGACCCGCCCTTACCGACAGGCGTTCATCGAGGACAGGGCCGGGTTCGGTCAGCACGTCCTCACTTATGTTGAGGTAGACCGGTCCGCCGGTTGGACCTTCGCTCGCGCGCTTGGCCTTCTCGAGCCAGTGACGGACCGGAGTGCCTTTGGTCAATTCCTTCGCCAGCCGAGTCACAGGTTGGACGATTGGGATGACCTCGCCTTCACAGGCGCCGCCACCGATGCCCGTTCGCACGGTGGAGAGCTGCTGGGAGCCGATCACCAGCAGCGGGCTGTCGTCCATAAAGGCGTTGTAGAGGTTGGCGAGGGCGTTCGCGGCTCCCGGGTACATGTAGATCATGGCCGCAGCCTTCCCGGCGACGCGAGCATAGCCGTCGGCTGCCGCGATGGTCGCGGACTCGTGCACCGTCGGCACATATTGGATTTCGGTCTTCTGGAGTTCGTAGAAGGCCGAAACGAGCTGGCTGCCGGGCAGGCCGAAGACGTGCTTGTAATTGTGATCGCTCAGGAACCGAGCAATCTCGACAGCGCCGGGCGCCGTTGGGCAATTGGAGTAGATATTAGCCATGAGCCATCCTTCTACGGCTGGCGCTATGGCCAACGCACGTTCCTCCACGCGGCGCGGCGGTCGCTCCGCGCGGACAACTTATCAAGCTCAAGGCTTCGCGCCAGCGCCTCGCGCGCCCATGACCGGACCGCGCTCGCCGCAGATGCGGCGCTGACGACGCCTCGGATGCGGCGATGAGGAGCTGCTGGCGGCCGTCGCTGGCGCAGCGGCGCGCCGCTGGCGCTGTGCCCGATGCACGACGACCCGGCACTGGGCGAGGATCCCACCCGCAACAACAGCTTCCTCTTCAAGGCCGACGACGCCACCGGCTACAAGACCCCGCCCGGCTCGCACGTGCGGCGCTGTAATCCGCGCGACGCGGAGGTGGCGGGGGTGGCGCGGCTGCACCGGATGATCCGCCGCGGCACCGCCTACGGCCCACTGCTGCCGCCGGGCGTGCTGCAGGACGATGGGGCCGTTCAGCCCGATCATCGGCCGGTGTTCCAAGGGCGCGGCGGAACACGGAAGAGATCAAGTTGGGGCATGGCTCACCTCCAAGCGAACCCCAGCCCCTCCCCTACCCATGCCTCAGTACCGGTACGATCCGTGCGCGCCAGAAGCGATCAATGGGGACCGAACCGGACTTGAGGCATTCGCGTTGGCGACAGGCACTCAGCTGCGCGTCGAACGGTTCAAGCACGGCTTAAAGGTGAGCTTGATTGCGGATGAGCACGAGCGGGCTTCAGAGGTCATCAGCCTGACGCGGACGGATGCGCCGGGAAATCCGCCGCCGAAAGGATTCTGCGAGGTTTGGGAAGGCTTGTTCGACTCCGCACGACGGGCGGAGATCATGGCTGAGGAGGTGCGTGAGGAAGCTCCCGGCACGATCCACGTCGTTGGCGTAATCGCCCAAAGCCATCAGGTGCGGGGCCTCTTTTACGTGCCGACCGGCCAAAGCCTCGTCGGGTGATCCGTCTATTCCTGACCCGCGTGCTAGCCAGCCTCCAGATCTACCAGCGAACACACGCTAACAGGTTCGAAGTTCAGCCGGGTTCCACGCAAGATGCGCCAGGAGCGGAAGTTGGCCCCCTTCCAGATTCGAGACGTTGCGGGGACAGGCGACCTGGCCCCGCAACCCGTTTAACTCAGCCGGCGGGTTGGGGGCCCTGCTCTTGTTCAGTGAAACCTTATAGCCAGGCATCGCGGCCTCAGACCTGCGCCAGGTGTTGACAAGTTAACGCCTCGCCCCGAGGGTTCAGCGTCCGGTTGGTGGTCGTCTAGGGATGGAGCTAGCCCGAGTCTCCTCGGGCAGTAATGTTTCGCGCCTTCCGAATTGGTCGAAGGGACGGGGAAGGCGGACCGGACGAGTTAAGTTGTCAGTTCCTGGTTCCCACCGCGGCGGTGATGAGCCGTAGGGACTGGTTCATTCAGGAATGATTGACTGCGGCTCCGGGCGATTCAGGGCGTCGCCACATGGGCCGATCGTGCCGATCGAGGGACTGACGCTCGGCGCCGGCGTCTCCTTCGTCGACTACAAGGTCAACAAGGTGTCGGTCGACCCGAGCGTGCTGGCCCTTCTGAGAGCCTCTGGCCAGAATCCTCCGACCACGATCGTGCTCACG
>Ga0070667_100001675_pt1 | contig 19809 bp, 20 predicted proteins | sample KBSS33metaG_FD_64659 | JGI IMG/M metagenome (GOLD analysis project Ga0070667, IMG submission 64659) | Switchgrass rhizosphere microbial communities from Kellogg Biological Station, Michigan, USA - KBS S3-3 metaG | ecosystem: Host-associated > Plants > Roots > Rhizosphere > Soil ... | reverse complement strand
CTGATGATGGCGTCTTATGCAGGAGGTATGAGCATAGCCTATTCGCAAGTAGGCGTGGCGCACGCGGTTAGCTATGGCCTGAGCTATTTGCTGGGCACCAAACATGGTATTGGCAATTGTATTGTGATGAACCACCTGGAAGAATACTATCCCGAAGGCGTTAAAGAATTTAAATACATGGTGGAAAAAAATAAAATAGATATACCACAGGGCATCTGCAAAGGACTAACCGACGAACAGTTTGAACAAATGATAGATGTCTCCCTGGTGATGAAACCACTTTGGGAGAATGCCCTGGGTAAGGACTGGGAAAAAATAATGACAAGAGATAAGTTAAGGAGATTGTATGAAAGATTATAGCGAGGCCGGGCAGTTGCCCGGTTTTTTATTGTTTTGGATGAGGAAAATAACAGTGAAAAACCGTTTTAAAACAACAGTCTGGATAAGGTAATGAGTAAAGAAAAACCTACTTTATTATATGGAAATAATTAAGTCAATACAAAACAGGATACATGAAATAAGAGGCGAAAGGGTTATGCTCGACAAAGACCTTGCCCTTCTTTATGAAACACCTACCAAGTTTCTAAACCTTGCCGTTAAGAGAAATATGAAACGGTTCCCGGAGGATTTCATGTTTCAATTGACGAGAGAAGAATCTGAATTTTTGAGGTTGCAAATTGCAACCTCAAAAACTACTCACTCCCTGAATGCAACAATTTCAAATCCGGCAGGAAGAGGCGGTAGCAGATATTTACCTTATGCGTTTACAGAGCAGGGCATTGCCATGCTAAGTGGAATATTGAACAGTGATAAAGCCATTGATATGAATATTGCTATCATGAGGACCTTTGTGGCCATCAGGAAAATTGTTTTAAGTGAAAACAATTTAAAACAACAATTAAAAGAGATAAAAGAAAAAATTGAAACACACGATGACCAATTAAACGGGATTTATGATGCTATGGAAAATTTATTAGACGAAAAAGCCGCCGCGCGAAAATGGGAAGACAGGGAAAGAATCGGGTTTAAAAATAGAAGTTGAGCCATATCTTCCGGATTGCCTGTTCACCGGCCGGTCATTCATACAGATACAATCTCAACAGGGCCAAAGCAGAAAAAGATTTTTTACCTTTAACCCATGCAGCAGAATAAATATCTTTCTTACCTGGGCCTGCCTGCCTTATTTGGTATTGAGCGTACGAAGGAGATTTTAAATGTCAACCCCACAGCTGCGCCCGAAAGAACGGAACCCGAAAAGGTATCGGTTTGTATATATCATTACAACACGGATCATATAGAAGATCACAAGCTTGATAATGTAGAACAGTGCTTTCAATATAAAAATGCCAATGGAAATGCCTGGATCAACATCGACGGACTCCGGAAAGCAGATGTAGAAGCTGTGTGTAATTATTTTGAAGTGCATTCCCTGGTAGTAGAGGATATCCTGAGTATTAACCAGCGACCTAAAATGGATGAGGTAGAAGGGCAGCTTTTCTGTTTGCTGAATATGCTCTATTACAACGATGAAAAAAGAACAGTGGAAATTGAACAGATCAGCATGGTACTGGGCGATCATTTTCTCCTAAGCTTCCAGGAAGATGCCACCCGCGATGTTTTTGATCCATTGCGCAATAAATTGAAAATAGCCAAAAGCCAGGTGCGGCAGCGTGGTGCGGATTATCTGTTATACGTAATGCTGGATATGATAGTGGATAATTATTACCTGGTAATGGAAAAACTGGGCGAACAGGTAGAAATGGTGGAGGAAGAAGTGATAAAAAGCAGCAATGCACGTTCCCTGGCCCGCATTAACCAGTTACGCAAGGAATTGATAGTATTAAAAAGAAATATTGCTCCCGTCCGTGAGCTGGTGAATGGCTTTATGCGCAGCGAAAGCGATTTGCTGGAAGACCGCACTATAAAGTATTTTAAAGATGTGTACGATCACATTGTACAGGCGGTTGATCTCACGGAAAATTACCGTGAAATGATGATGAGCATGCAGGACGTTTACCTGAACAACGTGAACCTGCGCATGAATGAAGTAATGAAAGTAATGGCCGTGGTAACCTGCCTGATGGCGCCTGCCACCGTTATTGGCGGTATCTTCGGAATGAATTTCGACCGGATTCCATACCTGCACAACAAATACGGATTTTTTATTGCCGTGACACTGATGCTGGTAATACCCATCTGGATGGTTAGTGTGTTTAGAAAACGCGGATGGTTTTAATCATTTATCATTTTATAACCCTGTACCATGCGGATAACCCTTCGTTATGCTATCGCTTTTTTATTACTCTGCCTGTTGCTGCAGGAATTGCATGAGCTGGCACACCTGCTGGCAGACCGGCTGACCATTAATTGCGGCACCCGTTATTTTTTGTTTTGGCAAATGTGCGAGCAGGGAAACAACCATGCAGAAGCCATAATTGCTTTTGCAGGGCCGGTTGTCAATTTTATTTTGATGGCCGTCGGCTTCCTGCTGTTGTCGAAACAATCAACTCCTGTGCAAAAAAGCACAGGCTTTTCTTTGGTACTGGCCTGCATCCCTTTGCAAAGATTACAGGCGCTGGTATTCAGGGGCAGTGATGAAATTACCGGCTTTAGAAAATTAATGCAGCCTGCAGAACCTTTTAAAGGCGCGGCCGTGGTTGCAGGCATAAGCCTTATGCTGCTTTTTATTATTCCATCCCTGTACAGGGCATTTATCAATATCAAAACAAAGCGCCGTTGGCTGGCATTGCTGGGTTTTTTGGTGATTCCCTTTATCGTCAATTATGTGTTGCAGCAATTGCTGGCAAATGAACATAGCAGGGCGATGCTGGTTTCTTCGCCAGGTTCTTTTCTCCCCCCGCGATTGGTATTGCTGGATATATTGCTGCTTGTATTGTTTATCCCATTTGTAAAATCCATTGGTCAGGTATTCACCGTTAAGGCAAGCTCATAAAAATAGCCGGATGTTCTTGTCCAACCATTTTTTTCGTATACCGACTGCGCAGCGAAATTGTCCTTTGCCGTTTCCAGCAAAAGATATTTTGAGTTGGTTTGGAGGCCGTGTTGACGGGCGGCATCCAGCAACAAAGCTGCAATACCCTGTTTCCGCACGCTGTCATGCACATATAAATCATTTAACAACCATGCCTTTTGCAGGCTTACAGAAGAAAAGATTGGATACAATTGTGTAAAGCCAACCAGGTTATTTTCCTGTTCAGCAACAAAAATGACCGATTCACTATTATCAAATCTATCGCTCAGGAATTTATGGGCCGCTGCTATATCCGAAGCCTGGCGGTAGAAAACCCGGTATAGATCAAACAGATCAGCGAGGCCGGATATGTCCGTTGTGTTGGCTTTGCGGATAACAATCATACATTGTTTATTGAAATATATTTTTAAGATTCAAAAGTATTAATGCTGTTTAACATTCCGATACAATGGTTAAGTTTTAACTTTAAATCGATCGTTTTTCAAAACACATAATATGCAAACTGGTGAAATTATAATAATCGCATTACTGCTGCTGATCATTGTTCTGATCTGGTTGTTCAAACCAGCAAAAGACGGTCTATTAATAGCAAAAATTGATAGCCTGCAATCGGGTCTGAAAGAAGATTTTAGGATGAATCGTTCAGAGACTTCTGCATTGGCAAAAGACAACCGTGCCGAGCTAAATGATGCAATCAGGGATTTTATGGCGGCCCAAAAAGCAAAGTTTGATGATCTGCGCGCAGAACAAAAAGAACTGGCTGGCAAAACGCTTGAGCAGCTTGAAAAAATAAGCCTTCAGGTAGAAGCCAGGTTACTGACACTGATGAAACAGGACAAAGAAGATGGCGCACTGATGCGTGAAGCACTTGAAAATGCTTTTAAGGGGTTCAGGGAAACTTTTGAGAGGAACCTGGAGTCGTTTAATAAGCTGCAAAAAGAAAAATTTGCCCAGCTGGATCTTCAGCAAACAAAAATGATGGAAAGTAATGAAAAGAAGCTGGACGAAATGCGGGCCACGGTGGATGAAAAATTGCAGAAAACCCTCAATGAGAGACTGGGGCAGTCCTTTGAAATGGTAGGAAAGCAGTTGGAAAGTGTGCAAAAAGGCTTGGGCGAAATGCAAACCCTGGCGCAGGACGTGGGGGGCTTAAAAAGGGTGCTCACTAATGTAAAAATGCGGGGCGGCATCGGTGAAGTGCAACTGGCGATGTTGCTTGAACAGGTGCTGGCACCCGATCAATATACTGCCAATATAAAAACAAAGCAGGATTCTTCCGACATGGTTGAATTTGCGATTAAGCTTCCCGGGCGCGATGAAACAAACAGCGTGGTATACTTGCCGGTAGACGCGAAATTTCCCAAAGATATTTATGAACAGTTACAGGATGCTTACGAGCATGCAGATATCGCTACCATAGAAACGGCTTCCAGGAATATGGAAAACGTGATAAAAAAAATGGCCAGGGATATCCGGGATAAATATATTGATCCTCCCAACACCACGGATTTTGCGATTATGTTTTTGCCATTTGAAGGCATTTATGCTGAAGTGGTGAGAAAGGCCAGTTTGCTGGATACGCTGCAAAGAGAATACAAAGTAATTGTTACGGGACCAACCACGCTGGCGGCTATACTCAATAGCCTGCAAATGGGGTTTCGCACTTTGGCACTGCAGCAACGTAGCAGCGAAGTATGGAAAATACTCGGAGCAGTTAAAACAGAATTTTCAAAATTTGGCGGACTGATGGAAAAGGCACAAAAAAACCTGCAATTGGCCAGCGGGCAGATTGATGAACTGATGGGCAAGCGCACCCGGGCCATTGCCCGTAAATTGCAGGACATAGAAGCATTGCCAGTTGCTGACAGCGATAAATATCTACCTGAAATTGCCAGTGGGGAAACAATAGATAGTCAAGAATAAATCCAGCGCACTTCTTTTTCAAGCGGCGAACACAGTGAAACAACGGGCGCACTTCTTTTAACGCTGCCTTCGCTGTTCCAGCGCATACACCGCTGCGCCGTACTAACTTTGCGTGAAACTTTGTTGGCCAACGTTTAACAGAAAGCCGGCGTATATTTAATATTGTAGAAAAGGAAAATGAAACTATTACCGGTCGTTATTATTTGTTGGGTGGTTGTATTTTGTTCAGCCCGCCTGCCAGGCAATAATACCACTATCCGGTTTAAACACCTGGTAGGGAGCAAAGTATTAAAGCTATTTGATGAAACCTATATTAATTCTTTTGGAGAACCATTTGTTATTAGCAAGTTCAGGTACTACGTCTCTCATATTTCCTTAACGGATAATACCGGGAAGCAAACTGATTTCCCCGACAATTATTACCTCGTCAATGAAGAAGATTCCCTTTCAAAGGAAATTCATCTCCCAATTGCTTCAACCCTTCGTGAGATATCTTTTATGATTGGTGTAGACAGCATAAAAAATATAAGTGGTGTGCAAACAGGCAGTCTTGATCCGGCCAATGGCATGTTCTGGACCTGGAACAGCGGCTATGTTTTTGCCAAACTGGAAGGACAAAGCGATGTTTCGCCTGCGCCGGCCCACAGTTTTAGCTGGGATGTGGGAGGCTTCCGGCAACCGGCAAATGCGTTAAGAAAAATAAAATTGACAGTGAATAAAAACGGCGCAACGGAAGAAAATACAATTATCATTACAGCAGACGTTTTAAAGTGGTTCAATGGCAAAACGCCTCTAAGCATTACAAAAACACCGGCTTGTCATCAACCCGGGACATTGGCGGTGCAGATTGCCGATAACTATAGCACGATGTTTTCCGTTGCACCATGAAGATACTAACGATTATATGCATTGTACTTTTTACGGCAACCGGCATTGCCTCAATAGAGGCCGCTAACAAGCCCAGGCCGCTTCAGCTAATTATTCCTCCCGGCTGGCCAAAACCGCTTTACAATTTTAAGTACAATCCACTTACAAAAGAAGGGTTTGAACTGGGCAGGAAATTATTTTACGATGAAAGACTCAGCAAAGACTCGAGTATTTCCTGCGCCAGCTGCCATCAGCAGTTCGGTGCTTTTGCTACCTATGACCATAACTTCAGCCATGGTTACAATAATACACTCACCACGCGCAATGCACCTTCCTTGCAAAACCTGGCCTGGCAAAAAGAATTTATGTGGGATGGTGGAATCAACCATTTAGATCTGCAGCCACTTGCACCACTAACAGCTTCCAATGAAATGGGCGAAACCCTGCAAAATGTCATTGGCAAACTTAACAAGGACACGGCCTATAAAAGACTTTTTAAAAATGCTTTTGGTACAGCGGTTATCAATACAAAAAGAATGAGTATGGCACTTAGCCAGTTTGTATTGATGCTGGTTAGCAGTAATAGCAAATATGATAAAGTAATGCGGGGAGAACTGGCATTTGCGGCAGCAGAAAAACAGGGATATGAAATATTTAAACAAAAATGCAGCAGTTGTCATAAGGAACCGCTGTTTTCAGATTTTTCTTACCGTAATAACGGCTTGTTGCTGGATACTACACTGAATGATTACGGGCGAATGAAAATAACGCTTGATAAAAGAGATTCGTTGAAATTTAAAGTACCTTCTTTGAGAAATATAGCACTTACTTTTCCCTATGGCCACGATGGCCGGTTCTTCAGTTTACAAAGCATTTATGAACATTACCGCAATAAAATGGTTGTGGCCGCCAACACCGATTCACTCTTGCTCAAAAAAATACCCATCAGCAATACTGAAACAGGCTTGCTAACGGCTTTCCTGCGTACACTCACAGACACTTCTTTTTTAAAAAACCCGCAGTTTGCACCGCCCGGCTATACTATTACCCCGGCATTTATACACTATCAGTAAGTAGTTTCATAAAGATTGAGCTTACTGTTGCCAGTAATAAAACCTCAGTACGGTGGTGTATTTACTGGTGCCCTGTCCCAGCAAGGCATAATTGATAGAGCATCGGTCAAGCTGATCGCCGCTATAGCTGTTATCATACTCATAGGTACGGGTATAGGGTTTTGTACCATCGGCGGTAGAATACCCCGTATACAGGATGCTGGTATAAGGCCCAGCCGCAAGCGGAAACAGACGGTAACTATCGTCCTGCCAGGCAAGCCCCATATCAAACCAGTTGCAAAGATTGCGGTATAGGTTTCTATGCAAAGCGCGGTATACCGGCGCTATTTTGCCGCTGGTAGCATAGACCGTTCCATACTCCGCCAATTGCCCGTTAAAATAAATGCGTTTGTTGATACTGGTTATATTGCTGTCCAAAGCATAAGCGTACTCATTTACGATTGTTTTAAACAGGCTGGTATCGGTAGGATTGATAAAAATGCCGGAATCGTATAAAAGCCTGTTGCCATTGCCAAGCGTACTGTAGATGATGCGGTTACTCCACTCAAGGTTATAAAGAGCGCTGGCATAAGCAGTATCTATAAGCAGCATCTTTTTTTCATTGCCATTATTGCTGATAGTACAATAGGCGTTGATGCCCGAAACGCTGGTAAAATCTGTTATTGTTTTTTGTAGTTGACCATCGGCGCCATACTGGAAACTGATACGCCTGGCCATATCATTATTGGTATAGTAAATAGCTTTTTGGTCTTCGAGCTTCGACAGGCGTCCGGCCGCATCATAATAGTACGTGCGTGTCGTGGAATCCTTAAAGGGGTCGTAATGAACTTCCTCTATTTTATCGGCACTATACCGGAATACCATGCTGTCGTAGTCGGTTTGGGCGGGGTTGGTAACTACAATAGCGGCAACCAGTTTTTCGGGCGGAATAGTAACCACAGGTGCCACCGGGAAATGTAATTCATGCTGGCAGGCGCCCAGTATAATGAAACCGAAGTATAGAAATTTTTTTGTCATGGCAGCATATAAAATTACACTTTTTGCCTGCATCGGCCCGCATGTTACAAACAGCGTACATATAGATACGGTGATTCCCGGTGAAGCGTTTCCTACAGGCAGTCGGTATTGATAAAATAGATCCATCCTGCTGCTGTAAATACGTGGCTGGTAAGCAACTAAACAATAATTTTGCGCTGATTGCCGGCTATACCCCCGATCGCCATTTTGTATTTTGATAATTGATGGTATGATTTTTAATCATTCCTGTATAACCACAAAAAACATTTATGAGCCGCCGTGCATCTGTTCCTGATATTGTGTTAATTGGCGCGGGTATTATGAGCGCCACCTTAGGTGTCTTGCTGAAAGAGCTAAACCCTGCTTTTACCATTGAAATATTGGAAAGGCTGGACAGTGTTGCCCTGGAAAGCTCGGATGCATGGAACAACGCCGGCACAGGTCACTCAGCTTTTTGTGAACTGAATTATACACCGGAACAGGAAGACGGCAGCATTGATATACACAAAGCCATACAGATTGCCAGTCAGTTTGAAATATCAAAGGAGTTCTGGACCTTCCTGCTGCAAAAGAATTATATCCACAATCCCAAAGATTTTATTACCCCGGTACCGCACATGAGCTTTGTATGGGGCAACGAGAATGTGGCGTTTTTGCAAAAGCGGCACGCGGCATTAACTGCGCACCATTTATTTGCGGGGATGCAATACACGGAAGAACCGAAAACATTGCAGCAATGGATGCCGTTAATAATGAAAGATCGCGAACCCGGCCAGCAACTGGCGGCTACCCGCATGGATTTGGGAACGGATGTAAATTTCGGTGCGCTGACACGCAAATTATTCCGCTACCTGTTTGATTTGCCCGGCGTAAGTTTTCGTTTGGCGCATGAGGTAAGAGATATAAAAAAGGAAAAAGATGGAACCTGGACCATTGAAGCAAAAAACCTGACTACCGGTAACAAACGCAGCATCGAGACCGGTTTTATTTTTATTGGCGCCGGCGGAGGTTCACTTCCTTTGCTGGAAAAATCGGATATACCTGAAAGCAAAGGGTATGGGGGGTTCCCCGTAAGTGGCCAATGGCTTATCTGCAGCAACCCCGATATCATTGCCCGGCACCACGCGAAGGTATATGGAAAAGCTTCCGTGGGCTCGCCACCGATGAGTGTTCCGCATTTGGATACCCGGGTGATCGATGGCAGACGTTCACTGCTCTTTGGCCCTTATGCCGGATTTTCTACTAAATTTTTAAAGAACGGCTCTTTCTGGGATCTGCCCGGCTCTATAAAGTTCAGCAATATAAAACCGATGGTAATGGCGGGCGTACGCAATATCCCCCTTACCAAATACCTGATTGAACAAGTGAGTCAATCGGCCGAAGATCGCCTGGAGGCGCTGCAAGAATACATGCCTTCTGCAAAAATGGACGATTGGATATTGGAAACTGCGGGGCAGCGGGTGCAGGTCATTAAGAAAAGCGAGGAGGAAGGCGGAATCCTAGAGTTTGGAACCGAAGTGGTGAGTGCGGCTGATGGATCTATTGCTGCCCTGCTGGGCGCTTCGCCGGGTGCTTCAACCGCAGTAGCCATTATGCTGGATTTATTAAAACGCTGTTTCCCTGATCAATTAAAAACAGCCGCCTGGCAGATGAAACTCCGGGAGATCATTCCATCTTACGGGCAATCGCTGGCAGATAACAAAGGGCTTGCCCTGGCTATCCGGAATAAAACAACTGAAGTGCTGCAGTTGAAGGCGTGAGATTTTTTTGGAGATGCAACATACATGATTTTCTTTGGCCCGAAGGGCGTAACCTGCATAACCCCGGGTGCAACCTGGGGATTGCAACAAATGGTTTTATAACCCCGGAAGGGTTGAATATCGTAACCAGATGAGGTATTCTGGCGTACTATACATTAGGCATCCCGCAATCAGCAATTTCTTTATACTGCATTCTTCAACGCCTCCACCATTTTCTTTTCACTGCCTATAAAAATTTTATTGTCGATAATGGTGACGGGGCGCTTCAAAAAAGTATATTCTTCCAGGATATAATTGCGGTAATCTTTTTCAGTAAGCAGCTTGTCTTTAAGGCCAAGTTCTTTGTATTTCATCGCCCTTCGGCTAAACAATGCTTCATAGCTGCCTGCCATTTTTTTCATTTCATCGAGCTGTGTGGCCGTTATTTTTTGGGTTTTGATATCCTGCAATGCAAATCCTTTTTGTTCAACCTGTGTATCTTTTATAATGGCGGCGCAGGTGCTGCAGGTAGAAAGACAATACATTTTCTTCATAGAATACCATTGCTGATTTTGTGATCTTGTGATTTATTTTAAACGAGCCACAAATACATCTCAAAATCCCCATATCCCAAAATCAGGAATTAATTTTTATAATTGTGGGATTACACGTTCCCACTCTTTTGTTTGATGATTGAATTGTTTGATTACCCTGGCCGGGCTACCGGCCGCCATTGAATAATCCGGTACATCTTTAGTAACCACGCTGCCAGCGCCAATTACACAGTATTTACCGATGGTTACGCCCGCCGTGATAACGCTGTTGGCCCCAATCCAGCAGCCATCGCCAATGGTAATAAGTGCGGTAGTGCATGGCTGGTAGCGGAAACCGGTGTTTACATCAGCAAACCCATGGTTCATGCCACTCATGACCACGTGCTGGGCAGTCATAATATGATTACCGATCTTTACCGGCCCAATGATCACATTGCCGGCGCCGATGAACGACCAGTCGCCAATATCTATCGGTCCCATGCCATTATTGATAAAGGAAAAATCTTCGATGGTAACATTGCAGCCAGTTTCAAAATGATTAAAAGGCATGGTATCTATTCTGGCACGCGAAAAGAAAATGGTGTTCCTGCCTTTTTTATGGTAGAAGGGATTTACAAAATGCCGTACCCACCAGCGCGGGCGGATGCCGCCTTCTGAGGTGATGAGCCACATGGCCAGTTTTTTTAAGCCGGGGTTCGATTTTATTTTATCTGCCAGAGCCATGAATACGATAACGAATTTTTACAGTGGATGAGCGGATCCAATAAAGCCAGTGGGCATCCAGGCGATGCTGTGTTGCAAGCCATCTGACCTGCTCTTTACCGCTGTTCGGTGAATTTTTACTGATAATTTCTCGCGCCGGTACGGGTTGCACTAAGTGTCAAACATACAATTAACCGCGCGAAATGTCAAATGATAAAGTCTGTTAAATAAATCCATCCGCGTATTAAATTTTCGTACTTTTCATGTCCATTCTCTCAAATATAAATATCGCTTGTCATGCTTACACGTCGATCCTTTCTTCAGCAAAGTTCAGTCCTCGCCGCATCTTTAATGATATCTAAAACAGGCTTGTTTAAACTGCACAAAGATTTGGGCATTCAGTTGTATACGGTCAGGAGCGAAGTGGCCAGGGACCTGGACAATACCCTGGCACAGGTTGCCGGGGCTGGTTATAAACAGGTAGAATTGTATGGCTACGATTATACAACCCGTAAGTTTTTTGGTAAAAGCGTTCAGCAATTTGCAGAATTATTAAAAAAACACAACCTCCACACGCCCAGTGGTCACTATGGTATCGGCGATATGACTTATAATGCTGAATATAACTGGGACAGTTGGAAGTATTTGATTGAAGATGCCCGCCTATTGGGGAATAAATACATTGTTATTCCTTATATAGACGATAAACACAGAACAGCCGATGATTTCAAACGTTTGGCAGAACGCCTCAATAAAGGCGGCGAATTGAGCAAGGCGGCCGGTCTTACTACCGGTTACCACAACCACAACTTTGAATTTGAATCCATGGGCGATGCTACCGTGTATGACTACCTGCTAAAAAATACCGACCCTTCGCTGGTGAAGTTTGAAATGGATATATACTGGGTGGCCTATGCCGGTCAGAACCCTGCTGATTGGTTTGCGAAATACCCGGGACGTTTTCCCATGTGGCATATAAAAGACATGGAGGCCGCTACGGCGGGCCAGCCAAAAGGCCAGACCTGCGAAGTAGGTAAAGGCGTTATTGACTGGAAATCTATTTTTACACACCAGAAAGCAGCAGGCGCCGATTATGTTTTTGTTGAACAGGAACAGTACCGGCGGCCGGTGTTCGACTGTATTAAAACGAGTGCGGAGTACATGAAGACAAATCTTCTTAAATAAATAAAACCATCTAACATACTATGGCTTCCAGGAAAAAATTTATTCAACAATCTTCGGTATTACTCGGAGCCGGCGCGCTGGCTGCTGCTTTTAATAACGAAGCGTTCGCCTATTTCAAAAACAGGATTATGCCCAGCGACCAACTGAATATTGGTGCAATTGGCATCAATGGCATGGGCTGGGCCGATGTAAAAGCAGGTTTGAAGATTCCAGGGGTGAACCTGGTAGCAGTTTGTGATGTAGACAAAACGGTGATTGAAAAAAGACTGGGTGAACTGGGTAAGACAGGCGTTGATACGTCTAAAATAAAAGTATATGATGATTACCGGAAGTTGCTGGCACAAAAAGATATTGATGCGGTGGTGATTGGTACGCCCGACCACTGGCATGCGCTGATCATGATTCATGCCTGTGAAGCGGGGAAAGATGTTTACGTTGAAAAACCCGTTGGTAATTCCATTGTTGAATGCAGAACCATGGTAGCTGCGCAGCAACGTTACAATAAAGTAGTGCAGGCCGGCCAGTGGCAACGCAGCCAGCAGCATTTCAAAGATGCGGTGGACTATGTGCAGAGCGGGCAATTGGGCAATATCCGCACCGTAAAAGTCTGGTGCTACCAGGGATGGATGAAACCAGGGCCGGTGGTGCCCGATAGCGCGCCGCCGCCCGGTGTTGACTATAAACAATGGCTGGGGCCTGCCAGTATCCGGCCGTTTAATTCAAGCAGGTTCCATTTTAATTTCCGCTGGTTCTGGGATTATGCCGGCGGATTAATGACAGACTGGGGCGTGCATTTATTAGACTATGGCCTGTTGGGTATGAAATCGCCTATACCAAAATCTGTTGCCGCATTGGGTGGCCGTTTTGCTTATCCGGATCTGTATGAAGAAACACCAGATACCCTGACCACGCTGTACGAGTTTGATGGTTTTAATATGGTTTGGGATTCTGCCATGGGAATAGACAACGGTTCGTATGGGCGCGATCATGGTATCGCCTACATTGGCAATAACGGCACGCTTATATTAAACCGGGGCGGATGGGAAGTAATAGAAGAAAAGCAAAGCAAGACCAAAGTCAGCAAGCCGTTTGAAAAACCTTCAGATAACGGGCTGGATAAACACTGGGAGAACTTTGTAAGCGTGGTGAAATCGCGCAAGATGACCGATCTGCATTGTTCTATCCAGGCGGGTGCGCATGTAGCCACCGTGGCGCAAATGGGCAATATTGCTTTCCGCAGTGGAAAAAAGCTGGTGTGGGATGGCGCTAAAGAACGATTTACAGATGAAGCCATTAATAAAGAATACATGCTGAAAGAATACCACAATGGCTATAAACTGCCTATTGTTTAAAACAGCGATTGCAGCCCGGTACAGACAAACTCATTTAAAATCTTTAAGATTTGATAAGATGAATAAAAAAACAATAGGGACATTTTTATTTTGCACAATTGTTTCGGCCAACCTGTTTGGCCAGCAAAAAGGTGATCCCAAAGCAACTGAATTCTACGACCCCGTTCCAAAAGTGGTTACACCCGGAAACACGGTTGCCGATGCACCTTCTGATGCCATCGTTTTATTTGATGGCAAGAGCCTTGATCAGTGGACATCTGTGAACAAACCCGGTGAACCCGCCGGCTGGACCGTTGCCGATGGCGTGCTGACGGTTAATAAAGCTACCGGTAATATTCAAACGAAAAAATCTTTTAAAGACTACCAGCTTCACCTTGAATGGCGCATACCGGCTAATATCACAGGTACAGGGCAGGCACGCGGTAATAGCGGGGTTTTTTTAGCATCTACCGGCCCCGGTGATAATGGATACGAAATACAAATACTGGATTGTTTTAATAACAGCACGTATGTAAACGGTCAAACGGGCAGTGTTTATAAACAGTCTATACCACTGGCCAATGCCTGCAAAAAGCCGGGAGACTGGCAGGTATATGATATCTTCTGGACAGCACCCCGGTTTAGCGGAGATAGCAGTGTTTCTGTTCCGGCTTATGTAACGGTGGTGCACAACGGTGTGTTGCTGCAAAACCACACCGAAATAAAAGGCGAAACAGTGTATATCGGTAAACCCTTTTATAAGAAATATGAATCTGCACCTATCAAGCTGCAGGCACATGGCGATAGGAGCGAGCCAATCAGTTACAGGAATATATGGATACGGGAATTGTGATGATTACCAACTGTTGCCTTCGTCCGATGCTGTTCTTTGTCATCCATTTTTTTCGGCGCTCCTGCGCCTTTCCGTCGTTCCTGCGAAGGCGGGAATCTCATGATTACAAGACCATTTCAATTCATTAATCAATTGTATATGCGAAAATCTCTTTTGTTTCTTTCAGCACTGCTAATAACCATTGCTTCATTTGCACAAACCAAACCGGAAGAAACTGAATATTATACCCCGGTACCGCCGGTAATTACACCCGGCGCCAACTTTGCCGCACCGCCTTCGGATGCTATTATTTTATTCGATGGCAAGAACCTTGACGAGTGGGCAGCAGTGAGCGATACGGTAGCAGGAAAAAAATGGACACTGGCCGATAATATTATCACAGTTGATAAAACCGCCGGTGATCTGCGCACCAAAAGACGGTTTATGGATTTTCAATTGCACATTGAATACCACATTCCGGAAAACATTACAGGGAGTGGACAGGCACGTGGCAATAGCGGCATTTTCCTGGCGGCGCTTCCATGGGGAGCCGGGGGTTATGAACTGCAGGTGCTGGATAATTATAAAAACACCACTTATGTGAACGGGCAGGTGGGAAGCATGTACAAGCAAGCGGTTCCGCTGGTAAATGCCTGCCGCAAACCGGGAGAATGGCAAACCTATGATGTGGTATGGACCGCGCCGCGTTTTAATGATCATGGCGTTTTGCAATCACTGGCAAGGGTAACCGTTTTTCACAATGGTGTGCTGGTTCAAAACAATACCGTTTTACTAGGCGATACGCCTTATATCGGCCAACCGGCGTATAAAGTACATGGGGCTTCACCGATTAAACTACAGGCACATGGCGATAAAAGTGAACCCATCAGCTATCGCAATATCTGGATAAGAAATCTGTAACTATAACTATTGCTAATCATGTTCAATGGCAGCCGCAGGGTTGCCATTGTTGTTTAAGCCCGGTTCGGTGGCGGCTGTCAAAGCTGACTATCGGTTACATTTAGCCGAAAAATAATAAGAGCTCAATTAAGGACTTACACTTAGTAATGCCGTGCATAAGACGTGCAAAAGCAGGGCACAGACTTTACATGCAGGTAACCTATTATTATTTATTTCACATCTTCAATAAAACAATTAATATGAAACTTCTTACCTGGTCGATGCTCCTATGCCTTGCCGCCGGCTACAGCTCCTGCAAGAAACAAATGACCGGCGCTGCTGGCGCAGCAACTGGCGCGAATGCTGTTACGCTTAGATCCAATGCTGTAGCCCTTCTGGCTGCCAGCACCACGGAAAATTTTGAAACCGGAACCAAGGGGTCTTATGCAACCGGCGATGTAAACCTTGCCACGGGTGTTTGGACGTTCAACGACGCCTTGATCGGAAATCTCAGCACAGATAAAAAAAATGGAACGCAATCGGCAAGGGTTAGAAACAGCGGTACGCTTACCATGAAGTTTGATCATGCAGGCGGCGCTTCTACTGTTACGATACTGCACGCTAAATTTGGAACGGACGCTGCCTCTACCTGGCAACTCTGGTACAGCACCAATGGCGGCAGCAGTTACATACAGGCGGGCAGCAGCATCAGCACCAGCTCGGCTTCATTGGTCCAGGCAAGTTTTGCCATAAATGTTTCCGGAAACATTCGTTTTGAAATACGAAAAACAGATGGCAGCAGTAATCGCATCAATTTTGATGATTTTATTATTACTGATTTTTCTTCCGGTGGGGGCGGCGGAACAGGGAAGAGATTTTTATTTGATGCCAGCAAGGCAGAAACGGCAGGCAATGCAGACTGGGTAATTGACGAAGACAATAGTAACCCTCAGCAGGTACCTACGCCGGCGCAGTCTACCATTACTGCAACCACAGCGGAGACTTACTGGACGGGCGCCATTTCCAGTTGGGGCATTGCGCTGGCAAAGCAGGGCGATATTGTTTCAACATTGCCTTCAACAGGCCTGATTACTTATGGCAATAGCAGCAATCCGCAGGATCTTTCCAACTACGATGTGTTTGTAGTGGACGAGCCTAATATACGGTTTACCGCAACTGAAAAAACCGCTATACTTAATTTTGTAAGCAACGGCGGCGGCCTGTTTATGATATCTGACCATACCGTATCCGACAGGAACAACGATGGTTGGGATTCGCCTGCTATCTGGAACGATTTGATGACCAATAATGGAAACATAAATAACCCATTTGGATTCAGTATCGATCTTACCAATATTGTGGAATTAAGCAACAATGTTTTAACAGGGAATACCGGCAATCCCATTTTGCATGGCAGCCAGGGAAATGTTACGCAACTTGATTTTCACAATGGAGCCACGCTTACGCTCAGCACATCGGCCAACCCGGCGGTACAGGGCTTAATCTGGCGGTCGGGTGTAGCACAGAATGCATCTAATTTGTTATGTGCTTCTTCTACTTATGGCACAGGGCGCGTATTTGTAGTAACAGATAGTTCGCCCATGGACGATGGCACAGGGGCTTCCGGCAATACTTTGTTTAACGGCTGGACAACCTATAGCCATATACCACTGTTTATGAATGCCTCTCTATGGCTCGCCAAATTGCAATAACGAAATAATAAGAAATAATATAAAGGCCCGGTTAACCCCGGGCTTTTTCTATACAATTCAAACTGTAAAGTTATAAACTGATTGTAAGGGCTGATGGAACTTGTTAACAACATTTAACATTGACGCCGACCCAAAAACCAACCAACCAACAGGATATAAATGTGCATAACAGCTTTTGATATACTGGCTATGCTTGGTAAATGGTGCATGCGTTCCTCAACTTATCGTGAGAAAAAGGGAAATTATTACTCAACTGAATTAAAATTTATTGAAAATGCTTGTTTAAATGTGGATAACCTATTCGTGGCCGGGAAATTGAAAAGGGTTGAGTAAATAAATTTCTGTTTTACATTTCTCACTTAAATCAAAAGCAATGAAAACAATTACAATGAGAACCGCTGGGGCAATATTCTCTGCAGCCATATTACTTACCAGTTGTGTATCCTCAAAAAAGTACCACCGTTCACAAGATGAAGTAGCCAAACTGCGCAACGATAGCACCACGCTGGCACAACAAGCCAGCACACTGCAGCAAAACCTTACAGCTTCCGAGCAAAAGGCTGCAGACCTGCAAAAATCTGTTGAAACCGCAAACACTACCAATTCTAGTTTGCAAAAAAATGTAGCTTATTTTACTGATTACACAACCAAAGAACAAGCTACTACCAAACAAATCAGGGACGAATTAAACACAACGCTTGCTGCTAACGGTCTTACAGAACAAGACATTTTATTAAGCGATGGAAAAATTTATGTAAATATTGGCGAGAAGAGTTTATTTAAAGGCAGCTCAGCGTTGTTAACGACAAAAGGAAAAGAGCTGGTTGACAATCTGGGACAGTTTGTAAAAAGTCACGACGCTGTAGATGTAAGCGTTGCCGATCTGGACCAGGCTACCGGCACTGGCGGCAATACTGCTATGATGGATAATAATGGAACCAGTTCCGGTTCGGCCTCCAACAGCAATATGTCTTCCTCCACTGCTACTAACAACAATGCAGATTATTCAACTGCAAAAAACAGGACAAGCGACAATACCAGCATGACTACTGATAAAACAGCACATAAAGTAGCCGTACACTATAAGAAAAAAGTACAGGCTGCCAGTGGTGAAACAAAAGCAGTAGCTTATTCATCTAACCATCACAATAAATATGCAGCAGAAAGAAGCCGCAGAAGTACAGCGCGTGCTATTGCATGGAAACGCCAGAATGCTGTAGCGGATGCATTATTGAAAACAGGTATTCCTAAAGTGAAAGTAGTAGCACAGGATCAACCAGAAACTACCGGCGGACAAAAAGGTGTGCAGGTTGTATTGGTACATGGTATGGATGAGTTCTACAAACATATGAATGAAGCACCTGCAGCTGGCCAGCCAGTGAGCAAGAATCCATAATTACATACAATAAATCATTTTAACAAAAGGCAGTGCTATTATGTAGCGCTGCTTTTTTTGGCGTCCTTCCTGCGCAGGCAGGAATCTCATTTGGTATGATGGAACGTAGATGGTTACGAGCAGGATGATAGCTATGATCTGGTATAAGACACCAGTCTCAGCAGAATGAAGTAGTGTAATATCAAATATTATTTACCAGGCTTTTCATTTTTTGTAAACCCGTTTTTGCTACCAACAATGCATCCTGCTGCCAATAGCTGTTATTGAACAACTCCAGCGACAATACTTTTGTTCCGCCCATGGCCTTTAATGTTTGCAATATTTTTTTAAACGGAGCCGCACCATCGCCGGGATATACGCGATCGGCATCTGTTTGTTCATTAGCAGGTTTATCAGCAGGGTAATCATTCATGTGGATAATATCGATCGCTTTTCCATTTACCAGGTTTAGACAATCAAATCCACTGCCTCCGCGAAAAAGATGGTATACATCGGGAAGGATGCGTGCATCCGGATCATTAGCCGCTGCAGCAATGGCCAGTGCCTGGCTAAAATTATAGAGCGTACCTGAACCACCCCAAAACTCCAGCAAGGGCATTACACCATTTTTTCTGCCTAATGCCAGTATCTCACGGTACCGGGCACCTGCTTTTATAATATCAAGCGCCTGTTCTTTTGGAACACCTGCGGGGGGTGCAGCAATACGCTTACAGCCCAGCACAGACACCAGTTGCATTTCACTTTGCAAGGTTGTTAGAGCGGTATTTCGTTTCGCATCATCGTCTACCATCCACGCTGTAAAACTGATGGCGTTTTCTACACGGATATTTTTTGCTTTAATGAATTTTGCCAAATGGTCGATTGTGTTGCCCTGTACTAACCATTCCTGTATGTCTTTTACCCAAAGCTCAACGCCATCATACCCGGCCGCTGCGGCAATTTCAATGGAATGCAGCAGGCCCGGCTTTTGTCCGCTGATGGTGCTGGTGTTTAAACAAAAACGGAAGGGGCTGATTGAATTAATCAACGATGCATTAATCGCGTTGGGTATCAACGGAGCAAGTGCTGCGGCGGCAGAGCATTTCAGGAGGAAGCGGCGGGTAAACATAACTGTTATGTATGGTTGATGTTTTGCATTCCGTGACCATGCTGCTGCTGTAGGTCAAAAGCAGCAGTGTGCGACGCAACGAAAGTTCAATAGAAATCCAGCCGCCCGTACCACAAAAAAGCAGTCTTGTCAGACTGCCTTTTAATAAGCTTTAATGATATCATTTCTTCCCCATCGCCCATTCTATCCCACCCAATATATGCTGGAGATATACCGGGTCAACAAATGATTCTTTGGTATGTCCCATTTCTGTATAGAAAGCTTTGCCGCCTTCGTAGTCGTGGTACCAGGCCATGGGATGATTGCCATCGTTTGCGCCGCCGGTATAAGAGGTCTCATCAATCTTGATGAGCACATGTACATCGGGGTTCAGGTCTTTGTAATTGTACCATTCATCCCAACGCTCCCAAATATCGGGCAGGTGTTTGGTAGAAGGGTGGGTTTTATCAATGACCTGTAATTTGGCCTGCTGTTGTTT
>Ga0070667_100001674_pt1 | contig 19810 bp, 19 predicted proteins | sample KBSS33metaG_FD_64659 | JGI IMG/M metagenome (GOLD analysis project Ga0070667, IMG submission 64659) | Switchgrass rhizosphere microbial communities from Kellogg Biological Station, Michigan, USA - KBS S3-3 metaG | ecosystem: Host-associated > Plants > Roots > Rhizosphere > Soil ... | reverse complement strand
CCTCACGTCCTGGGCGTCTCATCGCGGTCACAGCCAGCCAGGACCGCGATGAGACGCCCAGGACCATCTAGGACTGCCGGTGGGCGCGGCGGCGGGCCCCACCACTAACCCAGGGCGTCGCGGGCGTTCGTGGTCGCGGCACGGGTGACGAAGGCTTCGCCGCGGTGGGCGATCAGGGCGGCGGGGTCTTTCGTGCCCATCGGGAAGGGCCAGTCGCTGCCGAGGACGATCTTGTCCTCGCCGAAGACCTCGATCGCTCGGTCGATGGCGCCGGGGTCGTGGACCAGGCAGTCGACGAAGAAGCGGCGGACGGCGGTCGAGGGGGGCTCGGTGAGGGGTTTGAGGCCGGCCCGGTCGGTGGCGACGCCGTGGTCCCAACGGGGGACGAGGTCGGGGACGCAGCCGCCGCAGTGGACGAGGAGGACACGCATGCGCGGGTGGGTTGGCAGGACGTCGCCGAACACGAGCTGGGCGGCGGCGATCGCGGTCTCGACCGGGTTGCCGAGGAGGTTGTGGAGATAGAACTCCTCGAGGCGCTCGTCGGGCGAGGTGCCCGGGTGGAGGAGCAGCAGCGCCGCGTCCTCGTCGAGCGCTCTCCATAAGGGGGCCAGTGCCGGGTCGGCGAGGGAGACCGAGCGACCGCCCGCCGAGGCGCAGTAGCCGACCCAGCCGTCCTGCTCGCGCAGGCGCCGCTGCTCGGCGATCGCCAGCTCGGGGTGCTCCAGCGGCAGGTAGGCCAGCGGCAGGAACTCCTCCTCCGCGGCGGCGACCTTCGCGAGCCCGTCGTTCACGGCGCGCACCCACTCCGCTGTCTCTTCGGCGTCGAGGTCCTGGCGGAAGAACGGCGGCGGGATCGAGACGACGGCCCGGTCGATGCCGCTCTTCTCCAGTTGCTCCAGCAACTGGTCGGGTCGCTGCAGCGCGGGCGGGCCTTTTACCTCGTCGTGGACGAAGGGGGCCAGATGGGTGTGGAAGTCGACGCGCACGCCCGCATTTTGCGGGTTTCCAGGCGCACTAGCATCAGACATTTGATAAATGATACCGAGCGTCGCGCCGCCAGCAGGGTGGGCGCGGCCTCGCTGATCCGACGTAGCCCACACGCCATGCCCGACGACCGATCCGTCCGTATTCCCGCCCCTGACCTGCTCGCGGCGACCGCGCGCCTGTTCGGCGCGCTCGGACTGCCCGACGCCGCGGCGAAGGCGGTCGCGGAGGGGCTGGTCGACGCCGACATGCGCGGGATCCCCTCGCACGGGCTGATGCTGGTGCCGATGTACGCGGAGCGGATCGGGGCGGGCTCGGTGACCACGGCGACCGAGGGCGAGGTCGTCGCCGACCTGGGGGCAATCGCGGTCATCGACGCGAAGAACGCGCTCGGCATCCTCACCGGGGACCAGGCGATGGCGCTTGCGGTCGAGCGGGCGCGGCAGTTCGGCATCGGCGCGGTCGCGGTCCGCCATGCCTTCCACTTCGGCGGCGCCTTCCGTTATGTCATGGCCGCCGCCGACGCCGGCCTCGTCGGGGTCGCCGCCGCCAACACCCGCCCGCTGATCCCTGCGCCGGGCGGCGCCCAGGCCGTGATCGGCAATAACCCGCTCGCGATCGGCGTGCCGACCGCCGGCGCCGAGCCGATCGTCCTCGACATGGCCCTCTCCGAAGCGGCCCTGGGGAAGATCCGGATCGCCGCCGCCGAGGGACGCGAGATCCCGCCGACCTGGGCGACCGATTCCTCCGGGGTGCCGACCACCGATCCCGAGGCGGCGATCGCCGGCCTCCTCCTCCCCGCCGCCGGCCCGAAGGGCTACGGCCTTGCCTTCATGATCGACGTGCTCACCGGGGTCCTCTCCGGCGGCGCCTTCGGCGCGGGCGTCCAGGGCCTCTACTCCGACACCGCGGTCCCGAACGACTGCGCCCACTTCTTCCTGGCGATCGACCCGGCCGCCTTCGGCGGAGCCGACTCGTTCGCCGCGCGGGTCGACGAGCTCGCCGCCCAGGTCACAGCCTCCCCGACCGCCCCCGGCGTCGAGCGCGTCCTCCTCCCCGGCCAGCTCGAGGCCGAGCGCCACGCGGCCGCCCAGGCCGACGGCGTGCGCGTCGAGCGGAGCGTCATCGACAATCTGCGCGAGGTCGCCGCCGGGCTCGGCGTCGACCTCGGTGACCTGGGACAAGCGGACCGCGAGGAGGACTGATGAAGGCGAGCTTCGACGCCACCGGCGAGGTGCTGATCGTGACCGGCGGCGCGCGCGGGATCGGCGCCGCCGCGGCGCGCGCCTACGCGGAAGCGGGCGGTCACGCCTACGTGTTCGACATCGCGCCGAGCGAGGAGCTCGCGGCGCTCGCCTCCGCCGAGCAGACCGCGCTCGACGTCGCCGCGGGAGTCCCGGCCGCGGCCGGGGTCACCCAGCTCACCGTCGACGTCGCCGACCGCGATGCCGTCCGCGCCGCCGTCGCCGAGATCGCCGAGCGCCACGGACGCATCGACGGCCTGATCGCCGGCGCCGCGGTGCAGCCGCGCACGCCGCTCGTCGACATGGACCCGGACGAGTGGCGGCACACGCTCGCGGTCAACCTCGACGGCGTCGTCTGGGCCGTGCAGGCGGTCCTCCCCACGATGCGCGCCGCCCGCCGCGGCTCGATCGTCGTCTTCTCCTCCGGCCTCGCCCACATGGGCCGCGCCGAAGCCTCCGCCTACGCCGCCTCGAAGGGCGCGCTCCTCCCGTTCGTCCGCTCGATCGCCGCCGAGGTCGCCGCCGACCGCGTCCGCATCAACGTCCTCTGGCCGGGCGTCATCGACACCGACCAGTTCCGCGCCGCCAACCCTGGCGCCGAGCGCGAGCACTGGCTCGCGACCACCGGCATCGGCACCCCCGAGGACGTCGTCGGCGCGATGCAGTTCCTGCTCTCCGACGCCGCCTCGATGACCGGCTCGACGCTGACCCGCGACCGCGTCTTCGCCAGCGAGGACGAAGCGGACGCGAATCCCGGCGAGGAGCGCGACCGATGAGCGGCCCCTCCGAGCAGCTCCCGATCGGCATCGCCGGCGCCGGGCCGATCGGCCTCACCACCGCCCTCGGCCTCGTCCACCACGGCCTCCCCGTCGTCGTCTTCGAGGAGGACGCGGAGCTCTCCGGGGACACCAAGGCGGGCACCACGCTGACCCGCACGCTCGAGGTGCTGAACCGCTACGACGCCCTCGGCCCGGTGCTGCGCGCCGCCGTCCGCATCGACGAGATCGGCGACATCGACCGCCGCACCAACAAGGCCTCGAGCTCCGTCGTCACCGGCGCGCTGACCGAGGACACCCGCTTCCCCTTCGTCATCAACATCCCGCAGAACGACCTCGAGCCGGCGCTGAACGAGACGCTCCAGCGCAAGGCCCCCGGGGCGCTGCGCCTCGGCCACAAGGTGGTCGGCTTCGAGCAGCACTCCGACCACGTCGAGGTCCAGGTCGAGCACGACGGCGAGGTCCGCACGGAGAAGGTCCGTTACCTCCTCGCCTGCGACGGCGGCCGCTCCCCGATCCGCGAGCAACTCGGCATCACGGTCGAGGGCCACACCCTGGCCGAACGCTACATGCTGGTCGACATCCTGGCCGACCTCGACGTCGCCAACCCGCGCGACTACCCGTACCTCGCCTATTTCGGTGACCCGGAGGAGTGGATGATCATCGTCCGCCAGCCGCACTGCTGGCGCTTCCTCTACCCGCTGCACGAAGGGCAATCGGAGCCGACCCCGGAGGAGTTGGCCGACAAGGCGCGTCGCTTCATCGGCGACGTCGACGAGCTCGAGGTCCTGGGACAGAACGTCTACACCGTCCACCACCGGGTCGCCGACCGCTGGCGCGACGGCCGCGTCTTCCTGATGGGCGACGCCGCGCACCTGATCACGCCGATGTGGGCGCTCGGGCTGAACACCGGCGTGCTCGACGCGTCGAACCTCCCCTGGCGCCTCGCCTGGGTCGAGCGCGGCTGGGCCGAGCCGACGCTCCTCGACGGCTACGAGGCCGAGCAGGCGACGGTCGCGATCCAGGGCTCCGGCGAGATGGCCGAGGCCGCCCGCCTCTACATGTCGCGGAAAGCCGAGGCGGCCCCGGCCGAGGACGCAGGCAATTGGGGCAACGCCTTCACCCGCGGGCTCCTCGGGGTGAGCCTCGACGTCGACGGCACCGGCGACTGGTCGATGGTGCGCTCCGGCGCCGAGCCCGACGCGGTCCGCCCTGGCGACCGCGCCCCCGACCTGCCACTGGTCGCCGAGGACGGGATCGTCCACACTCACGACCTCTGCGCCGACGCCTTCGTCGCCCTCTACTTCACCGACACGCGCCGGCGGCCCGCCGTCCCCGCGCAGGACAGCAAGGCGCTCCACCACTACCTCGTCAGCCGCTGGGACGCGCCGCACGATTCGGGCCTGCGCGACCGCGCGCTCTTCGACCCGGCCGAGCGCGTCACCCGCCGCTTCGGCGTCGCCCCGGACACGATGGTGCTGCTGCGCCCCGACGGGCACGTCGCCGCGATCGAGCCGTGGGACCCCCAGGCCGGCGGCGACCGCGCCGGTGAGCTCTACGCCGAGATCACCGGGCAGGCCGTCCCTCACACCCAGGCAGAAGAGATCGACGTGGAGCTCGGCGACATCGGCACCTCCGTCGTCTTCGAGAACGAGCACGTGCGGGTGTGGGAGGTGCGACTGGAGCCGGGCGAGTCCCAGACCTGGCACAAGCACCACCACCCGTACCTGATCGTCGGCGTCGAGGGCGCCGACAACCGCATGGACTTCCTCGACGGCTCCGAGCCCCGCCACATGCAGGAGACCCCCGGGCGGGTCGTCTTCCGCGATGCCGGGAAGGTCCACATGCTCACCAACGAGGGCACGACCCGCTATGTCAATCGATTGATCGAGCTGAAGGCGCTCGACGAGAACACGGAGATGTGATGGACGAGCGCAACGTGAGTGAACCCGCCGCCTATTCCGGCCTGGCACCCGATCAGGCCCGGGTGGGTGGCACCGACGCCATGGGCATCTTCCGCGAGATCCTGCTGCAGACCGACGACCTCGACTGGGTCGACAAGACGCTCGCGGGGCTGTCCCAGAAGATGCTCTGGCGCGACGACGAGACCGGCGCCTCGATCGCGATCGTGAAATTCGAGCAGGGCTCCGGCGTCCCGTCCCCGCACGCCCACGCCTCCAACCAGTTCATGTTCTGCCTGCGCGGTCGCTACCGCTACGTGCCGACCGGGGTGACCCTCACCCCCGGCAGCTTCTACTGGAACCCGAAGGGCGCCCAGCACGGCCCGACCGAGGCGCTCGAGGAGTCGGTGCTGCTGGAGATCTACGACGGCCCGCACTACCCGACCCAGCCGAGCTGGTACGAGAACGAGGAGGACGCACGCTGATGGCCAAGCAGGAGGTTCGCTCCGAGGAGCTCGCCGAGCCGAACGGGCACTTCGCCCAGGCCGTGGTCGCCGAGGCGACCGGGCGGCTGCTCTTCGTCTCCGGGATGACCGCGCGCAACAACGAAGGCGGGATCACCGGCCTCGGCGACATCAAGGCGCAGACGCGCCAGGTCTGCGAGAACGTGCGGGCGGCGGTCGAGGCGGCCGGCGGGACGATGGACGACATCGTGAGGGTCGACGTCTACGTCACCGACATGCGCCACTTCGACGCGATCCACGAGGTGCGCCGTGAGTTCTTCACCGGCACCCCGCCCGCGTCGACGATGGTCGAGATCTCGAAGTTCAGCCGTCCCGGCTACGAGATCGAGATGAACGCGATCGCGGTGCTTCCTTGAGGCTGGCGACGGTCCGGACCGAGCGCGGCGATCGCCTCGCCGCGGTGGTCGGGGACGAGGCGGGAGGACCGTCTGCATTTGACCGGCCCACAGACGGTCAACTGCAGACGGTGATCCTCCCGGCCGCGGTCGGCTCGCTCGACGACGTCGTGCGCGGCGGGCCGGGGGCGCTCGAGGCGGCCCGGGTCGCCGCCGCGAACGGCGAGCGCGTCCCGCTGGATCCGGCGGCACTCGCCGCGCCCCTGTCCCGCTTCAACCGCGACATCCTCTGCACCGGCTGGAACTACTGGGACCACTTCTACGAGTCGGCTGGGTTGCGCGAGGGCCAGGAGCCCGCGGCGAAACCCGAGCACCCGACCTTCTTCACCAAGGGTCCCGACGTCGTCCTCGGTCCCACCGACGACATCGCCTTCGACCCCTCGCTGTCCTCCAAGTGGGACTACGAGGCCGAGCTGGCGCTGGTGATCGGCCGCGACGGCCGCTCGATCCGCGAGGAGGACGCCTGGGACCACGTCTTCGGCTTCTGCGTCGCCAACGACGTCTCCCAGCGGGACCTCCAGCGTGCCCACGGCGGGCAGTGGCTGAAGGGGAAGTCGATCGATCGCACGATGCCGCTCGGCCCCTGGATCACGACCATCGACGAGGTGCCCGACCCGGCCGCGCTGCGGGTCGAATGCGAAGTCGACGGGCAGCTCCTGCAGTCGGCCTCGACCGGCGAGATGGCCTTCCCGATCCCGACCCTGCTCGCCGAGCTGTCGCGCGGCATGACCCTGCGCGCCGGGGACCTGCTGCTGACCGGGACCCCGTCGGGGATCGGCAACGCGCGCGAGCCGCAGCTGTTCCTCGCCGACGGCAATATCATCGAGACCCGCGTGAGCGGCCTCGGAACGTTGCGCAACAGGGTGACCAAGACCAACTTATGAGACGTAGCTACGACGCGGTGATCGTCGGCGGCGGCCACAACGGCCTGATCGCCGCGGCGTACCTGGCCCGGGCGGGCTGGGAGGTGCTGCTGGTGGAGCGCAATTCGGAGGTAGGCGGCGCGATCGCGAGCGCCGAGGCCACGGCCCCGGGCTTCGTCCACGACCTCTACGCGACGAACATGAACCTCTTCCTCGGCTCCGCCGTCTTCGCCGAGCTGGGCGAGGAGCTGGCCGCCCAGGGGCTCGAGTTCGCCGGGACCGACAAGCCTTACTCGAGCGTCTTCCCCGACGGCAAGAGCCTGCGCGTCTGGCAGGACCGGGCGCGGACCCGCGAGGCGATCGCCGCGCACGACGCCGCCGACGGGGAGGGCTGGGACCGCCTCGCCGCCGCGTACGACCGCTTCGCCCCGAGCCTCTTCGAGCTCTACGGGACCCAGCTCGCCTCGCTCGGCGCGCTGCGCCCGCTGTCCTCGGCGGTCCGCGCCCACGGCGCCCGCGGCACCGCCGAGCTGGCGCGCCTGCTGCTCGGGACGACCCGGGACCTCGGCGACCGTTACTTCCACAGCGAAGAGACGAAGGCCCTGATCGCTGCCTGGGGGATGCACATCGACTTCGGTCCCGACGTCGCCTTCGGCGCCCTCTTCCCCTTCCTCGAGACCTTCACCGACATGGACAACGGCATGGCGGTGGTGGCCGGGGGCGCGTCGAAGCTGCCGCGCGCGCTGGCAGGGGTGGCGGAAGCCGCGGGCGCGGAGATCCGCACCAACGCCGCGGTGACCCGCATCCTCGGCGAGAACGGCGCCGCGTCCGGGGTCGTGCTCGCCGACGGCGAGGAAATCGGCGCCCGCCGCGCGGTGATCGCGAACCTCACCCCCGGCCCGCTCACCTCCCTCCTCCCCGCCGACGCCGCGGGCAACGCGACCCGCGAGGCCCTCGACGGCTACGCCTACGGCCCGGCGACGATGGTGGTCCACGCCGCCCTCAGCGGCCCGGTCCCGTGGGCGGCCGGCGCCGACCTCGCCGAGTGGGGCTACGTCCACGTCGGCCCCTACGTCAGCGACATGGCGCAGACCTACACCGATGCCCGCAACGGCATCCTCCCCACCGAGCCGCTCCTCGTCTGCGGCCAGACCAGCGCCCTCGACCCGACCCGCGCCCCCGGCGACGGCACCGTCCTCTGGATCCAGGTGCGGATGCTGCCGCCCCAGATCAAGGGCGACCGCGGAGGCTCGATCAAGGCCACCGACTGGGCCGGAGCGAAAGTCCCCTACGCCGGACGCGTCATCGACAAGCTCGAGCGCTACGCCCCGGGCGTCAAGGATCGCGTCCTCGACTGGCGCGTCCTCGGCCCCGACGACCTCGAGTCCGCGAACCCCAACCTCGTCGGCGGCGACAGCATCGGCGGCAGCCACCACCTCTCCCAGAACGCCGTCCTCCGCCCCGCCCCCGGCACCGCCGGAGGCCGCCTCCCCCTGAAGAACCTGACGATGGTCGGTGCCGGCACCTGGCCCGGCGCCGGAGTCAACGCCGTGTCGGGCCGCCTGGTAGCGAACCGCCTGATCGCCGGCACCCCCACGGATCGCGCCAAGTCGGCGCTCTCCCGCCTGACCCGCCGCGGCTGAAACCGCAAGTCGGATTGACCCCCTCAGAGGGGGCGAATCTGACTCGCAGGTCCCTAGATGTCGCGGAGCTCGTAGCGGTCCTCGGCGCCCATCTCCTTGAAGATCGCGTTCGCGGTCTGCACGAGGTGGTTCCAGAGGAGGGCGGCGGCGCGGTCGGGTTCGTGGCCGGCGCAGGCGGCCAGGAGGTCGCGGTGTTCGCGGGCGCGTTGTTCGAAGAGGCCGAGGCTGCTGCTGCCGAGGGCGGCGACGCGGTAGCGCTCGGCGTTGTCCCAGAGTGGGGAGATGAGGCGGGGCAGCCAGCGGGATTCGGAGGCGAGGTAGAGGCCGAAGTGGAAGGAGGTGTGGGCGTTGAGGGCGAGGGTGCGCTCGCCGCGCTCGGTCGCCTCCTCGAGGCGGTCGAGGCTGCCCGCGGCGTCGCGCTCGTCGGCGGCGGTGAAGTGCGCCGCCGCGCCTTCGATCGCGGGCAGCTCGAGGAGAAGGCGGGCGTCGTAGACCTCGCGCAGGTCCTCGATCGTCAGGCCGGCGACGCTGGCGCCGCGGTGCGGGATGTTCTCCACCAGGCCGTCGGCGTCGAGGCGACGGAGCGCCTCGCGGATCGGCATCTGGGACAGGTGCATCGCCTCGGCGAGGTCGCCGATCGGCAACCGCTCCCCCGGGCGTAGCTCGCCGACGATGATCGCGTCGTGCAGCATCGCGAAGGCTTTCTCGGCCAGGGTCCGGTGGCCGGAGCCCTCGCTGAAATTCTCCAGGCGCGCGCCGAGGTCGCGGCCGTCGTCTGCCACGGGGAGGCTCACTCGCCCTTTTTCCGACGCGGCAGCCAGAGGGAGATTTCCCGCCCGCCGGTCAGCCCCTGCGGCCGCAGCACCAGGATCGCCGTCATCACGACGCCGATGATCAGCAGCGTCATCCCGTTCGGGAAGTCCAGGTGGAGCGGCCCGAGGCTGGCGCCCGCTTCGGCTTTCTGCAGGTAGACGTTGAGGATGCTGATCAGGGCGCCGCCGACGGTCGCGCCCCAGAGGCTGTTCGAGCCGCCGACGACCAGCATCGCCAGGGTGATGAAGGTGAGCTGCAGGTAGACCTGTTCGGTCGTGATCGAGCCGAGCTGGTGGACCAGCAGGGCGCCGGCAAGCGCCGCGAGGGCGCCGCTCAGCGAGAAGGCGATCAGCCGGTGGCGGTGGATGTTGACGCCGAGCGCGCGCGCCGCGATCGGGTCTTCGCGGCTCGCCCGCAGGAGCCGGCCGGAGCGGCTGTGCTGGTAGCCGAAGGCGACGACGGCGGCGAAGAGCGCTCCCAGGGTCGCCGGCAGGAGGCTGGTCGTTTCCGGGATCAGCGCCAGCGATTTCGCCCCCGGCCCGATCTTTTCCCAGTAGCGCAGCACGTTGTGGACGATCTGCAGCAGGGCGAAGGTGGCGATGCCGGCGGCCAGGCCGTTCAGCCGCATCAGGGCGATGCCGCCGACGGCGGCGATGATCGCACCGAGGATCATCGCCAGGATCATCGACTCGAAGCTGGTGATCGAGTTGTCGGCGATGAACGGGAAGAGTTCCGGCAGCAGCGTCGGCTTGACGATCGAGGGGATCGTCATCACGCCCGCGGCGAAGGCGCCGATCGCGACGAAGCTGATCTGGCCGAAGGAGATGATCCCCGAGTTGCCGATGAAGACGTAGAGGGAGATCACGATCGTCATGTTCACCAGCACGCCGATCACTTCGGTCTGGGTGCTGTCGGAGACGATGTTGCCGACCAGGCCGATGACGATGATCAGCAGCAGCGGCGGGGCCAGCTGACGCAGGCGCGAGGCGACGGTCATACGCGGTCCACCGCCGAGTGACGACTGGAGGCGAAGAGGCCGCCCGGCCGGATCAGCAGGACGATGATCACCAGTAGGAAGACGGCCGAGGGCAGGAAGACGCGCTGGCTCGAGGGCAGGACGGCGCCGAGGAGCGAGTTGGCGAAGCCGATCGCGAAGCCGCCCGCGGTCGCGGTCAGCAATCGGTTCATGCCGCCGACGACGATCCCGACCAGGGCCAGGATGGTGATTTCGAGGCCGAGCGTCGGGGTCACCAGGGGTTCGGAGACGGTGACCAGGATCGCGACCGCGGCGGCGAGCACGCCGGAGATGACGAAGGCCATCGAGATCACCCGGTCGGCGCGGACGCCGATCAGCCGGGCGGCGCGGAAGTCGGCGGCGGCGGCGCGCATCTGCAGGCCGATCGAGGTCCGGTTGAGGAAGGCGAGGATGCCGATCAGCATCGCCGCGCCGACGGCGAGCTCGACGAAGGTGATCCAGCGGATCGTCACCGAGCCGTGGATCGCCAGGTGGTTCAGCCCCGGCAGCGCCGAGACCGACTTCCCCCGCACGCCGAAGGCGATCACCCAGACGGCCTCGAGCGCGATCGCGACGGCGAAGGTGGCGATCAGCGTCGTCTCCGGGTTGACCCCGCGCAGGCGGCGGAAGACGAAGCGCTCCATCACCCAGGCCAGGGCGACGGAGACCGCCATCGCGAGGATGATCATCAGCGGCACCGGCAGGTCGCGGGCGACGTAGAGCGTGTAGGCGGCGGCGGTGATGAGCTCGCCGTGGGCGAAGTTGACGAGGCGCATGACGCCGAAGATCAGCGCCAGGCCGATCGCCACCAGGGCGTAGACCGAGCCGCTCGCGACCGCGTCGATCAGCGACTGGACGCTCATGCCCTGCCTCCTCCGCCGGCGCCGAAGTAGGCGTCGGTGATGCGATCGAGGTCGTTGGCGTCCTGCGGGGTCAGGGTCCCGCGCAGCTCGCCGTTGGCGACGATGTGGGTGCGGTCGGCGAGCTCGATCGTGATCTTCGCCCGCTGCTCGACCAGGAAGATGGTGACGCCGCGCTCACGGATCAGCCGCAGCGAGCCCCAGAGGTCCTCGACCACCGAGGGCGCGAGGCCGAGGCTCGGCTCGTCGAGCAGCAGGATCCGCGGCCGCGAGAGGAGCGCGCGGGCGATCGCCAGCTGCTGCTGCTGGCCCCCGGACAGCGCCCCGGCGCGGCGGTTGCGGAACTCGGTGAGGATCGGGAAGAGGTCACCGATCTCGAGATCGGTCTCCAGGTGGTCGTCGTCGTGCCGGGCCGCCATCGCGCCGAGGCGGAGGTTCTCGGCGACGGTCAGCTCGCCGAAGACGTGGCGGCCCTCGGGGACGAGCGCGACGCCGGAGCGGGCGATCGCGTCGGTGCGGCGGCCGAGGATCGACTCGCCGGCGACCTTGACCTCGCCGCGGGCGACCGAGGTCACGCCCATGATCGTCAGCATCGTCGTCGACTTGCCGGCGCCGTTGGGCCCGACCAGGCCGACGATCTCCCCGCGCGCGACCTCGAGTGAGAGCCCGCGCAGCGCGGGCACGCCGGCGTAACGGACTTCGAGATCCTCGATCGCGAGGATCGGGGTCGCGGTGCCCGGCGCGGCGGCCACGGCGGCGGTCGGCTCGGTCGCCATCAGCCGACGCTCCCGAGGTAGGCGGAGGCGACGGCCGGGTTGGCGCGGACCTCGGCGGGCAGGCCGCTGGTGAGGATCGCGCCGTTGTCGAGGACGACGATGTAGTCGCAGAGTTCCATGATCAGCTCGATGTTGTGGTCGATGATCAGGACGCCGACGTGGTGGTCGCGGCAGATCGAGCGGACCGTCTCGACGAAGGCGGGAACCTCCGGCTCGGAGAGACCCGCGGCGGGCTCGTCCATCAGGACGAAGGAGGGGTCGGCGGCGAGGGCGCGGGCGACGCCGAGCTTCGAGGCCTCGCCGTGGGGCAGCGAGCGCGCCTCGGCGTCGGCGTAGCGGGTGAGGTCGAAGCGCTCGAGCAGCTCGTCGGCGGTGGCGCTCGCCGCCGCGGCGCGGGCGCCGACCCCAAGTGCGCCGAGCGCGACGTTCTCGCGCGCGCTCAGCCGGTCGAAGAGGTGGCCGTGCTGGAAGGTGCGGGCGAGGCCGGCGTGGGCGCGCTTCTCCGCCGTCCACGAGGTGATGTCCTCGCCGTTCAACTCGATCCTGCCGGAGTCGGGGAAGTCGACCCCGCTCATCATGTTGACCAGCGTCGTCTTCCCCGCCCCGTTCGGCCCGATCAGCCCGGTGACCTGGTCACGGCGCAGGTCGAAGCTGACGCCATTGAGCGCCTTCACCCCTTCGAAGGAGCGAAAGACCTCCACCGCCCGGAAGCTGCCACTTCCGGGCGGTGGGGTTGCGGCGGGAGAGTCCGACAACTTGGTCTCTGGTTCGTGCGTGCTTCCGGCTCAGCCGGAGATTTCGGCAGGTTCGCCGGCTTTCACCAGTTCGACGAATTTCGCCTTGCCATTGGTGACCTCGATCAGGCGGTATTCACGACCGAACGCCGTGTGGAGTTCGGAGGAGAAGCTGACCGGGCCCGACACCGTTTCCAGGTTTTCGAACGCTTCCATCGACGTCGCCAGCGCTTCGCCTTCGGTCGAGCCTTCGTTTTCTTCGATCGCCGCTTTGATGCCGTCGACCGCCCCGGCACCGAGCAGGAACGCACCCGTCACCGGCTGTTTGCCTTCCGCGGTGAGTTCTTTGACGATTTTGTTGACTTCCGCGTTGGGGTCGTCGCCGTAGGTCGAGGCAGGGCTGACGGCCCAGATGTTCGTCGCTTCCTTCTGGTTTTTCGGCAGCCAGAAGGTGCCGTCCAGGGACCACGGTCCGAGGATCGGGGCTTCGTTGCCGGCACCGCGGAGGCTGGAGACGAACGTCGTCGCGTCCCCGGCCACGGTGGCGCAGATCACGTTGAATTCCGCGTTCGCCCCGTTGACCTTGTTGGCGACGCTGCCGATCGTGCCGTCACCCTCGGTGAACTTTTCTTCCAGCTTCACTTCACCGCCGTTTTCTTCGAAGCGCACCTTGAAGGCTTCGCAGACGTTCGGCTCGTAGGCGATCGACTGGTCGACCGCCATCGCGACCGATTTCCAGCCCTGGTTTTTCGCCGCTTCCGCCATCGCCGCGCCTTCGTCCTGGGCGACGTTGCCGAAGCTGAAGGCGAGCTTGCCCTCGCCGCCGAAGCGTTTCGGGCCCATCTGGTCGGTGCCGATGCAGGGCGACACGGTCAGCATCTTTTCCGCGAGGCCGACCTGGATCGCCGGGGTGGCGACGTCGACGTCGCAGGTCACCCAGAGGATTTCGGCGCCGTTGCCGACCAGTTCTTCGGCGACCGACTTGTTTTTGCCGGGTTCGGCGGAGGTGTTGCCGACCGTGAATTCGATTTCACGCCCGTTGACGCCGCCTTCTTCGTTGATTTTTTTGGCCTCGAGTTCGGCGCCGGCGAGGGCCGGGTCGTCGGTCGGTGCCATGAAGCTGGATTCGTCGATGGCCGCGCCGATCTTGATCGGTTCGCCACTCGCGGCTTCTTTTTCGCCGCCGCCGGCGTTTTCTTCGCCGCCCGACGCTTCAGTCGATTCCGTCGCTTCGGTCGATTCGCTGCTCGAGCTGGAGCCGCCACCACCACAGGCAGCCAGCGCGACGCTCATCGCCAAGACCAAAATCATCAAGCCCAACTTCGAAAACGGTGACCTCAAGGTTCTCTCCTCCTATTGCCGACGGGGCGGCAAGCTACCACAGGTTTGATCAAATACCAAGAATAGAAAACGACCCAAAAGGCGCTATTTCGCCCCTGGTGCAGGCGCGTCACGACCTTCTACCTCACTACGAAGCGCCCCTAGGTTCCCTTTCCGAGCGGCGGTTTCTTATCTCTGATCATACTCGACGTTGCACCCCTGTCCAGTGCAGAATGTCCAAACTTGATTGGACGTTGGGACAAGACGACCTACTGAGGCGATCTGGGCCCCCAGATCGCCTCAGCGTTCGCCCGCCAACCGCGCGGCGGGGCGCCAGCGGCTGAAGTCGGGCTCCGGCTCCGGGGGATCGAAGCTGCGGAGGGGCTGGCGCTGGACGTCGATTTTGCCGTCCACCGGGCGGCGGGAGCCGGCCTGGTACTGGACGATCCAGTCCTCGCGGGAGCTGACGCCCTGTTCGGCCGCGGCGTGGAGGGTCCAGTAAGGGTCGTAGAGGTGGGGACGGCCGAGGGCGCAAAGGTCGGCGCGGCCGGCGAGCAGCGTCGTGTTGACGTCGTCGTAGCTGGAGATCGCGCCGACGGCGATCGTCGGCATCTCGATCTCGTTGCGGATCCGGTCGGCGTACGGGGTCTGGAAGCTGCGGCCGAAGGCGGGCGCGTCTTCCGCCCAAACCTGGCCGGTGGAGACGTCGACGATGTCCACGCCGAGCTCCTTCAGCATCGCCGAGAGCGCGACCGCGTCGTCGCCGTCGAAGCCGCCGGGGACCCAGTCGGTCGCCGAGATGCGGGCCGAGAGCGGTTTGTCCTCGGGCCAGACCGCGCGGCAGGCGGTGACGACCTCGAGCGGGAATTTCGCCCGCCCGGCGAGATCGCCGCCGTAGGCATCGGTGCGCCGGTTCGTCAGCGGCGAGAGGAACGAGGAGAGCAGGTAGCCGTGCGCGAGGTGGACCTCCAGCAGGTCGAAGCCCGCCGCCTCGGCACGCCGCGCCGACTCGACGAACTCGGCCTTCACCTGGTCCATGTGCTCGCGGCTCATTTCCGTCGGCACCTGGCCGTGCTCCAGGTAGGAGAGCGGCGACGGGGCGATGATCTCCCAGTTGCCCTCCTCGAGCGGCTGGTCGATCCCCTCCCACATCAGCTTGGTCGAGCCCTTGCGCCCGGAGTGGCCGATCTGGCAGCCGATCTTGGCGGGCCCGTGGCCGTGGACGAAGTCGACGATCCGACTCCAGCCCGCGACCTGGTCGTCGCGGTAGAGGCCACCGCAACCGGGGGTGATCCGCCCCTCGGCCGAGACGCAGACCATCTCCGTCATCACCAGGCCGGCGCCGCCGACCCCGCGGCTGCCGAGGTGGACGAGGTGGAAGTCCCCGACCGCCCCGTCGACCGCCGAGTACATGTCCATCGGGCTGACCACCACGCGGTTCTCCAGCTCGACGCCGCGCAGCTTGAACGGCGTGAACATCGGCGGGCGCAGCGGCGCGGGCGCGGCACCGTTGGCGGCGGGCACCTCGGCGCCCATCTGCCGGTGGAAGTCCTCGTCGACGCGGCGCATGAAGTCGGCGTCGCGCATCGTCAGGTTCTCGTAGGTGATGCGGCGACTGCGGGTCAGCAGGTTGAAGGCGAACTGCGGCGCCGACTGGCCGACGTAGCGGGAGATCCCCTCGAACCACTCGAGGCTCGCCTGCGCGGCGCGCTGGGTCGACTCGACGATCGGGCGGCGGTCCTCTTCGTAGGAGAGCAGCGCCTCGCCGACGTTGTCGTCGGCATCCTTCAGCGCCCAGGCCAGCGCCGTCGCGTCCTCCATCGCCAGCTTCGTCCCCGAGCCGATCGAGAAGTGCGCGGTGTGCGCGGCGTCCCCGAGCAGCACCAGGTTCTCGTGGCGCCAGTTGGTGTTGCGGATCGTCTGGAAGTTCAGCCACTTCGAGTTGTTGGCCCGCAGCTCATGACCCTGCAGCTGCTCGGCGAACATCTCGCGGAAGCGGGCGATCGCCTCCTCGTCGTTCTCGCCCGGCGCGAAGGCCTTGTTCTCGGTCGAGTCGAAGCCCGCCCGGCGCCAGGTCGCCTCGTCGGTCTCGACGATGAAGGTGCTCATCGTCTCGTCGTAGGGGTAGCCGTGGATCTGGAAGATCCCCCACTCGGTCTCGACGATGTGGAAGGTGAACGCCTCGAAGACGAGGTCGGTCCCCAGCCACATGAATTTCGAGAAGCGGCCCTCGGGGGTCGTCCCGAAGACGTCCGGGTAGGCGGCGCGGACCGCGCTGTTGACGCCGTCGGCAGCGATCACCAGGTCGTGGGACCGCATCAGCTCCAGGTGCTCGGGCGCTTCGCTGCTGAAGCGGACGTCGACGCCGACCTCCTCGGCCCGCTCCTGCAGGATGTTCAGCAGGCGCATCCGGCCGAGGGCCGAGAAGCCGTGGCCGCCGGAGCGTTCCACCGTGCCGCGGTAGTAGATGTCGATGTCGGCCCAGCGGGCGAAGCTGTCGGCGATCGACTTGTAGCTCTGCGGGTCGGCGGCCTCGAAGGCGGCCAGCGTTTCGTCGGAGAAGACGACGCCGAAGCCGAACGTGTCGTCGGAGCGGTTGCGCTCCCAGACGGTCACGTTGTGGCCGAGACGGCCGAGCAGGATCGAGGCGTAGAGGCCACCGGGGCCGCCGCCGATGATCGCGACGTTCACGATTTTCCTCCTTGGGCGAAGAGAGTGCGGGCGATGATCTCGCGCTGGATCTCCGAGGCACCCTCGTAGATGCGCGGCGCGCGAACGTCGCGGTATAGGTGCTCCAGCAGGTGGCCGCGGACGAGTGCCCGCGCGCCGAGGGTCTGGACGGCGACGTCGACGGCTTCCTGGGCGACCTCGGTCGCCATCAGCTTGGCCATCGCCGCCACCTGGGTGATCGGCCGCAGGCCGCGGTCGAAGGAACGGGCGGCGTCGTGGACCAAGAGGCGCGCGCCCTGGATGCGGGCGGCGACCTCGGCGAGGCGGTGCGAGACCGCCTGCAGGTCCTTCAGCTTGCCGCCGAAGGCGTCGCGGTCGGCGGCGTGGGCGACGGCCGTGGCGAGCGCCGCCTCGGCCATGCCGATCGCGAAGGCGCCGACGCTGGGCCGGAAGAGGTCGAGGGTGCGCATCGCGACCGACATCCCGCGGTCGACCTCGCCGAGCATCGCCTCGCGGGGCACGTGGACGTCCTTGAAGACGAGGCGGCCGATCGGGTGCGGGGACAGCATCTCGATCGCCTCGCCGGAGAGGCCGTCGCTTTCGCGCGGGACCGCGAAGCCGGTGATGCCGCGGGCGCCGGCGCCCTCGGTGGTGCGGGCGAAGACCGTGTAGAGGTCGGCTTCCGGGGCGTTCGAGATCCAGATCTTTTCGCCGTTGAGGACGTAGCCGTCGTCGACCGACTCGGCCTTCAGGGAGAGCGCGGCGACGTCGGTGCCGGCGTCGGGCTCCGACAGGGCGAAGGCGGCGACCGCCTCGCCGCGCGCCAGGCGCGGGACCCACTCCTCGATCATCGACTCGGTGCCCGACTGCAGCAGCGGGAACGAGCCGAGGCCCTGCAGGGCGAAGGCGGTCTCGGCGGCGGTCGAGCCGCGCGCCAGGCCCTCGCGGATCAGACACAGCTCCATCGCCTTGACCGTCCAGGTGCCGTCATCCGCGCGGGCGTAGAGGCGGTCGTAGAGGCCGGCCTCGGCGATCGCGCCGATCAGGTCGCGGTCGAGCTTCGACCCGTTGCCCGCTTCCTCGTGGGCGTGGGCGAGCGGCGCGAATTTCTCCGTCGCGAGCTCTTCGCACTCGGCCAGCAGCGCGCGCTCCTCGTCGGTGAGGTGGGCGTCGAGCAGCGACACCTGCGCCTCGGTGGCGGCCATCAGGACTCCTCTCCCGGAATCACGGCGATCGCCATCAGCTCGACCAGGGCCGGGTCGTCGAAGAGCCGGGTCACGCCGAAGAGGCCGGAGGCCGGATAGTGCGTGCCGAAGTTGTCCTTCCAGACCTTGCCGAGCTCCCGCAGGTTGTCTTTGTATTCGACGACGTCACGGCAGAAGATCTGCATCGAGACGATGTGCTCGGCCTCGCCGCCGGCCGCCCGCAGCGCGGTCATCACGTTGTTCGCGGCGACCTCGAACTGCTCGACGATCGTCTCGCCGACGATCTCGTTCTCCTTGTTCAGCGCCGTCTGGCCGCCGAGGTAGACGGTGCGGCCGGGCGCGGCGACGATCGCCTGCGCGTAGCCGACCGGCGGCGCCAGGTCGGGCGAGACGACGATGCGGTGGGGGGTCTCGGGCATCAGCGTCCCTCCCATTTCGGGTCGCGTTTCTCTTTCCAGGAGTTGTAGAACTCGCCGTGGTCGTGCGTCTTCATCATCAGCGCCTGCGTCAGCGCCTCCAGCTCGATCGACGACGCCAGGTCCATGTCCAGCTCCTTCGCGATCAGGGACTTGGTCGTCCCGTAGGCGAGCGAAGGGCCGTCGGCCAGGCGGCGCGCCAGGGCGGCCGTCGCGTCGGCGAGCTCCTCCGGCTCGTGCAGCGAGTTGGCGAGGCCGTACCGGTAGGCCGTCTCGGCGTCGAGCTTGTCCCCGAGCATCAGCAGCTCAGTCGCACGGCCGGCGCCGACGATGCGCGGCAGAAGGTATGCCGAGCCCATGTCGGCGCCGGCCAGCCCGACCTTCGTGAACAGGAAGGCGAACGACGCTTTGGTCGAGAGGAGGCGGAAGTCGGCGGCGAGCGCGACCACCGAGCCGGCGCCGGCGGCGATGCCCTGGATCTGGGCGATCACCGGGATCGGGATGTCGCGCAGGCCCTTGACCGCGGCGCCGGTCATCCGGGTGAACTCGAGCAGTTCGGAGGCCTCCATCTTCTGCAGCTCGCCGATGATCTCCTCGACGTCGCCGCCGGAGCAGAAGCCGCGGCCCTCGCCGGCGATCACCAGCACGCGGACGTCCCCGCGGTGGGGCAACTCGGCCGCCAGGTCGCGCAGGTCGGCGTAGCTCTGGAAGGTGAGCGCGTTCAGCTTCTCCGGCCGGTTCAGCGTCACCGTGGCGACACCGTCCTCCACCTTGAAATCGAAGTGCTCCCACTCATCCGTGAACTGCGCCGAAGCGCGGAACGGGCTCATGCCTGGATCCCTCCTCCGTCGATGACGATCGTCTGGCCGTTGATCGGCGCCGCCTCGGTGGACGCGAGCCAGATCAGGGTGGCGGCGACCTCATGCGGGTCGACCAGCCTGCCGAGCGGTGCCGAGCGCTCCAGCGCCTTGCGACCCTCCGCCGCGTCGCGGCCGGTGGCGGCGACGATGTTGGCGACCGAGCGCTCGGTCATCTCGGTGTCGACGAAGGTCGGGCAGACGGCATTGGCACGGACTCCGGTACCCGCCACCTCGGCGGCGGTCGCGCGCATCAAGCCGACGGCGGCGTGCTTGGACGCGGTGTAGGCGGCGGTGTAGCGGGCGCCGACCTTGCCCGCGGTCGAGGCGACGGTAAGGACCGAGCCCCCGTCGCGCTCCAGCATCCCCGGGAGGACGGCGCGCGTGCAGAGGAAGGCGGCGGTGGCGTTGACCGCGATCTGGCTCTCCCAGTCGGCGAGCGAGGTCTTGGCGAGCGGCGCGCTGATCGCGACGCCGGCGTTATTGACGAGGACGTCGACGGCGCCGATCTCGCCGAAGGTCTCCTCCACCTCGGCCTCGACGGAGACGTCGCAGCGGGCGGTGCGGACGTTGGCGGCGTGGACGCCGAGCGAGTCGGGAAGGGCGGCGAGCGCCTCGGCGTCACGGCCGAGGGCGACGACGGTGTCCCCGAGCGCGGCGAACGCGGCGGTGGCGGCGCGGCCGATGCCCTTCGCCCCACCGGTGACCACGACCGTGCGACTCACGCTTTGACCCTGACGCTGTCCGGAAGAGACCCCATCTCTCGGAATAGTCTACACCCAGGCGAGGAGCTATGTCGAATGAAATGTGGGGA
>Ga0070667_100001672_pt1 | contig 19829 bp, 14 predicted proteins | sample KBSS33metaG_FD_64659 | JGI IMG/M metagenome (GOLD analysis project Ga0070667, IMG submission 64659) | Switchgrass rhizosphere microbial communities from Kellogg Biological Station, Michigan, USA - KBS S3-3 metaG | ecosystem: Host-associated > Plants > Roots > Rhizosphere > Soil ... | reverse complement strand
GATGACGCTCGGCGGCCTGGCGCTGTCGGTGGGCATCCTGGTCGACCAGGCGATCGTGACGATCGAGAACATCGAGCGCCACCTGCACATGGGCACCGAGCTGAACGCGGCGATCCTGACCGGCGCGCACGAAATCGGCGCAGCCGCGTTCGTCTCGACGCTGTGCATCTGCATCGTGTTCGTGCCGATGTTCTTCCTCTCCGGCGTCGCGCGTTTCCTGTTCGTGCCGCTGGCCGAGGCGGTGGTGTTCGCGATGGTCGCGTCCTACTTCCTGTCGCGCACGCTGGTGCCGACGCTGGTGATGCTGCTGATGGGCGGGGTGCGCGCGGCGAACGCTGCCGAGGCCGCCTCGGGCAAACGCGCCAGCCCGCTGCAGCGCCTGTACCGCGCGTTCGACGCCCGCTTCGAGCGCGTGCGCCGCTCGTACACCTTGGCGCTGTCGTCGCTGCTGGCGCATCGCCGCTGGTTCGCCACCGGCTTTCTCGCGTTCTGCGTGCTGTCCTGCGGCCTGTACCCGTTTCTCGGGCGCGACTTCTTTCCCAGCGTCGACGCCGGCCAGATCCGCCTGCACCTGCGCGCGGCCACCGGCACACGCATCGAAGAGACGGCGCGCCTGGCCGACCAGGTCGAGGCGGTGATCCGCGAGCTGGTGCCGAAGGACCAGCTCGAGACCATCCTCGACAACCTTGGCGTGCCCAACAGCGGCATCAACCTGTCGTACAGCAACGCCGGCACGATCGGCACGCTCGACGGCGAGATCCAGCTCTCGCTGAAAGAAGGTCATCGACCGACCGACGAATTCGTCTCGCTGCTGCGCGCCGAATTGCCGAAGCGCTTTCCCGGCATCGAGTTCTTCTTCCAGCCGGCCGACATCGTCACGCAGATCCTGAACTTCGGCTTGCCGGCCGCGATCGACGTGCAGTTCACCGGCAGCGACCTGAACGCGAGCGCCGCGCTCGCCGCCGAGCTGACGAAGCAGATCCGCCAGATCCCCGGTGCCGTCGACGCTCACGTGCACCAGCGCCTGGACGCGCCGGCGATCGACATGCAGATGGATCGATCGCGTTTGCAGCAGCTCGGGCTGACGGCCTCGAACGTCGGGCAGAACGTGCTGATCGCGCTGTCGGGCAGCTCGCAGACGGCGCCCGCGTTCTGGCTCAATCCGCAGAACGGCGTGGTCTACAGCATCGCGGTGCAGACGCCGCAGTACCGCGTCGACTCGCTCGACGCGCTGCTGAACATGCCGGTCGCCGGCGGCGGTGCGGGCGCGGCAGCGGCCGGCGCCAATGGCAGCGCGCAGCTGCTCGGCAACCTGGTCGAGGTCAGCCCGGGCCGGCAGCCGGCGATCGCCTCGCGCTACAACATCCTGCCGGCGATCGACGTCTACGTCAGCGTGCAGGGCACCGACCTCGCGAACGTCGCCGCTCAGGTGCAGGACAAGGTCGACGCGATCCGCAAGAAGCTGCCGCGCGGCCACCAGGTCGTGATGCGCGGCCAGGTGCAGACCATGGAGGCCTCGTTCATCGGCCTGGGCGTGGGCCTGGCGATGGCGATCGTGCTGGTCTACCTGCTCGTCGTCGTCAACTTCCAGTCGTGGATCGACGCGCTGATCATCATCGCCGCGCTGCCGGCCGCGCTCGCCGGCATCGCCTGGATGCTGTTCATCACCGGCACCACCTTGAGCGTGCCGGCGCTGACCGGCGCGATCATGACGATGGGCGTGGCCACCGCGAACAGCATCCTGCTGGTGTCGTTCGCGCGCCAGCGCCAACAGGACGGCGTGCCGCCGCTCGCCGCCGCGCTCGAAGCCGGCGCGACGCGCATCCGCCCGGTGCTGATGACGGCGCTGGCGATGATCATCGGCATGATCCCGATGGCGCTGGGCCTGGGCGAAGGCGCCGAGCAGAACGCGCCGCTCGGCCGCGCGGTGATCGGCGGCCTGCTGTTCGCGACAGTTTCGACGCTGCTGTTCGTGCCCGTCGTGTTCGCCGGCGTGCACCGCCGGCTGGCCCGACGCCATGCCGCGCCCCGGCACACGCCGCCCGCGCAAGCTTCGCTGCAGGAGTCCTGACCCCATGACCGAACAACGCCACGCGGCGCTGGGCATTCACCCGATCGATGCGGCCGCCGCCGACGGCGGCGACCACGTCGAGCGGCTGCAGCGCCAGCAGGTGATGCGCCGCGCCCGGATCGTCGCGCTCGTCGTGCTGGTGCTGCTCGCGCTCGGCGCCGGCCGCACGATCTTCAGCCGCCTGGCGAACGCGAAGGCGCTCGAGACCGGCACTGCGCAGCGCGCGGTCCAGTACGTCAAGACCATCGTCGTCAAGGGCGGCGACACCGGTCAGACGCTGGCGTTGCCGGGCACCCTGCAGGGCCAGGTGCAGGCGCCGATCGCGGCGCGCGCCAGCGGCTACCTGAAGCGCTGGACCAAGGACATCGGCGCCAAGGTCGACAAGGGCGAACTGCTCGCCGAGATCGAGACGCCCGAGATCGACCAGCAGCTCTCGCAGGCGGTGGCCGCGCGCGCGCAGGCCGCCTCCGGGCTCGAGCTCGCGAAAAGCACGCTGGCGCGCTGGGAGAGCCTGCGCAAGAAGGACGTGGTCTCGCAGCAGGAACTCGACGAGCGCCGCAGCGGCGCAGACCAGGCGAACGCGAACCTGGCCGCCGCCGACGCCAACGTGCAGCGGCTGCGCCAGACCGAGGGCTTCAAGCGCGTGGTCGCGCCGTTCGCCGGCGTGATCACGCGGCGCAACGTCGATGTCGGCGACCTGATCGATGCCGGCGGCGGTACCAGCCGGGCGCTGTTCGTGCTGACCCAGACCGATCCGCTGCGCGTCTACGTCAACGTGCCGCAGTCGTATGCGCAACTCGTCAAGCCGGGGCAGAAGGTCGTGGTCGCGCAGGCCGAGCTGCGCGGCCGCAGCTTCGCAGGCGAGGTCGCGCGCACCGGCGCGTCGCTCGACGCGGCGACGCGCACCATGCAGGTCGAGATCGCGCTGCCGAACCGTGACGGCGCGCTGCTGCCCGGCGCCTACGTGCAGGTGCAGCTGCCGCTGCAGGCCGCGGCATCGCTCGCCATTCCGGCGAACACCCTGCTGATCCGCGCCGAGGGGATCCGCGTTGCGCTCGTCGACGCACAAGGCAAGGTGACGCTGCGCCCGGTCGCGATCGGGCGCAACCTCGGCGAGAGTGTCGAGGTGCTGGACGGGCTGAAGAACGCCGACGTGCTGGTGCTGAACCCGTCGGATTCGATTGCTGATGGCGACAGGGTCGCGGTCGCGCCGGCCGCCGCGTCGACCGCGAAGGGCACGCCGTGACACCAGCCCGGCGCGGCGGCGCGGCGCTTGCCCTGCTCGTGAGCAGCTGCGCGGCCGCACTGCTCGCCGGGTGCGCCGCGAGCCCCGCCTACCGCGCCCCCGAACTCGCACTGCCGGTGGCATGGAAGATCGAGCCGCCATGGCGCGAGACCGCCCCGGCCGATGCGGCCGCCAAAGGCACGTGGTGGCAACGCTTCGGCGATGCGAAGCTCGACGCGCTCGAAGCCCAGGCCCTCGCCGACAACCCGAGCCTGCAGATCGCCGCTGCACGCCTCGCCCAGGCACGCGCGCAGGTCGCGGGCGTGTCGGCCGCACTGTTCCCGCAGGTCGGCCTGGGCGCCCGCGCCGCGCGGCTCGCGATCTCGGCGAACCGGCCGCTGAGCAGCTACGCGTCGCCAAACTCCTCGACGGTGCAGAACGACTACGCGCTCGCGTTGTCGGTGAGCTACGAGCTCGACCTCGCGGGCCGCGTGAGCGGCACGATCGCCGGCGCACGCGCCTCGGCCGAGCAGGCCGAGATCGACCTCGAGAACACGCGGCTGCTGCTCGCCGCCGACCTCGCGACCGCCTACTTCAACCTGCGCGGTCTCGATGCCGAACTGGTCGTGCTGACGAATTCGATCGCGCTGCAGCGGCGTGCGCTCGAATTCGTCAGTGCGCGCCACGAGCTGGGCGCGACTTCGGGGCTGGACGTCGCGCAGCAGCAGGCGCTGCTCGACAACACGCTGACGCAGGTCGACGTTCTGCGCCGCCAGCGCGACCCGTTCGAGCATGCGATCGCCACGCTGACCGGCACGCCCGCGCCGCTGTTCACCATCGCGCCCGAGACCCGCGCCGCGGACGCGAACGACGCGGCGCTGCCGTCGATCGCGCTCGGCGTGCCGTCCGACGTGCTCGAGCGCCGGCCCGACGTGGCCTCGGCCGAGCGTGCGATGGCCGCCGCGAACGCGCAGATCGGCGTCGCGCGCGCCGCGTTCTACCCGAGCATCCTGCTGGCACCGTCGGGCGGCGTCGACAGCCGCGAACTGGCGAGCCTGTTCAACGCACCGAGCCTGCTGTGGTCGCTCGGCGTGAGCGCCGCCCAGACGATCTTCGACGGCGGGCGCGTCCGCGCGAACGTCGACTTCGCCGCCGCCGGCTACGACGCGACGCGCGCCATCTATCGCCGCACCGTGCTGAACGCGATGCAGGAGGTCGAGGACGGCATCACCGGGCTGGCCGCGCTCGAGCGGGCGTCGGCGCAGGCCGTCGCCGCGGTCACGAGCGCGCGTCGCGTGCTCGAGATGGCGACCAGCCGCTACGAGGGCGGCGCGACGACTTACCTCGACGTCATCAACGCGCAGCAGGCGCTGCTCGGCGTCGAGCGCCAGGCCACTCAGCTCGCGAGCCAGCGCCGCGTGACCTCGGTGTTCCTGGTCAAGGCGCTCGGCGGCGAATGGCAGCGCCCGCGTGAGCGACAGGCGCGCGCGCCGTAGTCTTCTTCGATTCCTTCAGGAGCCAACGATGCAACTGATCGGCATGCTGGATTCGCCCTACGTGCGCCGCGTCGCGGTGTCGCTGCAGCTGCTCGGGCTGCCGTTCGAGCACCGCTCGGTATCGGTGTTCCGCGGCTTCGCGCAGTTCGAGGCGATCAACCCGGTCGTCAAGGCGCCGACGCTGGTCTGCGACGACGGCACCGTGCTGATGGACTCGACGCTGATCATCGACTACGCCGAAACGCTGGCCGCGCCGCACAAGCGTCTGATGCCGGCGGGCATCACCGAGCGCCAGCACGCGCTGCGCGTGATCGGGCTGGCGCTTGCCGCCTGCGAGAAGAGCGTGCAGATCGTCTACGAGAACAACACGCGACCGCCCGAGAAGCGGCATCAGCCCTGGCTGGATCGCGTCGGCGGCCAGTTGCGCGCCGCGGCGGGCGCGCTCGAGACCGAACTCGCGCGCCGGCCGCTGCCGCTGACCAGCGCGACGCTGGACCAGGCCGGCCTGACCACCGCGGTGGTCTGGTACTTCATCCAGCAACTGACGCCCGAGGCCGCGCCGGGCAGCAGCTACCCCTTGCTGCAGGCCTACTCGGCGGCCATCGAGCGGCTGCCTGAGTTCGTGGCCGCGCCGCACGGCGAGGCGGTCTATCGCGGCGTCTGAGGCGCGGCGGGCGGCGGCGACGCGGCGGCATGCATGACGCGCTGCGGGAACGGGATCTCGACCCCCTCGGCGTTGAGCAGGTCCAGCACCGCCAGGTTGACGTCGGAGCGCACGTTGCCCTGCCCGTTGTGCGGATCACCGATCCAGAACGCCAGCGTCAGCTGGATGCCGTCGGCGCCGAACTCGGCCAGCTGAACCGACGGCGCAGGCTCAGCGAGCACGCGCGGCACGCGCCGCATCGTCGCCTCGAGCTTGGGCGTCAACGCGCGCAGGTCGGTGCCGTAGGCGACCTGCAGCGTGCTGTTGATCGAGATCCGCGGGTCGGCCAGCGTCGCGTTCTCGACGCGCTGCGTGATCAGCATCTCGTTGGGCACGATCGACTCGCGGCCGTTGAGCGCGCGGATCACGGTGTAGCGGGTGCGGATGTCGGTGATGAGGCCTTCGAAGCCGTCGACCCTGACCATGTCGCCGATGCGCAGCGAGCGCTCGGCCAGCACGACGAAGCCGCTCACGTAGTTGGCGGCGATCTTCTGCAAGCCGAAGCCAACTCCGACGCCGATCGCGCCGCCCAGCACCGACAGCGCGGTCAGGTCGATGCCCACGGCCGACAGCGCGAACAGCAGGCCGACGAACAGCAGCAGCGCGCGCACGATGTTGGCCGCCATCTTGCGCAGCGACAGCGTGTTGCCGCTGCCGTGCAGCAGCTTCTTCTCGAGCGCCGCCGAGATCCACAGCGCGATCACCATCACCAGCGCCGCGGTCAGCGTGCCCTCGACCACGTTGCGCAGCGACATGCGGGTGGCGCCGATGTGCCAGTGCACGTCGTCCATCGCGTCCATCACGATCGGCAGCACGCCGGTGACCCACAGCACTACGGCGATCCAGGCCAGCCACGAGATGCTGCGCTCCAGCGGGCGCACCCAGCGCGCATCGGGGAACGTGACGCCGAGCACGCGCACGCTCAGGCGGATCACGACCAGCGAGATCAGCATCGGCACCGCTAGGCGGAACACCGCCGCGTGCGCGGTCGCGTGCAGCGCCAGCTGCGCCGCGAAGGCCAGCGCCAGCGCCAGCATCGGGAACAGCACGCCGTCGACGATGCGCCGGCCGAACCAGATCGAGCCTTCGGGCACCTCGGCGCCGCGGATGCGCCGCACCAGCGCCCAGGCCAGCGCCAGGCAAGCGGCCAGCACCGCGAGCTCGAGCAGCGCGCCGGGCTCGAACAACGAGCCCAGCCATTCGTTCAGGTTGCGGGTGTCCAGCTGCGGTGTCGCCACGCGTCAGATTCCGGCCAGCACGCGCAGGTGCGCCGCCACGCTGCGGGCCAGCGCGCCGAGGTTGTAGCCGCCCTCCAGGCACGAGACGATGCGCCCCTGTGCGTGCCGGTCGGCGACGCCCTTGATGCGCTGCGTGATCCACTCGTAGTCGGCCTCGACCAGGCCGAGCTGGCCGAGATCGTCCTCGCGGTGCGCGTCGAAGCCGGCCGAGATGAAGATCATCTCCGGCCGGAACGCTTCGAGCCGGGCCATCCAGTTGGCCTCGATCAACTCGCGCACCTCGGGGCCACGCGTGTAGGCCGGCACCGGCACGTTGACCATGTTCGTGCCCTTGGGCACGCCCCCGCTGAACGGGTACAGGCGGTCCTGGAAGATGCTGACCATCAGCACGCGCTCGTCGCCGGCGATGATGTCTTCGGTGCCGTTGCCATGGTGCACGTCGAAGTCGACGATCGCCACGCGTGCCAGGCCGCGCTCGTCAAGCGCGTGACGCGCCGCGATCGCGACGTTGTTGAAGAAGCAGAAACCCATCGCCGAGGCGCGCGTCGCGTGGTGGCCCGGCGGGCGCACCGAGCAGAAGGCATTGCGGGCATGGCCGTCGATGACCGCGTCGGTCGCCGCCACCGCCGCCCCCGCGGCGCGCTGCACCGCGGCCCAGGTGCCGGCGCAGGCGGCGGTGTCGGGGTCGAGCGCGAGCAGAGAGTCTTCAGGCTCGATGTGCTCGAGCGCGTCGCGCAGCTCGGCCACGTAGCCGCTGTGGTGGGCGTGCGCCACGTCGCGCAGGTCGACCAGCGGCGCCTCGATGCGCCGCAGCGCGACGTCCAGTCCGGTGGCGAGCAGGTAGTCGTCGATCGCGTCCAGGCGCTGCGGGCATTCGGGGTGGCCGCGGCCCATGTCGTGGCCGCGGCATTCGGGATGGCTGTAGAAGGCGGTCGTCATCGGGCTTTCGCTTCAACGCTTTTCGGGTAAGGTGGCAGGACTATGGACAAAGGCGTGGACACCAACCGGGCGCTGGCCCTGCAGCTGACGCAACTCGTCGATCAGATCAGCACGATTATCGTCGGCAAGCGCGCGCAGATCGAAGACTGCGTCGCCTGCATGCTGGCCGGCGGCCACCTGCTGATCGAGGACGTGCCCGGCGTCGGCAAGACGACGCTGGCGCATGCGCTGGCCGTCTCGCTCGGCCTGCGCTTCTCGCGCACGCAATTCACCGCCGACCTGATGCCCACCGACCTGGTCGGCGTCAGTGTCTACGAGCGCAGCAAGGAAACCTTCGTGTTCCACCCCGGGCCGGTGTTCGCACAGGTGCTGCTGGCCGACGAGATCAACCGCGCCGGGCCGAAGACGCAGAGCGCGCTGCTCGAGGCGATGGAGGAACACCAGGTCACCGTCGAGGGCGAGACGCGCGCGCTGCCCGAACCGTTCTTCGTGATCGCGACGCAGAACCCGAGCGACCAGCTCGGCACCTACCCGCTGCCCGAGTCGCAGCTCGACCGCTTCCTGATGTGCATCACGCTCGGCTACCCCGACCAGGCCAGCGAACGCGCGCTGCTCGCCGGCCAGGACCGGCGCGAGGCGATCCACGGGCTGCGTGCGGTGATGACGCCCGACCAGCTGATCGCCGCGCAGCTGGCGGTGCAGGCGGTGCATGTCTCGGATGCGCTGCTCGACTACCTGCAGGCGCTGATCGCGGCGACGCGCTCGGGTCGCTGGTTCGTCGAGGGCCTGTCGCCACGCGCCGGCATCGGCGTGCTGCGCGCCGCGCGCGCGCGGGCGCTGCTCGCGCAGCGCGACTATGTCGCGCCGGACGACGTGCAGTACGTGCTGCCGCAGACCATCGCGCACCGGCTCGTGCCGGTGGCCGGCGCAGGCCGCGGGCGCGTCGGGCAGGTGCGGGCGATGGTCGAGGCGGTGCCGCTGCCGTAGCCTGCAATGGCCGGAGCCGCTGCGTCCGTGCTGGCCGGCCTGAACCCGGCCGCCTTCGCGCGTGCCCGCTTCCAGGCCTGGGTCAACGCGCGCCAGCCGCGCAACGACACGCTGCTGCTGACGCAGCGCAACGTCTACATCCTGCCCACGCGCGCCGGCTGGATGTTCGGCGCGACCCTGCTGGTGCTGCTGGTCGGCTCGGTGAACTACCAGCTGAACCTGGGCTACGTGCTGACCTTCCTGCTCGCCGGCAGCGGCGTCGTGTCGATGCACCTGACGCACGCCACCTTGCGCGGGCTGACGCTGCACCTGAAGCCGGTCGCGCCGGTCTTCGCAGGCGACGCGGCGGTGCTCGACCTGGTGCTGACCAGCCCCGGCGCGGCACGCTTCGGCATCGGCCTGAAGGTCGCCGGCGCGCCGGAGGCGACGCTGACATGGATCAACGTGCCGGCGCTCGGCCAGGCCCATGCGCAGGTCAGCTTCGTGCCCGAAGCGCGCGGCCGGCACGTGGCACCGACGCTGGGCGCGGAGACGCGCTTCCCGCTCGGGCTGTTCCGCGTCTGGACGGTCCTGCGGCCGGCCGCGCAGCTGCTCGTCTACCCGCGGCCCGAATGCCCGGCCGGCCCGTTGCCGCCGGCGCGGCCGGTGCCCGGCGGGCCGACCCAGTCGCGCAGCGCCGACGGCGGCGAGGTCGAGGGCGTACGCGCCTATCGTCGCGGCGACCCGCTGAAGCTGATCGCGTGGAAGAAGGCCGCGAAGGCGCTCGACACTGGCGGTGACCTGGTCAGCCGCGACACCAGCGCGTCGGCACACCAGGAACTGTGGCTGGCCTGGCAGGCCTGCGGCAACCTCGCGCCGGAAGAGCGGCTGTCGCGCCTGACCGCGTGGGTCCTGGCCGCGCACCGCGCCGGCAGCGACTACGGGCTGCGGTTGCCCGGCGTCGAGATCGCGCCGGCCGATGGCGATGCGCAGCGCCGCCAGTGCCTGGAGGCGCTCGCGCTGTGGCAGTGACCGGCCCGGCCGCCGCCGCGCCGACGCCGCTGCTGCAGTGGCCGGGGTGGCGCCAGTTGCCGCGCGACGCGCGCGACACGCTGTTCCTGCTTGCGGTGATCGGCTGGACGGTGCTGCCCCATGTCTCGCACCTGCCGGCCTGGTGCTCGCTGCTGACGCTCACGGTGCTGCTGTGGCGCGCGCGGCTGGCGATCGTCAACGCGGCGCTGCCGAACCGCTGGGTGCTGGTCGCGGTGCTGCTGCTCGCGGCGGCGCTGACCTTCTGGACCCACCGCACCCTGCTCGGCAAGGAGGCCGGCGTGACCCTGGCGGTCGTGCTGATGGCGCTGAAGACGCTCGAGCTGCGCGCGCGCCGCGATGCCTTCGTCGTGTTCTTCCTCGGCTTCTTCCTGATCCTGACGCACTTCCTGTATTCGCAATCGCTCCCGGTGGCCGCGGCGATGCTGGTGTCGGTGTGGGGCCTGCTGACCGCGCTGGTCCTCGCGCACATGCCGGTCGGCCAGCCCAGCCTGCGCCAGGCCGCACGGCTGTCGGCGCGCACTGCGCTGTTCGGCGCGCCGATCATGGCGCTGCTGTTCGTGCTGTTCCCGCGCATCGGGCCGCTGTGGGGCGTGCCGCAGGACGGGCAGAGCACGACCGGGCTGTCGAACTCGATGCGCATGGGCTCGGTCGCCGAGGTCGCGCAGGACGACAGCATCGCGCTGCGCATCCGTTTCGAGGGCACGCCGCCACCGCCCGGTGCGCTGTACTTCCGCGGCCCGGTGCTCTCGCATTTCGACGGCGTCGAGTGGCAGGCGCAGCCGCCTTCGTTCGGTGCCTTCGCGCCGCCGCGCCGCAACCTGCGCACGCAGGGCGCGCCGCTGCGCTACGAGATGACGATCGAGCCGTCACGCCTGACCGCGCTGCCGTTGCTCGAGGCCGCCGCCGACGCGCCCAAGCTCGAAGGCATGCGCGTGTTCGGCCTGCCCGACCTGCAGTGGCGCGCCGACCGGCCCCTGTACGAGCGCGTGCGGCTGCGTGCCGAGGCCTTCATCGACTTCCGCCATGGCCCGGTCGCCGCCGAGCCGAGCCTGCGGGACCAGCTCGAACTGCCACCCGGCTACAACCCGCGCACGCTCGCCTGGGCCGCAGCGCTGAGAGGCGAGCCGCGCTATGCGAACGCGGACGCGCGCGTGCTGGCGCAGGCCCTTCTCGAGCACATCCGCAGCGACGGCTTCAGCTACACGCTGGCGCCCGGCGAGTACGGACGCGATGCGGTCGACGAATTCTGGCTCGACCGCCGCGAGGGCTTCTGCGAACACTTCGCCGCCGCGTTCGTCGTGCTGATGCGCGCGCTCGATGTGCCCGCGCGCGTCGTCACCGGTTACCAGGGCGTCGACCCGTTCCCGAGCGACGGCTACTACGTCGTGCGCCAGAGTTCGGCGCACGCCTGGGCCGAGTACTGGGTCGCCGGCATCGGCTGGGTGCGCGCCGACCCGACCGCCGCGGTCGCGCCCGAACGCATCAACCGCGGCGCGCGTCTGCTGCCGGCGCGCGGCCTCGTCGCCGGGGCGATTGCCAACGTCAGCCCGCAGCTGATGGATCAGCTGCGCGGCAGCTGGGAGGCGCTGAACAACCGCTGGAACCAGTGGGTGCTGAACTACTCGCGCGGCCAGCAGCTCGACCTGCTGAAGGACCTGGGCGTGTCCTCGCCGAGTTGGGAAGACCTCGCGCTGCTGCTGATCGGCGCGCTGAGTTCGCTGGCGCTGCTCGGCGCCGCCTGGGCCTGGTGGGACCGGCACCGCGTCGACCCCTGGACGCGCCAGATGGACCGCCTGCGCGTCGCGCTTCAGCGTACCGGCGTGAGCACCTCACGGCACGAGGCGCCGCGTGCGCTCGCGCAGCGCGTGCGCGCGCATTTCGGCGCGCGCGGCGAGCCACTCGCCGAGCTGCTGGATGCCCTCGACCGCCAGCGCTACAGCCGCGCCACGATCGCTCGGCCCGATCCGGCGCTGACGCGCCAGTTCGTCACACGCGCCCGAGCCCTGCGCGGCGCCCCGGCCTGAATCGGCGCACCGATAATCGGGCCATGTCCCGATGCTTCCCATCTCTGCGCGGCGTGGCGCTGGCGCTGCTCGCGACCACACTGCTCGTCGCCACCTGCGAAGCGCTCGCGCGCCCGAAGAAGCCGGCGCCCGACGCCGTGCTCGCCGACGACGCGCCAGACCTTGTCACCTACGGCTCGCGCGACGACGTGATGCGCTTCGGTGCCGAGCTCGCGGAGCGACGCGGCCTCGATGCCGCGTGGGTGCAGGACGCATTGCAGCGCGCCCGCTTCGTGCCGCTGGTCACGAAGTTCATCATGCCGCCGCCAGCCGGCAGCGCGAAGAACTGGGCCGCATACCGCAGCCGCTTCATCGACCCGGTGCGCGTGCGCGCCGGCGCCGCGTTCTGGCGCGCCAACGAGAAGTGGCTGAACCTCGCCGAGGAGCTGTACGGCGTGCCGCCCGAGATCGTCGTCGGCATCGTCGGCGTCGAGACGATCTACGGCCAGCAGATGGGCAACTTCCGCGTCGTCGATGCGCTCGCGACGCTGGCGTTCGACTTCCCCACCGGGCGCAAGGACCGCAGCGCCTTCTTCCGCGACGAGCTCGAGAGCTTCTTCGTGATGTGCCAGAGCGAAGGCCTCGACCCGCTGCAGCAAAAGGGCAGCTTCGCCGGCGCGATGGGCATGCCGCAGTTCATGCCGTCGAGCTTCAACAAGTACGCGGTCGACCTCGACGGCGACGGCCACGTCGACCTCCGCGGCAACCCGGCCGATGTGATCGGCAGCGTCGCGCACTACCTGGCCGAGTCCGGCTGGCGGCGCGGCCTGCCGACGCGCTTCGAGGTCGCGCTGCCGGTGGCGACGACCGATCGCGCGATCCTGCTCGCGCCCGACATCCTGCCCAGCTTCACGCTCGCCGAGTTCGCCGAACGCGGCGCGCAGCTGAATGCCGCGGCCTTCGCGGCCGATGTGCGCCTGGCCGACGCGGGCGGTGTCGGCAAGCTCGCGCTGGTCGAGCTGCAGAACGGCGAGGCAGCACCGAGCTATGTCGCGGGCACCGCCAACTTCTATGCGGTGACGCGCTACAACTGGTCGAGCTACTACGCGCTGGCGGTGATCGAGCTCGGCGAAGCGGTCGCGGCCGAGCTCGAACGCAGCACGCGCTGACGGCGCGCCGTCACGCGAGTTCGAGGCCCTCGATGTCGAAGGCATCGAAGCGCTCGTCGCAGGCCGGTGCCGGCGCCGCCGAGCGCTGAAGCGCACCGGGATGCCGCGCCGGCCGGGGTGCGACGGGCGCGACGCGTTCGTCGCGGAGCCACACCTCCAGCCACTCGTGCAGTTGCGCGTCGCCGGGCAGGCCTTCGCGCACCTCGAGACCGTGCACGAGGTCCCAGCTCGAATCGAACCAGCCCGGGCCCTTGACGATCTCGATCGCATCGTCGGCGGGCAACTCGTCCAGGCTGCGGCGCCAGGCCGCGTCGCGTGCCGCCGGCGAGGCGACGAGGCTGCGCAGATTGAAGTGAAAGTGGGCCATTTCTTCGTCTCCCGTCGATGACATTCGATGGGACACAGTGTTGGCGCCGGCACGCGTGGCGGCCATCCCCGCGAGGGCGGAAGCGGGCTCGGAAAGCGGGGGCCCTCCACGACCTCCCCCGAGCGGGGGAGCAGGCGGGCTCGGTCGCTGCGCCGCAGCCAGGCCCGGCCATGGACCGCACAATGCTGCACTCCGATCACGTCGCCAAGGGAACAAATGGCCGCCACCTCAGCACATCCCCTCCCATCCCCGATCATCGAGACCGAGGCGCAACTGCGCGCACTCGTCGGTGAACCCGCCGAGCTCACCTGCGCGAAGATCAGCAACCGCCTGAACTCGATGACGCGCCTGTACATCGAGCGCTCGCCCTTCGTTTGCGTCGCCACCAGCGACCCTGCGGGGAACTGCGACCTGAGCCCGCGTGGCGATCCCGCAGGCTTTGTGCGTATCCTCGACGAGCGCACCCTGCTCCTTCCGGAGCGTCCCGGCAACAGGCTCGCGGACTCTCTACGCAACATCCTTGCGAACCCGCACATCGGCCTGCTCTTCATCGTGCCCGGTGTCACCGACACGTTTCGCGTCAACGGCCGCGCCACGATCACGACCGCCAAGGAACTGCTCGCCCCTTGCGCCGTGGAAGGAAAGTTGCCGTTGCTTGGAATCCTGGTCGATATCGACGAGGCCTACACGCAGTGCTCGAAGGCGCTGCTTCGCTCGCACCTGTGGGATCCACAGCGTTTCATCGAACCCGGCGCGATGCCCACCGGTGGTCAGGTCCACCGCGCCATCCAGGGCGAGGCGTTCGATGCGGAGCAGTACGACAAGGAGCGCGCCGAGCGCTATCGCCGCCGCGTGGGATTCTATTGAGCGCAAGCGGATTGCGGCTAGCGCCACCTTCGCCGCGACCGACTTCCTCCTAGGCCGGGATCACGCTGACCTCGACGCCCATGCGCTGCTCGCCGCCGCCCAGGATGACGCCGCGCAGCGGCACCACGTCGGCGAAGTCCGCGCCCCAGGTCAGCGTGATGTAGCGCTGGTCGGCGAGCTGGTTGTTGGTCGGGTCGAACTCGACCCAGCCGTGCTGCGGCGAGTACGCGGCGACCCACGCGTGCGACGCATCGGCGCCCATCAGCCGTGCCATGCCGGGCGGCGGGTCGGTGAGCAGGTAGCCCGACACGTAGCGCGCCGGCAGGCCGTGGCCGCGCAGGCAGGCGAGCATCAGGTGCGCGAAGTCCTGGCACACGCCGCGCTTCTGGTACAGCACCTCGTCGACCGAGGTCGCGACCGTGGTCGCGCCGGGTTCGAACTCGAAATCGTCGTGGATGCGGCCCATCAGCTCGGTGAGTGCCTCGAGCCATGGCCGGCCGCGCGCGAACGACGCGGCGGCGTACTGGCGCGCGCCTTCGGACAGCGGCACCAGCGGCGTCGGTTCGCTCATGCTGGCGGGGACGAGGTCGTCCTGCTGTGGCTCACGCCGGATCGCCTCGCGCACCGCCTCCCAGGCGAGCGGCGCCTGCGCGGCCGTCTGCGTCTGCACCGAATCCGCCGCCGCGCCCTGCAGCTGCATCTGCTGTTGCGCGACCGGCGCCGGCGCGGCGTCGACCGACGGCCGCTCGGTCACCTCGACCACGCACTCCATCCGCACGCGCAGCATGCGATGGGCGCCGTGCAGGCCGAAGTGGGTGACCATGTTGCCGAAACTGTCGAGCTCGTCGCGGCGCTCGTCGGCCTTGGGCTCGATCTCCAGCGAGTACGCCAGCAGCCGCTGCCACGGCAGCAGGCGCGGCGTCAGCCGTGCGAGCTGCCACGACTGCGACACCGGCGCGGTGTACGCGTAGCGCGTCTCGTGCTGGACCGTGTAGCGTTGCGCGGGATTCATCGGACGTGCCTTCAGGCCACCAGCGACAGCACGCTGCGCGACGCGGCATGCGAGAAGAACTTCAGCGTCAGCTCGTCGGAGACGGCGCTCGCGCACTTGCGCAGCTGGTCGAGCAGTTGCGCGACCGCCTCGCTGTCCGGATGCAGATCGGCCGGCGCGAGTTCGCTCAGCGCGACCTGCGCCGGCGCGAGCACGTCGCTGGCGAAGCGGCCGTGGCTGAGCTCGAGCTTCGCGATGTACTCGGCGAGACCCTTGACCTGGAATGCGACCGAACGCGGATTGGTGGCGTCGCGCAGCAGCATGTCGAGCACCGGCAGCCACTCGGGCGCCACCAGGTAGCGCGAGCGGAAGGTGCCGGTCGAATCGGTCAGGTCGAGCAGCCAGTCCAGCCCGTGCGCGGCGCCGTCGGTGGTCGCGACCTGCAGGCTCGCGCACAGGTGCGACAGCCGCTCGATGCGCCGACCGATCGACAGGAAGCGCCAGCCGACGCTGCGCGTCATGCCGTCGAGCACGTAGCCCGACAGGGTCATCATCGAGGTGACCGCGCGGTCCAGCCAGCTCAGCGCCAGCGGCAGGCCGGCGCCGCGCTGGAAGATCGGATCGGCGGCAAGCTGGTTCAGCGTGCGCCAGTTGTCGGCGGACATGCGGTCGCGCAGATTGAACGCGGTGCGCTGCAGCTGGCGCAACCGGTTCGCCAGCGCCTCGTCCGGATGTGTCGCGGCGCGCAGCAACGCGACGTTCGCGTCGGCCGTGTCGTCGATCAGGCCGAGCCGGTGCGCCAGCACGATCGCCGGCGCCAGGCCGTCGACCGGCTCGGCCGCGTGGTCGAGCACGCCGGCAATGGCCACCCGCAGCGTGCGCAGCGCGCTGTCGCAGCGCTCGCCGTAGCGGCCGTACCAGAACAGATTCTCGGCCGCACGCGACGGCAGGTTGACGCGCGCACCGACCAGGTCCTCGGGCTTGACCGTCGTCGACAGCAGCGAGAACGACGCGTTGACCGGCGCGCCCGACAGCACCCAGGTGTCCTTGGAACGGCCGCCGCGCTGCATCGCGATGACGCGCGAGTCGCCGTCGACCGCCACGCGCGTCAGGCCGCCCGGCATCACGCGGTAGCCGGTCGGCGTCGCGACCGCGAACACGCGCAGCCCCACGGCGCGCGGCGCGAGCGTGTCGCGCGCGCCGCGCGGCACACGCCGATCGGCCGAGCCGCGCAGCACGGAGGCGCCAGCTTCGCGCTCCAGCACCGGCGCCTGCGACACATGCACCCACTCCTGCGCCACATAGCGTTGCGGCCGCGCGGCCACGCGCGCGCGCAGCAACACGCGCTCGTCCAGCGTCAGGTCGGCGCCGAACAGCGCCGGCTCGCGCACCGAGCGTTCGAGCGGCTTGATCAGCAGCTTGTCCAGGCGCTTCCAGGCATCGTCGAAGGCTGCCGGCTCGCCCAGCCACCAGGTCGCGACCGACGGCAGCCGCAAGGGCTCGCCGAGCAACTGCTCCGACAGCTTGGGCAGGTAGCCGAGCAGCGCGCCGGATTCGATCACGCCCGAGCCGAGCGCGTTGCCGATGAAGACGTTGCCGCGGCGCGCGCAGTCGGTCAGCCCGGCCACGCCAAGCGCCGAGTCGGAGCGCAGTTCGAGCGGGTCGCAGTAGTCGTCGTCCTGGCGGCGCAGGATCGCGTGCACGCGCTTCAGGCCCTCGACCGTCTTCATCCAGACGCAGCCGCTGCGCACCGTGAGGTCGCTGCCCTCGACGAGCGGAAAGCCCAGGTAGCGGGCCAGCAGCGCGTGCTCGAAGTAGGTCTCGTTGTAGGGCCCCGGCGTCAGCAGCACGACCAGCGGCGTGCCCTCGCCGGCCGCCGGGCGCGGCGCCCAGTGCAGCAGCGAGTCGCGCACGCCGGCGAAGAACGACGCGAGGTGCTGCACGTTCAGGTCCGCGAACATCTGCGGGAACACGCGCGAGACCACGAGCCGGTTCTCGAGTGCGTAGCCCGCGCCCGAGGGCGCCTGCGTGCGGTCGCTGACGACCCACCAGTGGCCATCGGGCGAACGCGCCAGGTCGGCCGCGTACTGGAACAGGTGCACGCCACCGGCCGGCCGCAGGCCCTTGACCGGGTGGAGGAAGCCGCTGTGCCCGAACACCACCGGCGCCGGAATCGCGCCGCTGCGCAGCAGCACCTGCGGCCCGTAGATGTCGGCGAGCACGCGGTTCAGCAGTTCGGCGCGCTGCGCGATGCCGGCCTCGATCGTCGCCCACTCGTCGGCCGAGAGCAGCAGCGGCAGCGGGTCGACCTCCCACGGGCGATCGGCGCCCTTCGGGTCGGCATAGACGTTGTAGGTGATGCCGTTCTCGCGGATCTCGCGCTCCATCAGCGACAGCGTGTCGCCAATCTCGCTGCCCTCGCGCGCCGCGAGCGCACGCAGGAACGCGTCCCAGTGCGGGCGCGGCACGCCGCCCGATGCCAGCATCTCGTCGAAGCGGCTCTCGGGGACGGCGTAGGCGGCGAGCAGTTCTCTCAGCATCGGGTGGGTCACTCGGCAGGCTGCATTGTCGCCTCGCTGCGCGCTGCCGACGCCGGAGGGCACGCGACGCTGCGGCATCCGGACCGAGCGCCTGTCGCGGCTGTTGTTTCGGCACCGCGCCGCTCATCCGGCGAGTGCGCTGACCTCCTGGCTCAGGCGGCCGACGATCTCGTGCGCGCTGCGCAGCATGTTCTTCAGCAAGGCGATCTCGATCCGGGGGTGGCCGTCGCCCAGCCGCTCCAGCGCCACCGCCTCGAGCACGCGACATTCGACCTCGGTGCTGGCGATGACGTCGGCCGAGCGCGTGCCGCCGTCGACGAGCGCCAGTTCACCGAAGCTCATGCCGGCGGTCAGCGTCGAGAGCCGCTTCGGCGCGCTGGCGACCGAGGGCAGCGCCACCGTGACCTGGCCACTCGTGATCAGGTACAGCGCCTCCGCACGGTCGCCACGGCTGACGATGTACTCGCCGGGCGCATAGCGGCGCTGCGCGAGCAGCGGCTCGAGCACCGCGAGGTCGGCGGACCCGAGGTGCCGGCACAGGTCGTTGTCGGCGAGCGCGACCGTCGGCACGCCGGACGGCCCGTCGTGTGCCGCGATGAGTTCGTTCTCGCACCATTCGATCGCGCCGTCGAGGTCCGGCAGGCGCAGCAGGCGCCACTCGGCGCCGTCGTTGTGGCGGTGTTCGTCGAGGTAGCGCAGCAGCCGGCCGTGCTTCTCGCACGAGGCCAGCACGAGCAGTTGCCCGCGCGCGTGCATCGAGCCGATCAGGTCGAACAGGATGCGCGCCGCCGGGCCGCCGACGGCGCTGACGCGCTTGAGATCGAGCACCGCGATCGCGAGCTCGTCAGCGCGCTCGACAATGTCGCAGACGACCGCCTCGATCGCCGCGAACAGCAGGTCGCCCTGCAGTTCGTAGATGCGCACGCCGCGGCCGGCCTCGCGCAGCAGGTTGCGTTCGGCCTCCGGGCGGCGGCGCTTGGAGCGCACCTCGGCCAGGCTGTAGCGGCCCCGGAACACCGAGCGCGACGAACGCGCGCTGCGCAGGAAGTGCAGGTCGAGATCGCGCGACAGTTCCTTGCAGACCTCCAGCCCGCGCACGCTGTTGCCCTGCGCGTCCAGGCGCGGCGAATACACGCCGATGCCGAGCTGCCCCGGCAGCACCACCAGGATGCCGCCGCCGACGCCGCTCTTGGCCGGCATGCCGACGCGAAACACCCATTCGCCGGCCGCGTCGTACAGGCCACAGGTGGTCATCACGCTGAGCACGCGGTCGACATGCACGGCGTCGATCGCGCGCTCGCCGGTGATCGGGTTGATGCCGCCGTTGGCAAGCGTGGCGGCCATCACGCTGAGGTCGCGGCAGTTCACCGCGATCGAGCACTGGCGGAAGTACAGGTCGAGCGCCGGGTCTGGGTCGTCGACGATGTCGAAGTTGCGCAGCATGTGGCCGATCGCGCGGTTGCGGTGGCCGGTGGCGCACTCGGACTCGAAGACCTCGTGGTCGATCTCCAGCGTGCGCCCGGCGTAGAGCGAATAGACTGCGAGCAGCCGCTCGATCTTGTCCTGCTGCGAGTGGCCCGACACCATCGAGGCGGTCGCGATCGCGCCGGCGTTGATCATCGGGTTCAGCGGCCGGCCGCTGCCGGGCTCGAGGCTGATCGAGTTGAACGCGTCGCCGCTCGGCTCGACGCCGACCTTGCGCAGCACCGCCTCCAGCCCGCGGTCGCCGAGCGCCAGCCCGTAGGTCAGGGGCTTGGAGATCGACTGGATCGTGAACGGCAGGCGCGCATCGCCGACCTCGTAGACATGGCCGTCGGTGGTCGCCAGGCAGATCGCGAAGCGCTCGGGATCGACCTTCGCGAGCTCGGGGATGTAGGTCGCGACCGCGCCGTCGCGCAGCCCCGCATAGCGGTCGTGCAGATCTTCCAGGTAGCGGTGGATGGGCGAGCGATCGCGCGCGCTGGCGGGCATGGCACTCCCTCGCTTCGATGTCGCAGCGGGGGAATGCAAGTGTCAGGCCCGGCGCAGGTCGAGCGTGAACGGGAAGTTCGGGTTGCGTTCCTCTTTCGGCGCGGCCAGATAGCCCGGCGTATGCCCGGTGCGGAAGAAGCGCGCGAGGCGCCGCGCCTCGGCCTCGTAGGCGTTGACCGGGAAGGTGTCGTAGCTGCGCCCGCCCGGGTGCGCGACGTGGTACTGGCAAC
>Ga0070667_100001671_pt1 | contig 19832 bp, 15 predicted proteins | sample KBSS33metaG_FD_64659 | JGI IMG/M metagenome (GOLD analysis project Ga0070667, IMG submission 64659) | Switchgrass rhizosphere microbial communities from Kellogg Biological Station, Michigan, USA - KBS S3-3 metaG | ecosystem: Host-associated > Plants > Roots > Rhizosphere > Soil ... | reverse complement strand
CAGAAGCTCGCTGAGCTGCTTGGCGCACGCATCACCTTCACGAGTGAGGAAGGAAAAGGGAGTACTTTCATTCTTCGAATTTGACAAATGTGAATTTGATGGCCCGCATTCTCGTCATTGAGGACAACCCCGATAATCTCGAGCTGATCACCTATCTGCTCGAGGCCTACGGGCACACCGTACTCCAGGCCGGCGATGGCGAGCGTGGCATTGAAGCGGTGCACCGCGAAGAACCGAATCTGATCCTCTGCGACATCCACCTTCCTGGCACCGATGGCTACGATGTCGCGCGCAGACTCAAGAGCGGCGCAGCGGGCCTTGATGTTCCGCTCATCGCAGTGACCGCTCTCGCGATGGTGGGCGATCGCGAAAAGATTCTTGCCGCGGGCTTCGATGGCTATATCACCAAGCCCATCCATCCGCAGATGTTCGTTGCAGAGGTCGATGCATTCCTGCGCGACGATCTGCGCGGCTCGGCTCCGCGCGACAAACAGGAGGGCAGCACGCCGATCACCGCGCCACGCCACCCATCGCGCGCAACCCTGCTCGTCGTCGACGATTCCCCAACCAATCAGGAACTGATCTACCAAACGCTTTCACCGTTCGGCTACGACGTACGTAGCGCCGATAGTGTTGCCGTCGCGTTCGAGATGGCACAAAACGACCCACCGGACATAATCCTTTCCGACTTGCACATGCCGGGCGAAAACGGCTTCGACTTCGTACGCCGCATCAAGGCCGATCCTAAGCTCGCTTCGGTGCCGATCGTTTTCATCAGCTCATCGGTGTGGGGAGACCAGGACCGCGAGCGCGCAATCCGGATGGGCATAACGCGCTTCCTGCTCCGCCCGATCGAACCGCACGCACTGCTCGAAGAAATCGACGGCGTGCTGTCTATCCATCGAGCCGAATATCATGCCCAAAATCCTCGCCGTTGATGATCGCGCGATCAACCGCGAATTCCTGGTCACGTTGCTGGGTTATGTAGGGCACGAAGTGCTGCAAGCTGCGGACGGTGCCGAAGCGCTGGAACTGGCGCGAGTGCATCATCCGGATCTGATCATCACGGACGTACTGATGCCCGTCATGGACGGCGTCGAGCTGGCCGACCGCGTGCACGACGATGCTTCGATCGCGCACACGCCGATCATTTTCTACACTGCGACATACCGCGTTCCCGAAGCGTCCGTGCTCGCGAAATCGTGTCGCGTCGCGGCTGTGCTGGCCAAGCCCGCCGAGCCCCAGGTGATTCTGAATGCCGTTTCGGCCGCGCTCGGGACGGGACCGGCGCCGAGTTTGATGCCGGAGCAGGCCGCAGCACCGCCGAGTTTTCTCGGCGCCACCCTGCCCTCGTATCTACGCGATCTCAGTGAGCTCCAGCACCGGCTGCGGCGCGTGCTCGATGAAGCGCTAGAAGAAGAGCGAACGGAGCGCTCAACGCATCTCTCGGATCCGATCTTTGTGTCCTACCAAACATTGGGCTTGCGCCTCGCCGCGCTGCTCGAGTTGGGAATGGTGCTGTCTTCCAAGCGCGATCCGCAGCAACTGCTCGACCTTTCCTGTGGCGGTGCGCAGGACATCATGAACTGTCGCCGTGCGATCATCGTTGTGCTCGACGCCGATGCGCGTCGCATCCACAGCTGGGCGACGCGTGGACTTTCCGACGGCGTCCACGCCGCCGTCGCCGCGATTGATCCGCGTGTGGGCATCTTTGGCGAGATCCTGGCTTCGGGAAATCCGCACCGCGTGCGGAATCAGGACGGACCCATTACGACGCTAGGCCTCCCGGAATTCCATCCGCCGATCGGCTCGCTGCTGGTCGTGCCGCTGCCGCTGCGCTCGACCGCGTCGGTCTGCGGCTGGCTGTGCTTTTCCGATCGCCTCGGCACCGATGATTTCGATGCCGAGGATGAGCAATTCGCGATGACCCTCGCCGCGCAGTTTGCGCTGGCATACGGCAACCTCGTGATGTACGACGAGATCCAACAGCACGCGGCCGCACTGGAAGTCGAAGTCGCTGAACGCAGACGCGCGCAGAACGAACTTGCGCATCGCATGACTCACGATCAGACCACGGGACTGCCGCGCTTCGTGTTAATCGAGGAATTTCTGCGCATGGCGCTCACCGACGCCGATGCGCGCGGCGGACGCGTACTGGTGTTCTACATCGATCTCGACATGTTTCACATCGTCAACGAGACGCGCGGCCGAGAAGTCGGTGATCGCGTGCTGCGCAAAGTCGCCGAACGACTCGGCGAAATGGTCGGCAGCAAAGGACGCATCGCACACGTCGGCGCGGACGAGTTCCTGCTCGCGCTGATCGAGGTCGACGGCGTGCGTACTGGGGATGAGTTCGGGCAGGCGATCCGCAGGCGCATCGAGGAGCCGATGCACGAACACGACGAAAAGGTATATATCACCTGCAGCGTCGGTGTCAGTTGCTTCCCCGCCAACGGCTCCGAGCCCCAGCAGCTACTGCGGCAGGCCGAGGCGGCTATGCTGCGCGCCAAGCGCCAGGGCCGCAATTCGGTGCGCACGTTCTCGAACGACCAGAACGAAGCGCTACAGGATCGGATCTCGCTCGGCCCGCGTCTGCGCGACGCAATCCGTGACGGCCAGCTCGTGCTGCACTACCAACCGCAGGTTAGCGGGCCCGACTGGCGCGTTCTGGGTTTCGAAGCGTTGGCACGCTGGCAAAGCCCGGAATTCGGACTGCTGCCCCCCAAGCGATTCCTGCAGGTTGCCGAGGACTTCGGTTTGCTCGTCGACATCGGCAACTTCGTCCTCGAATCCGCGTGCCGCCAGGCGCGCGTATTCCTCGATGCCGACATGGAGGACTTCTCGATATCGATCAACGTCTCGGCGCTGCACATGCAACGTGCGACATTCGTGGACGAAGTGCGCGCCGCGCTGGCCGGGTGGAACCTTCCTGCGGGGTGCATCGATCTGGAGCTCACGGAAGACATGATTGCGGAAAACGTCGAGCGCATGATCGATTCGATGCGCGAGCTGAAGGCGATCGGCGTCAGTCTTTCCATGGACGATTTCGGCACGGGATATTCGAGCCTGAGCCATCTCCGGCGCTTTCCGATCGACAAGCTGAAAATCGACCAGTCTTTCGTGCACGACATCACGTCGGATGCCGGCGCCGCGAATATTTGCCGATCGATCATTGCACTCGGTCATCAACTCGACATGGTCGTGCTCGCCGAAGGTGTGGAAAACCCGGCGCAGGCCCGGTATCTCCTCGACAACCACTGCGACCAATTCCAGGGTTACCACTTCGGCAGGCCGCTGCCGGCTGCCAGCGCGTTGAAGCTGCTGAGGCAACGCCACATTCGCGTGTGAGGCCCCAATGGCCGCATGGGACGTTACGCCCTCGATTCATGCTGTCGCGCAACTACACTAGCGGTTGGCGAATTCGTCGAAGCGAATGACCGGAGGCTGGGATCGGGATCGAGCATCACGTAGGCTGCCGGACGTTCTGATCGTCGCCGCAAGTAAGTGTATTGCGCCCCCTCCGCTTGTCGGAGGGGGCGCTCCTGCGAAAGCGAAAAACGCAAAGAAAGAACTGGACTGTCGGACATTGCCACGCGGATCATCCGTGCGCGATGACAGCGGACCAGCCGTGTCGCTATCGACTATGCGTCGTCAATCCTCGTCGCTGAGCTCGAACGTCGTCGCGGGAAACTGACTCGCACCTCCGGCTGAAACGGGTCGAGCGACATCGGTCTGCGCCCAGTCGATGTTAATGCTGGTCGAGCGGGCCCACAGAGGTTCGGGCGGATCGAGTGCGAGCGCCGGCGTATCGCCTTGACCAAGTTCACGGCCGCCGAAAAGCGCAACGTTGAAGCGCGCGCCCGGAGCTTGTGTGCTGGAGTAGATGATCCCGTCGTCGTGCGGAACTGCGTTCCGCACGACGTAAGCAGCAAGGTACTGTGGCGCAACATAGGTCGTCGTGTCGTCCGTTGGCCACGTCGGCGTCGAGAGTTCGCTCGAAAGGCCTCGCAAGATCCCGATCCACTCGACGCGCTCCGCGTAGTTATCTTCGAAGATGTCTCGCGGAAACGAGAGGCTGTCGAGCACCCGAAAGTCGAAAAGCGTCATCGGTGTGGTGACCTTAAAGCGACCGACGGCGATGATCCAACCGTTGTGCGACCGAATCTCCGCCAAGCAAGTACGCATGCTGCTCGATCCGTAGAAGACCGATTTCCCTGCTGGACTGAGCCGCTGCGCAGTCGCGAGCTCGGCAGGCAGTGCGCCGAGCTGCCCGATGGGGTCTTCATAGGCCCTGTGAAGCAGTGATGCGTGGCCGTCAACAATGCGCGCGCGGTACAGCGAATCGGCATCTGTTAGCGAAAAAAAAGATAGACTTTTTGTTCCGCGCAGAGTCGCGTCGCCACGAGATGGTATCGCGACAGTGCGCGTCTGCTAGCTCGCGACCGATGGGAGGATTGCTCGCCGCGTGCCGAAACAGATCGTTCCAGAATGACCTCAGCGATGCGCGTCTCTCGGTTCGATTGACGAACGCGCCGTGCTCGTAGAAGCCGTCGTCGTTGGTCATTACGCGAAGCAAAGCGACGAGCTCATCGACCATGTCGATCGGCACGTTGCAACGCTCGCTCAACACTTCATCGAGCAAGAGAACGACGTCACGGTGCGAACGTCGGTCGATGCCGATCGTGCCGATTGCGGAGGCGTGCTCGAAATGCGTCCGGACTGCAGCGTCTATCACGCGCGCGACGCCCGCCATTCCTTCGGTCTGCGCCGCTTTCGCCCATCGAGACATAGTTCGATTCCCCGCCGACAAGAGGCTCGCCATGCCGACGAAAATACACCGTTCGAGCGTCGACTCTGTATGGGAACAATGTTGGTAACGATTCAGACCGACTCGATGAATCGCTATCAAAACATAGGCTTACGATGGGATATGGCGGAGAGAGAGGGATTCGAACCCTCGATAGAGCTTTTGACCCTATACTCCCTTAGCAGGGGAGCCCCTTCGGCCTCTCGGGCATCTCTCCGGGTTTGTTTTTCAACGACTTGGCGCGATCTCACATCGGGCCTTTGCGTTCAGAGCGCGATTGTAGCTTGGCCGGCGATGGCTTGGACAGCCCGCGGCTGCACTCCTTAACTCTATCAACGAACTCTATCGACGCTTGGGCGACGAAACGGCGTCGTCGGCGCCGGGCTCGCCGAACACCGGCTTTCCGGAAGCATCCCAGTGAAACCGCTGCACGTACGGCGCGCGGCGCGACGTGCATTTCCAATCGGGCCCGCCGTTGGCGTGATAGATGATCCAGTCCTGCTTGCCGTCTAGCGATTTGAAGAAGCCGTTGTGCCCCGGTGCGTAGCGGTGATGTTCGACCGAAGTTGCGAACACGGGCGTCGCCGATTTCGTCCACGAAGCCGGATCGGTCAAGTCCGCATTGGCGTCGGCGCTGAGCAAACCCAGTGAGTAATCGTCCGACCAGCACGCGCTCGCCGAATACGTCAGAAACACTTTCCCCGACGGTCCATCGAGAAACTCCGGCGCTTCGAGGATCTTCCGGTTGCCCTGCATCTCCCACGAATACGTGGGCCACGCGATGTCCGACTGATGATTATCGAGCGTCCACGGATTGATCATCTTCGCGATGACGAGATCGCTGTGATCGTCGACATACGCCGAATAGACGAAGTAGCGGCTGCCGCCGTGCTCGAAGACGGTGCCGTCGATGCCGCTCCGCGCCATGTTCAATTTGCCTCGATCGATCCACTGTCCTTTCGTCGGATCGGGCGATGAATTTTCGAGCACGAACACGTAACGGTGCGCGTCGTCGTCGTGTTCTTTGTCGGCGGCGGTGTAGTAGAGAAACCACTTGCCGTCGAACCGGTGCAGCTCGGGCGCCCAGATCGACTTCGAATTGGGGCCGGCAGAAGGCGCACGCCAAACCACGACGGGCTCTACGCGCGCGAGCTCCAGCATGTCCTTCGTTTTCCACAACGCAATGCGATCGCCAAGCGTGTGCATGTAGTAAAAAAAGCCGCCGTGCTGGATGACCCAAGGGTCCGGCCCCGACGGGAGCAACGGTCCGTCGGAGTCTTTCGCCAGCACGGCGTGTCCCGTAACTGTAGAGACGATCAGCACGCCCGCGACGAGAATGCGGTGCGCGAGCGCGCTTGGTTTCAACCGTTGCGAATGAAAGTCCATTGTTCCGGCGCCAAGCCGTTGTCGGTCCAGATTTCGAGTTGTGTTCCGTGCGTCATCGAGGCGCCGGGATCGTCGAGCATCAGCGAACCGGCCGCCTGGTTCATCAGCTTGAAGTTTCCGCCGCCGATCGGCATGACCATCCAGTTCTGATTGGCGTTGTTCGCGCAGCCCCACAATGTGACGAGATTACCTGGCGTCGTGCTGCCGCCGGTATTGTCGAGGCAGAGCCCGGTGTACTGATTTTGCAGGCTGTAGTAGCCGCCGCCCTTCGCGTGCAGCACCCAATTCTGCACGGCAAGCCCGTTGCAATCCCAAAGCTCCGCGCTCGTGTTGTTGGCGGTCGACCAGCCGGTGTTGTCGAGACAGAGCGCCGGCGCCTGCACGCTACGAACGATATACGCGGCACCGTCGACGGGAAGCTGCTGCAAATTCCAGCGCTGCGGAGGCAATCCGTTGTCGGTGTAGATCTGGAGCTGCGTTCCGTGCGTCGTCGAGCCGCTGGGATCATCGAGCATCAGCGAGCCGGACGCCTGGCTCATCAGCTTGAAGCTGCCGTCGCCGAAATCCATGAATCGCCAATTCTGATTCGCATTGCCCGCGCACGCCCACAGCGTTACCGGATTGAACGGCGCGGTGCTGCCGCCGGTATCGTCGAGGCACAAACCCGTGGCTTGATTCTGGACGCTGAAATATCCGCTGCCCATCGCATGCATCGTCCAGCTCTCGACGGGATAGCCGGTGCAGTCCCAGAGATCCGCGCTGGTGTTGTTCGCCGTCGACCAGCCGGCGTTGTCGAGGCACAAGGCCGGCGCCTGCACGCTGCGCAGCGCATACGTCGTGCCGTCGGCCGGCAACCGGTTCCACGATTCGGTCGCGAAGTACGTATTGCAGACGCCGTTGTTGTAATCCGACGCGAGCTCGAGAATGCTCGATCCGTCCGTCGCTGGCAGCAATGCCGACGAGTAGTTCGGACAGTAGTTGTCGTACGGCGACGGCACGTGCACCGGTGCGTTGATGAGATACCAATCGCCCGCGCCGTCAGCATTCAAGTTGACGAACAGCACATTGCCGTTCGCCGACGACACGCTGCCGTTCGATTCGTAGACGATCTGCCCCGTCAGCACGATCGCGCCGTTGCTCGACAGCACGGACGGGCTCCATTTATTGAGCGGCGTGTGCTCGAGGTACTGTCCGGTCGCGGTCTGCACTTTCGTGCCCATGTTGGTCGCGTCGCCGAAGTCCCAGCCGTCCGTCGACGTTCGCGAGAACACCGTGCATGCCGCGGGGCCGCAGTCCTCGTACGTCATGAAGAAATGACCGTTCGGGAGCTTGCTCACCGTGATCATGCCGGGACGATCCGCAAAGACCGTGCTGCGGATCGTGTCTTTCTGGTTCTGCCAGGTCGATCCGTTATAGCTGCGTATCTGCGCGAGCTTCTGGCTGCAGCACGCATCGGTCTCGTCGGACCAGAACATGACGAGCGCGCCGTCGTTCGCGACTTCGAATTCAGGTTCCCAGATGCCATGGCTCGCATCGCCGCCGACGGCGGGCATGCTGTGATAAGTCCACGTCGCGCCCTGGTCCGTGCTCGTGTAGACCTCGATCGCCGGCGTCGAGCCGTAGAAATACGAAGCGGCCGACAGCAGCGTTCCGGCCGAGAGCGATCCGACCGTCTGCGGCATCTCGTACAGGGTTGCGCAACAGCGCTCGGTGCTTCCGGAGATCGTCGGCACGGTGCTGACTTGAGTCCACGTCGCGCCGTTGTCGGTGCTTTGGAAGATGACGCCGTTCGTGCTGGCGATCAGACGGCCGTTCGTTGCCGGCGAGCCGTGCGACAAGCGGACGACGCGCGGATACAGCGTGCCCCCTTGAAGCAGCGTGCCGGTTGCCGCGAACGCGGGCGGAGCGCACCAGCACAGAGCGAGGATCGATAAGCAGATAAAACCAATCCAACCATTCCAATGCAGCTTCGAATGAATCATGGCTTCCTCCCTGATCGTCTTTTCCGCGTGATCGCGACTGACGCCGCTCCTACAAAGTCAACGCGTTGTAGGAGCGGCATCCGTCGCAACCCACACCACTCAGAGCTTGACGCGCACGCCAACCCCCAAAGTCTTGTCCTGATAACGAATGTCGCGAGGCCGCGTATCGCCGTCGCCCCAGTACTGATGGAGATTCGCGCCGAAGATGTTGGTGGCGTTGAATACGACGGTGAAGTTCTTGTTCACGTCGTAGCCGAGCGAAAGATCCACTTGATTGGCCGGCTTGATCTCATCGTTGATGCCCGCAACCGTCGGCTGCGTGAAGAAGTCGATGTAGCGGCTTCGATAGTTGTAGGCCAGGCGCGCGGAGAATCCGGCCTTTTCGTACATCAGCACGGCGTTGCCGTTGTTCTTCGACACGTTCTGCAGCGGCGAATTCACGTCCGGCCCGCCGATGAATTGCGGCGATTTCGTGGAACCGTCGATATACGTGTAATTGAGCTGCACACCGAAACCGCTGAAAAGGCCGGGCAGGAAATCGAAGAACTGCTGATAGGCGATCTCGGCGCCTTGCAGATGACCCGAGCCTGCGCTCTGCGGCGATGACAGCTGATACGGCTCGCCGCCGATGACGACATCGGTGACGTAGTTCTGGATGTAGCCGTTGATGTCGCGATAGAAGACGCCCGCGCTCACGTAGCTCGCCGGCGCGAAATACCATTCGAGCGAAGCGTCGTAGTTGTTCGAGCGGATCGGCTTCAGATCCGGATTGCCGCTCGCCGCGATGCCGGGGCGATTGATCGTGCCAGGATTGAGCGAAAGCGACGGATTGAGCTGCCCGAAACCGGGATACGTCAACGTCTTCGCCGCGATCACGCGCAGTTGCAGATCGTCGCGGAAATGCAGATTAAAGCTCAGGTTGGGCAGATAAACCGGCGCGCTCGTCGATGCCGAGAGCGGCGTGTAAACGTTCGTGGATGCATCATACGAAAACGCATCGAGATTGCGCTTCACGCGTTCGGTGCGCATGCCCATCAACCCGTCGAACGGCAAACCGAAGAGATCGCCGCCGTAACCGGCCTGGAAGTAACCTGCGAACGATTTCTCGTCGATTTGATAGAAACGGCCGGGATTCTCCGCGGCGAGACCGGCGGGCAATCCATACAGCCGTCGAATCGCATCGGCGTTGTCGATCAGGAAGTCGTAGCAACCGCTGAGCCACGACACCGGAATCGCCGATGTCGTCGGCTGGCTGCAGAAATAGCCGCTCGGAAAGCGCGCGATGACTTGGTTATCAGGATTCGGATTGCCCGGCACCTGGCCCGTTCCACCCGGCGGCGGCGTCGATATCTCGACGCTACCGTGGTATTCGGCGGAGTGATCTGCGTAGCGCACACCGAAATCGAGATACTGAAAGAAGCTCGTGTTGAGCGAATAGTTGCCGTCCAGGCGCCACGCGGTCTGATCGGCGCGCTGGTTGTTCCACGTCTGAAAGAGCCCGTTGAGATAGTAGTTGGCGGGATCCAGCTGCGGGTTGCCGCCGAGCGTCCAGTTCTGCTGATTGCCCGACGTTCCCGACCAGATCGTCGTGATCGGCGATTTCAGAAACGTATCGACGATGAACGTCTGATCCTGGAACGACGTCGAATTGAACGAGAGATCGGTCGAAAGGTTCAGCCGATCGCCGTGCCATTTCGCGCCGATCGAATTCTGGATGTCGTGGCCCCACTGCTGATGCGCCTGCGTGCTCGTCGCGGCGTACGTATCGCCGGTCCACGTGCCGCTCGCCGCGTCGCAGATTCTTTGTCCGTAGTAGTCGCCCGCGAGCTGATTGGCATAGCAGTTGTCGGTCATCGTCAGCTGCGAAGGCGCGACGGATCCGACCGGAAAGCTGAAGTAGAACGGCTGGTTGTATTCGTCGGAATCCCAGGCGTACAAACCTTCGACATAGATTTCGAAGTTGTCGACGGGCTTCCATTGCAATGCGTAGTTGGCCTCGCCGCGCTTGCGATCGCCGATGTTGTAGTCCGCGCCGAAGCCGTTCGGTGCTGCGATGAGATCGCCGGTCGGCGTGCGAATCGGCGTGCCTGAGCCGTCAGTCAGAAGCTTCGGAAAATCGCCCCAGACCGCGTTGTAGTCGTAATGCTGACGCTCGTAGCCGACGTTGATCAGCGCGCCGAATTCTCCGGCATCGGTACTCCAGCGATCGCTGGCCAGGAGGCTTCCGTTGGGATCGGTGTGTCCGCCGTATTTGCTGTACGTCTCCGACAGCGTCGCGGCAACCTTGCTGCCTTCGAAATCGAACGGCCGGAACAACTGCATGTCGACGACGCCGGCGATGCCGCCGTCCGGCAGGCTCGCTTCGCTCGTCTTCGATACTTCCACGGCCTTCACTGCGGTCGCCGGCAGATTCTGGAATGCAAACGAGCGTCCAACGCCGCTGAAGATCTCGCGTCCGTTCAACGTCGTGATCACATTGGGAAGGCCGCGCACGACGACGCCGGTCGTCTCGCCCTGAAAGCCTTGCGCCACCTGCACGCCAGTGATGCGTTGCAGAGCATCGGCAACGCTGTTGTCCGGAAACTTGCCGATGTCCTCGGCGACGATCGCGTCGACGATCATGCGCGCGTCTTCCTTGATCGTCTGTGCGTTCTTGAGGCTGTCGCGGAGCGGCGTGACGCTGATCTCCGCCATCTTCACCGCTTGATCGGGATCGGCCGTCGCTGCCTTCTTCTTTTCGGTGTCCGTCGTCGATTGAGCGTCCTGTGCCGCTGGCGCGGGCGTCGCGTCCGACGGCGTGCCCGCGTTGGGCGTCTCTTGTGCATGCGCGCTCATGAGCGCGGAAGCGATCATCGTGGCGAGCAGCGTGGTGCGCGCTTGAATGCGATTCATTTTTTACCTCCCCCCTCAAAATGGGATGTCAGCGGCTAGGCCGGTTATGGAGAGATCTCTCGCAAGCGCGTCTCGCCAAACTAGGCGCGACGCGCGTGGCTGTTCCTTGATCTAAGGCGAAAGAGCGATTGCGGGAACGCTCCTGCGCGGAGCGCTACGCAATGCTTTGATGATGTCGACCTCGCGCTGGCGATACGGCGTGCCATCGCCGTGCAGGAGATCGTGAAACCACAAAGTCGGCGGGCGCAGCGTGTACGGCCGCTCCCACGAATCCCACGGAAGCTTCGTCTGCGTTTTTCCGTCGACGAAACCCCAGTTGACCATGCCGACGTCGAGCTTCTTGGCGAGCGGCAGAACACCGTCGATCGTCGAGCCGTTGCCGCGCGCCATGTATTCGGTGCACAGCAACGGCCGACCGTATCCGCTCAACTGATGCACGCGCGCCGCGAAACGTTCCGGCCAGTCGTAGCTGTGAAAGCTGATGACGTCCGATTGTTCGATCTGGATGCGCTCGACGTCGTTGAGCTTGGAGACATCGGACCAATCGTCGTTGTGCCAGAGGCCGCTCGTCAGCGGCTGCGAGGGCGCGGCGCTGCGCGCCCAGGCGAACGTCTGCGGAAGCAAGCGCGCGACGAGCTCGACTTTGTTCTTCGGCTGGCGCGCCTCGTAGTTGCCGCCGCCGGAATTGTCGGGCTCGTTCCAGACATCCCATGCGAGCACGCGAGAATCGTTCGCGAATGCGCCGACGATGTCTTTGACATAGCGTTCGAGGCGCGCGTATTGCGAAGAGTCAGCCAGCGCGATACCGGGACTCTGCACCCAACCGGAGTTATGCACGCCCGGAATCGGCTCGTGCTGCGGCCCGAGCTTAGGCTCCGGATCCCAGCACGAATCGAACAGCACGAGGATCGGCTTGATGCCGTGCGAGGACGCGATCGAGAGAAACTGATCGATGCGCTGCTTGAAGCCGGGGGCATCCTTCTCCCAGAGAAGATCATGCAGAAACACGCGCATCGTGTTCATGCCCATCGCTTGCGCCCAGCCGAGCTCGCGATCGATGCGCTCGGGATCGAACGTATCGGCCTGCCACATTTCGAGCTGATTGATCGCGTTGGCCGGAACGTAATTGCTGCCGACGATCCAGGCCTGTTTCGCGTACCACGACTTCGCTTTCGCGTCGGACCAGCGCGAGGCGGGTTCGGCGGCGCTGAGCGCCTGCGCAAATACCAATAACCATGCCGCCAACAGCAACGTGAATTTCATGCGCTTTCTCATGATCGTTCGCGGTCAGTGCTTGTGCGATGCGAGAGTGGAGAATTCGTAGATCATCAGGTTCCGGTATTCCTTGCCCGGATCCAGACGCGCCGAGCCGAACGCCGGCTGATTGGGCGTGTCCGGAAAAAGCTGCGGCTCGAGCACGAACGCATCGCCCTGGCGATAGACGTGTCCGCCCGTCCCGACCGTCGTGCCGTCGAGGAAATTGCCCGAATAGAACTGGAGTCCCGGCTGCGCCGACAGCAATGTCAGCACGCGACCCGACACAGGATCCTCGACACGGGCGACGACGCGCGGCGCATCGGCCATCGTGCGACTGATGATGAAGTTGTGGTCGTAACCGTGACCGTTGAGAAGCTGCGCCTCGTCGCCGTGGCGGATATCGCGACCGATCGGCTTGGCAGTACGGAAATCGAACACGCTACCCGCGACGTTGCGGATTTCTCCGGTCGGTATCGATCCTTCGTCGATCGGAAGATAGCTCTCGGCCGCGATCATCAAGCTCTGATCCATTACAGAACCGGAACCCTCGCCGCCGAGATTCCAGTACGCGTGATTGCTCAAGTTGACGATGGTCGGCTTGTCCGTCGTCGCGCGATACTCGATGCTCAGCCGATCGTTTTCATCGAGCGTATAGATCGCGGTGACCGAGAGCGTCCCCGGATATCCCATGTCGCCGTCGGGGCTGACGGTGGTGAAGCTCGCGCGCGCGGATTTCGCATCGCTCTCGACCTTCCCTACTTTCCAGAGCAGCTTGTCCAGACCTCGCGTTCCGCCGTGCAGCGAATTGGGCTTGTCGTTGATCGGAAGCTCGTACGTGTGGCCGTCCAACTGGAAGCGGCCCTTCGCGATGCGATTGGCGTAGCGGCCGACCGTCGCGCCGAAGTACTGCGACTTCTTGATGTATCCGTCGATCGACGCATAGCCAAGCGTGATGTTGGCGCGATTGCCTGCGCGATCCGGCGCCGTCAGCGATTGCAGGCTCGCACCGAGCGCGATGATGCGCGCCGATACGCCGTGACCGTTGCTGAGCACCGCCGCTTCGACGTTCGAGCCGTCGGCGAGCGTACCGAAGCTTTCTTTCTTTGCATCGGCCGCGTGGGCAAGGCCCGTCAATGCGGTGAGGCAGACCACCAACGGCGCGAGTGGCTTTCGCATTTTTCTTGTCACTCCCTTCGCGGTTGTAATTTTTAATCATTCAAGCATATTGTATGATGATATAGCAAGCATACTTATCCACGCAGATCAACATGTTGCGATGCGACATGAGAAGAACGCAGATATGCAGAGCGGTACGGCAATATTTGTTGCTTCGCAGTATTTGCAGCGCTAATGGAAGCGACGCGAATGATGCGTCGAGCGTGCAAATGACGGATTCAAACTACTTGGCAATCGTCTTGTGAAATTATTATAGTATGACAAAGTCAACCGACCGCGACGGACCGGCAAATTCCAGGAGGATTCCTATGAAGAAGAACGCCGTGCGCAATCTCTACGGGCACGTGATGCACGAGCTCGGACAACGCATCGTCAGCGGTCAAGTGCAGCCCGGCGATGTATTTCCGCGCGAGGAGACGCTGGCCGAAAGTCTCAGGGTGAGCCGGACCGCGCTGCGCGAGGCGATGAAAGTTCTCTCGGCGAAAGGACTGATCGAATCGCGCGCCGGCGTCGGTGCGCGAGTCCTTGAAGAGAGATTCTGGAATCAGCTCGATGCGGACATCTTGACCTGGCGCTGCGCATCGATGCCCGCCGACGATTTCGTCGACAAGCTCGTCGAGATGCGCGAGATCATCGAGCCCGCTGCAGCCGCATCGGCCGCGCGCAAGCGCACGCCTGCGCAGCTCGCGGCGATCGAGGACGCGTACGCCGCGATGGAAGCCGCGCAGACGCTCGACGAGTGGGCCGAAGCCGATCTGCAGTTTCACGACGCCGTGCTGCAAGGCACGCGGAACGAGTTGCTGCAGTCGTTGTTCTCCGTCGTCGAAACCGCGCTCGGTACTTACTTCGTCTTGTCCGCGCGCAACGCGAACAACTTCAAGTATTCGCTGCCGCAGCACAAGAAGATTCTCGAAGCGATCCGGCGCGGGCAACCCGAGGTCGCGCGCAAAGTCATGCAAAGCGTTATCGCCGATTCGCTGGCGAATCTGCAGCGCAGTCGCACCAAAACCAAGAAAACGCCGGCATAACGCCGGCACGGCACATCAAATACGGGGATCGCAGCGTGGCGGATTCGGAGCGAGGGCGGCTGGCAGGCAAATGCGCGATCGTCACCGGCGCTGCCGGCGGCATCGGCGCTGCCATCGCCAAGCTCTTCAAGATGCACGGCGCGCGAGTCGCCGGCTACGATCGCAGCCCTGCCCTGTCGTCGGACGTCTGCGAGCTCTTCGCGACCGGAGACGTGGCCGACGCCGATAACGTGAGCCGTTTCGTCGCCGACGCGCGCCAGCGCTTCGGCAGGATCGACGTGCTCGTCAACAATGCCGGCGCCGACGTGTTCTCCGAACCGTTATCGCTGACGCGCGCCGACTGGCAGCGCAATCTCGATACGAATCTCAACGGCGCGTGGAATTTCAGCCGCGAAGTGCTGCCGTCGATGCTCGAGCACAGCGAGGGTTCGATCGTGAACATCGCGTCGGTGCACGCGCACAAGATCATTCCCGGCGCGTTTCCGTATCCGGTCGCCAAGCACGCGCTGATCGGCATGACACGCGCGCTCGGAATCCAATACGCCGCAAAAGGCGTTCGCTGCAATTCGATCTCGCCGGGTTTGATCCTCGTCGAGCGCATCGAGCGCTGGTTCGCCGCAGAGCCCAATGCGCGCCGGAAGCAGATCGATCTCTTGCCGTGCAAGCGCATCGGAACGCCGGACGAAGTCGCGTACACAGCACTCTTCCTCGCCAGCGACGAAGCCCGCTTCATCAACGCAGCCGACATCCTCATCGACGGCGGCCGCTCGCAGCTCTATCACGAGTGAAGGGGCGAGGATGACGACGTCGCGCGGCGCGGATTTGAAAACTCAACTGCCTTTGATCGCGATCTTGCGCGGCGTCACGCCCGATGAAGTCGCCGCGCACGTCGAGGCGCTCGTGGCCGCCGGCTTCGGTCTGATCGAAATTCCCTGCAATTCCCCGCAATGGCAGCAGAGCGTGACGACGGCGATCGAGGTTGCGGCCGGCCGCGCGATGGTCGGCGCGGGCACGGTGCTCAGTACCCACGACGTCGATGCGCTGGTTGCGACCGGCGCGAGCTTGATGGTCACGCCGAACACGGATCCTTCGGTGATCCGGCGTGCCGTGGACGCAGGATTGATATGCGCCGTCGGATTCGCGACGCCCACCGAAGGCTTCGCGGCCTGCGCTGCGGGCGCGCAAGCGCTCAAGCTGTTTCCGGCCGCATCGTTCGGGCCTTCGTACGTGCGAGCGATCAAAGCGGTGCTGCCGAACGAGATTCCGATTTTCGCCGTCGGCGGCATCACGCCGACGAATCTCGCCGACTTTCTCGACGCCGGCTGCACCGGCGCCGGGCTCGGCAGCGATTTGTACAAGCCCGGTCAAACGCCCGCTGAAACCGGTGAACGCGCGCAAGCCTTCGTAGACGCCTACAAGAGATACGCATCGTGAAGATCACTCGCCTCTCGACCTTTCGCGTCGCCCCGCGCTGGATGTTCCTCAAGATCGAAACCGACGAAGGCGTCGTCGGCTGGGGCGAGCCCATCGTCGAAGGGCGCGCTCGCACGGTCGAAGCCGCCGTCGACGAGATCGGCGAAACGCTGATCGGCAAGGATCCGGCGCGCATCAACGATCTCTGGGAAACGATGTATCGCAGCGCGTTCTATCGCGGCGGCGCCGTGTTCATGAGCGCGATCGCCGGTATCGATCAAGCGCTATGGGACATTAAAGGCAAAGCGCTCGGCGTGCCGGTCTATCAGCTTCTCGGCGGGCTCGTGCGCGACAGCATGAAGACGTACGGCTGGGTCGGCGGCGACCGGCCTGCCGATGTCGTCGAGCAGATTCGTCTTCGCCTCGCCGCAGGTTTCGATACATTCAAGATGAATGCGTGCGAAGAGCTCGGCGTGATCGCGACGACGAAAGCGATCGATGCCGCCGTGGAACGAGTCGCCGAAATCCGTTCCGCGTTCGGCAACACGATCGAATTCGGCCTCGATTTTCACGGCCGCGTCGGCGCACCGATGGCGAAGATCCTCATTCGCGAGCTCGAGCAGTTCTCTCCGCTTTTCATCGAAGAGCCCGTGCTCGCCGAGCAGGCCGAATATTATCCGCGCCTCGCCGCGCAAACGTCGATTCCGCTCGCAGCGGGCGAGCGCATGTATTCCCGCTTCGAGTTCAAGCGCGTGTTCGAAGGCGGCGGCATCTCGATCGTGCAGCCGGATGTTTCGCACGCCGGCGGGATCACCGAATGCATGAAGATCGCCGCGATGGCGGAAGCCTACGACGTCGCGCTCGCGCCGCACTGCCCGCTCGGGCCGATCGCGCTCGCTGCGTGCCTGCAAGTCGATTTCACGAACTGGAACGCGGTGCTGCAAGAGCAGAGCATCGGCATCCACTACAACTCGAACGGCGAGCTTCTCGATTACGTCGTCAACAAGGATGTATTCGCGTTCGAGAACGGCTCGATTCGCCCGCCCACCGAACCGGGCCTCGGCGTAATCATCGATGAAGAGCGTGTCGTCGAACGCAGCCGGCAAGCCCAGGATTGGCGCAATCCCGTGTGGCGTCATGCCGACGGCAGCGTCGCCGAGTGGTGAGATGAACGCGGCATTCGCTACGCATTCGCGGACGGCGGAGCTCGTCGTCGACAGCCGCTGCACGCTCGGCGAGTGCGTGCTGTGGTGCGAGCGCAAACGCGCGGTGCTTTGGACCGATATTCAATCGTCGCGGCTTTGGCGCTTCGAGGCCGATTCGGGCGAAGTGTGCCATTGGCGCCTGCCCGATCGCCTCTGCTCTTTCGCGTTGTGCGAATCCGGCAAGCTGCTGCTCGCGCTCGCCAAGGGCCTCTACATCGCCGACCTCGAAGCGAGCGCGCCCGGCGAAATGCTGCCGCTGCAGTTCCTAGTGCCGATCGAAACCGGGCGCTCGAATCTTCGCTGCAACGACGGCCGCGCCGATCGCGAAGGCAATTTCGTGTTCGGCACGCTCAACGAAGACCCCGCGCGCGCGCGCGAAGGCCGCTTCTATCAATACTCTCGCGCGCACGGATTGCGCGCGCTCGATCTCGGCGGCGTCGCGATACCGAACAGTCTCTGCTTCGATCTCGACGGCCGCGGGCTCTATTTCTGCGATACGTTGCAGCATCGCATCATGCACTGCCGCTACGACGCGGATACTGCGCGCGTCGGCGAACCGGAGCTCTTCGCCAGTGTCGAGGCGCCGGCCTCTCCGGACGGCGCCGCGGTCGATCGTCGCGGACGCGTCTGGAGCGCGCAATGGGGCGCCGCGCGCATCGTTTGCTACACCACGGACGGACGCATCGACGAATGCGTCGACGTGCCGACGCAACATCCGAGCTGCGTCGCGTTCGGCGGTGCCGACTTCGACACGATCTATATCAGCACCGCGCGCGAAGAGCTCGGCGATGCTCAACTCGCGATCGAGCCTCACGCGGGCGGGCTCTTCCGAGCCAGCCTCGGCGAGTCGGTCGGGCTTCCGGAATCACGGTTCGCCGACCGATGATCGCGATCGATTGGGGCACGACGAGCCTTCGCGCGTTCCGCCTCGACGCGGACGGCGCGGTGCGCGAGACGCGCAGATCCGATGAAGGCGTGCTCGCTGCCACCGGCCGTTTCGAGAGCGTGCTGCGCCGTGCGATCGACGGCTGGGACGATGCCTTGATCGTCATGAGCGGAATGATCGGCGGCCGCCAAGGCTGGCGCGAAGTTCCGTATGTCGAATGTCCGGCCGGCTTGGACGAGATCGCGCGCGCGATGGTGCCGCTCGATGCGCCTGAGCTTGCGGATCGGAACGTGTGGCTCGTCCCCGGCGTCTCCGTTCGCAACGATCGATCGCGCGACGTCATGCGCGGCGAAGAGACGCAGATCGGCGGATTGCTCGATTCGCTTTCGTCCGGACGGCACTTCGTTTGCCTGCCGGGCACGCACAGCAAACACGTCGAGGTCGAGAACGGCCGCATCGAGCGGTTTCATACGGCGATGACGGGCGAGCTCTTCGATGTGCTCTGCCGCCACAGCATTCTCGGACGCCTGATGCAGCTGCCGGCGCCGCACGATCCCGCGGCTTTCGCGCCCGGCGTCGACGATGCGTCGAAGCCTGGCGACCTGCTCGCGCATCTTTTCTCCGTTCGCACCAAGGGCCTGTTCGCGGATCTCGAACCCGCGGCGCTGCCCGCGTATCTCTCGGGCCTCTTGATCGGCCACGAATTGAACGACCTGCCCGACCGCATCGAATCGCTGCATCTCGTCGCCGGTAATCACTTGCTGGACGTCTACGACAGAGCGCTGCGCCAGCGCGGTTTCAAGCCGCATAGCCATCCGGATGTCCTTGCGGCGCGCGGTCTTTTTGCGCTCGCCGAGCGTCGGAACCTCCGCTAAGTCACGCGCCACACGCGCAAGAAAACCCATTCATTGAGGGAGGCTTGAGAGATGAAGTTGTCGGCGCTGGACATAGCCATCATCGTTGCCTACCTGATCGGCATCTTCGTGCTCGCGCAATGGGTGTCGCGCGAGAAGGAGGGTCACGACAAGGATTCGAAGGATTATTTTCTCGCGAGCAAAGCGTTGCCGTGGTGGGCGATCGGCACGTCGCTGATCGCCGCGAACATTTCCGCCGAGCAGATCATCGGCATGTCTGGCTCCGGCTACGCACTGGGCCTCGCGATCGCATCGTACGAGTGGATGGGCGCGCTGACGCTACTCATCGTCGGCAAATTCTTCCTGCCGGTGTTCTTGCGCAACGGCATCTCGACGATGCCGCAATTCCTCGAGCGCCGCTACGGCACGCGCATCCGCACCGTCATGGGCGTGTTCTGGTTGATTCTGTATGTGTTCGTGAATCTCACGTCGATCTTGTGGCTCGGATCGATCGCAGTCAGCCAGATCGCGGGCATCGATCAGTTTCTCGCGCTCGTGCTGCTCGGCGTATTTTCGCTCGCGTATCAGCTCTACGGCGGATTGAAGGCCGTGGCGCGCACCGATTTCGTGCAAGTCGGCCTTCTCGTCATCGGCGGTCTTGCGATCACAGCGTTGACGCTCGGGCAGATCGGCGGCGACGGCGGCATCGCGGCGGGAATCAGCACGCTGATGTCGCAGCATCCCGAGCGCTTCCACATGATCCTGAAACCCGACAACCCGTACTACAAGGATCTGCCCGGTCTCGGCGTGCTCTTGGGCGGCCTCTGGGTGATGAACCTGAGCTACTGGGGATTCAACCAATACATCATCCAGCGCGGTCTTGCCGCCAAGAACGTGGGTGAGGCGCAAAACGGCGTGTTGCTGGCAGCGTTCCTCAAGCTTCTCG
>Ga0070667_100001668_pt1 | contig 19834 bp, 15 predicted proteins | sample KBSS33metaG_FD_64659 | JGI IMG/M metagenome (GOLD analysis project Ga0070667, IMG submission 64659) | Switchgrass rhizosphere microbial communities from Kellogg Biological Station, Michigan, USA - KBS S3-3 metaG | ecosystem: Host-associated > Plants > Roots > Rhizosphere > Soil ... | reverse complement strand
TCAACCCGATAGCTCGTGTTCTGGCAGCGCAGCAACCAAACTGTCTCGTTGGCCGGTAGACGCTGCCATACCGCGCTCGGCGCTTTGCGGGGAGTCACAGAACGGAGCTTGAGTAGGTCCGTTATTTAAGGAATCTCGCCTTTGATAGGCAGAACGAGGTGAAAACTTGCGCCGCATGGGGAGTTTTCAGCAGCCCATAAGCGGCCGTTATGTGATTCGACGATGGTGCGGCTGATGGGTAATCCCATGCCGGTCCCATCACGCTTGGTCGTAAAGAACGCATTGAAGATCTGGTCCGCCTGCTGCGGGGGCAGCCCCACCCCGCTATCGCTGATACACACCGCAATTAGTCCGTCCTCCGCTCGCTGCGACTTGATGGCTAGCTCGCGCCTCCCATTCACATCCTTCATCGCCGCGATACTGTTGGTGATGAGGTTCATCATCACCTGCTGTAGTTGCACGCGGTCTCCGGTGACGTGCGGAAGATCTCCAGCCAGCTCGGTGCGGACCGATATGGAGCATCGCGTCACTTCGCTGTGCAGCAGGACGATCATTTCTCGAATGACTTCGTTCAAATCGACTAGCTCCCGCTGCGGAGTTGCTTTCTTGAAAAGCAGGCGGATATGGCTGACGATTTCGGCCGCACGCGTTCCGTCTTTCACGACATTCATCGCCGCCGCGCGCGCTTCGTCGAGATTTGGAGGCTGCGCAGCGAGCCAGTGCAAGCAGGCGCTGGCGTTGGCGACAGCGGCGGCAATCGGCTGATTCACTTCATGTGCCAGGGAAGCGGTTAGCTCTCCCATGGTTGTCACCCGGTTGACGTGTGCGAGATCCGCCTGTGCCTGGCGCAACGCCTCTTCAGCGCGCCTCTGCTCGGACAAGGAGGCGGCCATCGCGAGCGCGAGGATGAAGAAGGTAATGCAGGCAACCGCCAGCGCTAAATTGGTTTGATCGAAGCTCGCGGCGTCTTGAGCCTCGCCGTGAGCGGTAAAAATGGCCGCTTGCATCCCCGTGTAGTGCATCCCGGAAATGGCCAGTCCCATGACGACGGCGGCAACGAGCTTCTGCGCAAGATCAGTGGTGCGGAATGCCAGCCAGAGAGCGATCGTCGCCGCGCCGATCGCTATGACCACCGAGAGCGCAACGAGCAGAGGATCGTAACTAATCTCGACGTTGCCCTGCATCGCCGCCATGCCGGTGTAATGCATGGCGATGATGCCAAGTCCCATGAAGATACCGCCGAGGATGAGGTACAGCGGCGAACCGTTCGAGTAACTGATCACGTAAAAGCCGCCGCTCGTTACGACGATCGCCACCAAGAGGGAAAGAATGGTCAATCCGACATCGTAGGACATCGTCATCGGCAAGGTGAAGGCAAGCATGCCGATGAAATGCATCGACCATATTCCGCCCCCCATTGCGATCGCGGCCGCCCACAGCCACACGCGACGCGTGCCTCCTTGCGCACCTTTCACCCGGCCGCCAAGATCAAGTGCAGTGTAAGCTGCGAATACAGCGACCAGAATGGACAGGGCGACGAGATAGGGATTGTATACTCCGGTAACGACCATGGGGATCGCCCCCAATTTTCGAAGCAGATCTGCAATTACCGAGTGGAAACCCCATGATTAAGACCTCAGTTCCGCGTATTCATCGTACCGGCAAGCGCTTAACTCCGCGATGGTTCGCTGCGCCGCGGGACGATCGACCGGTCTCGGCGGCACGCTCCCTACCTTTCCCTTCCTGATTCCGAATCTTGGCCACGCGTTCGCTCCGCCGCGCAGATCTGCCTTCAACCCGAAAAAACCGACCTTCATCGCAGCAATTTTTCCGCCCCAGATGCAGCTGGGCAGGGCCCCGACGAAGTAGCATCTGCATGTCGGCATAGGAAGCGGACCGCAGCGCGCCTCGAAGGTGGCCAGTTTTTGCCTAGGCCGCCACCTTACACAGGAAGGCATAGTGAAAGGCGCGACGACCGTTACCCCTCTAGGTGGAATTGCCGCCTAGCCCGACTGGATCTTGTCGGCTCGTGAAGCGGTCCGGCCATTATTTCCAATCCTAAGCCGGCAGACACCAAGCCTTAAAGACGATTTCTTGAACGCCGGCCAGCCCTTGTGGGGCGCGTACCGAGCGCAATTGGGCAGGTAAACAAAGCGGCGGCGAAGCCCGTGCGCCGATACAGATAAGAGCGTAGGCACCGGCTAGCGAAGATTCAACATAGTTTAGACCGGTCCTTGACGATGGGGTCAGGGCTAGGCAAGCAGCGGTACCGCGCTTCTTCGTGGCGGAGCCCGGTCCGTGCCAGCGCTCGACTTACGCGGATACGTGTTGTGCCGAGCCGTTAGGGTGGATCATGGCAAGAGCCCGTGCCGCGTCGCTGAAGACTAGTTAAAAAAAGACCCGAGGCTGTCCCACGGGTCTTTAGGTCGAACTAGAAACTGTAAAGTGTTTAAGCGACCTTCCTGGCGGTCTTGCCAGCGACTTGCTCGACGGGCTGGTAGGCATTACGCGCCAACTCGACATACATCTCACCGAGCTTGGACGCCTGGGCGATGTAGGCGTCAAACGCCTTCTTGGCGTATTGAGACTGAATCTCCCACGCCTGCTCGAATGATTTCGCGGCAACCAACTGCTCGAAGGCACGCGTGCCGTCCTCGAAAGCCTTTTTCGAGTAGTCGCCGACTGTGGCGGCAATGGCCCGGAAGCCCTTGTTAACCTCACCAAGCGACCGAACGGACGCATCGAAGCCGTTCTTGCTTACTCTCTGAAACTCTTCACCAAACTTTTGAACGTCTGACATTCACTACCTCTATCTTGCTCCCGCCTCGGCGGAATATGTTGCGTGTACCAACCTTATATGCTGCACTGCACAAATTTGCAATGGGTATTATTGCACCGCACAAGAGGCTGGCGCGGTGTCTCTCTAAATGGGGCGGGACGGGGTCGGGGTTTCGGTGGAGGTCGATAATATCGTACGTCTTCAGGATTCCCTCTTACCACGGCGACGATCGCCGCGCGTTTTAAGTAACAGCTGTCAGTCTCGAATCCTCATCGGCCATTCTGGTGGTTGAGCGCCCAGATATAGTCAGCGAGCGCCAAGACGTCGGTCGGCGTGAGCTGTGCCCCGCCCATCGGCGGCATACCGCTGCGGTAATCTTTCGGCTGCGGCACGCCTTTGGTGATAGTCGCAGCGATCGAAGGAACGCTGCCATCACCCCAACGCCATTTGCCGTTAGTCAGGTCGGGCCCGAGCGGCGAACCCTTCGCGCTGGCGCCGTGGCACCCGGCGCAAGTCCCACCTTTCTGGCCGTGGAAAATTTGCTCGCCTAGGGCGACCTGCTCTTGCGTTTGGCCAGGTGGCGTCGGCAAAGAGCTCGTGGTAGCGCCGGCATTCGGATGGATCCCTTCCGGAGGCTGCGCCTGGGCTGTGCCACTGGATGCCGAAGACGATGCGCTCTGCGGCGGAGCCGGCGCGGGCTCGAGGCCAGCTGTCTTCTCGCCATTAAATGTGACCCGCCAGATGCGGCCGTGCTGGTCGTCGGCGATATAAAACCCGCCATCGGGACCGCTGGCCACTCCGGAAGGCCGATGCGCGGCTTGGCCCGGATCCAAATGACCTCCGGCGAAACCATCGGCAAACACGAGATACTTTCCCGACGCCTTACCGTCGGTAAGCGGTTGGAACACGACATTGTAGCCGGCTTGCGGCAAGGGCGCCCGGTTCCACGAGCCGTGAAAGGCGATGAAGGCGCCTCCGTTATAAGCTGAGGGAAATTGCGTGCCGTTGTAGAGCATGAGGTCGTTCGGTGCCCAATGGGCCGGGAAGAAGGCTACTGGCCCTTTCTTCTGCGCGCAAACTCCGACCGTCTTACCGCCGTCGCCGCCATATTCCGGGGCGAGCACCAACTTCTGCTGGTCATTTTCGAAATAGCATTCGGCCAACCAAAGTCGTCGCCTTGCGCGACCTGCAGGAGTTCCTCGGCGGGGAGGTTCGCGCCCTGATCTTCGTTGTAGAGCTTCGGCCAGTTTTCGTAGAGCTCGTCGCGTCCCTGCTGGGCCGCATAGAGGCCCAGGCCAGTCGAATCCATGGCAATGCCGTCAGCATTGCGAATGCCGGTGGCATAGCGCTCGGTGGTAGAGAATTTCTGGTCGGTCTTATTGGCGTCGTAACGCCAGATGCCAGCCCGCGTCTCAAGCTCCGTGCAGGGCTTGTCCCCGGAGACATTGGGCATGCGGTTCTGCGCTTGGCAAGAATTGGTGGCGGAGGCGACATCGATGAAGAGGTTGCCTTTGGCATCGATAGCGAAGGGGTGCATCGGGTGATCGCCGGTGAGCGGCAGGCCCGAGACAATGGTTTCGGGTGCGCCGGTCGGCATGATGCCGTCTTTTGGTAGCCCGTAGCGGACAATGCGGTCGTTCGTTTCCGCGTAGAGCGCGTCCTTGTAAAGCGCGATGCCGGTGCCGCCGTGATCGCCCTGCTGAATGGTGTCGCCGAAGCGCGCGGTAACGTCGGCCTGGCCGTCTCCATTAATGTCTTGCAAGGCAACGAGGAAGCCGCCGGGTGGCGGAGTGTCGTTGCCTTAATAGGTGCCACTCCAGGTGTTCACGTAGAGCACGCCATTTGGGGCTACAACCAAATGTCGGGCGTGTCCGATATTGTCAGCAAACACTGTGGCGCGGAATCCTGGGGGCAGCGTGATGCCGCCATTATCACCCGCGCATGCTTGCGCTTTCGGCTCTGAGTTGGGTGTGTCTTCCGTCGCTGCGAATGAGGCCGAATCAAACGCGAGCATGGCAACGATGGGAAGCAGTGTCGGGCTTAGTAGCACAGCGCCAGTCCGAACGTGGAAGAAAATAGTCATTGGGCTACCTGCAGGAATTTGCCGATTAATTACTGTCATCTTCTCCACATCGGTCAGGCCCGAGCCGAAGCAGTACCGTCCCAAGAGCTGGCGCGACGCGCCCCCTTCTGCATAATGTGCCTAACTACTCGCAACCGCTGCCTCAAGGACATTAGAACTGAGCGACCCAATGCAAAAAGGCTGCACAGAAAAAAATGAACGACGCACATTCCAAAGCGAATTCTATGTCTGGTCGCTTGAGGAAAGGAAATATGCTCTTGAACATCAATTTGATTCCTTATATTTGGCCTTGTCGAGCGGCGTCGACACGCCTCGGTTTTTAGGCTCGCAAGACCATCAAGAATCAAGATCGTGCTGGGCGGTAACCGACGCCAAGCTATGAGAAGTAGCAACCCACCGATTAATTAACTTGCTTTATCTTGCCGCTGATGTTGCGGACTTGCTTCACGATACGCGACTTCATATGCGACTTGGAATGGGCCTCTCTGAAGCGCTGTCCGACGATGGAAGTGTCACCGGCCGTGGTAGGTCCGCTGCGCCGTGGCACGATCACTGTCGTCGCCACCGGTCTTGGGGGCATTCTCCACACTTTTTCCTTCCTCACAGAGTCTTGGCATCGCGCTAAAGCTCGCTTACGCGGTACACCGAAGCGCCTCCCGGAGTGCATCGAGCTTTGGCGCCTCTGCCAGGGATATAGCCAGCATATTCCCAAGCGCACGGTTCGCGCTCTTCGCCGGATCGCCGTTTCCTTTTCGCGCAAATGTGCCTGGTAACTGCTGGCTCTTCTTCGCCGCAGGCCGTACAGCTAATTTCTGATCGAGCTTGCGAAAGCATTTGGGGCAAAACCACTTCAAAAAAGGCAAGAAACAGCAAACGCTGCTGCGTGCGCGCTCTTATATCGTGGACGATACGGTTCACTCTTTGTGAACATCCAACCACATTAAGGAGAACTTCAATGCTGAGAAACCTGGCTTTAGGCATCGCAGCCGCTTTACTGTTAGCTGCCGCGATCACCCCAGCACCGGCTTCGGCAAACTACGCTCATTGCACGGAGCAGCCCAATGCCGATACTTGCCCGACTTATTAAAGGGCAGGGGTGCAGAACGGCTTGATATAGCAAAGCACAGCAAATGAATGGGGAGGCCCGTCTTCAACGGCGGGCCTCCTCGCTTATGGAAGCGACGTCGTAGACAGACCATAGCCGCGCGAGGGCAATACTGCTCACATCTGCCTGGTGATGGCTGTAGAGGGACCAAGCCCATCGCTAGGCTTGCCGGAATCGGCCAGCTCGAAAATTCAGGTCAATCGGCGTGTTGGGGAAAAGTGCGTTCAGACAAGTTATCTTGTTATCGAGTATTTTGCGCGTCGATGGGTTGGCCGGCTTCAGTGTCCTCCCTTGGCGATTTTTTGCAGAAGCTCATTGTCGTCTGCCACTTCTTAGCTAACCAAAGCGGCTATCTACAGTGGAACAGTGGCGGGATCGACGTTGAGGAGGTACAACGACTCTCCGAGTTCTCTCGTCGACTGCGAAGAATCGCTCAATATTAGAATGCTCGGATCTAAAACTAAGCTACGAAGCGAATGTCGCTTGGTTCGATGCTGAGAGTTCCGTTCCATCGGCTGGCAGCGTGAACTGAAAGATAGCGCCGTGCGGGATGTTGGGCGATGCCCAGAAACGCTCGCCATGTGCCTCGATAATCGATCGGCAAATGGAGAGTCCCATGCCCAACCCATTGGGTTTCGTCGTGAAGAAGGACTCGAAGATGCGATCTGCGGTCTCAGGAGCTATTCCTTCCCCGGTATCCTTGACTGCAACAAGGACCCCGCCCGAGTCGACGCGTTCGGAGGATATGGTCAGCAGCTTGGCTCGACCCATCACCGTGCTCATAGCTTCAATTCCGTTCATGATCAGATTGAGCATGACCTGCTGCAACTGAACGCGATCGCCAAGGACCATCCGATCCGCCGCGGACAGATCGGTTCGGAGGGCAACATCTTGCTGTATCAACTCGCTTCGGGTGAGCAGTAGAACCTCCTCGATGGCGCTGTTGAGGTCAAATCTTACGGATTGGGGCTCGGATTTTTTAGCCAGCGCGCGGAGGTTTTCGATCATTTTTGCCGCGCGCCTGCTGTCCTGCGTGATGCGCGACATTGCATCGCGCACTTCGTCGAGATCGGGCTCGTCCCGCTTGAGCCAGCGCAGGCCGGCCTCACTATTTGCCAGAATAGCGGCCAAGGGTTGATTGATCTCATGAGCGATGGAGGCAACCAGCTCACCCATCGTGGTTAGGCGTCCGACACGGGCGAGTTCCACCTGAGCCCGCTGGCGTTCGATCAAGTTATCTTTAAAGATCTCGGTCGTGGTCGCCATCGCGCCGATCTCATCCCTGCGGTTAATCCCCGGCACTTCCACCGTAGTATCGCCCTTAGCGAGCGCTGTCATAGCTCTGGTCATGCGAGCAATCGGCACCGCGATACCACGTGTGAGCAGCATGCCCATCAGTATCGCGACAATCAGCGAGGCTAAGCCCCCGAAGATTGTCATCATGTAGCCAGTCGCGAATGCCTGCTTCTGCACGGCTTCGCGCTTGGCCAAGAGATCGCGCTCGACTCCCTCGATTTCGTTCACTTTGGCCCGGACTTGATCCATTGCGTTTTTGCCGGCCATCGAACTTTCCAAGGCGCGTGCCTCATTGCTCGTCTCGGGCTTAGCCATCAACCCGATCTCCCGCTCGGCGATTGCTCGCCAATTCTTTGCCAACTCGTTCAGTTGGTCGAGCCGGCTCTGTTGCATAGGGTTATCCAGCGTTAGCTCTTTCGCTCTTTGCATCGCGGCGCCGTACGCATTGCTCCCGTTACGATAGGGCTCCAGGAATTTCGCGTCCCCGGCGATCAAATAGCCGCGCAGACCGGTTTCTTGATCCACCATGGCGTCCATTGCGTGCTGTAGCGTTTCCAAAATATTGGTGGTGTGGACACGCGAGTTCTTCGCCAATTCAATCACGCGAAGCCGGTCGTATACGATGGCGCTGCTCGCAAAAATAACCGCAATCACGGCGGCAAACGCTGCCGTAAGTTTGCGCGAGATCCGTAAATTCGCAAAAGCTGACAATCGATCCTCTGAAGCGCTAGGCCGACCCAAAGGAGTGAACAACTATACCCCGCCTGCTCACCGATCGGGACTCGCAGTAGATCTATGTCAGAAACCGACATCTATCTTGGCAACCAGGAATGATAGGAAGGACGACAGGCGTCCCCGATACCTTGGAGGTCGATCGGGGCAACGGTGAGCCAGCGGCAGCAAAATAGGCCGAGCCGCGAGGCAAACCACTCCCTACATATGCAGGACGGCACAGGACGGCAGAAAGTGGACGCCGGCTCAGCCGTGGAATTATCCTAGGGAGCTGACGTGATCAGATCGTTCATAATTTCGCTGTTGTTTGCGGCTTGCGGTTGTGGAAGCGCGGCCGCACAAGTTAGCGCGAATGGTGGCGCTCTTCCCACACCGCTTGGCGTCACCTCTCCGCTTGGCCTCGGGTCAGCCCCCCCGGTCGGATTCACGGGAATACCATTGGGAGCAACTGAACTCTCGACATCTGGAGTGAGCCCAATGCCACTGGGCATCACCGCAGGTACTGTATCGAGCTGTTCCGGCATGGGCTCCGCGCCCCCCGCGGGCTTAACGGGAAACTCGCCATCATCCACACTTTTTGATGGCGACAGCACGGCTACTGCCGGAACTTCCTCTGGTACATGTAACACAAGCGCTACTAGCAACTTGGCGCAACCGGCAGCATCCGCATCCTCACCCACGGGAATGGCTGCGACTGCGCCTGTCGGAAGGGTTGGCATATCGATGGGTAGTACCGAACTTTCACCAGCGGGCTTGAGCCCTATACCTCCAACCGGAAATTCGCCGACGTCGACCCAAACCCCAACCCCAACCCTACCATAACAGCAGATGAAGACGTTAATGTCGTCATCCCCAATTTCAAAGGAGGGGGTGAACCCCAGTGAACCGCACATTTAGCTCGTCTTGACGAACTTCGCGACCGCCGTTCTCAAGATCTCGACGCTATGCTCTAAAGCGTGCTTTTCGTCATCCGACATTTCCGGCCAGAGAATTTCATTTACACCGCCAGAACCGACGACACTGGGTAATGATACAGTGACGCCGTAACGCGCATTGTACGAGCCGACGGGAACCACCGCCCGCTCGTCCCTGAGCACGATCTCCGCGAGACGGGCCGCCACCATGCCGATACCATACTGGCTGGCACCAATTCCCTCGATGATCGAGATATTCGCGAATCGCACGTCATGCTCGATCGCCTGGCGAAACTCGCCTAATGCAATCCCACGTGACATGAGCAAATCCTCCACTCGCATGCTCCCCACGCGCGCCGAAGACCATAGGAACACGCTGGAGGTGCCGTGCTCGCCGATCACGTAGGAATCCACGTAAGCTGGGCTCACTCCAAGTCGTTGGGCCAGGTGCACGCGGAAGCGAAGACTATCAAGATACGTGCTGGTGCTGACCACGCGATTGTGGCCTGCCAAATTGCGCGCAATATCGGCCAGTGGCTCCGGTGGGTCAGTGGTAACTAGTAGTACAGTCTGCGGAGCCACATCGACGATTCGCGGAATTATGTCCTCAAAAACCTTTGCATTTGCGTCAAGCAGGCGCAATCGACCGAGCGGATCATTGCGATCAGTCGCACCGCCTGATTTTTCATTGACGCCGGCGGCGATGATCGTCACGCCCGCGCCCGCTAAGTCGCTGTACTCGCCGTCTGCGACCCTCACTAGAGGTGAAAGCGGCACCCCGTAATGCATGTCGGTCGCAACTGCCTTGGAGCGCGCGCGATTACGGTCGATTAAGATCAGCTCCCGCACACGAGCCCGCAGAACGACCGCCATCGCGGTCGCAGCACCGACCGCACCGATACCTACGATCCCGACCTTCATCATGTGCTTCCTCCGGGCTTGCGGGCTAGTTCAGAGGATACGAGTGCTACAAGCACCGCGGCTGCGGGAAACCAGATCAACGTTCCGAGGTGATTCGTGACCAGCATTCCAGCCACGGCCGCGCCGCAGCCGTACGCAGCCAACGTTTCGAGATCAAGCTTGATGTTAGATAGTGATGCCAGTTCGGCTCGACGACGGAGCGCGTCAGTTGCGGAAATCACGATACGGATGAGCGCACTGGTAATTACAACCGTATTGATCCCGAGTGAATTGATGCTGCGCGCGGCAACCGCCTGTATGCCCATACTGAACGCCAAAAGCACAATGACCCCGTAAAGAACAATACCTTCGACCGGACGTGAGCTCGCGCCCCACAAAATCGAACAGCCAACGAGGAAGATGAGCTCGAGCACCAGGAGCCACCTAGTTGGGCTGCGCGTGCTCTGATGTTCGGGTGGGTAGATCAGGGTAGCCAGCGCAACGCCAAGTGCAAAAGCCAGAAGGGCGCTTAATGAGCGGGAGGCGGCTAGCCAGTCCCCACGGCTCATCGCAAGTGCGAGCAGTGCGCTGTTGCCAGTCATGGCCGATGCGAACAGATCCTTAAGCTCGATGAAGCTCAGCACGTCGATGCAGCCCGAGGCGAGCGATAACCAGGCTAGGTTGACGCCGCCATAACTGGCGTGGCTCTCCTCGGAGGCGAGTATCATTGGTCCTCGCAATTTGCTTGTGAAGGTGGCCCCTTTAACCAAGCTGCTTCCACCCAGAAGGTCGGGCTGCTTACACTTCAGATACGACGCTGCCAGCATCTTCATGGGAAGCGTGTCTTTTTAGCGCCTTATCGATGCACTCGATGAGCGCCTGAGCGCGGAAAGGCTTGCTGATATAACAGACTGCTCCTGAGCGAAGGACTTGTGATCGAATTCTGTTTTCAGGGTACGACGTCATGAAAATCATGGGGATGCGACGACCTTGGGAGAGCAAGGCGCTTTGTAGTTCAACGCCGCTCATCCTCGGCATTTGTACGTCGACGATCAGACAAGATGACTCATCAACATCAGCCGATTGTAAGAAGGCTTCGGCGGATGCGAAGCTGTGAACAACATGTCCAAGCGACCTCATCAGAGCGGTCGTTGCCACGCGCACGGATTCGTCATCGTCAATGATTGATATCAATGAGACATTCGACAAAGGTGCAATCCTTAGCTGGCAGTTTCGATTTAAGGGTCGCAACTAAGATCGGGAGAACAATGCAACGCGGCTTGGGGGATATTGCTGCCGATTGTCCAAGGTTGTGCCGATCGATCATTGACGTGGATGTCGAGGCAATTGTGCGACGTCATTTCCTCATCCATCCGCGGTCTGGCTATCAAGCAAATGAAATGGGTTTTGGCGTCCTTGCTACGCCCTTCAGGCCTAGTCTCTGTGTGCCCCTTTCGAGCAAGCGCGCGTTTGGGAGTGCATGCACGTTTAAATCAAAAAGACACGAGAATCGCTGGAGGAATGGAGGCCTGAGGCGAGGGCAAAACCTTTGGTAGGTGTTCTCGGGTACTGTTGCGATCTTGCGAGCGATCCGATTCGCTTTGCCTCGATTTCGATACGGTGAAATGAGCAAGGGTAGCCCAACCGCAGCAACGGGGCCCAAGCCCAAGCGGGGGTTTCGGCGATCCTCGTCGTGACTTTTGAAACGGCCACGACCGGCTTTGTGCGGATGCGGGCGTCGGGCTTGTCTTTAGCTATGTCCTTCCCGCTCCCTGGCAAATCAAAGGGCCAAGAGCGACTGACCGGCGACTGCCTTCGAACGCTATCCGCTACCGATCTCCGCAAGGCTGAACCATTTGACGCAATCCCCGCGCAGCCCAAGCACATTCGATTTCCTATCTTCGGATTAGCAACAAGCGTCGATTGTGAGGAGCCATGCAAGATACTAACTCTCGTTCCATCTCGTCGAAAGACGAGGTTAAGTCTCTCGCCTCATCATCGGGTCGATCGGCTCGGGTCATGCGAAAGTCCTTCAAAGGAAGCATCGGCTTCATCGGCCTTGGTCACATGGGCAGCGCCATGGCGGCCAATCTGGCTGGTGGCGGCTTCGCCGTTCTGGGCTATCTGCGCCATCCTGAGCGCAATGCCGACATTAAAGCGCTCGGCGTTGAACCTACGAACAAGCTGGCTGAACTTTTCGACTGCGACATCGTCATCACCATGGTGTCCGATGATGCGGCAGCTCGTGAGATCGTACTCGGCGATGGTTCACCCAACGGCGAAGGCCTCGCATTGGGTCTCAAGCCCGGTGCTTTGCACGTCTCGATGAGCACCATCAGCCCCACGCTGTCTTCCACAATCGCAGCAGAACATGTGCAGCATGGTCAAATGTATGTGGCGGCGCCGGTGTTCGGAAATCCAGATGCCGCCAAAGCGCGCGAGCTCTATATCATCGCAGCCGGGGAACCCGACCAGATTGAGCGCGTCCGTCCTCTATTTGACCTTCTCGGTCAATGGACCTTCGTCATCGGCGATGAGCCGGCAAGCGCAAATTTGGTGAAGCTCGCAGGAAACGCCATGACCGCCACCACCTTGGAGGCGCTGGCCGAGGTTCTTGCCCTTCTGCGCAAGCGCGGTGTCGCGCCCGAGAAATTCCTCGACATCATGACCAGCACGATGTTCGGCAGCCGCGTACATAAAATCTACGGGGCCAAGATGGTGCACGAGACCTACACACCGGGTTTCGCATTTCCCCTCGCCCTAAAGGATGTCCGCCTGGCGCTCTCGGAGGCGGATAGCGCGAGCGTCCCCCTGCCATCACTCGATGTCGTGCACAATAGGCTTGTTGCCGGAGTGGCACGCGGCGGTGGCGGACTGGATTGGTCGGCGCTGGCCCTAGTCGCCGCGGAGGAGGCCGGTCTCCTGGACGAAGGCCTCAAGAGGAAGGCATGAAGCGGACAACCCATCGACGCAAATATTCGATAGCGGAATAGATGCTGCTCTGACTTCGGCTGCGCATCACCCTCGGCGCGCAGCGTGCTCATCGAGTTCGCTGGTGACGACTTAACTGCTCTGCACTTAGCGCCAGGAGGTGAGGATTCATTCCTGACACCGCACGGACGTAAGTGCGCCCAAAGCATTCCTATGCCTTCCACGAAAAGACGCTCAAGGCGCGCATTGCATGATGCGTCGCATGCATTTTGAGCACCATTCGACAGAAAGTCTGATCGAATGCTGGGAACTACGCTGTGAGCGACTAGATGGGGGACGGCGGGTGGAAAAAAGTGTCTACTAAAGTATAGGTCGCTCAGACCAATTGCGGTCATCGATCCCACCCCATGTACGATAGCGGTTTTACTCGGCTGGGACCTATCTTCTAGTCAACAACACCGACGAAACCAGAAATAAAGGTTGGTTGTCATGTTGACTAGCGCAGTGCGCAACAATGTTGCATTTCGGTTTCAACGAAATATCTCGCTTGCAACAACGGGCAAGGCTGTCGTTCCGCCGATCCGGGGCAACGGTTTCGCAGACCCGGCGACGAGGGAGAACGATCACGTTGGTCCTGGTCAGGTCACGCTAGCACAACATCCCGTTGTAGAGATTAGCCCCCGACAGAGTGTCCGCCGCCGGATGGTGAGTTCGCCTGGAATGACGGCCGAGCTCGTGCAAGAGATGGGCAGCGACCGAATCGATTATCACTTCGTGGCGCCAAGCCATCTTCTAGTCCTATTTGAACGTGGTGTTCGTCGAGAGGGGGAAACCAATGTCGCTGGATTGCCGCCCTCTACACTCCGCCAGCTCACGCGTAAGTTCGTGTTCGTACCCGCAGGTCACACATATCGCGATTGGCACGAGCCGGACACGCCCGCGCGAATCACTTTCTTTTATTTCGATCCCGCAGAACTGCCGGGCGCTCGGGACGGCAACAGGATTCCTTTAGGACCGCGGCTGTTTTTCGAGGAGCCGCACTTGTTGGCCACGGCTCAAAAGCTCGCGGGGCTAATCGATGGGTCGGAGTCGGACAATCGTTGCTATATCGAGGCGCTTGGCCGCGTGCTTGCCCATGAGCTGACACGTTTGAATTACGGGAAGCCACGCAAAGGCGCGGTGCGCGGTGGTCTTGCCGCTTGGCAGCAGCGCATCGTCGCCTGCCATATCGAGGATCACCTGGCCGAGCCAATACCGCTTGCAACTCTTGCAGAGCTAGTTGGGTTGAGCACCTACCATTTCTGCCGCGCCTTCAAACAATCCTTCGGCATACCACCGCACCGCTACCATACGAGCCGGCGTATCGAACGTGCCAAGGCTCTTCTCACGAAACCCGCGCCGTCGGTGACCAGCATTGGATTGACTCTTGGCTTCAGTGACACGAGCTCGTTCACCGCAACCTTTCGCAAGGCAACCGGGCTCACGCCGACCGCTTATCACCGAAGCCTCGCATAGCGCTCGGCAAATCCGCTAATCGGGGCAAAGACTCGGCAGGCCCTGAAATCAGATTTCGAACCTGCCGTTCTGCTTGAGAGCTTTGAGATCGTCCACCTGCACGCCTAGAGCGGACAACGGAGCAAGGCTGATGAGACGAAGAGTTGCAATTCTTGCAATCGCGATTGTCACAATCCTCGTGGTGGCTGGTGTCGTCCTAACCGAAGGGGGCGCGCGAGATACGGCAAGCACGCCGCCGCCAGCACCCCCGGCCGTACCGGTCGTCGCCAGCACCGTTACCAGTGGCGATGTGCCAATCTATCTGCGCGGGATCGGAACGGTCATCGCCTATAACACCGTCGTCGTTCGCAGCCAGATTCAGGGTCAAATCACAAAGATTACCTTCACCGAGGGACAGACCGTAAAAGCCGGCGACACGCTCGCCGAAATCGACCCGCGACCCTATCAGGCTCAACTCGACCAGATGATGGCCACCCGCGATCGCGATCAGGCCCAACTTACAAACTCACAAGCTAATCTCGACCGATACAATCAATTGCTGGCCAAAGGCGACGCAACGGTACAGTTGGCGGACACCCAAAAAGCGCAAGTCATCCAACTGCAAAGCGCCATGAAATCCGACGAGGCGCTCATCGAAGCTGCGAAAGTGCAGCTTGAATACACGAAGCTCGCCTCCCCGATTGCCGGGGTCACCGGTGTGCGGCAGGTCGATATGGGCAACATCATCCACCCGACGGATCCGAACGGTCTCGTAGTGGTCACCCAGATCGAGCCGATCTCGGTGATCTTCACGCTGCCCGAGGCAGACCTGCCAGAGATTCAACAGCAGATGGCCAAGGGACCACTTACGGTCCTCGCCTACAGCCACGACGACAAGGTCCGACTCGATGAGGGCAAACTCACCTTGGTGAACAACGAGATCTTGCAAACGACTGGCACGGTCCAGCTGAAGGCCGATTTTCCCAATACGGCGCACACGCTGTGGCCGGGCGAACTCATCAATGTCAGGCTGCTGCTTGAGACCAAGCGTAACGCGCTCAGCATCGCGTCGTCGGCAGTGCAGCAGGGACCCAAGGGACCTTATGTTTATGTGATCGGACCTGACAGGACGGTGCAGATGCGCCCAGTTACCGTGGCACAGATCAGCGAGGGACAAGCGCTGATCGATTCCGGCCTCAAACCCGACGCGAAAGTCGTGCTCGAGGGGCAGTACCGCCTCCAGCCTGGCAGTCTTGTGGAGGAGCTGCACGGCAAAGCTGCCCAGGAGGCCGATCTGCAAAGCTCAGTCGAAGAGGCCATCCCGTGAACCTCTCGGCCCCCTTCATCCGTCGACCGATAGCCACTGTGTTGCTCATGGTCGGCCTGCTGCTCTGCGGCCTCACCGCCTACCGGCTGCTGCCGGTCTCCGCCTTGCCGAATGTCAACTATCCGACGATCGCCGTGACGGCGCAATTGCCCGGCGCCGATCCGCAGACCATGGCGTCATCGGTGGCCACGCCGCTCGAGCAGCAGTTCAGCCAAATTCCAGGCGTTACCCAGCTCATCTCAACGAGCGCGCTTGGCATCACCCAGCTTACGGTTCAGTTTGAATTGAGCCGCGACGTTGATAGCGCGGCCGAGGACGTTCTGGCGGCAATCAATGCAGCGAGTCCTTTTTTGCCCGTCGGTATCCCCTATCCGCCGACCATCCGCAAGGTGAATCCGGCTGACACGCCGATCCTTGTCCTCGCGCTAACCTCCGATTCGCTCCCGCTGACCACCGTTGATGCCTTCGCCGAAAGCATTCTCGTGCCGAAGCTCTCGCAGATCTCAGGCGTCGGGCTGATCGGCATCGGCGGACAGCAAAAACCGGCGATTCGTGTCCAAGTCGACCCGCAGGCGCTGGCTAACCGCGGTATCGGCCTTGAAGACGTCCGCAATGTGCTCGGACAGGCCAATGTCGATCTTCCCAAAGGAACGCTCAACGGCCCTCAGCAAAGTTACACGCTCAACACCAACGACCAGCTGTTGAAGCCTGACGCCTACAACAATCTCATCGTTGCCTACCGCAATGGCTCACCCGTGCGCATCAGCGACGTGGGCCGGGCCATCGAGGGACCTGAAAACGACCTGATCGCCGGCTGGTACAACAAACAGCGCGCCATCATCCTCTCTGTTCAGCGCGAACCCGGCGCCAATGTGATCGAGACGGTCGATCGCATCCAGGCGCTGCTGCCGCAGCTCGAAGCTTCGATTCCACCATCGATCAAACTCAACGCTGTTTCGGACCGCACCCAGACCATCCGCGCGTCGGTCACCGACGTGCAATTCACCCTGATGTTGACGATTACCCTCGTGGTGATGGTCATCTTCCTGTTCCTACGTAACTTTTGGGCGACCGTCATACCCGCGATCACCATTCCCCTTTCCCTTATCGGCACCTTCGCGGTGCTGTATGAGTTGAATTACAGCCTCGACAACCTGTCACTTATGGCTCTCTCCATTGCGGTCGGGTTTGTGGTCGACGACGCTGTAGTCGTGATCGAGAATACAGTCCGCCACCTCGAGAATGGACTGAGCCCCATGGAGGCCGCGCTCAAGGGCGCGGGTGAGATCGGCTTTACCATCGTTTCCATAACGCTGTCGCTGATTGCGGTGTTCATCCCGCTCTTCCTGATGGGCGGGTATTTCGGCAAGCTGTTCCAGGAATTCGCCGTCGCGGTCAGCGTTGCGCTCGTTCTCTCTCTGGTGATCTCGCTCACGCTGACGCCGATGCTGTGTTCGCGCCTGCTCAAGAGCGATACCGGCAGGCGGCACGGATGGCTCTATCGGTTGGTCGAGCGAGGCTTCGACGGCCTGGTCGGAGCCTACGAGCGCGGCCTAAAGGTTGCCTTGCGGCACCGTTTCGTCACTTTGCTCATCATGCTGGGAACCATCGGGGTCACCGGCTACCTCTATGTCGTCATTCCCAAGGGGTTCTTTCCACAACAGGATACGGGATTAATCATCGGCCTGGCTGAGGGCGCGCAAGATATTTCCTACCCGGCGATGGCCAACCGCATGCAGGCATTGCTCGAGGTGGCGTCGAAAGACCCGGCTGTCGAATCGCTCGGTGCCAGCATGGGTCCGGGTGGGGCGACGGCTACGCTGAATCAGGGACGCGTCTTCATTGCGCTGAAGCCGCAAAACGAGCGCAACGCCAGCATCGATCAGGTCATCAACCGCTTGCAGACGGCGCTCGCCAAAGTGCAAGGCATCACGCTTTATATGCAGGCCGCCCAGGACATCACCGTCGGCGGAAGAGTCTCCAAGACCCAATACCAGTACACGTTGACCGATGCCGACCAGAATGAGCTCAATCATTGGTCGGCGCTCTTTCTCGACAAACTAAAAAGCCTGCCAGAAATTACCGATGTCACCTCGGATCAGGAGAATGGCGGGCCGCGCCTTAACGCCACGGTAAATCGCGATATTGCCTCGAGCTTCGGGATTTTGCCCTCAACTGTGGACAATACCCTCGGCGATGCCTTCGGCCAGCGCATCGTGTCGACGATCTTCAGCCCCCTCAATCAGTACCATGTCGTTCTCGAGGTCGATCCGCGCTTCCAGTCCGGCCCGGAAGCACTCAACAACATTTATGTAAATTCTTCCGCCGCACAGGAGGTGCCGCTAAGCACCCTCGTAGACAGCACCATCACGGGGGCGCCAATCGTGATCAACCACCAGGGCCTGTTCCCGGCGACGACCATATCCTTCAATCTGAAAGCCGGAGTCGCTCTTGGCGATGCGGTCGACGCCATCAGAAAAATCGAGCAGCAAAGCGGCAAGCCTCAGTCGCTCGTCACCGCCTTCCAAGGCAACGCCAATGCGTTTCTTTCGTCGCTCGCGGGTGAACCGATTCTCATCGCCGCCGCACTCGTGACCATCTACATCATTCTTGGTGTGCTTTATGAGAGCACGATCCATCCGATCACAATCTTGTCGACGCTTCCCTCGGCCGGCATCGGCGCCTTGCTCATGCTGATGGCGGTGCATCTCGATCTTAGCGTGATCGCAATGCTCGGCATTCTGCTCCTCATTGGCATCGTGAAGAAGAACGGCATCCTGATGGTCGATTTCGCGCTTCAACTTGAGCGCAACGAAGGGCGAAGCCGCGAAGAAGCGATCTATCAAGCGAGCGTGCTACGCTTCCGGCCCATTCTCATGACGACCATGGCGGCGTTGCTCGGAGCGGTTCCCTTGATGCTGGGTACCGGCGCCGGATCGGAAATACGACAGCCGCTTGGCTATGCGATTGTAGGAGGCCTGCTTCTTTCACAGATTCTGACCCTGTTCACGACCCCGGTGGTCTATCTTTATCTTGATCGCTTAGGCAGCTTGGTGCGGCGCGAACGCTCCGCTGTGGCAAACCCAGTTTCGGCTCCGACCAGCGCTTGAGGGCCCCTAGGACAAGTCGCGGTGGCGTAGTGATCGATTACTCGCCCGGTGGGTGGCGGGTATTCCCGACCCTGCTAATTCCCCTTCCTGAGGGCTCAATAATCGGACCTGTCGCTCGTCCACCTGAGCATTTCAATGCAAAGGAGAGCTAACGTCGGCAATTTTGATCAAGCTCCACTGGCGCGCTCTTCCTATTTGTCTTGTTGTGAATGAGCGCAAGCAGCTGCTTGGCGCCTACTTTGGAGAACATACACATGAGCAAACTTCTTTTCGTTATTGCTGTAACTACGCTCCTTTCAACGCCTGCCCTGGCAAATCCCGACACAGAATTGGCCCTTAACCCTTCGGTTCAATCTCACCCAGAATTAGGTGGGAAGGGGACCACGCCACGGATCAGGGTCAGCCAAACTAGCCAACCTCACCGGGAACCGTGCCCCTTCTGGCGGCGGACCGATAACTGCGCGGATTTGGAATAACTTCTGCGGACGCTTCCAATCATTTTTCGCGTTATCGCTCGAAAATAGCTTTCCCATGCCACGCATTCCGTCGCGATGATTCGCGCTTAAGATCAGAATGCGCGATCTGGCTCGGAGGCGCAAATCCGGGAATGGGAACTTCACCCTAATTCTGCGTCGGACGGCCCATTGATTTCTGGCTGGGCCACCTACATGCCAAGCCAAAGTGCGTAGCTACTGGGGTGCCTATCTCCCACAAACGGCCACACCGCCGACGCGCACGCACCAACAACCGCAGCCACCGCAGCCGCCGCAACCGCCCCACCGCCAACCGCCGCAGCCGCCGCAGCCTCCGCAGCCGCAGCCGTGCCAGCCACAGCCGTGGTGGCACCCATGGGAGCCACAGCCGTGATGACACCCTCCGCAGCCGCGGTGGCAACCGCGACCGCCGCAGCCATGGCAGCCGTGACAGCCGTGACGGACCAGCTCTACGCTTGAGCCGGAAGACCCTCCTAAATCTTCTTTGTCAAAGACATAGAACGTCGCCAAGCTAACGTCCGCGATTTCTTCCTCATCAAGGAAGACTTGATTGCGATCTCCGTTGCCTGAAGTAGGCAAGTTTACTGCTGGTCCACCAGGGACGGCCGACGCGGTGCCCGCCAGCGACAATGACAATCCAGCAGCCCCCAATACCGGTAGGGCTTTGCT
>Ga0070667_100001666_pt1 | contig 19839 bp, 22 predicted proteins | sample KBSS33metaG_FD_64659 | JGI IMG/M metagenome (GOLD analysis project Ga0070667, IMG submission 64659) | Switchgrass rhizosphere microbial communities from Kellogg Biological Station, Michigan, USA - KBS S3-3 metaG | ecosystem: Host-associated > Plants > Roots > Rhizosphere > Soil ... | reverse complement strand
CGGCACGCTGGCGCACGCGCTCGCTGGCCGGCAGCTATTCGGATGAGCGACACCATGCCCAGCGACAGCCATTTGATCTGGATCGATCTTGAGATGACCGGATTGCGTCCCGAGGTGGACGCCATCATCGAGATCGCAACGGTGGTGACCGACAAGGATCTCAATGTGATCGCGGAGGGGCCGAACCTCGCAATTCACCAGCCGGAAAGCGCGCTGGCGCTGATGGACGAGTGGAATCAGAAACAGCACGGCTCCTCGGGCCTGATCGCGCGCGTGCGCGCCAGCGCTGTCGACACGGCGGCGGCCGAGGAGCAGACCCTCGCATTCCTCGCTCCGCTGGTCAAAGCCGGCGCCTCGCCCATCTGCGGCAACAGCATCTGCCAGGACCGCCGCTTTCTCTACCGGCACATGCCACGGCTCGAGAAGTTTTTCCACTACCGCAATCTCGACGTCAGCACGCTCAAGGAGCTGGCGCGGCGCTGGGCGCCCCATATCGTCGACGGCTTCGTCAAGTCCGACGCGCACCTAGCGCGCGCGGACATCCTCGAGTCGATCCGCGAGCTGATCCATTACCGCAAGCACTTTTTGGCGGCGGCGTACGCAGGGAATTGACGCACGATGTAGAGAATTCAGCCTAAATCGCGCTTGCTCTTCACGCAGCCTTATCATACTGTATATCCAGACAGTATAGGTAAGGCCGACTCCCATGCCTTCGAGATCATCCCGATTCAATGCCGGAAAGCTCACCCACGAGGTGAGAGACAAAGCCAATGCTATTGATCTGCCAAGCGAATTTTACCGATCTGTAGCCGATGTCGTACGAACGGCCCGCGCCCGCGCTTATCGGGCGATTAACACCAATATGGTTGCTGCGTACTGGGATGTTGGCCGAAAGATCGTGGAGGAAGAGCAGAACGGCGCCGGCAGGGCGGAGTATGGCGCGCGTCTGATCAAGACTCTGGCGTTTCGCCTCACGGCAGAGTTCGGCCGAGGCTTCGATGAGAGTAACTTGAGGAATTTTCGACAATTTTTCCTGACTTTCCGCGGACAAGATTCGCAGGCGGCAAAACGCGACGCAGTGCGTCGCGAATTGACGTGGACCCACTATCGGCGGCTCATGCGGGTCGAGAACGGTCAGGCTCGCGAGTGGTATTTGCGCGAGACCATCGATCAGAAGTGGGACACCCGCGCTCTGTCGCGTCAGATTGACTCTTTGTACTACGAGCGGGTCATGATGAGTCGCGACAAGGCCGTGGTGAGACAGGAGGCGCACGAGAAAACCGTACCACTGTCCGCCAAGCCGCGCGATTTCATCAAGGATCCCACCGTGCTCGAGTTCATCGATATCGAGGATCGGGCGAACTTCCGCGAGGCCGAGCTCGAGCAGGCCATTATCGACAAGCTGCGCGACTTCATGCTGGAGTTGGGCAAGGGATTTGCTTTCGTGGCGCGCCAGTACCGTATCGCCACGGAGACCCAGGATTTCTTCGTGGACCTGGTCTTTTACAACCATATTCTCAAGTGCTTCGTCCTCATAGATCTCAAAAGCGGTCCGCTTACGCACCAGGACGTCGGACAGATCGACATGTACGTGCGGATCTTCGAGGATCGGATCAAAGGTCCCGACGACAATCCCACGGTCGGTATGTGCTATGCGCCGAGAAGGATCGCTCGGTGGTGAAGTATTCGGTGTTGAGTGACAGCCAGCAGCTCTTCGCTTCCAAATATCGTCTGTACCTGCCGACGGAAGAGGAATTGCGCGAGGAGCTGGAGCGCGAGCGCGATCTGGCGGTGCGGGAGCACGATGAGGTTTATCAGGTCGCCGGGCGGGCGAATGCCGTGGTACGTCGCGCGGCGTGGTGAGCGCGACGCGGTGTACTGCGGCCCGCGCTACTTCCCCTTGCCCGCCAGCATCATCCAGGTCTCCACCACCGTATCCGGATTGAGCGACATGCTCTCGATCCCCTGCTCGAGCAGCCACAGCGCCAGTTCCGGATGATCCGAGGGCCCCTGGCCGCAAATCCCGATATATTTGCCCTGCCTGCGGCAGGCGGCGATCGCCATCGCCAGCATCTTCTTCACCGCCTCGTCGCGCTCATCGAAGGAGCGCGCCACGATGGCCGAATCGCGGTCGACGCCGAGTGTCAGCTGCGTCATATCGTTCGAGCCGATGGACATGCCATCGAAGTATTCCAGGTACTGCTCGGCGAGCAGCGCATTGGTCGGCAGCTCGCACATCATGATGATCTTGAGACCATCGACGCCGCGCTTCAGGTCGTTCTGGGCCAGGAGCTCCGTTACTTCGCGCGCTTCCTTCACCGTCCGTACGAACGGTACCATGACTTGCACATTCGTCAGGCCCATCTCATTGCGTACCCGCTTCAGCGCCCGACACTCGAGCTCGAAGCAGGGCCGGAAGCTCTCGTCCACATAGCGCGAGGCGCCGCGGAAACCCAGCATGGGATTCTCCTCCGAGGGCTCGTAGTCGCGACCGCCGATGAGGTTGGCGTACTCGTTCGACTTAAAATCCGACAGCCGCACAATCACCGGCTCCGGCGCAAACGCCGCGGCAATCTGCGCAATACCCTCGGAGAGCTTGTCCACGTAGAAGCTCACCGGGTCGGGATAGCCCGCCATCTGTACGCGGATCTGCTCTTTGAGCTCGCCGCCGAGCTTGTCGAAATCCATGAGGGCGCGCGGATGGACGCCAATCATGCGGTTGATGATGAACTCCAGGCGCGCAAGCCCCACACCCTTGTGCGGGATCCCGGCGAAGTCGAAGGCGCGGTCGGGGTTGCCGACATTCATCATGATTTTGACCGGGATCTGCGGCAGCGAGTCGAGCTCGATCTGCTTGCGCTCGAACTGCAGCTGTCCGTCGTAGACGTAGCCCGTGTCACCCTCGGCGCAGGATACCGTGATGTCCTGCCCTTCATGGATGAGGGTGGTGGCGTTGCCGCAGCCGACCACGGCGGGGATGCCGAGCTCGCGCGCGATAATGGCGGCATGGCAGGTGCGTCCGCCGCGGTTGGTCACGATGGCCGAGGCGCGCTTCATAACCGGCTCCCAGTCCGGGTCCGTCATGTCCGCCACCAGCACATCGCCCGTCTGTACCCGCGCCATCTCCGAGGCGTTCTTGATCACCCGGGCGGGTCCGGCGCCGATGCGCTGGCCTATGCTGCGGCCCTCGACCAGGATCTTGGAGCGCTGCTTCAACGCATAACGCTGGATGGTGCGTCCGGCGCGGCTTTGCACCGTCTCAGGTCTTGCTTGCAGAATGAAGATCTCACCCGTGGAGCCATCCTTGCCCCATTCGATGTCCATGGGCTGCTTGTAATGCTCTTCTATCAGGAGTGCCTGTTTGGCAAGCGCGACGATGTCCTCATCGGTGAGCGAAAAACGCAGCCGCTCGGCGGCGGGAACATCCACCGTCTTCACGCGTTCGCCGGAGCCGGCGGCGCCATACACCATCTTGATGGCCTTGCCGCCGAGGTTCTTGCGGACGATGGATCTCCTGCCGGCGCGCAGCGCGGGCTTGTAGACATAGAACTCGTCGGGGTTGACGGCACCCTGCACCACGGTCTCCCCGAGTCCATAGGATGCGGTGATGAAGACCACGTCGCGGAAGCCCGAGTCCGTGTCCAGCGTGAACATCACGCCGCTCGATCCTAAGTCACTGCGCACCATGTGCTGCACGCCCGCCGACAGCGCCACCGCGCTGTGGTCGAAACCCTGGTGCACCCGGTAGGCAATGGCGCGGTCGTTGAAGAGCGAGGCGAACACTTCGTGCATGGCTTTCAGGACCGAGTCCGCTCCGCGCACATTGAGGAAGGTCTCCTGCTGGCCGGCGAAGGAGGCTTCCGGCAGGTCTTCCGCCGTGGCCGAGGAGCGTACCGCCACGGCGATGTCGCGTCCCTCCGACATGGTGCGCAACGCCTCGCGCACCTCTTTTTCGAAGGCCGGCTGAAACGGCGTCGACAGGATCCATTCGCGGATCTGCGCGCCGGTTGCCGCGAGCTTCACCACATCGTCCACATCGAGGGTGGCCAGCGTCGCGCGGATGCGCTCATCGAGGCCTCCCTGGGTGAGAAAGTCCCGGTAGGCCTGCGCGGTGGTGGCAAAGCCCCCCGGCACCTTCACGCCAAGCTTGGCGAGGGAGCCGATCATCTCCCCCAGTGAGGCATTCTTGCCCCCCACCGTCTCGACATCACGCATTCCGAGCCGGTCGAAGGTAATCGCGTACACTTGAAGGATCCTCACAGCGGATGGGACAGCCTTGAGCCGCCGAACTGTTTTTTTCGTGTCCGATCAGACCGGCGTGACCGCCGAGACGATGGGCCACAGCCTCTTGACACAATTCGACGGCCAGGAATTTCGGCCGGTGACTTTGCCATTTGTGTCGAGCGTTGACAAGGCGGAGGAGGCCGTCCGCAAGATCAACCGCGCCGGGGAGGAGGAGGGCCTGCGCCCCATTGTCTTCAGCACGCTGGTGCAGGACGACCTGCGCGATATCGTGATGAAAAGTAACGGCCTGTTCCTTGATTTTTTCGCCGCCTTCGTCGGTCCGCTGGAGCGGGAGCTCAAGACCCCCTCGACGCACCTCGCCGGGCGCGCCCACGGCATGGCCGATCTCGCCACCTACACCGCGCGCATCAACGCCACCAATTTCGCCCTGGCCAACGATGACGGCAATGGCGCCGACTACGATCATGCGGATGTGATTCTCACGGGTGTATCGCGGGTGGGCAAGACTCCCACCTGCCTGTACATGGCCTTGCAGTACGGCATCTTCGCCGCCAACTATCCGCTCACCGACGATGATCTAGAGGCCAACGCCCTGCCGGCGCGTCTGATGCCCCACCGCAACAAGCTCTACGCGCTCACCATCAGGCCCGAGCGGCTGCAGCAGATCCGTCACGAGCGCCGTCCGGACAGCCGTTACGCCTCGCGCCAGCAGGTGCAATATGAGCTGCGCACCGCGGAGGCGCTGTTCGGCCGTTATGCCATTCCCGTGCTCGACACCACCGAATGCTCCATCGAGGAGATCGCGAGCCGCATACTCAATAACACGGGCATCGAGCGCCGTCTACGTCCTTGAAGTGCGCATGAATCTTGCTGTGTGAATTTTTGCTTTCAAAGCGCTTGCACGCGCGGGTGCGTGCGATATAGTCGGGTGGTGATCAGCGATACCCTCACACGAGTCTCCTGGCGGTCGAGGCCCCGCAGCTTTGTCGCGCTGATGGCTCTTTATGAGAGCAACTACATCCGCCTGTCGGCGCTCGCGGGACCGCTGGTCGCGCTACGCGGCGAGCATCGCTCCTGTGTCCCGGGAGACTGTGACCTCGTTCTCAAAGTGACCGAGCGCTGTCCTTACACGACGACATTCCTCCTCACCTACCGCTTGAGATCCGACCCGCCCGAGGAGTACCCTGACATGAGCGTGCGCATCTATCACGATGCCCGCCTCGCAGAGTCACAGCAGTGGCTGCCGGCCAAGGCCGAGGAGCGTGAACTGGATCAGCGCTGGGCCCGCAATGTGATGTTAAACAAGTGGCTGGAATACTGCCTGGAGCGGGGCCATCGCTTCTCATCCGCCGCGGAACCCTTCACGGCCCCGTGAGATGTGGCGCGTGGCTGCCGCGCCCCTCATGAAAGCATTGCGACAGCTCGGTTTTCTCAAGCTCAATTTTTTCCGCCGCCAGGGCGAGCCCGAGGAGGATCATCGGGTCCTGCACCTATTCCACAAGCGGGCTGAGTTGAAAAAGGCCTATGGGGGATTGCAGGATGAGATCTACCGCCTCAAGGACCGCATCAAGCAGCAGGAGGGCGCCACCCAGCGCGTGCAGGAGATGCTCGGCACTCTGGAGCTGCGTCTTGCCTCGCCCGAGAGCGGCTACCCGGCGCTGGTCTTCTACCAGCTGCGCCGCTTCTGGCAGTCGGGCCGCGAGCTCATCGAGCAGTTCGTGGCCGATCTCGCCCGCCAGCAGGAGGAGCGCGAGCGGCGCGCGCATTTCGCGGAGCACAACCGCCGCCAGTTCACGCGCCGCCAGACCGTCGAAGCCGAGCTGCGCACCGCCGAGACCGGTGCCGCGGACGCGCGCTCGCAGCTTGCGCAGCTGCAGCAGCAGCGCGCCCGGCTGACTCGCTTCTGGCACTATTTCAAGCGCCGCGCGCTCGATCATCGCATTGTCGCGGCGCGCGCGGCGCTCGGCGACACCGATGCGGCGCTGCTCAATGCGCGCGCTGCCGCCGAGGAGCTCGAGAAGGAAGCCCCCCCCGAGTTCCCCGGGCTCTCAGTCGAGGCCCGCCGTGCGATCAACCTGGCGGCCATTGCCTGCGCCGAGGTGCTGTGCGCGCGCCTCGTCCAGACGCCCCTGGTGACGTTGGCGCGCGAGGCCACGGCGCGGCGTGAGGTGAGCGACGAGTATGGATCGCAGGCAGAGTGCGAGCGTCTGATGGCGGACATCATGCGCGGTCTGGCAGCCATCGCCAGCAACCGCGGCAACCTGGCCCAGGAGGTGAAAGTGCGCACCGATCGCCTCAAGCAGGTGGCCCGCTACCGCAATGCCACCGATACCTCGCCGGCCGCCGAGTCGATCGCTTTCGGCGAGGGTGATGTGCTTTCGGGCGCGAGCACGGGCGGGAGCGCCGCTCGCTTGCCCAATGTGCTCGCCGAAGATACCTGGGATCTGTTCCGGGTGCTGCTACGCTGAGTTTTCTGTCGAAAGCGCCTGCGGCTCTTTCGACCCGCGGGCAAAAGTCGCGACTTTTGCCCGCTAAGTCGGGCGGTGCGGCTTCCCCGGCTGAGTTGAGTTCTTGGCCGGCATCACGGTCGGCGTCGCCACCATATCCGCCATCACCTCTGCCGCCTGGGTCAGCACGATATCCGGCGCCTCGTTCTTCTCAAGGTCCTCGACACTCTTCACCAGGGGTAGATTTTTCGCCGCGCGGCGGCTGTTCTCGCGGTCCAACCGCTCGCGATCCTCTCTCGTCCGCTCCTCCTGGCGTGTCTTGAGGTTCAGCGACACGCTGTGCTGTCCGCGCAGCGTGTCGATGGCGGCGATATCCTGCACCAGCCAGCGGTAGTCGGGATCATGCTGGGCGCGGCTGCCTTCCTCAAGGGCCAGCGAGGGCACCTCGGTCTCCACGGCGCGCGGGTCGGCGTGGAATGGCACTCCGGCGATGCGGTCCCAGGGCAGCGCCGAATCGAGCGCGCTCTCCCCCACCTCGTGCATATCGATCAGCGAGGGCAGGGTGACGTCGGGCTCCACCCCGCGATGCTGCGTACTCTCGCCGGTAATGCGATAGAACTTGCCGATGGTCACGGTCAGCTGCCCGTTCACCGGCTTCTGCGACCAACGGTCGAGAGGTACTAGGTTCTGCACCGTGCCCTTGCCGAAAGTGCGCTGGCCGAGCACCACGCCGCGGTGGTAGTCCTGGATCGCGCCGGCGAAGATCTCCGAGGCCGAGGCGCTGGCCCGGTCCACGAGCACCGCGAGCGGGCCGTCGTAAGCCACCCCCGGCTCCGGATCGTCGAGCACCTCGAGGCGGCCGGTGGTGTCCTTGAGCTGCACGACGGGTCCGCGATCGACGAACAGGCCGGTGAGCGCGGTGGCCTCGGGCAGGTAGCCGCCGCCGTTCTGGCGCAGATCGAGCACCAAGCCATCGATCTTCTCCTGCTGGAGCTCCCCGATCAGCTTGCGCACATCGCGCGTGGTGCTGCGGAAGTTCTCATCGCCGGCGCTTTGCGCCGCGATGTCCTGATAAAACCCCGGAACGGTGATCACACCCACCCGCAGCGTCTTGCCCTCGCGGGTGACACTGCGGACCTCCTTGTGCGCCGCCTGCGCCTCGAGCGTCACGCGGTTGCGCTGCAGCGCCAGGACCTTCTCAGCTGAGCCGGGCGCCGCGCCCGCCGGCAGGACTGCCAAGCGCACGGTGGTGCCTGCCCGGCCACGGATCAATTGCACTACATCGTCGAGCCGCCAGCCGATCACATCGGTGAAGGGGCCGTCGTTGCCTTGGCCGACGCCGACGATACGGTCGTTGGTGTTGAGTGAGCCGGCCGCCGCAGCCGGCCCCCCCTCGAGCACGTTCATGATGGTCACGTAATCGTCCACGAGCTGCAGCGAGGCGCCGATACCCTCGTAGTTGAGGCTCATCTGGATACGGTATTCCTCGGAGTTGCGTGGGGAGAAGTAGCTCGAATGCGGATCGTAGGTGCGCGCGTAGGCGTTCATCAGGTTCTCGAACACATCGTCCGGGGAGATCTGGTCCACCCGTTTGAGAACGCGCTCGTAACGCTTGCGCAGGATGTCCGCAGCCGCGGGCCATTGCTTGCCGGTGAGCAGCAGCGACAGCGCGTCATTCTTCACGCGCTTGCGCCACAGCTCGTTCATCTGTGCGGTGGTGGTGGGCCAGGGCGCCTTGTCGCGCTCGAACTCGAAGCTCTCATCGACGCTCCAGTCCGGCTCCTTGTCGAGCAGCGCGATGGCCTGGCTCATGCGCTCGCGGTTGCGTTCCTGGAAGCGCTCGAAGATCACATAGGCGGGATCGATGTCCCCGGTGCGGATCATGTCGTCGAAGCGCAGCCGGTACTGCACGAAATCGGCGATGTCGCTCGCCAGGAAGTAGCTGTGCTGGCCGTCGAGGAAGTCAAGATAGCGCTGGTACACCAGCGCCGACATGCGATCGTCGATGGGCAGGCGGCTGTAGTGAGCCTCCTGGAGGATCTGCCCCACCTTGCGAGCAATATCGCGCTGGCGGTCGGTGGGGACGATGGCCCCCGGGGGCAGTGCGGAAGTGCTGGCGGGAACCGGCGTAGAGCTCGAAAGCACGAGCGCGAGAGCGGTCAAGGCGAAGGCGGCCAGCCACCCTGAAGGGCGGCGCAATGACTTTGGCATCGTTTGCGAACTCACAACTTCAGTACACTATGACCCAAGGCTAGAACGCTTACCGCACCGCATCAAGTCTTTTCGCTCACGTCGCGCCCCCGCCACAACAGCCCATGCGTCCACTTGCAGCCCTCATCGCCATCGTCCTCGGCTCCGCCGTGGGGCTCGCCGTCGGTCTCGGCATGACCTGGATCGTTCTGCAGTTTCTGCCGGAACATGCGGACTTTTTCGCGGCCGAGCAGGGTCCGCTGCTGCGCGCCATCGCCCTCTTCACCGCCACCTCGGCGGCGGCCGCCTTGAGCTTTTACGGGGAGTTGCGTCAACGCCATTGGCGAGCGGTGGCGCATGCCGCGATGTTGGGCCTGCTGGGCCTGGCCGTATGGGCCTACTGGCCGCGATAGCGATACTTAGGTCGCTAAGCGGCCGAAAGGTTCAGATGCGGTGGGCGTTGCCGCGCCACTGGGTGCCGGGCTCCCGGCGCGTGGAATTGTAAGGATCGCAGCCGCGCGTCTCGTGCTCGACCTCATACCGATCGAGCAGCGCGAGTGCGATCCGACTGAGCGTGGTGGTCTGCTTTTCGGTCTTGGGCTTGGTGTTCTGCTGGCTCATCGAATCCCCATCGTCAATTTAGTTATCGTCTAGAAATGAGGATGTCACAGCGCCGCGGCTCGAGGTTTGACGCGGTTCACACTCCGTTGGCCAGCGTTTGACTTAACGCGCGGCAGACCAGGCGGATCAGCAGCAGGAAGAGCGCAGGGCCCAGCGCCACCACCCAGAACACCCGCTCGCCGTGCGCCAGCCCCGTAAAGTAGTCGCCGAAGAAGCGCCAGACATTACCGCCTGCGTAAGGCCCGAGCAGAGACTGCCCGACGATCCAGATCGCCCAGGGCAGCAACAGCAGCCCGCAAAGCAGGGCGATGCCGAGCAGGATGAGCTCGCGGCGCGGGCGCGATTGGCCGCGGAAGCGGTCCCTGAGGCGCGCAAATGGGTTCGGCAGGAGCGGTTCCTCGGCAAGTGGGCGGGCATAATAGCGCCACCATGAGAAAAATCAGAGCGGCTGTGGTCGGTGTCGGCTATCTCGGGCGCTTCCACGCACAGAAGTATGCGCAGGCGCGGGACTGTGAACTGGTCGCGGTGGTGGATGCGCGGGGGGAGGCCCGGGAGGCCGTGGCGGCGGAGGTGGGCGCTCGGGCCGTCGCCGACTATCGGGAGCTTCTGGGACAGGTGGACGCGGTGAGCGTGGCGACCACCACGCCGGCGCATTTCCCCATCGCACGGGATTTTCTTGAAGCGGGAGCCCATGCCCTTGTGGAAAAGCCCATCACCGAGACCGCGCAGGAGGCGCGCGATCTGATCGATCTGGCACGCGCGCAAGGCCGCATTCTTCAAGTGGGGCATCTCGAGCGCTTCAATGCCGCCATTCTCGCGGCCGAGCCGTATTTGCGCACGCCGCGCTTCATCGAGTGCCATCGTCTGGCCCCGTATCGCGAGCGCGGTACGGACGTGAACGTCGTGCTCGATCTGATGATCCACGATATCGACATCGTGCAGACCATTGTCGGGGCGCCCATCGAGACCATCGATGCGATCGGCACGCCGGTGTTCTCCGATGAGATCGATATCGCCAACGCGCGCATCCGCTTTGCGAACGGCTGTGTGGCGAATGCCACGGCGAGCCGCGTGAGCTTGAAGATCGAGCGCAAGCTGCGGGTGTTCGAGGACGACGCCTATCTGTCGATCGACCTGCAGCAGAAGATTCTGACCCTGATCAGGAAGCGTCCGCCGCCCCTGCAAGCCGGTCAGCTGCCGGTCACCATCGAGGAACAGAACTTTGAGGCGGGTGATGCGTTAAAGGCAGAGATCGAGTCGTTTCTGGACTGTATCCGCACGGGCAGGCCGCCGGTAGTCCCGGGGGAGGCCGGCTTGCGGGCTCTGGAGACGGCGATGCGAATTACCGAGCAGGTGGAACGCAGTATTCGTAAGCCTTGAAACACGACCGGAACCCTCCACATAGCCCCTATGGACACTCAACTCGCCCCCGTTGCCTCAGCTCTGCCTTTTCTGCAGCTCGATCTGATCGCCGATTTCGCTTGTCCCTGGTCTTACGTGGCCAAGCGCAATCTCGAGCGCGCTTTGGGCAACCTCTACGGCACCCCGGTCCGCGCCCTGCGCTGGCACGGGTTTCGCCCGGAAAGCGAGCGCGCCGCCGCGCAAACCGCCTGGCCCGAGCATATGGCTATCCGCCTGCCGCCCGGCGTCACAGTGGACTCGGCGCAGCGCTCGTTGATGCAGACCGGACGCGAGCTCGGTATCGCCTTCGATTTCTCGCGGTTGGGTCGGCTGCCCGACACGCGCGAGGCGCATCGGCTGGTGCAGCTCGCCAGACGTGACGAGCGGCAAAGTGAGGTCGCGGACGCCTTGTTCAAGGCTTTTTTCGAGCAGGGCCGCGACATTGGCGATGCCCAGGTGCTGACCGCCCTCGGGGAGGAGGCGGGACTCTCCGCCCAGACCCTGCTGGCTTTCGGCGACGCCGCTGAGGGCCGCAACGAGGTGGCGGCCGAGGAGCAGCGGCTCAAGACCCTGGGCGTGCTGGCCACCCCTAACCTGCTGATCAACAGCCGGGTGCTGGTGCCGGGTCCCGCGGACGTCGCGACCTACATCGAAGCTCTGGGCCAGGCCCTGTTCCCGGGGGTCGAAGCCCCACAGGACAAGCGTCAGCTGCATTAACATTGGGGGCCATGCCCGAGCCCGCCCACTTCAGCCGCAAGCCGCGCCCCGTCACCGTCGCCGCGACCCAGTTCGCGTGCGACTGGGACGTGGACGGCAACATCGCCAAGGCTGAGCGTGCCGTGCGCGAGGCCGCCGCCCGCGGCGCGCAGATCATCCTGCTGCCGGAGCTGTTCGAGACACCGTATTTCTGCATCGAGCAGGATGTGCGGCACCTCAATCTCGCGCGGCCCGCCGTCGAGAGTCGTGCCATCCGCCACTTCCAATCCCTGGCGCGCGAGCTGGGCGTGGTATTGCCCATCAGCTTCTTCGAGCGGATGGGCAACGCCTATTTCAACTCCGTGGGCGTTCTCGATGCCGATGGTGGCTTGCTGGGCGTCTATCGTAAATCCCACATTCCCAATGGGCCGGGCTACCAGGAGAAGAACTACTTCAGCCCTGGCGATACCGGCTTCAAGGTCTGGGACACGCGCTTTGCGCGCATTGGCGTCGGCATCTGCTGGGATCAGTGGTTTCCCGAGACCGCCCGTGTGATGGCGCTCAAGGGTGCCGAGCTGCTGTTTTTTCCCACCGCCATCGGCAGCGAGCCGCCACCCGCGCTATCCGTGAATTCGCGCGAGCACTGGCAGCGCACGCAGCAAGGCCACGCGGCGGCGAATCTCACACCGCTGATCGCCTCAAATCGCTACGGTCTCGAACGCTCGATGCAGGATCCGAACGGCCTGTACATCACCTTCTACGGCTCATCGTTCATTGCCGATGCCACGGGTGCAAAGGTAGCGGAGGCCGGCGAGACGGAAGACGTCGTGCTCACCGCAACGTTCGATCTTGAAGCTATTCGCAACTTGCGCGACAACTGGTTCGTGTTCCGCGATCGGCGGCCGGACCTTTACGGGCCGCTACTATCGCTCACCGGGCAGTGACGCGCGCTGCCGCTACCAGGGGTACTCGCGTCCATCATAGTTGAAGAACTTGCCGGACTGCGCCGCTCCCGCCTTCTCGAACACCTTGCGCATGGCCGTCACGCTTTCCGCCGGCGTGAGTTTGGCCTGCGGTCCGCCCATGCGGGTTTTCACCCACCCCGGGTTGATCACAATACTGGTAATGCCGCGCGTCGCCAGATCGATGGCCAGGCTGCGCATCACCATGTTCAATGCGGCCTTCGAGGTCCGGTAGGCGATATAGGCGCCGGAGGTATTGTCCTGCAAAGAACCCATGCCGCTGGTGATGGAGGCGATGAGCTTGCGCTCGCTGCGGGCGACATTTTCGATGAAGGCTTCAGTGACGCGCGCGGGTCCCAGGGTATTGACGTCGAGCACTTTCATCCAGGCCTCGTAGTCCATGTTGCCGAGGCGCTGCCTGGCTCCGCCATAGACCCCCGCACAGTTGATGAGAACGTCGACGGGCAAGTCGCCGACCTGGGTGGCGGCGCCGCGGATCGTGCTCTCGTCGATCACATCCAGCATGAGTATCTGTACTGTCTTGGAGTGCTCTTGGGCGAGCTTCTGCAATTCTTCCGCCGCGGCCAGATTGCGCGTCGCGGCAAACACCCGCCAGCCGTCCGCGGCGTATTGCCGCACGAATTCGAGGCCAATGCCACGGTTGGCCCCGGTGATCAAAACTGTCGACATTGAGAGTTCTCCAGTCATTTCGAGTGGCTCAGCAGCCAGTCATGGCCTGCCTTGAGCTCTTTGACGAACCGATTGTACTCGCTGCGTTTCTGCGCTTCGCCGGGAATGCGCAGCAGGGATGAGGGATGAACAGTCACCATCACGTGCATATGCTCATTGAGAGGCTTGGGTGGGCCTCGAGTCGCGGCGATGGTCACCGTATGCCCCAACACACCTCTGGCCGCGGTGGCGCCCAAGGCAATCACTAGCTTCGGCCGCGCCAGCCGGAGCTCTTGGGACAGCCACCAGTTGCAGGCCTTGATCTCGGCGGTGTTGGGTTTCTGGGGCAGTCGGTGCTTGCCGCGCAGCTCGTACTTGAAATGCTTGACGGCATTAGTGACGTAGGCATCCTTGCGGTCGATGCCGGCCTCGCCGAGCGCCCGGTCGAGAAGCGCACCGGCTGGGCCGGCGAAGGGATGCCCGACGGTGTCTTCGACATTGCCCGGTGCCTCACCGATCAGCATCAGCTTCGCGTGGGTGGGACCTTCACCCGGCACGCCCTGAGTGGCCATGCGCCACAGGGGGCAGCGGCGGCATTCATTGACCGCCGGCCGCAGGTCCTCAAGGGAGTGGAGTGTAGGGGACCCCGAATCGTTCATTTCCTCTGACCGATGCAACCGCGCTGGCATACGCCGGTGTTAACTAATGGTGCAGGCTCAAGTTCCGGCATACGGCTGAGGTAGAATCCAAGGTTTAAACGCTTCCAAGGGGAGGAGGGTTCATGGTTAAAAAAATCGCCATCGTGATTTTGGTGCTGGTCGTCGCCCTGCTGGGCTACGCCGCCACGCGGCCGAACACCTTCCATGTCATCCGCTGGACGGCCATCAAGGTCCCGAGGGAGACAGTGTTTCCGCTGATCAACGACTTTCACCAGTGGGCCCTATGGTCGCCGTGGGAAAAGCTCGATCCGAACATGAAAAGGACCTACAGCGGTCCGGCCAGCGGCGTGGGGGCCGTGTACGAGTGGTCCGGCAACAGCGCGGTCGGAGCGGGGCGGATGGAGATCATCGAGTCGCAGGCGCCTTCCAAGATCAAAATCAAGCTGGACTTTCTCAAGCCGATGGAAGGCCACAATACCGCCGAGTTCACCCTGTACTTCAAGGACAATGTCACCAAGACGAGCTGGGAGATGTACGGGCCGGTGTCTTATTTCTGCAAGGTGGTCACCGTTTTCATCAGCATGGACAAGATGATCGGCGCGGATTTCGAGAAGGGGCTGGCTAATCTCAAGGCTGTAGCCGAGAAATAGCTGCTTTACTGGCGTTTCAAGGCCCGCACGCGAATCGCTAGAAAGCGCGCCTCAAAGTCTTCCTTGGCTTTCAGTTGAGTGGCAGTGTAGCGGCCATTTCGCTGCGTCACGAGAGCATATTCGTTAAGGAGCAATTTGGAGCGCTCGGCCTTATGGGTCCTAAGGAAAGGCGTTACTCGCTCCAGCAGGGAGAGCGCCTGTCGGCCGACGATGACGTAGGTGAAGCTTGGAGAATGGTGCGGCGACGTGCAGGCCTTGTTGGTGATTTTGCCTGCTCCAACTGCCGATCTGATGTGCTCGAGCAAGGGCCTTTCGTTATTGCTGATGCTGACAACCGGTCGACGGTTTTCCCTGGAATGGATGCGCGTCAGGCCGATTGTTCCTTCGCCATCGATGATGCCGGCGAGATACCCCACATCGATATCGGACAGTTCGTTGATTGATCTCATGAGCGTTATCCCAATGCAACTCGAAGATTCCCGGCCGAGCGGCCGGGAACCCCAGAGTTGGTGGAGGCGGGGGGACAGTCGTTCCGCAGCTTTCGTTGCGGCCTGGACTATGCCTTCATCCTGGCTCGCCTGAGGCAAGTCAGGATGCGGAGCGTGTTATCCGGCTCGTTGCTTCAGCCGGATCCTAGTGCCCACTCAGTGACCGCAAGGTCACACAGCGAGTCTATGAGTCTCTACAGGGCAGGCCTGAAGTTGGCCTTCTTCCTACCCCTCGGCGTTGCCATGCGGCTCATCGCCGCGAAGGTTTCACCGATGTGAGCTCCGTTATCAGCCTGCTCTTTCGAGCCGGCGCGACCCTTGATCGAACCCCCGTCCGCAAGCGCTAGACATCAAGATCTACGTACGTAGCCCATTTATTGGTTCTTACGCAGCGCTACCCAAGGGGCAGGAAAAACGCCACGCCAGCGAAAGAAACTCTTAACGCTGCGGCCTGTCGCACACCGCAGCGCGATCCTGTGAACGCGTCCCCCGATTCCGTCGCACAGGCACGCGCGGGTCGGAGGTCAACCGCGATTAGGCGGCGAGAGCGTAGTTGTCGTTGGCAACTAAAGTTTGCAGCGTGATTAACGAGGGCACCGCACCTCGGTACGCCCTTGAAGGTTCGCAACCCACGTCGAAACCGGTCGCCCCCAAAGGTCGGTACAAGCATACCGCAAATCGAGCAGACCCGCTCAGCCGCGCCTCAAGACCCGTGCCTTGTCCCGCTGCCAGTCGCGGTCTTTTTCCACGGCGCGCTTGTCATGCTGCTTCTTGCCCTTGGCGAGGCCGATTTCAAGCTTGGCACGGCCGTTCTTCCAGTAAAGCTCGAGCGGCACCATCGTGTAGCCCTTGCGCTCGGTGGCGCCGATCAGGTGCTGCAGCTGGTTGCGATGCAGGAGGAGCTTGCGGGTGCGGGCCGGTTCGGGCGTGACGTGGGTGGAGGCGGTGGGCAGGGGGGAGATATGCGCCCCGGTGAGAAAGGCCTCGCCCGCGCGCAGGAACACATGGCCATCGGTGAGCTGCGCGCGTCCCGCCCGCAGTGCCTTCACCTCCCAACCCTGCAGGGCCATGCCGGCCTCGTAGCGGTCCTCGATGAAGTAATCGAAGCGCGCCTTGCGATTCTCGGCGATCAGGCGGTTGGCAGGTTCGACTTTAGCCATGCGGCATTCTAAGGGACAATGTAAGGCATGCGAGAGGTCAAGCGTTCCGCGCTGGTGGCGCAGCCGGCGAGCGCCATGTTCGCGCTCATCAACGATATCGAGAGTTACCCACAGTTCGTACCGGGCGTTACCCATGCGCGCGTGGAATCGCGTGGCGATCGCGAGATCGTCGCCACGCTGGGCGTGAAGCGCGGCGCCATGAAGGCCGAGTTCACCACTCGCAACATTCTCGAACCCGATAGCCGCATCGTCATGAAGCGGGTGCGTGGGCCGTTCCGCGAGCTCGAGGGAGTGTGGCAGCTCACTCCCATCGGGGCGCAGGGCTGCAAAGTCGAGCTCACCCTGCGCTTTGCATTCTCCAATCCGCTTTCCGCGCTGGTCTTCGATTCCCTGTTCGAGGCCACCGCGACCTCGCTGGTAGACGCCTTCGTGGTGCGCGCCCGCGTCCTCCCGCTGTGAGTCCGCAGGGCCGAAAGCGCTGCCAGGTGGCCTATGCTACCCGCGATCGGCAGTTCCACTGGGAGGTCAGGCTTTCGGCGCAGGCCACGGTCAGTGAGGCGCTGGCCGCGGCGCGTGCCCTGGCTGCCAATGAGGAGATTCCCTGGGATGACGCGCCCGTCGGTATCTTCGGCGAGCGGTGCGCGCGTACCACCATTCCCGCCGACGGAGACCGTATCGAGCTATATCGTCCGTTACCTGACGACCCGCGCGAGCGGCGCCGCCGGCGCGTGCGCCAGTCACGACGCTCCGGAGGCGGCCCAGCTCAGGCTTGAGGTGGGGGCTCCGGAGGCGGTGGCGCGCCAGGCTGATTCGTGCCCGGATTTTCCGGCTCGGTCGAGGCCGGCTCGTCAATCGGTCTTCCGTTCTTGTCTGTCTTGGGCACCGGTTGCAGCGGGTCCGGCAGGGGAATGCTGCCGGAGTCGGGCATGCTCACGCGGTCGAGGCGGGTCACTTTGTCTTCCTGGAAGTACACCACGAGGTGGCGTTGCTCGGACTTTTTCAGGCGCCCCTTCTTCAGGTAGTAAACGTAGTCCCAGCGTTCGTTGTCGAAGGCGTCGGGCACCATGGGCGTGCCCAGCAGGTAGCGTACCTGGCTGCGGGTCATGCCGGTCTGTACCTGCTCGATCTTCTTGTTCTCGAGGTAGTTGCCCTGCTGGATGTTCATCCGATAGACGCAGCCGCAGAGCAGCGCGGAGAAGGCCAAGGCAAGGAATTGTGGGCGCATAGTGAAGGCTTGGAGGATAATGGGGCGCATCATACCGGAGTTATTTCACGTGGAAGGCAAGGATCTACGCAAGGCGGGCCTGAAGGTGACGCTGCCGCGCCTGAAGATTCTCGAGCTGCTGGAAAGCAGCGCGACCCGCCACCTCTCGGCCGAAGAGATCCACCGGCGGCTGGTGGACTCGAACGAGGATATCGGTCTTGCGACCGTGTATCGGGTGCTCACGCAGTTCGAGGCGGCGGGCCTCGTGAGCCGGCACCACTTCGAGGACGGCATGGCCGTGTTCGAGATCAACCATGGGACGCACCACGACCATATCGTGTGCTTGGAGTGCGGGCGGGTGGAGGAGTTCATGGATGCCGGCATCGAGGAGCGCCAGACCGCAGTGGCGCAGCGCCTGGGATTTGTGATCCGGGACCATTCGATGATCCTGTACGGCAAGTGCCAGCGTGCGCCCTGTCCCTATCGTAAGAAAGTCACCTGACTCGGCTGCGTGCCTTGGGCGCGGCATCGGACTTTCTCAGCATCTCGCGCGCATGCTCGCGTGCCTTCGCTGTGACCTCGATGCCGCCCAGCATGCGGGCGAGCTCCTCCACGCGATCGTCGGCAGAGAGCGCCGTGAGCGTGGTGCGGGTGGTGCGCCCGTCGGTGAGCTTGCTGACCCGCAGATGGTTGTGGCCCTGGGAGGCCACCTGCGGCAGGTGGGTGACGCACAGCACCTCGCCGCGCTCGCCGAGCGCGCGCAGCTCCCGGCCGACGATCTCCGCCACTGCGCCGCCTATTCCTGCGTCCACCTCATCGAAGACCATGCAGCGGCTCTCACGCGAGGCGCAGGACACCTGCACGGCAAGCGACAGTCGCGAAAGCTCGCCGCCCGAGGCTACTTTCGCCAGAGGCTTGAGCGGCTGGCCGGGGTTGGCCGTGACGCGGAACTCGATTTGATCGATGCCGTGTGAGGCAGGCTCGGTCGAGGCGAGCGGAGTGAGCTCGACCTGGAAGCGTCCGCCCGTCATCCCTAGGGTCTGCATTCGGCTGGTGATGTCCTTGGCCAGCGCGCGCCCCGCCGTGGCCCGGCGCGCGGACAGCTGCTGGGCGAGAACCCGGTAGCTCTCGAGCGCGGCAGCCTGGTCCTTGCGCAGAGTGCCGAGGTCCGCCTCGGCGCGCTCTACCTCGGTCAGCTCCGCAGTCAGCTGCGCCGCGCGCTGAGGGATCTCAGCGGGCGGCACGCGATGCTTGCGCGCCAGCTCCTCGATGGCGGCGAGGCGCCTCTCGACCTCGTCGTGACGCGCGGTATCGATGTCCAGTGTCTCAAGATAGTGCTGCAGCTCGCGCGCCGCTTCGCGAATCTGGATGACGGCGCCATCGATCAGCGGCAGGACGGCGCCGAGCTTGATGTCGACCGCGGAGAGGTTGCGCAAGGCCGCAAGCGCGCGGCTGGCGCTCGAGTGCGCGCTCGCCTCCTCGCTCTCATAGAGCTGGAAGAGAGCGCTTTGCGCCGCCTCGGCCAGCCGTCCGCGATTGGCGAGGCGCGCGCGCTCGGCGGTGAGCTCGGGCACCTCACCCTCCTTGAGCGTCAGAGCGCTAAGCTCGCGCACCTGGTAGCGCAGCAGCTCGAGCCGCGCGTCACGATCGCGCGCCTTGCCTTCGAGCTCGAGCGTGCGATTGAGGAGCTCGTTCCACACCCGGTGCGCGATCGACACCTGGCCGGCGAGTGGTTCGAGCCTGCCGTACCCATCGAGCAGCTCGCGCTGCGCGGCGGGCCGCGTCAGCGACTGGAATTCATGCTGGCCGTGGATGTCGATGAGAATGTTGCCGATCTCGCGCAACTGCTGCACGGCCACCGACTGGCCGTTGAGATAGGCGCGGGAGCGGCCGTCCTTCGTGATGACACGCCGCACTGACAGCTCACTGTCGCTCTCGATGGACTGCTCCTCGAGCCAGCGTTTGAGCTCGCGCGGACCTTTGAGCACATCGAAGGTCGCGGCGACCTCGGCCCGTTCGGCGCCGGCGCGCACTACCTCAGCGCCCGCCCGTCCGCCCGCCAGAAGCTGCAGCGCATCCACCACGATGGACTTGCCGGCGCCGGTCTCGCCGGTGAGCACGGTGAGGCCGGGGCGGAATTCGAGCTCGACGGCGTCGATGATGGCAAAATCGCGAATCTGCAGGTGCATCAGCATGCGCTTACCTTGAGTGATCGATATGCCCGCGGCCCCAGTGCAGCTTGGAGCGTAGCAAACTGAAATAGTCGTGCCCGGGCGGATGCAGCAGCGTGATGCGCTCGGCTGCGCGGGTGATCTCGACGCGATCCTGCGGTGTCACCTCCCCAAGCACCGCGCCGTCGCAGACCACCTGGGCGCGGGTGTCCTCCCGCTCGAGCAGCCGGATCCCGATGGTGGAGCGCGCCACACCACGATGGGCCGGTCCGACAT
>Ga0070667_100001653_pt1 | contig 19933 bp, 20 predicted proteins | sample KBSS33metaG_FD_64659 | JGI IMG/M metagenome (GOLD analysis project Ga0070667, IMG submission 64659) | Switchgrass rhizosphere microbial communities from Kellogg Biological Station, Michigan, USA - KBS S3-3 metaG | ecosystem: Host-associated > Plants > Roots > Rhizosphere > Soil ... | reverse complement strand
GTCTGCTGAATCGCGATTCCCCCGCGGGAACCGAATGGCAGATCTTCGCTCTGCCGATCTTCCTGCAGGACATGCAGAGGGATTTCGAACGTCGAGATCGCCGGAATTGCCGGTGGCAGACCGGTTGCCAATCGCGTGACCTGACGAGCCACCGACATGTAGCGTTCCAGGTGAGCTGTCGAAATGGAAAGCGAATCCGCGAAGTTGTCGAAGCTGCCGTCTGCGGTGTCGTCTCCAGGCAAGAGCGGCTTCACATCAATGTCGAGGGCAAGAAGGTCTCGAATGGCGTTGTTGTATTCGGTGCGATTGAGGCGTTGTACGGCGCCGATTCTTCCTGGATTCGGATTCGCCGCCCACTCGCGGTCCACCAGATCTTCCAGCGTCGTGGCCATCGCACGATAGGTGCCGGCGTCCGGCCGGGGCTGTCCAGGCGGAGGCATGGAACCCGCGCGAAGTTTCAGGATGATTTTTTCAAATGCCTCGCCGTTGGAGCCGGGGGTGGCAAGATCCATCGTTTCGAGATCGAGACCCGCAGTCCGGGTTTTCTGGCTATGACAGGTGATGCAATACTTGTCGACGACGGCCCGGGGAGTCGTCGGCGGGGGCGCGGCTGAAACCGCTGGATTTTGAATCGCGGCGGGTCCTGCGGAGGACTGATCGCTGGAAATTGCCAAAGCGACTGCGGCAATAACAACGAGAAGCCAGATTCTGTGCCTGAAAATGTGCATTTCCCCTTATTCCTGTGAAATATTCCGCTCTCGATCCGAGGTTTGATGGGGCGATTCTCCCTCAGGCCTTGACGCCAAGTAAAGGATTACCGACAACCATAGAATTCTGCCACATTTAAGGGCTTTCGGGCGTCTTATGTGCATGAATCTGCGAGCTACCGCGCCATACCCATTCTTCCTAATCTCCAGGTTGACTATACGGATATGACGCGGCATGCCCATATACCGGCACTGTCGTTTTGATCGTCAATCATCCGTGCGAGGGAAGGTCGACAGGAATCGTCCGAGGATTGGGCTTCGGGCGGGATCAAAAGCCATCACCAATTCGATCGCTGAGTTGAATAGCTGACGCAATTGCCCCTCGTCAGCCGAGGAGGCGTGGCGCGAAGCGCCGGAATGGCGTTGTTCCAGGAGGGACAATTCATGCGCTTTCTGCGGACGAACTCACTATAGACTGATTCGACTATGCCGGCTCGAATGACTCTTCTGTACCTCCTCACCTTCGTGTTCCTTGCGCCATGCACCGCGTTGGGGCAGTCCACTGACGCTTACGCCATTTATTCCGCTTTGATCTCGACGTCGCCTCCAGTGCGGTCCGGGCCGGGCAACGTTCCAATCGACGATCAGATCTATTTGATCGACGCGACTATGGTCACGGACCGCACCGGCTTTGGTCCACCCGGCGGACGGTCTCTTTTCACCGCGGAATCCTGTCTTAAGGTTCCGCCCCTGGACGATGCCGGTTTTCGCGAAATCCTTGCCGACTACAATCTGCGCAAGAACACTCCCGAAGTCCTGAAACGGCAGTTCACATTCTCGAAGCCCTACCTGCTGTTGACCGGTGTCGAATCCGATCGGTTTCTCCGCGAGGCTCTGGAATCCAAACCACAGGCACGGACTCCGAATGTCACGCCTCCGGTAAATCGGAACCCACTCTATCCGAAATCCAGGAGAGTTTTCCGAGTTGGAGATGTTTTCTTCAATAAGGCCCGCACTCTCGCAATTGTCTTCTTCTCCGTCTATACCACTACTGCGGAAGGATCCGGAAGCTGGAGAGCATTTCGCAAAGCACCGAACGGGCAATGGCAGACCAACAATTCCTGGGCGACCTGTACCTGGAGTTCCGCTCGGTAATGTCTGAACAATCCATCCAACCTTGATCGGACTCGAGTCCGGTCGCCGTTGTTCATTCCATATTTTGGGCCGGCGCGGCCATGACCTTGAGCAATTGCGCAAGGTTCGTTCGGCAAGTCCGGACTTTGGGATGCTGGGACCCGATGGTCTTTTCCAGAATCGCCAATGCCCGCCGATACAACGCTGCCGACTCCTCGTAATGGTGTTGAGTTCTGCAGAGAACCGCCAGATTACTCAGTGTCAGGGCCAGTTCAGGATGATCCGGTCCAAATGTCTTTTCCTTGATCTCGAGCGCCCGTCGGTAGAATCGTTCCGCCTGGTCCAGGTCTCCCCGAAGCTGCCGAACGGCAGCAACGCTATCGAGGTTGACCGCGATCTCATAGTGCCCCGGTCCGTACTCGCGTTCGAAGACGACCAACGCATGATGGTAGAACCCCTCGGATTCATCGTACTTTCCCTGCGCATCCAGCAGGGCGGCAAGGACAGCCATGTCCGCGGCCACCTCGACATGGTCCAGGCCAAGCAGCTTTTGCCGAACCTCGACGGATCGTCGTGCCAGGGGTTCTCCCGCCGCGAAGCGGCCACGCGCATGTTCCAATCTTCCGAGATTATGGTAGATGGTCGCAACTTCGAAGTGCTCCGGTCCGAGAACCCGCTCGATGATTGGGAGCGCTCGATAGTAGAACCCCTCGGCTTCATCGAATTTGGAAGTGTATTTGCAAACGACGCCGAGTTTGTTACAGACGAGAGCCACTTCGATCGAATCGAACCCGTGGACTTCTTCTTCCAGTGATAGCGCCATCCTGTAAAGCGCTTCGGCAAGGGAGTACTGGCGGTGAGCGAGCCGCTCAGCCGCCCTTCGACACAGGTCCGGGATAAACTCGCGCGCGGACGGTTTGGGCCGGATTCGGTCTGAGGTTTGCGATTCGATCCTCGTAGTCCTCATTGAACCAGACCCACAAGGACGATAGTTTCCACTTCTTCATTCGTGAAGCCGAGTTCGGTCTCGGTATTGTTTGTCATGGTCGTTCTCCTTTTTGCCTTCGAGAGGTGTCGTCATCCACTAATGCGATAGCAATCGAGAAAAGCTCCAAGGCCTAACCAAGATTTTTTACTTGTGGCGGGCCGGGACCGGAGCAACCCGGATAGGCGCGTGATTTGAGTCAAATTCCGTTGAACGACGGATCTCTGCACTATGCGAGATTGCCGTGTTCAGCCTTTTCCCCAGATTTCCCGATTCCCGCCGAGTCCTTCGGAGTCTTCCACCTCCAAGCAAATTCCTCACCCCGTCAAATTGTTTCCATCCGTCTTCGAGGTTTCGGAAACGATTCGCGCATTCAGGGTGAGGTGGAAAATATGAAGGCTCAAATCGCAGCGCTGATGGTGACCGTTTTTGCTGCGATCAGCGCGCCCGTATTCGCACAGCACGCAACGCCCGAAGTGGAAAAGCTGAAGATCCACAAGTGGGACGTCGGTGGCAGTCTGGGAATTTTGGCAGCGAGCCGAAGCGCTACGGACGGATTCGCATCCTCAAGGTGTAGCTGCGACATTGTGACCTGGGCAGGGAATTTCGATGTTGGCCGATACGTCACGCCGCATCTGAAGGCGGAGGCGGGGATCCTGTGGACTTCCAGGCGACACTTTAACGGATCCGACGATAGCTATCCCCGGACATTTCCGATCACTTACACGATGCGAGCGGTGGACCCGACGAGTATTTCGGCCTCTTTTACCTACCAGTTCTTTGAGAATGTTTTCGCACATCCCTACGTCTCCGCAGGAATCCGAGTGACCTTGTTCTCGGAACAGACGCGCACGGAAGTGTACTACCCGAACTTCAGCGTGGCTCCCACTGTGACAACGGGTTCCCGCAAGTTTACCCAGGCGCGGCCATTCGTGGCTGCGGGATACAAGTCCTACTTCAACGAACGGCTGTATATGAGGCCGGAAGTGCTCATGGCGTTCGACGATAACGGCGTTTCCCACGGAACCGTTCGGCTCGGATTTGGATTCGATTTTTAAGAAAGGAAAACCCAACATGAACATCCAATCATTTGTCGTTTTTGTCTTGATTGTTGTCCTGGCGGCGCCTCTGGCCTCGGCAGCTCCCCCGCAGGAACCCTCCGACGTGTCGCAGGCATTCGCCCGGAAACTGGAGGTAGGCGCTTTTGTGGAGGTTCATTTAAAGAACGGAAAGACGATAAAAGGCACTTTCATTCCGGGTCCCGAAGGCATATTTCGGCTGAAACCGAAAACGCGCGTTTCCGAACCGATACGCGATATTCAGTTCAGCGACATCAGATCGATCGAGCGTAAACATGAAGGATTCTGGAGTCCTGGAATGAAAGTGCTGACAGGAGTGGCAATCGGTGTTGGCGTTGGCGCCGTCATATTGTTAGGCGCGTATGCGGGAAGAGGATAACAAAGAAAAAGGATGTTGTTGAATTGTCGTCGGTCACTATCGCATCAACGTCCTTTTATCTCTTCCATATATCCGGTGAATGAGTGTTCGTTGAGAGAAAGGAAGGTACGCCAACCCCGCAGCCGCTGCCAATGCCACCCCAAACGGGATTTCAGGAACTGCAAGGAGCGGTGAAGCGGACCAGGCGCCATCCAGTAAAAGCAGGAACGGAAACAGCCGGTCGAATTTTCGTCCCGCCTCAGGATGCATCAGCGCTACAGAAGATATAAGAAACAGCCGCAATGCAATTCCGGCCATCGCTGTAAAGATCACGGCGCGCACCATCATGATCGATCGTTCCATGGTTGGTGCATAGTAGAGGGCCGCACAGTACATGGCCAGAAAACCCAATTGAATAAACAGGAACAGTGCTCGAGCGCTGCCGACGGAGAGCGCGATGTCGGCGGACGTGGCGGCCGGCGCCGGACTGGTCGTGTGGTTTTCAAGGCGCCGCCGCGCTTCGCTGATATTCGAGAGTCGGCGCGAACTGTCTTTCTGAAGGCAGTCTTCGAGGAGCGATCGGACCGCGTTGGGAGTTTCTGCAGGTAGCTTCGTCCAGTCGGGATCTTCACTCACGATTTTTGCGACCATATCTGTCCACGTACTTCCGCCAAACGCGCGCGTTCCCGTCAACAATTCGTACAACACACAGCCCCACGCCCATACATCCGTGGGGTGGCCCACTTTTTTCCCTCGCGCTTGTTCGGGCGACATGTAAGCCACCGTTCCAACAATGGTAGCGGCCTGCGTCGAGAATGTATTAAGACCGGAGTCCAAAGTGTCCGGCGACGGATGAAGCATTTTGGCGATGCCAAAATCGAGAACTTTCACGGCACCGTCCGCGGTGATCCGAACGTTGGACGGTTTAAGATCGCGGTGGATGATTCCGCTGGAGTGTGCGGCTTCCACGGCGGCGGCGATTTGGATAGCAACGGATAGAGCTTCCTCCACAGTTGGTTGTTGTCGAACGATTCGATCCGATAGCGTTTCTCCCTCGATCAGTTCCATGACAAGAGCGCACATATCGTCCACCTGTTCGAGGTCGTAAACCAGTGCGACATTCGAGTGCTTGATCGAGGCCAGTATCTGACCCTCCCGTTTGAAGCGGGCGAAACCGTTGTCATCGAGTAGGGGCGATCCAGGCAGGATTTTGATCGCGACGTCTCGATGTAAAACCGTGTCGCGCCCTCGATAGACTTCCGCCATCCCTCCAGCTCCGAGAAGGGTGCCAATCTGGTACTTTGCAATTCGGCGGCCAGACAAGGATCCAGGGGATTCGCGGGAAAGTTCTCTTGCCGCCACGTCCATGGCAGGACTGGTCATGAATGGCGTTTCTCGATTGTCCGCCGCCACAAGGGTTTCCACTTCGCGCCGCAAGTCGTCGTCACCATTGCACGCGTCCGCCAGGAACGCGTCCCTCGCACCGGGCTCACGTTCCAGAGCGGCATGAAAAAGCTGTTCCACTTTTTGCCAGCGAATCGCGTTCACTCGGGATTCACCTCTCCACTGAGTTCGCGAAGGAGCCACGCTTTAGCGAGCGTCCAGTCCCGGGCAACGGTATGTGGCGAGACATTGAGGACTTCGGCGGTTTCTTCCACACTGAGTCCACCAAAGAATCGCAGTTCGACCATTTTGCTTTTGCGCTCGTCGATGGTTGCCAGACGCTTCAAGGCTTCATCGAGCGCCACCAGGTCGGAACTTCGCTCCGGAGACACCACCACTGCCTCATCCAGGGCCATTGGACGCATTCCACCACCACGTTTGCCGTAGCCCCGCGATCGGGCATGGTCCACAAGCACCCGCCGCATCATTTGAGCCGCAAGCCCGTAAAAGTGCGATCGGTTTTCCCACCTGGCTGTCTTCCAATGGACCAGACGAAGGAATGCCTCATTCAGGATCGCGCCTGTTTCCAATGTCGGGCTGGATCGTTCGCGTGCCATGTAGCTTCTCGCGAGCCGACGCATTTCGGCGTAGATTAACGGCGTGAGTTTCGCGAGTGCGTCTTCGTCTCCCTGCGTCCACGCCTGGAGCAACACGGTCACTTCCTGGGGGGCATTGTTGGATTGTTCGTCCATTTCTGGCGGCATTCTAGCCCAGCCCGCACGCCGATGAAATGCATGAATAGAGGATTAGCGGAAAAGGGCCCGCGCGTGTGTCATCGGGCCAGCCGCTTTAGGCGGTCCTTTCGTTGACTTCACTTAGGAAATCGACTTCAGAAGCGGATCCGGCTTCGCGATCTCGCGGGTCTTTCCATCCAGAACGCAGCTGACGTTCATGTCGCCCATCACATTGATGGCGGTGCGGCATCGGTCGAGGAACCAGTCTACGGGAAGCAACAGCGCGATGTAGCCTGTGGGCAGATGCACCGCGGAAAACACCAGCGTCATGGTGACGAGGCCGGCTTCCGGAATTCCTGCGGCTCCCACAGAAGCGACAATGCTCGTCAGCACAACCACGGCCTCGCTTGCCAACGAAAGATTGGCGCCGATCATCTGCGCGACGAACAATGCCGCCATGGCTTCGTAGAGTGCCGTCCCGTCATTGTTGAAATTGCTTCCAACCAGAGCACCGAGACTTGCGGTTTCTTCTCGCAGCCCGACTTTTTCCCGGAGACAGGCATAGGTGACCGGCATTGTGACGGTGGAACTTGCCGTGGAAAATGCCATGGCCAGCGCGTCGCGAGTATTCTTCAGCAGGTGAGAAGGCTTCACCCACGAAGCAAAACGGATTCGCGCGAGGTAGTAGACCGCCTGCAGTGTGAGAGCCACCAGAACTGCGGCAATGAACCATCCCAACGCATAAAACGGCTTGAAGCCCTGAGTGCCAACCACAAAACCCACTTTGCAGAACACGGCCAGAGGCACCAGTGCGATGACCCAATGCAGCACCAACAGGATCAGATCAAAACCAATTTCCAATGCGGAAAGAAGCTGTTGCTTTGAATCAGGTTTCAATTTTCGCGCCGCAACGCCGAATGCGACCGCGATCATGATGACGCCAATGACGTTGTTTTCGACCATCGGAGCGATCAGGCTGGACGGGATGTTATCCAGCATATGTGCCAGCGGATTGCCGGAGATCTTTGGCGCATCGCCGGGAGGGAGTGAAGCATGACGCCCCGGACCGATGACGTTCGCTACGGCCAGCCCGATCAGTATTGCCACGAGAGTGTTCAACGCCAGCACGAAGCAAAGTTTTCGTGCCAGTTTGCCACCGACATTTGCGCCGATCAGCGCCCGCATGACAGCCAGAAGGATCAAGGGTGGGGCAATCGCCCCAAGTAATCTCAGAATGATCTTTGCAGGAATGTCGAGTGCTTCGCTCCACGGCGTCGGCAGCAGCAGGCCCGCCACCACGCCGGCGATGAGGGCCACAACAATCCTGGCGTAGAGCGGTAACGACCAGCGGCTCTTCTTATCGTTCATCTATTGGTTGAAACAAATCAGGCGCGGCGTCCGAGGGCGGCAAGAACCCGGGCCGGGGTAAACGGAAAGTGCGACAGGCGAATACCGGTCGCGTCAAAGAATGCGTTTGCGATTGCGGCCGCCGCACCAGCCATGACTTCCTCACCTGCTCCGGTGGATCGTTCATTCAATCGCTGAACGACAATGGGCGTTACTTCGGGACACTCATCGAATCGAAGCACACGATAACTGTTCCAGTCGAGGCTGGTGACATTCGTGTTGTTGAAAGTCACTTCTTCTTTGAACATCCTGCTGGCGGTCTGCACCAGCTGTCCGCTGATCTGGTTTTCGATGTTGCCCGGATTGACGGCGAGGCCTGCATCGATCGCGCCGAACATGCGTTTCGCAATGACGCGGCCCGTCTCCTTGCTTACCTCTATCTCCGCGACCGCAGCGCCGTAGGATGCCAGGTGTGTACCAATGCCGATTCCGCGTCCAGTGACAACCTTCGCGGTCGACAGATTCGATGCCGCCTGGCGCGGCGTCCACTTCGACGCTTTCGCGACGGCATCCAAAACGCCAAGCCAACGGACGTCGGTCATGTTGCGCTGACGAAACGTGTACGGATCCTGTTTCATCAGATAGGCCAGCTGATCGATCGCCTGTTCGGATGCGAATGATAGCGATAGATCCAGCGGCGAGCGCAGCCATGCCCCCTTCAGGTATTCGAGTCCGTTGATGCGGTGGTTTACCAGTTTCAAATTTGGAATTTCATACATGGACGCCAGCGTCAGCGGGTTAATGCCCTGAGCTCCGACGCCTGGCCGCTCCGCCGCGGCAGTGCCTTGTGCGAGTTGATCCGAGGTCTCCACAGTAATCCAGCTGTGCTGCCAGCCCTGATACTCGTATGCGACAATCTTGCCTTCGGCGTTCGCTGCGGCGCGCACTTCGCCGACATGAGCCGGGCCGTAGTTATCCCATCCCAGCTCGTCCCACCGCATGAACTGAAGGCGAACAGGTTTGCCGACTTCCTTCGAAAGAATTGCGGCCGCCTCGGCCACGTCATCATGACAGCTGTGGCCGTAGGTGCCGGAGCCTTCGTAGTACTGCACGCGGATTTTTGTCGCGGGCATTCCGAGAATGCGGCCGAGCGTCGTACGCAGCGTATAGATATCCTGCGTGGAACAAATCACCAGTGCAGAATCTGCTGTAACGTCAGCGACTGCGCAGTTCGGGCCAAACGGGGCATGAGACTGATACGGGCCGAGGCATTTCTGCGTGACGACATGAGCCGCGCCGCTAAACGCTGCCGCAATATCACCGCGCTCACGAACGACGCTGTCGTCTGATTTTCCCGCACGCATCTTCTCGTGAAGACCATCCGTGCCAGGCAACGTTGGAATGGTATTCCACGTTACCTTGAGCTGGTCGGCCGCGCGAATTGCATCCCACTCGCTGGCGGCAACGACTCCAACGAAATCTCCGCGCCGCACCACTCGCGCGCCGGCAATCGCTCGGATCGACGTTTCGTCGACGTCAAGTATCTTGGCACCGGCACCGTACGCGGACTGTCCGCGTGGACGAACGACGCGTCCATGCAGCATACCGGGCAGGCGGACGTGCTGCATGTAGACGTATTTGCCACTGACTTTATCCGGAACATCCTTTCGAACCGGAGATTGGCCAACAATGGTGTACGAGGAAGCGGGTTTTACGGACGCGGTCCCGGTAAACGGAAGACTAAACGGCTGGTCACCAACCAGCGCACCATATGTGATGCTTCGCCCGGGTGTGCCAATGATCGAAACGACTCCCTTGGACACGCTGAGCTGATCGATAGGCGTATTCAAACTCTTCGAAGCAAGCTGCAAAAGAGCCAGCCGCGCTTCCGCCGCGGCGGTGCGCACCTGCGGTCCGCCCCGGTTGATTGCCGCGCTGGAGTACGTGCCGCCCTGGTTGGGCGTGACATGGGTGTCGAGGCGAACCGAACTCAGCTGACTCATGTCGAGATCGAGTTCTTCCGCAGCAATCTGTAACAACGCCGTCGACGCGCCTTGTCCCAGCTCGGCAAAACCGATATAGACCGTGGCTGTATTGTCGGAATGAATCGCCAGCCAGGTATCAATCTGCCTCGCGTCGGGTGGGCCGGCGACAGTGCCTCGCCCCGCAACGGCGGTCGCACCACCGCGTTGCTGCGCAGATAATGAATCGGCGAGGCTGAATCCAATAACGAGTGCTCCTCCGGTCTTAAGGAAATCGCGCCGCGTGCTCATTTCGCACCTCTCATTGCCTGGGAAGCGCGGCTGACGGCCTTGAGGATTCGAGGATAACTGCCGCAGCGGCAGAGATGGCCATTCATGGCCGAACGTATCTGCGTTTCGGAGGGCTGCGGAGTTTTCGACAAGAGTTCGGCGGCCTTGATGATCATTCCGTTGAAACAGTAGCCGCACTGAACAGCTTGTTCGTCAATCATGGCCTGTTGCACCGGATGCAGCGTACCCGCAGCCGGGAGTTTCTTCTGAGCCGCATACCACGCCGGCAGACCTTCAAGCGTCGTGATGGCTTTACCAGCGATGTTGGAAACCGGTGTCACGCATGAACGCGTCTCTACGCCATTCACGAGGACAGAACAGGAACCACACTGACCGAGACCGCATCCGAAGCGCGGACCCTGCAGGTTCATCTCATTTGTCAGAACGTAAAGCAGCGGTGTGTCTGCGGCCGCAGTCACGGTCCAGTTCTGTTCATTGACTTTGATTTTGAGGTCCGCAGCCATCGTGAATCTCCTAAGGTCTATCGGAGGGTTATCCGGTAAAAACAGATTGGTGTCAAGCGATGCCTCGATATGATGTCCGCCGAAGATGTGGAGCCAGATTTGAAGATTCGTAAAATAGACAATTCGGAAGTGAACAACGTTGCGGAGTTGTGGCACTTCACAAAGAAAGCAGCCTACTCCTATCTTCCTCTGGAGCAGCTCCGCAATCTTGAAGAGGACGAACTTTTCTTTCGCGAACAAATTCTTTCACGTTGTGATGTCTGGGCCGCGGATGACAATGGGCAAATTGCTGGTTTCCTGGCGATACAGGGACCCTATGTCGATCGACTGTATGTGCTGCCGGATTCACAGCTACGTGGCATCGGTAGCAGGTTGATCCAACATGCGAAGGAGCTATCGCCTGACGGTCTTCGGTTGCACACGCACCGAAAAAATATCCCGGCGTGGAAATTCTATGAGAAGCACGGATTTCTCGCTGTCCATTTCGGAACCAGTCCGCCGCCTGAAAGCGAGCCCGATGTCGAATTCCGTTGGCGTCCGGATACGCCGCGTGTCCGGGAGGCGAGTATTGAGGATGCCGCTGGCATTGCGTCGGTCCACGTAAGAACGTGGCAGGCCGCATATCGCGGACAAATGCCGGATGATTTCCTGGACGAGATCGATATCGAGAAGAAAACAATCCGCTGGCGAGAGTGGGTACAGCAATCCGACACCTGGGTCCTTGTCGTTGAAGACCAATACCACCGTGTCATCGGATTCTGCTCCTCCTGTTCATCGCGCGATGCGGAAGCTGCTGCGAATATCGCGGAAATTCGCGCCATCTATGTTGATCCGGAGAAATGGCGGGGCGGAGCCGGACGATCTTTAATGTCGGCGTCGCTCGCGCACGCGAGCGTGCATGGATTCAATGCGATGACGTTATGGGTTCTTGAATCCAACGCAGATGCTCGTGCGTTCTATGAGTCGATTGGATTCGTTCTGGATGGAGCATCGAAAACTGTCCAGCCGCGAAGCGATTTTTCGATTCGCGAAGTGCGTTATCGTCTGGACCTGAGGTGAATCGATTAGTCGCCGAATGTTGCGTGAGGACCGGCGCTGCCTCTGTCTCCTCGGCGCCGTTCAACTTTCCATTCCGTCCATCCCTTGGACCTGCGCTCCGTGAGGTAAAGGCCTTCGGTCCATGGGCCGAAGGGTTTCTGAGTCAGCAGCTTTTCGCATCTGGAGCAGAACTGCTTGCCGTCCTTCCTGACCGGGCCGACGCGGTGGGTGAGCGACTCGTCCGGAGCCAGTTCGATCGGGTTTGAGGTCATGCACAACATGGCCGAAATATGCCTTAAGGTCACTTCATTCGCCACTTCAAAATTGTTTACGGCGGAAATTTGTCGTTGTGCCTGTCAGGATTGGGAACGTTGAAGCGCGGCTATCTTGTGCCGTGTGCGGCGGAGGGCGCCGGATTCCGGGCTGGGTTTTGTCTGTTTGGAGCGGCAGTTGCCTCAAGTGAGCTGATGCAAAGCCCGAAATCGCAGGCGGATCAAATCGAAGAACGATTCATAGAATTCGCCTCGAAGATCATTCAGTTTTTCACGGAGCTGCCAAAGACACCAGCCGGACGACACACGGCAATGCAGATTCTACGGTCAGGAACTTCTGGAGCGCCGAACGATGCGGAGGCTCGGGGGCCGGAAAGCAGTGCAGATTCTACCCATAAACCCAAAGTTGTGTCAGCAGGAGCTGAATGAGACGGCAGTTTGGCTCCGAATTCTTATGAAAAGTATCGCGATAAAAGACGAAATTATTGTCGACATTCTGCAGGAAAACCTCGAACTCGCCAGGATCGTCACAGTATCGATTCGTACAGCGAAGGCTCGCAGTTTGCCTGCCCCAAAAAATGGCCAAAAAATGATTCATGACAAATCCCTCGCTCCTTAGAGAAGGGGATTTGTCATTTGTCATTTATCCTCACGGAGGAAGAGGGATTCGAACCCCCGGGACAGTTTCCCGCCCAACGGTTTTCAAGACCGCCGCCTTAAACCACTCGGCCATTCCTCCGCCCGACAGAATAGCAGATAACGTTTATGAGAACACCCCGTCCAACAACACTTCGTCACGCGTCTCACGGCGGAATGACAACGGAAAGGTTCGGAATCCCAACGATGAAAAGAGCGACGAGCGCGACATTCCTTCTGTTCTATACCGCGCTTACTGTTGTTGCGATTTCACAACACACCGCCGCGTACGCCGCGACCATCGCCCGTCATTCGCCACTACAGGCCCAGACGGTTCGAGCCTCTTCACACCAGTCCTATCAGGTGCGGATCCCTCAAGAGCCGTTTGCCGGCCTCCAGATCACGACCGCGTTTGCGCTTGGCGAATACGGTCCAACTTCGGTGCGGCCCGCATGGATACGGTTCGAAGTCGATTCCCGAAGGTTCACACCGTCGAGAGCCCCGCCCGCAATCCTCTAAGTTCACGCAAAAAATTTCCCGGTAATTAACGTGCGTAACGTAGAGGAACTTTCTTATGCATTCCACAACGGGTATGGATTTTTCGACGTCGACTTTCATTCTTGCCGGAGGCCAGGGGAAACGCCTGGCTCCATTCACATCGGGAAGGGCCAAGCCGCTGGTTTCCTTTGGTGGAATATTCCGGATTATTGATTTCACTCTGTCTAATTGTGTCAACAGTGGTTTCGAACGCGCGTATCTCCTGACGCAGTACAAGTCGGACTCGGTGCGAAGTTACATTGAGGCTTCTTCCTGGCCAACCGATTTCGTCTGCGCGCCATCTGCTTCATCGATTGGTTACCATGGAACCGCAGATGCCGTTTACAAGAACATGCACCTTTTCAATGAGGCGAAGGCGGATTACGTTCTGATTCTCGCGGCCGATCACATCTACAAAATGGACTACCGCAAGCTGCTCCGTTTTCATGCCAGTCACGGAGGAGACGCAACAATTTCGGTGGCGCAATATCCCCGAAGGCTATCCAAAGAACTGGGAATTCTCGACGTTGATGACCGGGGGCAGGTTGTCCATTTCGAGGAAAAGCCGGAATATCCCCAGGGGCAAAAGTCCGATTCTTCCATGGGGCTCGCGAGCATGGGAATTTATGTTTTCAATGTGGCGGCATTGCGCAAAGCCCTGCTGCGCGACGCCGGAAACTTCAATGGCAGTCACGAATTCGGAAAGGATCTTTTGCCAGATCTGATTCGAACGACTCGGGTATTCGCCTACGATTTCACGAACAATAATGGACCGCTCGGTGCTTACTGGCGCGACGTCGGAAACATCGACACGTACTATCGTGCGCAAATGGAGCTCCTGGTTTTGAATTCCACCTTCGATCCTTACGGCGATGCGCGGTGGCCTGTGTACGCGGGAGGAAGACATTTGCAATTCCAAAGTTCGGGTCCGAATGCAGGCCGAAACGAAGACTTGAATTCATCGTATGGTGTGGACTCGGTCATTTCACCCGATTCCGATGTTTCCGGGGCGACGATCCGGCAATCCGTCTTGTCTCCCTCGGTGTACGTTGCGCCGTCGGCAGAAATATCGGGATCGATCGTGATGTCGGGAGTGCGAGTGGGACCGGGAGCGAAAGTTCGCCACGCGATCATCGGCGAAGGCGTGGTCATTCCTGAAGGCGCCCAGATTGGCTGCGATTTCATAGAGGACCGCCGCCGATTTCATGTGACGGAGAACGGCGTTGTCGTCGTTCATGGTCCCGATGCGTCCCGGATTGGGAATCCGGCGCCATCGACACCAGTTGGGAATCGGACGTTTGTGAAGGCTACTGGCGCTTTTGAATCATCGACTCATAAAGAACGGCAGGGTGCCGTTCTTCGGTCACTGAGGGAATAGCGCAGGACGGCTCCTTTTTCGGATCGAAGATCTTTGCTTCAGCAAAGGGGCGATTGGGCCGGTAGCCCGGTCCTTTCGCATCGATCCCCGGCCGCGCCATCAACTTTTCAATTCCATACAGCGTTTCATTGCGGTTGTACGCGGCCTGGTGGTGTTCGCGGCTCATGACGATGGCTTCTTCCGGACAGGCATCGACACAGAAACCGCAATAGATGCAGCGCATCATATCGATATCGAATTTCTTCGGAAATTTCTCGATTTCCGGGTTCGGGTGCTCCCCGGCCTCAATGTAAATGCACTCGGCAGGGCAAATCGTGGCGCACATGTAACAGGCCACGCATTTGAGGCTTCCATCATTGCGCACCGTGAGAATGTGCGTACCGCGAAATCGCTCGGAATAATTCCGTGTTTGTTCGGGATAGCTGATTGTCGGCATATCCCGCTTGATCAGACTGGTGAACAGCCGGCTGAACGTGACGCCAAAGGCCTTGAAGGTCGACCAGAACGTTGCCTGCTCGCGGCGTGCGCGTTCGCTGACGTTGATCACCGGGACGTCGACGGCATATCCGCCCTTGACCGGAATCATCGGACTACCTCCTGCTGAGGGGTATACACGCCGGGCACGCCGAGAGGTCCGATTGCGTCGTAATCCATGCCCGCGTATGGCGAAACCTCGCGTGCTATCCAGTCGAATATTGCCGCGGGATCGGGTGAAACCTGAATGCTGGAAAGACCCAGGAGAACGGACATCATTTTATGCAATGGCTGAGCTTCCCCCGGAGGTTGTACCGCATGATTGCTGATCTGTACTCGACCCGCAAAGTTTGTGTATGTGCCGGTCTCCTCCGCCCATCCGGCCATCGGCAGGACAAAGGTTGCACCGGCGGTCCAGGAGAAGTCGTGAGTTGTACTGACCACGGAGAAATCCAGTGCGCCAATCAGTTGCTGAAGTTCGACCAGGATTTCCGGCGCGTCATCGCCAATGAGTTGAGGATGGAATGAGATCCACATTCCGCGAACTTGTCGCGCTTCCGCCATTTTCCGAATTCCCTTCAAACCGCCGAGCCCGGCAGGTTCGGCCGCGAGAAGCACATCGATTGCCCCGTGGGTATTCGGATGCTTGTCCATCCTGCGAAGCAGATCGTCCTGACGCTTCTGATAGGTTTCCACTTCACTGCCGAGACGGAAGTCGACGCGACCCGCAAAGTATTTCTTCATCAGGAACAGCGCTTCATTGGTGTTCGTGGCCGATGCGAGTCCGGCGATGGAGGCGTCCCCATGCTCGTCGCGGATGGATGCGAATCGCTGATGGATGAGCGGAAGAAGAGCATCGACTGTTCTGGATTCTCCACGAGTCCGCGGAAATTGCAGCCGCGGCCACCGTTCCATCGCATGGAAGCTCAGCCGGCCTTCGTCGCAGAGCCAGCTCTGGTTGACGTCGACGTTTCGACGACCGACCGTTCTGTAGATCTTGCCATCACTTGCCGATTGGCCGGGAATGCCGCCGCCCAGGGCTCGAGCCGAGTGGTCGACGCGCAAATTGCATCCCGTGCTGCAGCCGCCACAAATTGCGCTGGTTCCCTTCAGGAACCACGACCGCACCTTGAATCGAAAATCCGAACTCGTCAGCGCTCCAACCGGACAGATGTCGACCACATTGCCTGAATATGGATTGTCGAAGGATTTATCGCCATGAATTGCGATCTCCGACGCATGGCCGCGATTCAGTACGACGATCTCGTCAGTATGCGTCACATTCCGGGTGAATCGGACGCATCGCGTGCACAGGATGCAGCGCTCCTGATCCAGCTTCACGAGCGGGCCAAGATCCTTTGCTTTTTTCCGACGGGTTTTTTCGGTGCCCGGATAGCGGCTCGAATGGCCGGCGTTCGCCATGTAGTAATCCTGAAGCCAGCATTCGCCGGATTGATCGCATACCGGACAGTCGATCGGATGATGGAGGAGCAGGAACTCCATGGCGTATCGGACGGCCTGCTGGACGCGTGGCGTGGCGGTTCGCACGATCATTCCATCGGCGATCGGAGTCGCGCAGGAAGGAACAAGTTTCGGAGACTTTTCCACTTCAACCAGACACATTCGGCAACTGCCCTCGATGCCGATGTCGGGGTGATAGCAATACCGCGGAATCTGAATTCCAATCTCGTCGGCCAGCTGAATGATGGTCTTGCCCGGCGGAGCATCGTAGGTCTGGTCATTGAGCGTGATCTTGGGCATAAGCAACTTAGATTAACACGGCTGTGGCCAGTGCTTTCCAGATCGGAAAATGTTTTCGTGTGAATCCGTGCGAGGAGTACCCCATGTGATAGCCGTCACCCGCCGCTTCGCGGCACCTTCTCCCAATCCATCAGCCCCTTTACTTCGGATGTTCGATTGGAAGATCCAGCCGGCTTCCCCATTCTCCCCACGATCCAAGATAGTTGCGTACTCGCGGGTAGCCAATCAGGCGCAACGCCAGAAACGTGTGTGCCGCGCGGTAGCCCCCCTGACAATAGGGGATGACTTCATGATCCGGAGAGATATTGCGATCGGCGTACATTTGCTCCAGATCCTCGGCACTTTTGAAGAAACCTTTGTCGTCCAGGTTCTGTGTCCATTCCAGATGGACTGCTCCTGGGATTGCTCCGCCGCGCGCGGAACGCACAACCTGTCCCGTATATTCGCCGTCGCTGCGGGTATCGACGATGATGGCATCCCTGGAGTGAAGCCGCTGCAGCACGTCTTCAGCAGTTGCAAGAAGCTCCGGCCGCCGTTTCATTTTGAAGTTCCCGGGTTTTGGAACGGTGGCCTCGTGAGTAGTTGGCAGACTGGCTGCCGTCCACGCATTGAATCCTCCGTTGAGCACGTGAACGTCCTGGTGTCCGAAGAACTCGAGGAACCAGAAAAGGCGAGCGGAACGCATACCGGCGATGTCGTCATAGATGACAACGGTGCTATCGGAATTTACACCATGCGACTGAATGAGGTGTTCGATGATCCAAAGGAACGCTTCCAGCGCCTGTGGACGTGTATCGATGAGGCTGATGCCGAAGATATCGAAGCTTCGGGCACCCGGTATGTGACTATTGGCGTATGCTTCCGGTGGACGCAGGTCCATGATGACGACCTTCGAGTCCGACATCCTGTCCAGCAGCTGGCCGGTCGACCATAGCAGATCCGGGTTGGTATAACTCACGATCGATGCTCCATAGCGTCCAAAACCAGTTTGTCGAATTGCCGCTGCCGTCGTTCCAATTCGGCTAGAATAGCCGATTTTGGGGCCAGATGTGCAGAAGCTCGGATCACAGAAGCGCTAATTTTATGGAGGCTGACTTTTGATTTCAGTTGAGAACATTTCAAAACGTTACCCGACAAAGACCGCAATCGAGGGAATGTCGTTCAACGTCGAAAAAGGCGAGATCCTGGGTTTTCTCGGCCCGAACGGCGCCGGCAAAACCACGACGATGCGGATCATCACGGGATACATGCCGGCCTCGGCCGGAACGGTTCGTATCGATGGCTTTGATGTCGGAGATAACCCCATCCAATGTCGGAAGAGAATCGGATACCTTCCCGAGAATCCTCCGCTTTACACCGAAATGACGGTGGCATCCTACCTTCGGTTCGTCGGAAAGATCAAGGGCGTGACCTCTGCGCGGCTGGCGGCCGAAGTCGACCGGGTGATGGACAAGGTGAACATCACCGATGTCCGCGAAAGAATCATCGCCAGGCTATCCAAGGGCTATAAACAGCGTGTCGGCATCGCCCAGGCGCTGCTCAACGATCCGCCGGTTCTGATTCTCGACGAGCCCACGATTGGTCTGGACCCTAAACAGATTCATGAAGTGCGCGAATTGATCAAGGAACTTGCCGGCAAGCATACCGTCATTCTATCGACTCATATCCTTCCCGAAGTCGAGCAGACCTGCCATCGCGTGATCATCATTGACCATGGAAAGATCGTAGCCGTCGACACGCCACAGAATCTGCGAACGCAGGGACAAGGGACCTCACGAATATTTGTCGAGGTAAAAGGGCCTTCAACGGAAATTGTTTCCGCGTTGAAGGCGCTGCCCGGAGTCGTCGGAGTCCGGACGGAATCGGAGACGGATGGCAGCTTCCGTTTCCAGGTCGACTCGGACGTGCGCCAGGACATTCGGAGTGAAATGGCGAAAGCCATCGTCACGAGGGGATGGGGCCTGCAGGAACTGCATTCCTCTGTCATGAGCCTCGAAGACATATTCATCAAGCTGACAACCGCAGAAGACATTCACGCATCGGATACAGACCCGTCATGAAAAATATAATTGCCATCGTTCAACGCGAGCTTGGAACGTATTTCGTTTCGCCAGTGGCCTATGTGGTCCTGACCATATTCCTGTTCTTGTCAGGGATTTTTTTCCAGACCGTTCTTTCAAGTGTCCTGCGCGACTCCATGATGCAGGCCATGCAGGGAGCTCAGTTCGGACAAGGCCCACCGCCAATCGATGTGCCTGGAATCGTAAGCCGCAGTTTTCTCGGTTCCATGAGTGTGATTCTGCTTTTTATGATTCCAATGATCACCATGGCGTTGTTTTCCGAAGAGAAGAAGCGCGGTACGATCGAATTGCTCCTGACGGCTCCTTTGACCGACGCCGAAGTGATTCTCGGGAAGTTTTTCGCAGCGGCCTCATTCTTTGTGATTTTGCTGGCAACGACATGGATACCCATGGCGGTGCTCTATATCTTCGGCAAACCGGCATCGGGTCCGATACTCACTGCATACCTGGGACTGTTCCTCTACAGCATGTCGCTTGTGGCAGTCGGCATGTTCATATCGAGTCTGACTGAAAATCAAATCGTCGCCGGCGTATTGAGTTTTGGAACCTTTCTTCTGTTGTGGCTCGTCAATGTCATGGCGAATACGGCACAGGGAACATCGAAGGCCGTATTGTCGTACCTTTCGATTCTGGATCACCTGGATGATTTCATGAAGGGAGTGCTCTCCACTTCCAACGTCATCTTCTATCTGTCGCTGACGATCGTCGGAGTTTTTCTGACGTATCGATCGGTGGACTCGTTGCGCTGGAGAGGATGAAGAGAAAATGAAAGAACAACTCAAGAAAGCAGATTTATTCGGACTAGCCATTATCGCGGCCACGCTGATCGTGTATTCCACACGTTCGGTCTGGACGATATACCAGACCATCGCGGTCGTCGTGGGCGGTTTGCTCGTTGTGATTTCTTTCACTCTGAGGTTGCCGGATATTCGTGCCGGCCTCGGCCGGCGTTCCACAAAGTTTGGAATCAATTCGGCAACGTCCGTGGTTCTGATGCTTGGCATTTTGGGGTTCGTGAACTATCTCGGGGCCCAGCATTCGAAGGTTATCGATATGACGACCGAGAAGACCTTCAGTCTTTCGGACCAGTCCGTGAAAGTGGCTCGAGAGCTGAAGGAGGATGTTCACATCAAGGCGTTCTATACCGGCCCTGGTGAATATGTGCCCGATCGGGACCTGTTGAGATTATTCACTCATCAAAACAGCAAAATATCGTTTGAGTTCATCGATCCGGATAAGGAGAAGCAGATCGC